>Ga0206118_100142_pt1 | contig 82557 bp, 67 predicted proteins | sample 3A20Ametagenome_FD_177999 | JGI IMG/M metagenome (GOLD analysis project Ga0206118, IMG submission 177999) | Enriched microbial communities from leaf-cutter ant dump, University of Wisconsin, Madison, United States - 3A20A | ecosystem: Environmental > Terrestrial > Nest > Insects nest > Nest dump... | reverse complement strand
ATAGCACATACGGACGAGAATGAGAGAGAATACGGTAGTAAATGAGAGTAAACATGGAATTTTATCGACTTTTTGAAAGAATTTATGGTGGGTTGTATTGTGAATTAATCGACAGTCTCAAGAATCGTGCATCGGCACTCAGACGAGGCCCTGGTGGAGGGCTGTAAGTTAATTGAGCAGTCGCAGAAAAACCCGCGATTTACGCGGGCTCAGTTGGAATCGATAGGTCCTCCCGTTTACAGGAAACTCTCCAGCAGCATCCACATCCCCATTAAACCGAGCAGGACGCCTGAGCACTTTTCTGCCCATTCTCCCAGCATCGGCTTAAGCTTGGCGGCGAACGTCACGCCGATAAAGGTGAACACGAACGAGCGCGAAGCGATCAGCAAAATCGTGAGCAGTATTGGAACTTGCATGAATCCGGCGGAAACCCCTACCGCAAGCTCGTCTATGCTGATGCTGACGGCCGCCGCGATCAACGGCCAACCGGCGAGCGTTGGATTCAACGCCTTCTTCTCCCCTTCTTCATCGTCGAAGAAGAGGAAGTAAATCGCCACCGCGATCAATAGCAGAGAGCCGATCACGGGCGCAGCGGGGGCGACATAGCGACCGAGAGCTTCACCGATGACGATGCCGGCGATGGGCATAACCGCTTCTGCAGCGGCGAATACGAGAGCGATCCTCACCTTATCGCCGGCTTCCTTCCTTAATCCCAACGAAGCCGAGACGAGCAGCGTATCCAGTCCGAGACACATCGTCAGAATCCAGGCGAATAACGTCTCCATGTCCTCCGCTCCTTCGGCATCTTTGTTACAGATATATTCCCGAAGCCGCCCCGGCAGTACAAGCCCTTGCATAAGATGGCTGTCATGAACAGAAGCTAGGGCGTGTATGCTAACCCGCTCAGAGGCATCTTTCACCGCCTTTTCGCCCCCTCCTGCGTCACTTTTGCTTGACGTACCCCGGTACGCCTTCACAAAAGTTCCATGCATGGAACGAAAATTCGGCAACATCTGCTATCCTCGGCATATGCATACACGCCCTGGCCAAAACATTAAATCTCCTTCGAAAGCAGGTATCCTATGAGAAGCCGAATCAAAACTGGGTTAGGAATCGCCGCCCTGTCCCTGATGCTGGCAGCGCCGGCTTACGCGCACACGGGAACGGCAAACGGCGGGAACGGCGGTTTAGGCAGCGGGATGGGAACTCCGTCCAACGGATCGAACGTTCGCGCGCAGAGCGTCGACCGGACGAATGGCCATGAGATCAGCGTCTACGGCACGGGAACGGGCAGTCAATTCCGCAACGTAAATCCGGGGAATCCGGGAGCGGCGTACGTTGGCAACGGCTATGGCAACGGCAACCGGACTACCGCGGACGGCACGTATCGGACCGCCGCGACGAATTCGGGCAGAGGCATTGGCTGGGGATGGCTCGGTTTGCTCGGGCTGTTCGGGCTGGTTGGCATCCGCAACCGGAATCCGCAGCGCAATCGCTGACAAATGTTGTAAGATCAATCCCCAGAGAGGGAGCAACGCATATAGCCAGGGACCGCTTCGCGACACCGCCATCCCCTTGTACGAGGTTGGGTGGGCGGGAACCCCTGGCTCGCGCGGGAACAACTGCCGTTGGGTGGTCGTCGTGACGATGGTGGTCCTGGTGATGGTCTTGATGGTCTTGATGGTCTTGATGGTCCTGATGGTCTTGATGGTCTTGATGATGGTGTTGGTGGTGACAACGGGGAATGTCGGTAATGGCATAACGTTACGGCGTAATGCTAAATGGCTGACGCAGGCCAGGCTAGCGGACAATAGAGCGCCCGCATAACGTTATTTCCCCATTTGCCCCCCGATATCGCTCTGAACCCACGAAATAACGTTACGCCATAACGCTAACCCACGTTCAACCGCCAACGTCCGAAACTCATAACGCTGTCCCATCGTCCTATACGATTCAATGTTATTCGATTGCGAGCTACTGCTCCTACATCCTCGCGAGTTTAGGTTAACCTGATAACATTGAATCGCTAAACTTCCTCCCCCTTCAAATAACGATGCAGCTCCCGTTCCGGCGACGGACGAGACTTGCATCGTTATTTGCGCTTCTTGGACATCCCGACCCCGACATACAATGAAGCGTGCTGCCTATCGCAATTGTGTGGAAAGGGGGTATGGCTATGTGGGTGAAGCCCGAATTCAAGATTATCGAGCTTTGCGCAGAAGTGACCGCCTACGCCTATCGGAAGTAAGCATCCATGCCGGAGAAATCCGGCATCTCTTATAGGAAGGGGGAAGGCCGTGATCATTAGAGTGTTGGGAGCCGCCGCGGGAGGCGGCTATCCGCAATGGAACTGCGCTTGTCCGAACTGCGAGCGCGTCAGAGCGGGCGATCCGTCCTTGCGGGCGCGAAGGAACGATTCGCTCGCCGTCAGCCCGGACGGCAAGCGTTGGGCGCTGCTGAATGCAAGCCCGGATATTTGCCTTCAGACGGAAGCGTACCGCCCGCTTCATCCGGGACCTTCCTTGCGCGGCTCCCCCGTCCAAGCCGTCCTGCTGACCGATGCGGAGTTGGATCATACGACGGGACTTCTTCAACTGAGACAGAGCTCGTCCCTGGACGTATACGCGCCCCCTCCCGTCCTTCTTGCGCTTGCGAACGGTTTTCCGGTCAGAAGAATCGTCGAACCGTACGCGGATTTCCGCTGGCTGGAGGCGAGACCGGAAGAATCTTTTCCACTTTTTGGGGGACAATTAGCGGTATGTCCGTTCTATTTGGGCGACAAGCCTCCCCGCTACGCCAGGCCCAACCGCAATCAAGACCGGGAGGCCTGGGTCGTCGGCTATCGCATCACGGACAACGCGACGGGCGGCGTTGCCGTCTACGCACCGGGGATCGAGACATGGTCGCCAACGCTCGAGCGTCATCTGGACGGCGCCGATTGCCTTCTGCTGGACGGAACCTTCTGGCACGACGACGAGCTTCGCGCGCTTGGCGTGTCCGAGTTAACGGCGTCCGACATGGGGCACCTTCCCGTTGCCGGCGCGAACGGAAGCGCCGAGCGGCTAGCCCGGATTCCGGCCCGTCGCAAAATCTATATTCACGTCAACAACACGAATCCGATGCTGGACGAACGCACGCCGGAACGCCGAATGGTAACGGAGCTGGGCATTGAAGTCGGAGTTGACGGAATGGAAATGGAGGTTTGACCGTTGGAATCGTATTTGCTGTCTAACGAACAATTCATCTCGCGTCTGCGGCAGGTCGGAGAGGAACGCTATCACGACAAGCATCCCTATCATATCGCCATGCACGAAGGCAAGCTCTCCCCCGCCCAGCTTCGGGCATGGATCGCCAACCGCTTCTACTATCAGAAGAACATTCCGGTCAAAGACGCGTTGATTCTCGCCAAGCTGCCGTCCCGGGAAGAACGCCGCGAGTGGATTCAGCGGATTATCGACCATGACGGCCGGGAAGGCGAGGACGGCGGAATCGAGGCGTGGATTCGCCTGGGCGAAGCCGCCGGCATTCCGAGAGAGGAAATGCTGGACGAACGCCGCGTTCTTCCGGCCGTCCGTTTCGCCGTCGACGCCTACGTGAATTTCTGCCGACTGCAGCCGTGGCCGATCGCCGTCGCCTCCTCCCTCACGGAATTGTTCGCGCCGACTCTCGTCTCCAAGCGGATCGGCGTATTCGAGCAGCTGTATCCCTGGATTCATCCCGAAGGCTTGGCCTACTTCCAGGCCCGGCTTCACCAGGCGCCCCGCGACGCGGATCACGGATTAAGCCTCGTCCTGCGCGAATGCGGCAACCGCGCCGAACAGGAGCAAGCGATTTCCGCTTTGCGGTTCAAGTGCGACGTTCTGTGGGCGCTTCTGGACGCATTAAGCTTGGCCTTCCCGGACAGGGAGAACGGACGATGAGCTCCCGGGCGCTGTCGGAACGGCCGAGACTGCGCAATCCGGGTCGCATGAAATACGACAAAGCCCGCCAGACCGAGCTGCTGCTGCTGCCGGAGCGGGTCGTGGAGCTTAACGAAGCGGCGGGAGCGATTCTCCGGCTCTGCGACGGTCAGCGCACGATTGCGCAGATGATCGGGGAACTCGAGACGAAATACGGCCAGAGCGGACTCGAAAACGATATCGTCGAATTTCTCGCCGCCTCGGCGGAAAGAGGGTGGGTCGAGCTATGCCCGTAAGCCTGCCGTACGCGTTGACCGCGGAGCTTACGCATCGCTGCCCGCTCCGCTGTCCCTACTGCTCGAATCCGACCGAGCTGCAGAAGAAAGAGAACGAGCTGTCGACCGACATATGGCTGAGCGTATTGGAGCAGGCAAGCGAGCTCGGGGTCGCGCAAATCCATTTCACAGGAGGAGAGCCCCTGCTGCGCCCGGATCTGGAGCCGCTCGTCCGCCGCGCCCGCGAACTGGACCTCTACGTCAATCTCATCACGAGCGGCGTCGGATTAACGGATCAGCGCGCCGGTCAGCTCGCGGAGGCGGGCGTCGACAGCATTCAGCTTAGCGTGCAGGCCGCCTCTGCGGAGCTCGCCGACGCGATTGCCGGTTTCCGGGCTCACGAACTGAAACGGCAAGCCGCCCGGCGAATTCGCGCCATTGGGCTTCCCCTGCACATGAACGTCGTGCTCCATCGGGCCAATCTTCATCTGCTCGAAGACATCGTCGAGCTTTGCGTATCGTGGGGCGCGGAGAGGCTCGAGCTGGCCAACGCCCAATATTACGGCTGGGCTTTGCGCAACGTCCAGCAACTGCTCCCGGGAAGAGAGCAGCTTCAAGAAGCCGAAGCCGCCTATGCGAGAGCGCAAGAGCGCTTCGGCCATCGCATCGAACTTTTATGGATCTTACCGGATTATTACGAAGATTATCCGAAGCCTTGCATGGGCGGCTGGGGTCAACTGTCGCTGACGGTTGCGCCGGACGGACGGGCGCTCCCCTGCACGGCGTCGTCGGACATACGGACGCTGACTTTCGACAACGTGAAGGAGCGCGAGCTGGCGTGGATCTGGCGCGATTCGCCTTCCTTTAACGCTTATCGGGGCTATGATTGGATGCCGGAGCCCTGCAGAAGCTGCGAGCGGCGAGAGCTCGATTACGGCGGATGCCGCTGCCAAGCCTTTCTGCTGACCGGCGACGCGCGGGCGGCCGACCCGGTGTGCGTACGGTCTCCCCACCGCGGTATCGTCGCGGATCGGGTCCGCTCGGTCGCGCACGGGGATGCCGGCTTGCCCGCCTATTCTTATCGAGGCAGGTGATCGGCGAATGAACATATTCGACGCCCATTGCGATGTACTCAGCAAGCTGCTGGAGAATCCGGAGCTTGATTTCACCCATGGTCGGGACGGTCTGGACGTTACGCTGGAGAGAATGCTGGCATCGGGCGTCGCCGTGCAGAATTTTGCCATATACTTGCCCGAGCGCTGCTCCGACGACTTCAGACACGTCCTGGAAAGCATCGACCTGTTCCACGAACGCATTCTCCATGAACCGCAGATGCGGTTTATCCGCACGAAAGCCGATCTGCGGCTAGTGTCGAACGAGAACCGGATCGGCGCGCTGTTGTCTCTGGAAGGGGTCGATTCCTTGCACGGAAGCTTGGGTCTGCTTCGTATCCTGCAGCGGCTCGGGGTAACGACAGTCGGCATCACCTGGAATCGCGCCAACTGGGCGGCGGACGGCGTCCTGGAGCCGAGGAAGGGCGGATTTACCGCGGCGGGACGCGATTTGATCCGGGAATGCAACCGGCTGGGCTTGATCATGGACGTCTCCCATCTTTCCGAGAACGGGTTCTGGGAGCTTCTGGAGACATCCCGCAAGCCGGTTATCGCTTCCCATTCCAACGCAAGCGCGATCAGTCCCCGAATGAGAAACTTGACGGACGCCCAGATTCGCGCCCTCATAGCGGCGGAAGGCGTCATCGGAATCACGTTCGTTCCTCCGTTCGTGAGCGAGGAACAACCGGTCTCCATGGACAAAATCCTCCCCCATATCGACCATATTTGCGCGCTTGGCGGCAAGCGCCATATCGGGTTCGGCTCCGACTTCGACGGAATCCGGGAATGGGTCGTCGGCCTGGAACACGCGGGCCAATACGATCGGCTGGTGAATCTGCTGCTGAAGCATTACCGGGAGGAGGATGTCGAGCTTTTCGTCTATGGCAACTGGTTTCGATTTTACATGGATCATTTGCCGGACGAAATCCCGTCTGCTCAGGAGGCCGACGGAATCACCCTCGGATCGTGATCGTTCGGGTGCACGAACCCGACGGGCAGTTCGTCGCCGGCTTTCAACACCTTCTCTTGCCCGACGAACTTCGTCAGCCGCGTCTCGAACAACGCCGGGCGCCGCTTCCACACATCCTTCGGAACGGTCAACACGAACCGGCCGTCCCGATCGGGGATGGTCACGGTGTAGGCCGCCCCCGGCGGAACGTCGAGTCCCGCCAACAGGCCCGAGTACGTCGCTCCCTGAGCGGTCGCGCAGATGAGCGTCGGAGGCTTGTCGTCGATGATCGTGCCTTCCCGCGGCAGCCGAATCCGAATATCGACGCTGGTGCGGCGAGGGAGAACAAAAGCTTTGCCTTCCGGCAGCGCGTACCGGCGTGAACCGACGATCACGGTAAGGTTCGTCTCCTCCTCTTCCGGCCAGTAAAACATCTCGTATCTCCCGTCTCCGTCCGTCGGAGTCGATTTGGCGAAGCCTTCCCCCCGATCCCGGTCGATCCATACAATCGCGCCCTGCACCGGATGGCCGTCCGCATCCTCCACTCGGCCGGCAATCCGGTATTTGTCGACCTGAAAGAACGATATCGCGTCCCCTGCCTCGCTCCAGATCCGCGCCTGCACGTTAACCCTGCTCGCATCCGCTTCGTCGGCCTTCTCCCCGATCACCCGGATCGGGTGATAGACGGTGATCGCGGCGAAGGCTGACAACAGCCGATCCGCCTCCCGTCGTCCGATCGGCTTTCCGGCGATCCTCGCTTCACTCGCAGATACGACCCGAACGGGCGCATAGGCGAGCAGGCTGCGGTCGACCTGCAGGTCGAAGAAGCCGTTCTCTCCGGTCCGCAGCCTTCTCTTGTGCAGGCCGGTCTGCAGCTCGGCGCCGACGACCGGTCGTCCGCCGGAAGTGAGCTTGCCCTTGACGACATCGATGTGGGAGCCGTCTGTCCGCCAAGTCTTGACGGTGAAGGAAGTCTTCTCAAGCTCGATTCGCGCCTGGGAAGCTTCCGTCGGCGAATCGGCTTCAACGCGAGGGGCGCTCCATCCCACCGCGGCTGCGGCCAGAAGAACGAAGAGCCCCGCTTTGACCCTCATGCTCACGCATACGCCTCCCTCTACTGCGCCGAGTGCGCTCCGCCCGTGTCCGCTTCTCCGGTCGAGCCTTGCGTCTTGTCGCCGCCCAGACCGAACACATGCACTCTCGGTTTGGCTCCTCCCGTCGTGACGACGACGTATTCTTTGCCGTCGACCTTGAAGATCGAAGGCGCGGACTGCACGTTATCCCCGTTCGTCTGGAATGTCCAGACCACCTTGCCCGCCTTAACGTCCAGCGCATTGAGCTTGCCGTCCAGCTCGCCGAAGAACGCCAGCCCGGAGCCCGTGCTCGTCAAGCCGCCTCGCTGCTGATCGGCCGTCTTGATCTGGTAGGCTTGCTTGCCCGTATCCACGTCGATCGCGGTAATCGTGCCGTATCCTTTGACGTCCGGCACCTCTTCGACCACCGTGCCGAAAGCCGCGGCCCCCGGGAAGTCCGGAGTAGCCGCCTCGTCTTCGTTCTTCGCCGCCTTGAAGATCGACGGCTGCTCGATGCCCGGAATCAAGACGTAATTCGTCGCGGGATCGTAGGATTCGGGCGCGTAATTTTCCCCGCCCAGCACTCCCGGATATCCGACCACCCCTTCGGCCGTCGGCTTCGGATGATCGATCTTGGCGAACGGAATGCCGTCCCATACGACGTCCCCCGTAGCGGCGTCCCAGGCGAACCACAGTCCGGATTTGCCCCCTTCAACGACGAGCTTCTTTTTCTCCCCTTTGACCGTTGCGTTGATGATCATCGGAGATGCCGCCGCGTCGTAGTCCCACAAGTCGTGGCTGACTTCCTGCCGGGACCAGACGAGCTTGCCGGTCATCGCGTTCACGGCCACGACCGAGTCGGTGTGGGGATTGTCACCCGGACGGTTGGCCCCATAGAAGTCTGGAGCCGGATTGCCCGTCGCGAAGTATACGAGGTCGGTTTCTTCGTCGATCGCAACCGGATTCCAGACGGCCCCGCCCCCTTGGAATCTGCTGTTCGCCAGCCAATCCTGGCCTTTCGGCGGCACGGTCCAGAACGGGGAATCCCAGGCCGGCGTCAGGTCGCTCCCCCTGAACGCGGCGACGAAACCGCGAACGCCGTTGTCTCCGCCGCTGCTTCCGATATAGACGTTGCCTTTGTAATACTGGGGAGCGGTCGTCTCGTAATACCCGTTCTCCAGCGTGACCCCGTCGATATAGTCGGACAGCTTGATCATCTTGACCAGCTCGCCGGTTTTCTGATCCAGGGCAATGAGCGAATTGTCGATCGCAAGCATGAACACTTTGCCTTCCCCGACCGCAACGCCGCGGTTCGCGATAATGCCCGCCTTGGCGAACGTCGCCGCTTGCTCGGCCGTCGGTTTCCAGTGCCATATTTGATTGCCGGTTACCGCATCCAGCGCGAACACCTGGTTGCCCGCCGTCGTGACGAAGACGACGCCGTCGACGACGACCGGGTACGACTGGTTCCCGTTCTTGACATCCTTGTCCAGCGCCTTCAAGTCCGCGGACCAGATGACGCCCAGATCCTGAACGTTCTCGGCGTTAATCTCGGTGAAAGGGACATGCCTGGTATTGGCCAACGTATATCCGTAGGAGCCCCAATTATCGAAGGATGTGCCGGTCGCTCCGGTTGCGTTCGGCGGAGTCGTGGCGGTCTGTTCCGGCGTCGGCGAAGGTGAAGGCGAAGCTTCGTTGTCGTTCCTTGTGCAGGCGCTGATCGCCAATAATAAGGCCAGCGCCGCTCCGATCAGGGCATGCGTTTTTTTCACGGTCGTAACCCCCAACATCTAAATGTACGGCTTCGTGGATCATGGATTATCCAGCTTCACGCAATATCCGCTGATTATGGTATTTCCAATCCGCTGTCAATTAAGTCAGTTCCGCATGCACGAAAAAACCGCCAGGGTTCCCCTGACGGTTCGATCGATGACATCCGTATGAATGATGCGGCGCCGCGCTGTTTTCCGTCTGCGAAGGTGCGATCGTCAATTGGGCGCGCTCTTGGCGTCGAGGGCTTCGGCAGCCGCCTCCTTGGCTTCCTGTTGGTCGTACAGCTTTCCGAGCTTCCATCCGATGCCGACGTTCACCACCGCCATTGCCGCGAATAAGACGACGTCTCCCCAAGGCTCCGGAAGCAGCAGGTCGGCCAAGAGCCAACCGCCGGTCATCGTGGCCCCCATAATCGCGCCCTTGGCGGCCGAATTAAAGCGAGCTCTGCCCATTGGCACACCCTCCTGTCTATTCCCTCTAAATCGATTGTATGTCGGGAACGGGAAAGATTATGCCGGGAATTGCTTTAGCGCGGGCTGAGGCGTTTTCCTCCGGTATCGGACGGTTCGTTAGATGGAGGTCAGACAGCCGCGCACCGCCTCGAACGCTTCCTCCGCATTCTGCACGCTCAGACGAATTTCCGGGTGATCCCCGTACTGCTCCGCCGTATGCGCATATCTCGGATCGTAGTAGTGCAAGAGAAGCAGCTCCACCGCTTCGGCAAAACGGTCGGCCAGCAGCAGCGCTTCGATCTCGGCCGCGACGGGCGTATGGATGCGCGATTTGATCTGTCTGAACGCCTGGACGTACTGCTCCTTAAATTCCGCCGGGCGATAATCCTGAAGGATTTGCTCTACCCTGGCCTGGACGGGCATGTCGATCCAGATCGGGATGCCCTCTTCTTTTTTGCGAATCAGCGAGTCTGGCAGCATGACCTTCCCGATTCGCTTGCTCTCCGCCTCCAACAGAACGAACGGGGACTCCCGATAGCGGAGCATCTCTTCGAGAAGAAGGGCGTCGAACGTCTTCTGGTTATGGCTCTTCAAGCCGATATGTCCGAAGATCGACCCTCGGTGCCCCGCCAACGCCTCCAGATCCAATACCGGGTAGCCCTCCTCTTGCAGCCTTCGCAGCAGAGCCGTCTTGCCCGTCCCCGTATTGCCGTGGATCACGTAAGCCCGCGGGGCGAACTCCATCGTATTGAGCGTTTCGACGACCCATCTGCGATACTCGCGATAGCCGCCGATCAAGCGAAACGCTTGAATGCCCATCAGCGACAGCAGCGTTGCCGTCGTCTTGCTTCTCATGCCGCCGCGCCAACAGAACACAACTTTCTTGGGTCCGACGCCCGCGAATTCCTTAATAAAACCGGGAAGCTTGGCCGAGACGATCTCGAGCCCTCGTTCCTTGGCCGCCTGGACGCTCGTCTGCTTGTAGATCGTTCCGATCTCCGCTCTCTCCGCGTCGTTGAACAGCGGGATGTTCAGACTGCCCGGTATCGTGGCCAGCTCGTATTCGGACGGCGAGCGAACGTCTATGAACGCAAGCTGCTGCTTCTGCTGCAGCGCTCTTAATTCTTCCAGCGTAATCTCTTGAAGCAAATCGATTCTCTCCCTATTGTTGCAGCTCTGCTAAATAACCAATGATGGGGAAGCCCCTTGCATTCCGAAGGGGTGCCTTGCCGGCTTCATTACAAAACCTCAATCCGTCCCGGATGCGCCTCCACCGCTTCGCCGACCCGGCTTGCCTCGACGCCTGCCTCGCGCAGCGCCTCCAGCAAAGCGGCGGAATCGGACGGCGAGACGGCAATCAGCAAACCTCCCGAAGTGACGGCGTCGCACAAAATCCACCGGTCGACTTGATCCATGGACTCGGGGAACGAGACCGAATCTTCAATGTGGGCGAAGTTGTTTTTCGTCCCGCCGGGGACGAAGCCTTGATCGGCAAGCTCTCTGACTCTCGGCAGCAGCGGAACCTCGTCCTTGGCGATGCGCAGTCCCACTCCGCTGCCTTTGGCCATCTCCAGCGCGTGTCCGAGCAGCCCGAATCCGGTCACGTCGGTGCAGCCGTGCACTTCGAAGCGGCTCATCGTTTCGGCGGCCGCCTTGTTCAGCGTCGCCATGACGGCCGTAACGCGCGCGACCTCCTCCTCCGACAGCTGATCCTTCTTGATCGACGTCGTCAGGATGCCTACCCCGATCGGCTTCGTCAGGATCAACTGGTCTCCCGGCTTCGCGCCGGCATTGGTGCGAACCTTCTGCGGATGAACGAGGCCGGTGACGGCGAGACCGAACTTCGGTTCCTTGTCGTCGATGGAGTGTCCGCCCACGAGCGTAATGCCCGCCTCGTTCACCTTGTCCGCCGCACCGCGGAGAATGTCGGCCAGCACCTGCTTGTCCAGCGTGGAGATCGGGAATGCCACGATGTTCAGCGCCGTCAGCGGGGTGCCCCCCATCGCATATATATCGCTGATCGCGTTCGCCGCGGCGATCTGACCGAAGGAATACGGATCGTCGACGATTGGCGTGAAGAAATCGACGGTCTGCACGAGCGCAAGCTCGTCATTAAGGCGGTACACTCCCGCGTCGTCGCTCGTATCCAGGCCGACGAGCAAGTCGGGATTCGGCGCCGCCGGAGGAAGATTGCGAATGACCTGGGCCAGGTCGGCCGGGCCGATTTTGCAGCCGCAGCCTCCTTTGCTGGAGTAAGAAGTCAATTTGATTTTGTCCGTTGTCGACATGCCGCCAATTCCTTTCTATTTATCGTATCTTAATAAATAGTATACGCCTGAGGGCGCGATTCGCAAAGGAGTTCGCAAGCTCAGCCCCTCTTGCCCGCCTTGCGAACAACGAGCAGCCCGAGCAGCAGCAACGGAACGAACAGCATCGTCAAATCGTAAATGGGCCAAGCCAGCGTAACGATATGGTGGAAGTAGGCCATGTTGTCGGTAAAATTGGCGCCGAGAGCCAAGGTGACCACGGCGACCGGCACGGCGAGCGTACGGTAGCTTCTGCTGCCGATCCATTGCGCCAGGCCGAGGTGAATGGCGAACAGATTAACGCCAAGCTTGACGAAGGTCGAGATGATCCACATAAATGCGATCATCGCCTCCATCCTCTCCAGGAAGCTGCCGACGCTGATTTTCTTCGCAAGCGTATAAGTCGGATACATATGGCGCTCCGCGTGCCCCGGCCCCAGCACCGTAATGCACAGCAGCGTCACGATCAGCAGAGCGCAGCCGCCGGCGATGGCGCCGAACAGCAGCGCGCGCCTCATTTCCTTGCGCGAATTCGCCTTGACGTGCGGCATAAGCATCATAAGCGGCATGATCTCAATGAAACAGAAGGACAGAGACAGCAATCCGCCGTGAGCGACGGGCCCCGGGCCGTTCTCCCAGACAGGCAGCAGCCTATGAAGATCGGCTTGGGGAACGAGCGTTAATATAAAGAAGAAAAAAACAAACAAAAAACAGAGCAGCAGCACTTCGCCCGCCCTCGCGAAAGCTTCCACTCCGCCTCTGATCGCCGCGACCGCAACGGCCAGCAGCAGCGCTACGACTGCCGTCCCCGGCGTTTCCGGCATAATCTGCGTAATCATGAAGTCGCCGAGTATGCGCATGCTCCCCGCGCTGAGAAACAGCGCGAAAGCAATGTAAGGCAATATGAACAAGCCGCCGAACCACGGACCGCATATCTGCTTCAGCTTGGCGACCGGCGATGTCGCCGCTCCTCGCGCGTAGACGGCCAGAAACAGGAGCATGACCGGCAATCCGGCCGCCAGGCCGACCACCATCGACAGCCAGGCATCCTGCTTGGCCAGAGAAACCATCGTGCCGGGCAGAATGACAAGCGAGTCGCCGAGCGTAACAAATAAGGCCAGCGCAGCGAATTGCCTGGCGCTTATCGCTTCTTCTCTCACGATGCCCCTCCCGTGCCGAATAGACGCGCCACCCAATTGCCGATGGGCAGGAACGCGATTTCTATCCATTTCAAAAATACGAACGAATAAAACCTGCCCGTAAACCCGATGATGGCAAACGAGCCCGCGGCCGACAGCGCCAAGTACAATACGGCTTCCGTTCTGGCCGACTCGCGAAACAAGGAAGGCACCTCTATGACGGCCGCAGCGGCGACCAAGGCCGCCACGCCAATCCCTACCCACATAGCCTCTGCTCCTTCTACGACGAAGAGATCGTTGCGTTATTGATCGTCCCCGTTCGCCTGATCGTTACTTGCGAGCTCACCGTGACCGGAAGCTCCCGGAACGTCTCGCTCCAGTTCGCTTTTACCTTTTTCCATTCGCGCGGATACGAGCGATGGATGCTTTCCCCGAATTCGAAAATATCGGCGCCATACTTGCGCTGCACGAATGCGATCGTCTCCTCGAGCAGCCTCTTGTGCTTCTGCTCCATTCGCTTCTCGATCTCCGCGATCGTCGACTCCTGCAGCAGATCGATGCCGCAAGACACCTCGCCGACATTGGCGAACAACTTCTGCTTAAGCGCAATCGACAGCTCGCCTCCGCGCAGCTTCGGAATCGTCGCGGACTTCGAATCGAATATTTCCAGCACGAGCTTGCCTCCCCCCGGACACGGGACGTCGGACACCGTGTTCTTCACCTTGCCCATAATGAACTTGAAGGCGGCGCTCTGCTCTTCGTTCAGCCAGCCCACCGCCTTCCCCTGCTTGAAGACGGCCAAGCCCGAATATTTGAGAACCCCCGGCAATCGGATGCGTTCTATGTTTTCCTGCGTCATGGCCTTCTTTTTATTCCCGGCGACGGCAACTCCCGACAGCACTCCGCTTTGTCCCGAATCGTTCTCGAGCGCGTCGATCAATTCGTCCAGCTTAACCGTGGAAGTCGGCGCCCACGCCTTCTCGGAGCCTTCCAGCATATCGAACACTTTGATCGCCGGGATGTTGTCGAGCTGCGTATGTACGTTCAACACTTCGGACGCACTGGAGCCTCTGGCCACCATGATGTAGAAATCCGTTCTCGCCTCGTGATCCCTCGAGATGAAGTCGATCACTTCGTTAATGCCCTCCCGGGCCACTTCCTCGCTCAAGACAAGAATGCGCAGGTGGGACAGATAGATTTTGCGCGGGCTGACCGTCGTCATCTTGCGAAGCGCTTCGAAAATGGTCGCCTTATGCTCCCGAAACTGGATCGTCTCCGAACGGTTCGTGCCCGACTTCTTGTCCATGACCTGCGGATTGACGACTTGGATCGACACGTCGTATTCTTTGCCGTGCTTGTCGATCCCCATGCCCACCGCAATCGCAAGCGTGTTCAGCTCCCTTCTGTTCCAGCATCCCGTCACCCCCAGCAACGCCGTCAGCAGCACGACGCATAGGCCAACTTTTCCGAACGATCCTCTCATCCTCTTGGCCCCCTCTTCCTCTGTCTGATCCTGTTCGACTGGGCAATCATTCTCGGCCGTTTCCGCATCGCCCAGATCGGCCAGCGCATGATCGCGTCTTTTTGGTCCGACCAATACAGAGGGGCGAACGGCGTTAAATACGGCACGCCGAACGAGCTGAGTCTGCTCAAGTGGAGAACAAGCGCGATAAACGCAACGATGATGCCGTAAATGCCGAACGATGCGGCAAGAAGCATGAACAGGAACCGCAGCATGCGCACCGATATCGAAATATTGAAGGAAGGCAGCACAAAGCTGGAAATGGCCGTAATCGACACCACGATGACCATCGCTGCCGACACGATGCCCGCTTCGACCGCCGCTTGCCCGATCACGAGCGTGCCGACGATCGAGACCGCCTGTCCGACCGAGCGGGGCATACGAATGCCCGCTTCGCGCAAAATCTCGAACGTGACTTCCATCAGCATCGCCTCGATAAATGCCGGGAACGGTACGCCCTCGCGCTGCGCGGCCAAGCTGATAAAGAGAGAGGTAGGCAGCATTTCCTGATGAAAGGTCGTGATCGCGATATAGATCGAAGGGACGAACATCGCAATGCCGAAGCACAGGAAGCGCAATATCCGGATCAGGCTGCCGATATCGGAGCGCTGATAATAGTCCTCGGGCGACTGGAAAAATTGGACGAACAACGCAGGCACCATTAACACGAACGGAGTGCGGTCGATCAGAATGGCCACCCTGCCCTCCAGCAGCCCTGCCGCAACCGCATCGGGCCGTTCCGTATGGAAGATCGTCGGGAACGGCGTGAAGAAATCGTCCTGAATCAGTTCTTCGATATAACTGCTCTCGAGAATCGCATCGATGTCAATTTCGGACAGTCGCCTGCGCACTTCGTCGACGACGCCTTCCGAAGCGGTCCCCTTCATATAGGCGACGCTGACCGCCGTCTGCGTCGAACGGCCGATCGTCTGCGACTCGATCCACAATTTCGGATCCTTGATGAATCGGCGAATAAGCGCCGTATTGATTCTGATATTTTCCGAGAAACCTTCGCGCGGCCCGCGAATAACCGTCTGCGTCGACGGCTCGTCTACGCCGCGTTCCTCCCAGCCGCGCAGTTCGACCGCGATCGCAGTCGAGCAGCCGTCGATCGAGATAACCGCATAACCGGTCAGCACGGCATTGACGTATCCGTCGCGTTCCCTGATCTCGCAGGTGCCGCCCGTCGGCAATACCTGTTCGATAAGTTGCCGGATGTACGGCTCTTCCTTGCCGCTCGGATCACTGGTTCCCGGCTCCTTGCTGTCCGAAGCGCGCGGCGGATCGTCCAGCTCCATGAGCGGCTTCAGAATAAACAATTGCACCAGCTCCAGGTCGACCAGCCCGTCGGTGTACAGCAAAGCCGCACGCGGCGCTCCTTCGTATCCGAGCCTGAATTCGCGCACGACCAGATCGCAGCTGTTGCCGAGCAATTGCTTTATCCATTCGGTTGTTTCCTTTAACGACAAGGGAAGCGGGGATTTCGATGACTGCTCCAACATGAAGGCTGCTCCTTCGCTCGTTTCCGCCCCCTATTATTTCCAATCCGCAAAGGGTTATTCGCATGCAAATACGGCCGCCAACTTGTCATTGGCAGCCGCAGCAGCAATTGAGATCAAGGGAACGAGCTCTCGCTCGCGGCGGCGATCAGCCTGACCACGCGGCGGGTCGCACGATAGAGGCTGCCTTCGGCGTTCTCCATGCATTCCGCCAACGTCGCCGGACCGTCGACGATGGAGAAGCAGCCGGCGAAGTAAGGATCAAGCCGTTCGCTCGCGGGACCGAGACTGCCCGACAGAAGCACGGCCTTCGTTCCCGTCTCGCGGGCCAGCTTGGCGACGTGCAGCGGAAGCTTGCCGTACAGCGTCTGCCCGTCGCTTCTTCCTTCCCCGGTAATGACCCAGTCCGCGTCCCGGATGCGCTCCTTCAGCCCGACATGGGCTTCCAGCACTTCGGCTCCCGGCGCAAGCTTGGCCCCAAGGGCCAGGAAGGCGAAGCCGAGGCCGCCGGCCGCTCCGGCTCCGGGCTCGCTTCGCAGCGCCGCGCCTCTCTCCGCCTCGACCTTGTCCGCGTAAGCGGTCATGGCTTCGTCCAGGCGGCGGCACAGCTCCGGTCCGGCGCCTTTTTGCGGACCGTAGACGGCCGTCGCTCCATCCGCGCCGAGCAGCGGATTGCGCACATCGCAGGCGACCGTGATCCGGGCGGAAGCAAGCCTAGGATCGAGGCCGGAGAAGTCGACGGACGCGATCTCGGCCAAGTCCGCGCCGAAGCCGCTCAGCGGCGTCCCGGAGCGATCGAGGAACGACGCGCCGAGCGCCCGCAGCATCCCGATTCCGCCGTCGTTCGTGGCGCTCCCGCCCAGCCCGACGACGAAATCCGCGCAGCCGGCGTCCAGCGCGGCGCGAATCGCTTCGCCGAGCCCGGCGGACGTCGTGCGCAGCGGATTGCGCTGCGCTTCCGGAACCATCGTCAGCCCGAACAGATTGGCGGCTTCGAGGACGGCCGTCCGTCCGATCGCCCCGTAGTACGAGCGCACGGACACGCCGAGCGGTCCGGTCGTCTCAATCGGCCGTATCTCTCCGCCGCCCGCGGCTACGAGCGCATCCACCGTGCCTTCTCCCCCGTCGGCCATCGGAAGGCCGACCGCCTCCGCCTCCGGCAGCTCGTCCCGCACCGCCCGAACCATCGCGTCCGCCGCCTGCACCGCGCTCAGACTCCCCTTGAACGAGTCCGGCGCCAACAAGATTCTCATCCCTAACTCCCCTCTCCTCCATAGAGAAAAGTTGTCCGGCCCTATGCATGGACGACGGACAACCTTTCTCCGCTTCTAAACTATTTAACGCAGCAGAACTTCAGGAGTTCCGAGAATGCCGGAAGGAATTAACCGATAAGCATCCGAATAAGCTTCCCCCTGCGTCAGGAAATGGAACGGCCGATATTCCGGAATTCTCGTCGGAACGAGATGCAGCGGTCCGAACGTGTTCCGGCGCGTGAGCACGACTTCCACGCATACAGGCTGTCGCTTCCGCAGCTCTTCCGTAATGTCGGCCTCGTACGGCTGCCACGCGATCATCTGCATCTCCCCGCCGTCCGCCGCGCCTGCCTTTACGCACGCGGCTTCGAACGAAGGCAGCGCGAGCAGCGCCCTTCCGTCTTCAGGCACCGGTCCGAAGGCGTCGGGGCCGATGAGATATCCGAGCTTGCCCCCGTAGAAAGGAAAGCCCTGCTCGGTCAAATCCCCGAACGAGACGACTTCGGGCAGAGCGACGAGAGTTCTGTTCACGCCATCCAACCGGACTCCGAACTCTCCTAGCAGATAGACGGCTTCCAGATTGACCTCGTTCCGGAAATCGGTCCGCAGCTCCAGCTCGTTCTTTCCCTGCCGCAGCAGCGATCGCGGAAGCCTGATCTTGCGGAAGCAAGGGTCGACCCACCAATCGTCCGCATCCGTCCGATCGACGGAGACCCCGTTGACGGAAATCCCGAACAAGTCTGGACGTTCGAGCGCGATCCACAAGTCGCGATCCGGCAAGACGTCCGCCGAGAACTCGAAGCGAAGCTCGAGCGGAGTCGCGGCAGCGTTCCACTCCCGATGATGAAGCGCGGCGTACCAAGGCTGAATCATCCGGCCTCCTCTATGCGGCAAACCGAGCTCGCTCCGGATGCTGCGGTCCGCTTGCAGAATCTCGGAGAGACCGCTCCATTCCCCGTCGCCGATCCGGTAACTCGCCATATCCAGGACGCAGACGTTGCTCTCGCTCATGCGATAGGAATAAGCTCCGTCCAGACGATACGGCGCCGACGCCGCGACGACCGGAACCGCCACCTGCTCCTGCATGGGTGAGGCGCTGTCGATGACGTACAGATGCTCCTCGGACGGATGAAATCGTACGTTCCAGCTCAGCGTTCCCTCGCCCGTCTCGGCAGCGACGGCTTGCTTGCCGCCGGTCTTGCAATCCCATTCTTCGATCGCGCCGACGGCGGCGAGCTCGATCCGAACATCATAGACAGCATACGGATTGACGTTCAGCAGCCCTAAATAATAACGTCCGTTCTCGTCCTCGTTCAGCCGACAGAAGATATCGGCCGCCGCAGCGCCCGTCGCGGCATCGACGACCTTCGCCGGGCAGGTCCGGACGTCGCGGACGGCGCCGACGATGCCGGGGCCGTCGAACGGAACGGATACCGTCTTGTCCGCCAGCCGCACACAGCGATCCGAAGGCAGCGCGTCGACGTAACGGGGCGCCTCGCCCGCGAACACGACTTTGCCTCCCGCTGCGGCAAACTTCTCCAATGCGGCGACCGTGCTTTCGCGGATCGTGATCATTCCCGCGACGAGCACGACGCTGTAGATCGCCTTTCCGACTCGAAACCGCGGGCCGCCTTCGCCCCCGGCTTCGATCCCGTACAACCGGCCCAGCATCTCTTCGTCGGCATAATCGAAGTCGATCTGCGCCCCCGCGAGCCAGTGGAACGTATCGCGGTATTGATCTTCCAGCTTCTGCACGTCCGGCGATTGCGTCTTCATGTCGATCGACCAGCCCGGGTACACCTGGCACCAGACGCTTTCGACCGGATTCAGCACGAGCGTCTCGCACTTGCGCTCGCCTTGGGAGAGCGCAAGCCCGAATCGGGAGAAGTACGTCTCCACGAATTCGTAATCGTCCCACCATGCCGACTGGAAGGAGATGCTCGCCGGATAATCCCGCTTCGATTCGCCTTCCATCGTATACCACGACAGATGATGATTGCGGACGTTAATGCCCAGCAGCGTCTGCCAATCCCCGACCGCCTTGTGGGATTCGAAGGACATCTGCCAGCCCGTGCAGCCATACAGCTCCGAGAGCAGCCACTTCTGGGCCAGCTGTCTGGCCGCCGACGACAGCTGCTTCACCAGCCAATAGTTGCGGTTGCCTTCCCGCAGCACGTCGACGCCCGGATCGTCCTGATACTCGTAGAAGCGCATCGCCGAGCCGAGATAGGCCGTCTGGGCCGTCAGCGTATCTTCGTGCAGCATATGGCCGGTCAAGCGCAGCCCGTTGTCGCGGGTCCAGGCCTGCATCGGCTTCAGATAGTGCTCGATGAACAGCCGCTGCGTCAGCTCGACGTAATGCCACTTTACCTGAGACACGGACTGTCCTTCCGGCTGCAGGAACAGCTCCGGCAGCCGGTCGAGCAGATCGTAGCCGAATGCCTGCCGGAAATCGTCAAACAGCGTATACGTCCACGGCACGCTCCACAGCCGACGCTCGTTCGTAATGCCGAAGCCGTCCATTAGCGCCCCGCGGTGAGGCTCATCCGTGAATACGCCTTTAATCGTCCGTCCGAAATGACGGCCCACACGACTCTTGTAACGCTCGTGGGTAATTTCGAGAAAACGGTCCGTCGCTTCGCGATTCATCGTATCCACGTAGGTGTACCCGTTATAGAAGCTGTCCTTGTTCATCTCCACGACGGAGAAGATAAGAACCGACGTCCCCGGCTTCGGGAGCTCCCCGCGCGCCAGCGGAACGCAATCGGAATAGGCAGCGCCTTCCAGACGGCAAGCGTACACGGAGAGCAGCCCGTGCGAGTCCGTCCTCCATTCGAATTCGCTCGCGGGCACGACCCGCAGCTCAATGAACTTCAAGCGGAATCGCGGCTCCTCGGTGACCATGCCGCCGGCCGTGCCGCTCGGCCAACGGTCTTCGTCGTAAATCCACACTTCCATGCCAAGCTTCTCGGCTTCCAACGTGCAGGCTTCCACGAACTCGAACCACTCGTCGCCCAAATACTCGGTGACGAGTCCCGTCCGGGAATGAATGAAGAAGCCTCCGAGTCCCATCCGGTCGAATACGTGAATTTGCCGAAGCAGCTCTTCCTTCTCGAGCTTGCCGTTCCAGCTCCAAAACGGCTTGCCGCGATATTCGTTGGGAGGCTGCACGAATAGCTCATAGACGCGATCGGTCATCGATCCCCTCTCCCTTCTCTTATCGCCGGACTAGCCTTTGTTGGCTCCGGCCGTAATGCCTTGCACGAAATATTTCTGCATGAACAGGAACACGATAACAAGCGGCAGCATGACCATGCAGATCGCCGCCGACAACGGTCCCCAATCGGTCGCGAATTCGGATTGGAACACGATAATTCCGAGCGGCAGCGTCTTCATCGTCGCCGTCGACAAGGCTACGGTCGCCCAGAGCAGCTCGCCCCACAGCGACACGAAGTTGAAGATGACGACGGTGGCGATGGCCGGCATCGCGAGCGGAACCATAATTTTGTGGAACGACAGCCACTCCGACGCCCCGTCGATCCGCGCAGCTTCCAGGAGCGAGTTCGGAATCGTCTGGAAGTAGTTTTTCAGAATGTAGACGGCGATCGGCAGCCCCCACCCGGCGTAGGGCAGAACGAGCGAAATATGTTCTCCGATCAGGCCCATCCGGCTCAGCATGAGATACAGAGGCATGACGAGCGACTCGTGCGGAACCATCTTCATCGCGAGGAAGAACAGCAGGATCGCTTCCGCGTACGGAAGATTCAACCGGCCCAGCGCGTAGCCCGCCATGACCCCGAACACCGAGATGATCAGCACGGCGCTGACGACAACGATCGAGCTGTTCGTGAAATATTGGCCGATCTTGGCGTCAAACCAAGCGTCGGAATAGTTGCTCCAGTGAATCGAGCTTGGCAACGCCCACACGTTGGCGTAAAAATCGCTCGTGCTTTTCAAAGAATTGATCGTGACGAAGACGATCGGATAGATCGTAATGACGACGAACAACACAACGATGACGCGCGTGATCCACCGTTCGATCCGCTCGGAATTGTGGCTATACTTCATAGGTCTCCCCCTTAAAGAGGCGCTGGAGCAGGAAGATCGCCAGTATTCCCGCCAACGAGAACAGCAAGCCAAGCGTCGCCGAATAACCGAAATTGCTGTACGTGAACGCCGTTTTCATCATGTAGATCGGCACCGTCTGCGACACCGTTCCCGGTCCTCCTCGCGTCATAATGTAGACCAGGTCGTAGGTCGACACGAGGACGATGAAGGAAAACACCGTGGATACTTGCAGGGACGGGCGGACGAGCGGCAGCATGATGGAGAAAAATTGCCGCGTATACCCCGCCCCGTCCAGACGGCTCGATTCGAACAGTTCTCCGGGGATGGAGATCATGGACGCGAAGACGAGCATCATCGTAAGTCCGGCCATCCTCCATGCGCCGATGATCGCGATCACCCACAGCACCGTATCCGGGTTGGCCAGCCAGGCGCGCTGCAAGCCGCCCATGCCGAGCATTTCGAGCAGCTTGTTGAGCAGCCCCATCTCCGGATTCAGCAGGAACGTGAACAGCAGACCGATAATGGCAAGCGGAATCATGACCGGAACGAACAGGACGACCCGATAAGCCGAGCCTTCGTACTTGCCTACCTTGAAGATGCAGGCGGCGAGCAGGACGCCGAGAGGAACGGCGCCCAAGGTCGATACGATTCCGATAAAAAACGAAGCTTTCATACTGTTGATGAAATAATTGTCCGAGAACGCGTTCCGGAAATTATCGAAGCCGATCCAGGTCGCTGCCGAGAAGCCGTTCCATTCCTGGAAAGCGATGACCAGGTTGGACAGCATCGGCAGCAGCGTGGTCGCGATAATGGCTGCAGCCGCCGGTGCCAACAGCAGGATGCCGAATATAATGTTCCGTCTCGTCGGATGTTGAGCCATTCCGCATTCTCCTTACTTAAAAGCGTCTTGACGCAACTTATCCAATTGGCCGAGCACTTCTTTGATATTTAACCCCATTAAGTAGTTAGGCACCATTTCGCCTTCGTAATAGCTTTTCAGCTTCGCTTCCTTCGTGTGGAACTCGAACGGATACAGATCTTCCGTGAACGTCATAATCTGCTGCAGGACGGGATTCTCCACTTTGATCGTCCGATTCGCCGGCGGATAGCCGTGCGACAGGTGAATGGATTGGATATTCTGGCCGAGCAGCGTCTTCAGCACTTCGACGGCCGCGTCCGGGTTGCCCGCGTTGGCCGGAATGAAATAACCGTTGGCTCCGCCGAGCAGCACCGTCTCCGGTCCCATCGCCGGCCACTTCACGACCGTAACGTCGAATGGGGCCGATTCGGAGATCGACAGCGCGGTGCCGGCCACTTCGGCCAGCATGCCGACTTTGCCCTGCAAGAACGCCGCGTTGATCTCGTCTCTCGTAATGTTCAGCGCACCCTCACCCGGATACCAGTACCGGTTCTCGAACAGCTCCTTGATATTGTTAAGCGCCCCTTCGTAGTAGCCGCTGTCGGTCGCCAGCTCTCCGTGGGCAAGCGCTTCGAGCTTGCCGTCGCCGTTGGCGAGACTCATGACACCTTGCCGGATGAGCCAGCTCTGACGATCCGGCTCGGAGCTGACCGCGAAAGGAGAAGCGCTCGTCTTCTGCTTGATCTGCTCGCAGATCGCCATGAACTCTTGCCAAGTCATCTCTTCCTTCGGCGCTACGCCCGCCTGCTCAAAAATCTCGTTGTTGACGAGGATGACCGGATAAGCGCTTCCAAAAGGAACGTTGTAATATTTGCCGTCGATCTGTCCAAGCTCCAGCAGCTCGGGCGTGAACGTATTTTTCCATTCGCCGCCGTTCGCCTCCAAATAAGGAGTCAAATCGAGCGCGAGCTTGTCTTTCACGATGTTCGCCATGTTCTGCGGCCAGTAGAAGTAAATATCGGCCGGACTGCCGCCGGCGACTCCGGTCCGGATGGCCGTGTCGATCGTTCCCGTATCGACCGTCAGCAGCTCGATCTCGTATTGCGGAAGTTTCTTCTGAAGCTCTGCTCCCATCTCTTCCATCGACGTATAGGCCATATTCATGCCGAAAAACTTGATCTTGACCTTCTCGCCGCCAGCGGCTTCCGCACTCGCTTTGCCTCCGCTCGCCGCGGGCGCCTTGTCCCCCGCTCCGCCGCATGCGCCGACGATCAAAGACAGCGCGATCATAAGCGCCGCCCCGAAATATCTTTTCTTTGTCATAAGTCGAGCCTCCCTGATTAAACGACCCGCTCTACGGGTCCGCGTCGAAATAGACGACCGCTTCTTGCAGCAGCTCTGCCGCTTCCTCTCCGTTCAGTTTGGAAGTCAGCAGCTCGGCCAAGACGGTCTGCCTGTATAAAGTCGGAGCGTCCATGCCCCGCTTGGATAGATGTGCCATCACCGTCGTGAAGTTGTCGACGGTCGAATCGTACTTCATCAAATCCTGGATTGAATCCGACGGTTCGATATCGCCGAGGATCGGGATCATCCCTGTCGCGTCCCCCATCAACTGCTGAACTTCCCGCGAATTCAAGTACTTCAAATATTGAACCGCTTGCTCCGGATATTTCGTGCTTCGCGAGATCGAATAGGTCGTCCAGTTGTTGTGGCTGACCGGAACGATCCGCTTGCCTTCCCGATCGGGAACGTAAAACTTCCCGAGATTCACTCCGCTGTTCTCGTACAAGAGATTGTTCCAGCTGCCGTCCACGATCATCGCGGCTGCCCCGCTCGTGAATGAGACCTGCCACCGGACCCGATCCTGAGAGACGTAATCGGCGCCGAAGTACCCTTTCTCCGCGAAGTCCCGAAAGTATTGCAAGCCTTGAACGAATTCGGGATCCGTCAGCTTGATGCCGGGGGTATCGTTCATAAGCGCTTCCGATTTTTCGTGAGCGAACAGCGCCATCAGAACGTAGCTCATCCACGATCGTTCCTTGTATTCGGTGCCGGGCATGGAGATCGGCGTAATGCCGCGAGAGGACAAGGCGTCCAGCAAAGCGATGAATTCGTCCCATGTTCCGGGAGGAGAGAGATTGTAACGCTTGAAAATGTCCTTGTTGTAGTACACGACTTTCGTGTCCAGAAAAGCCGGCAGCGAGGAGTACAGCTTGCCGTCGACTATCCCGTACTGCACCGCATCCTCCGGGAACCGCTGCAAGTCGAACCCGTATTCGTCGAGAGGCAGCAAGTAGCCGTTGCGCGCCAGCTCGCTCATTTTCGTCGTCTTGTTTCCTTGCACGTAGAAAATGTCGGGGAGCTCGTTGGACAGCAGGCCGAAATCCAGACTTTCAGGCGTTTGCACGAATTTGTAGTTAAGGCGGATATTCGGATAGAGCTTCATGAAGTTCTCGTTAATCTGCCTGAACGACGCTTCCAGCGCGACTTGGTTGCCCAAATCTCCCCACACCTGCAAAACGACTTGCTCGTTCTTGTTGTTCGGCGAAGCCTGATGCTCGCGAAGATCGGATTCGCCCTTCACGCAGCCGGCCAGACAGGCGGCGGCGAGCAGCATCGCCAAGACAGTGAAGCGCTTGTTTTTAAGACCGTACATAGACCACCACGTTTCCTTTGTTCCCCGGTTACTCCGATTGTAAGCTTGTCCCGTCTCCCGTTCCATGCACAGTCCCCTCGCTTTGATGCCGGATCTTCCGCTCGTCGCTCCGGTCGATGCCATATTTTCCGATTTGATGCCCGATTCTAAGATTTGCACCCGGCTTTGAATTCCGAGAGAGTAAGTCCGGTCGTTTTCTTGAACACTTTCACAAAATAGTTCGCGTTGACGTAACCGACCAGACCGGCGATCTCCTCCGTCGAACGGTCGGCGTTTCTCAGCAATTCCTTCGCTTTCTCGATCCGAACGTTCGTTAAGTATTCCAGGAAAGTCATTCCCGTCTCCTGGCTGAATCTTTGGCTGAAATAGTTTTCGCTCCAATAGACGTGGGCGGCCGCGTCTTCCAGGCGGATGGGGGCGGCATAGTTCTCGTTTACGTAATCTTTGATCTTCGTCAGCCACGTCTTGTTCGCCCGAACGGAGGCGATCAGCGCGCTCGTCCGCTCGAAGACGAGCTTGACCGAAGAGAGCCAGGCGGCTTTATGGTTCGCCTTGTCGATATACCGCTCCAGCGGCCACAGATCTCCGAAGTGCTGCCTGATTTTCTCGACGTCCAACGCGTACTGCTCGATCAGATAGTCGGCCACCTGCGTGGCAAGCGTTGCGCCGATCCGCTTCCACTCCCCGGGATCGATCTCGCCCGCTTCGGCCGGGGAAGGCGCATCCAACCGCAGCAGCAGCTCGTCGAATCGCTCCTGGCGAACGTATCTTTTTAACGTCTTGTACAGCTCGATCCACTGATCGTCCGCATAGACGCTTCTGGCCGCCGAACCGTTATCGTAGTAGATCCCGCCCGTGCCGTAGAACATGGACAGCAGCGCGCCGCCGGCGCCGGCATACATCGCATCGTACTCCTCGAACCGTGCAGGACGGCTGATTCCGATCGCGAAATCCATATTGCACTTCTGGCGCAGCGACTCCAGCAGCTTGCCGCAGAACGGCGAGACGTGCCGGCGTTGCGCTTCCGCATCCGGCATCCTCTCTCCCAGATAGAACAAGGCGTGCACGACCGGACCTTGAGCGCCGAGATACTCCGTATACCGGTAACGCTCAAGCTCCTCCCGAACGATCAGAGAATACGAGAGCGGGCTCCGCTCCTCCCCCCATACCGGGACAAACGGCTGAATCGCCACCCAGCACGCGTACGGTCCGCGCTCTTCCGCAAGCTTCTCCAGCTCGGGATAAGCCCTCCGACGCTCGCTCGCCCGTCCGTCGTCCGCTTTGTCCGTCCAGGACATCCTGTCCAGCAAATCTTCCTTTTCCTTGTTCAGATCGGGCTTGACAGCTTCGCCGGCATAGGCGGTTTCTTCAATCTTCAAGCCGTTGAGCACCCGGATCAATTCCTCGGGCTCGAGCTGATGCTTCTGGATATAGTCCTGAACGCCGAGCCGGATCGCCGTTCGCGTATATTCGAAATCGTCGTAACTGCTCAGAATCACGATCGGAACGCGTTCCGACAGCTGCCGGACGTTCTTGATCAATTCGAGACCGTCCATGACGGGCATGCGAATGTCCGTCAGAATCGCGTCGGGCATCGATACCGTGCAGGCGTCCAGCGCCTCCTTGCCGTTATGGTAAACCCCGGATACGCGGTAGCCGTACTCCTCCCAGGGAATAATCGACTGCAGGCCGACTCTGACCAACGACTCGTCATCCACGATAATGATTTTTTTCATCCTCAAGCCGCTCCTCTCGCAAAATGCGGATTTCGATTGTCGTACCCCGTCCCGCCTCGCTGTCGATTTTCATTCCGTACGAAAAACCGTAGTGGGCTGCGATTCTTTCATTCACGTTCAGAATGCCGATCGGACCGGCAGCACCGCGCGCCGAACCGCTTAACTCCCGCTGGATCGCCGCCAGCTTGTCGGGAGCGATGCCCACCCCGTTATCTCGAACGACGAGCTTCAGTACGCTTCCTTCGACGACCGCTTTCACGGTAATCTCCCCCATCCGGTCGAGCGGCTCCAGACCGTGGATAAGGGCGTTTTCGACCAACGGCTGGATGAGAAATTTGGGAACGGAAGCGGAGAGCGCTTCCTCGTCGATGTCGGCGGAGAACGCGAATTGCCGGTAGCGAATCTCCTGAATCGAGATATAGTCCCGAAGCTTGTCCATATCTTCCCTCAGAGTTACGAACTCGTTCGTATCCCGGAGCGTGTAGTTCAGCAGGTTGGACAGCGAATCTACGATCTCTTTGATATTCGTCTGCTTCTGCAGAATGGCCAGCCAGCGGATCGAATTCAGCGTATTGTACAGGAAGTGCGGAGTGAGCTGCTTGCGCAGTGCCTGAATTTCCGCAGCACGCTTCTTCTGCTCCTGACTCACCGTCTGCTGGATCAACTGCTCGATCTCATACATGACGGATACGAAAATATCGTTCATTTCGCGAATTTCGATCGCGCCTTTGAATTTCGCCAGTTTCCGCGGACTGGCCGATTGTATGCCGGACATCATATTGTTCATCAGCTTGCGAATCGGATTGACGACGTCGATGGCCAAGAAGCGGGTGACGATAAATCCGAACACGGCGCAGGCCGCGATAATGAGCATCGTCAGCCGGATCATCCGGTTGATTTCCGCATACAGATCATCCATGTTCAGCGAAGCCGACAGCGCCCAGTCTTCCCGGATGTTGGAATAGTCGAGGTGCAGATCCTGGTAGCTGCCCTCGTCCCCTTTGTTGCCGTTGTCCACCAGGACGCTGCCGGAAGAGGTGCGCAGCTGCAGCACCGCGTTGTTGTCGAGCTCCGTTTGTTTGAAAATCGAGCGGATCGCTTCGACGTCCACGACGATCGTCAACAGGCCGATCTCGTTCAGCTTGCCGTCCCGCACCCACCTTCCCATCCGGAACGCTTCGAACTGTTGAAACCCGTTCGAGAACTCGGCCGGCTCGAACCAGACGGCGCCGCCTCTGTTGCTGCGGATGCCGTTCTGATATTCCGGATCGCGAATCCGATACTGGCCGACTTCGTTTTCGTTGTAAATATAGGTATTATCCCCCGTATCCAGCACCATCGCCACGATGTATTCGTTCATGTTGTTGTTGAGCCAATAGTGATTCATCCAATCTTTGATCGCCATCGTTTTGTCCAGCTGTTCGAACATGGAGACGTCCGTTCTCTCCACCAGCTCCAACAACTCGCTGTCCGTAATCATCTGCTTGCTGAGCTCTTCGATGGACGAGAGCCGGGAATCCATCTGCTCGACCATCAGTCCGACCAAGTCCGCGGCATATTCCCGGGACGCCTGCTTGCTGGAAGCCGTGTAGCTGTTCATCAGCATCAAGGAACCGAATAACGTCGGAAAAATGATGAGCGGCATGTACACGAGCACGAGCTTTTGCGGCAATCGGATGCTGCTCCAGTATTTTTTCAATAGTTTCACGGATAACGACCTCGCCCCGGTAGAAGTTAAACGACTTATTTCGACACTTTCACTTATTTAATCATAATTCCCGCAACATTGCAGAGCGGAATTAGATCTTCGCTTAAAAAGAGTTTGCCTATGGTATACAATAGAGGCATATGCAACCATTCGCCCGCAAGGAGAGGAAACACGAAATGACGATACGGTTCCGGCGCTGCGTCGAAGACGACGAATTGGCCCAAGTCTCTCATTACATGATAGAACACCGAAGAGACTTGCATCCTTCTCTATCTACAATTGATATGGTCACGATTTTGTACGGCTATATGTCGGACGGCCATTTGCATTACGGAGTGGACGAAGCCGGCCGAATCGTCGGCGCATCCGGCTTCTATATCCAGCCGGCCGAGGAAGGCGTTCGCGATCGCGGCAGCGTGCTGATCGACGTTGGCATCGTCGACAAGGATCGCAGGGGGACTCGCTTGTTTCTGAGAGGAATGCGGCATATGATCGACTACGTTTCCGACAATTATCCGGAGATCGAAGTCGTCCGGCTGTGCGCGCTCTCGGATAATCCCTATTTATGCAAGCTGTATGCGAAGATCGCTCCCTTCGAAGGCACGCGGGAAGGCAGCGTTGGACAGGAATCGGTGTTTTCCGGAGAAATACCCCAAATTAGGTATATTCTTAATCGACTGAATCCCCTATAATGAGGGGGCAATTCCAGACTTTATCCGAAGGAGGACAAGCCCATGTATCCAGCTACGCCAACTGTCAAAGATGTCAAAAAAGGTTCCGGATTCGGCAAAATCGTCAAAGCGAACGATTCGCTCCGCGCGGCTCCGGTCATCGCCACGAAGTAATGCCTTATCTTTTTCGCGTATGCAGGTTCGATATGGACCATGAAGCCTATATCAAGTTCGTCCTGGAGCATCATCGGGACTTGAACCTGCCGTACCCGTTTCACGTCAAGCTTAGCTTCGCCGGCAGTCCGCTCGTTCTCGGCAAAGCGATGCTCGTCATCGACGAGGAATCGTACGAGCTGGTCGGAGCGGCGGGTTTCGTCTTCGGCACCGGTGCGAACGATCATCAGGATCGCGACGTCTGTCAGGCGGAACTCGCCTTCCTTCTCCCGAAGCATCGAGGGACTCCTCTGTTCGTTCGGGGACTGCAAGCGCTGCTGGACGCCGCCCGCGAAGCCAATCCGGACGTTGAATGGTTTCAGTTCTGGATTCCCGGCGATCGGGCGGAACTGACGAGCCTGTTCTCGAAGCTGGCCGAACTGCCCGGAGCAGGCGTCGAAACGGCGAACGGACTGACGCTGTTCCGAATTCCATTCGGGGAACTGGCGGCGTACGTTCGATCCTTCGCACGGAAATCAGCGAGCCCCGCTTGACGGCGCTCTTGAAGCAAAAGGAACAGATTCTGTTGACGCGTGTATGCGCCTGGAATCTGTTCCTTTTGTTTTTTTCGTATGACGACGGCCCCGAAACTCCGAATTTGCATTCCCCCGCCCAAGACGATAACATCATCGTATGAACCTATCTCATCTCACAACCGCCATTTCTTCTCTTGATTTGAGAAGCTGTCTGATCAGCCGGGACGGACGAATGCTGTTCGAGCATTATCGCGATTCGCGCATTCCGGACGAACTGGCCAAGGTCAATTCGTGCACGAAGAGCATTCTCTCGGCTCTCCTGTGCATCGCCATGGACCGGGGAATGCTGCCGGAACCTCATACGCCGATCGCCGAGTTTTTCCCGAAGCTGCTGGCGGACTCCGATTCCCGGAAAAAGGATATTACGATCGAGCATCTGTTGACGATGACCCCGGGGTTTAAGTGGACCGAGTTCGGCGGAATCCAGTCGTTCCCGCGCATGACACGGTCCGACGACTGGGTCGATTACGTGCTGTCCCAGCCGCTGGCGGAAGCGCCCGGACGCAAAATGGAGTACAGCTCCGGGGCCTCCCAACTGCTGTCCGCGATTCTCGCGCGGGCGATCGGCATGCCGATTGCCCGCTTTGCGGAGCTGGAGCTGTTCGGCCCGCTCGGCATCGAACAATACGAGTGGGAGACCGATCCGCAAGGCATTCATACCGGAGGCTACGGCTTGCGCCTGCGTCCCGCGCATCTGCTGGCATTCGGACGCCTCTATTTGAATCGGGGCCGCTTGGGCGAACGGCGGCTGGTGTCCGAGGAGCTGGCGATCCGCTCCGTTCAGCCGGCCGTTCCCGCCAGCCTGCCGAACGTTGGCTATTACGGCTGGCATTGGTGGACGGATACGTTCGCGGTGCAAGCCGGCGAAAATACGAGCTTGTCCTCCTCTTTCGATTATTTTTATGCCCGAGGCTACGGAGGACAATTTGTCTACGTCATCCCCGATCTGCGCATCGTGACCGTATTGACGGACGATAAAAGAAAAAAAGATCGGAAACCGGTAAATGCGTTTCTCGATCTAATTGCTCCGGCGCTTATTCGGTCGGGTACACAAGACCCCATGGCGCGCGGGCCCGATCCAGCGTTTCCATAATGCGCACCGTCTCGTCCAGCGGCATGATCTCGCTTTCCAGCCGCCCCGAACGCAGGCAGTCCGTCACCTCTTGCGCCTCGTGCCTGTAACCGGCATAAGTCCGGTCGTCGGAGACATGCTGCGCTTCTTCGCCGTTGATATGCAGATGAGCTTCTCTGCCGAACAGGAAATCGGGAACGAGGATATATCCTTTCGTTCCATAGATGTACGCGTCCTTCTGCAAGTTAAGCCGGACGGCTCCGTTCAGAGCGGCCGTCCGGCCTCCCGCATATTCGAGCAGCAAGGAAAACCTCTCGTCCACGCCCGTCTCTCCGATCACAGCGCTGCTCATCACCTTGGTCGGCTGCTCGCCGAAGACCATCGATGCGAACGAGACCGGATAGATGCCGGCGTCCAGCAGCGCTCCGCCGCCCAACTCCTTGTTGAGCAGACGCCCCTCGGGCTGCCAGCCCACGTCGAAGCCGAAGTCGGCTTTAACCAGTTGCACCTCTCCGATGAGCTCTTGCTTCAACCACTCCCTGACTTGCACGATCGGCGGCAGAAACCGCGTCCACATCGCTTCCATGGCGAACAGCTTCTTCTCCCGGGCAACCCGGACGACATTCCTCGCTTCTGCCGCGTTCATCGTGAACGGCTTCTCGCACAGAACGGCCTTGCCCGCCTCCAGGCAGGCGATCGCTTGCTTCTCGTGCCACGGATGGAGCGTGCCGATGTAGACGACGTCCACGTCGGGATCTTGCAGAAGCTCCTCGTAGCTGCCGTAGGATCTCGCCGCTCCATATTGCGCGGCGAACGCTTCCGCCGTGTCCGCAGACCTGGCCGCAACCGCTGTCAGCTCCGCACCTTCAACCAGCTTCAAGTCTTTGGCGAAGGCGGATGAGATGCCGCCTGCCCCCAGAATTCCCCATCCGATTTTACGCTGTTCCTGGCTCATTGTCCGTTCCTCCCCTGTTCGTCCTCAGTTGTTCTCTTCCCTATCATACAACGAACAGCCGCAAGAAATGAAGCGGTGGAAGCGAGCAGTTCGCACTTCCGTCGGCACTCATTTCTTGCGGCTGGTTGTTACGTCATCTTCGGCACGGGCTTAATTCCGGATCAGGTAATCGAATGCGCCAAGCGCGGCGGTCGCGCCGGAGCCCATCGAAATGATGATCTGCTTGTACGGGCTGTTCGTGCAATCGCCCGCGGCGAATACGCCCGGCAAGCTCGTCGCGCCATGGCGGTCGATGACGATCTCGCCCATGCGGGTGCGCTCCAGCGTATCTCCGAGCCAATCGGTGTTCGGAACGAGACCGATCTGCACGAATACGCCTTGCAGCTCGACATGCTTCTCTTCTCCCGTAGCCCGGTCGATGAAGGAGATGCCGTTCACCTTGTCCGTTCCGGTAATTTCCTTCGTCTGCACGTTCTTGTGCACCGTGACGTTAGGAAGACTGTACAGACGATCCTGCAGCACGGAATCCGCCTTCAGCTCGGGCATGAATTCCAGCACCGTGACATGGCTGACGATGCCCGCAAGGTCGATCGCCGCTTCGATGCCGGAATTGCCTCCGCCGATGACCGCGACGTGTTTGCCCGCGAACAGCGGACCGTCGCAGTGCGGACAGTAGGCGACGCCTTTATTTTTGAACTCCGCTTCGCCGGGAACGCCGACATTGCGCCAGCGCGCGCCGGTGGACAGAATCACCGTCTTGCTCTTCAGCACGGCCCCGTTCTCGAGCTCGACTTCGATGAAGTCTTTCTTCTCCAGACGTTTGGCCCGCTGCAGCTTCATCACGTCGACGTTGTATTCCTTGACATGCTCCTCGAGGCTCGCGGCCAACTTGGCGCCCTCGGTATACTTCACGCTGATGAAGTTTTCGATCCCGACAGTGTCCATAACTTGCCCGCCGAAGCGTTCTGCAACGATGCCCGTGCGAATGCCCTTGCGCGCCGCATAGATCGCCGAGCTTGCGCCCGCCGGTCCGCCGCCGATGACGAGCACGTCGAACGGCTCTTTGCCTTCGAATTCCGAAGCGTCCGGGGCGTCGGAGATTTTGGCGATGATTTCTTCCAGCGACATGCGTCCGCTGCCGAAGAACTCCCCGTTCAGGAAGACGGACGGCACGGCCAGGATGTCCTTGCTCTCGACTTCGTCCTTGAAGGCCGCTCCGTCGATCATCGTATGGGAAATGCCCGGGTTCAGAACGCTCATCACGTTGAGCGCCTGCACGACGTCCGGACAGTTATGACAGCTCAGGCTGACGTAAGATTCGAACGCATAATGGCCTTTGATGCTTTTGATTTGATCGATAACGCTTTGCTCTACCTTCGGAGCCCGTCCGCTCACCTGCAGCAGCGCCAGCACGAGCGAAGTGAACTCGTGTCCGAGCGGGATGCCGGCGAAGACGATGCCCGTATCCTCTCCGACCCGGTTCACGCTGAAACTCGGCGTTCTTGCCAACTGAGCTTTCTCGGTCGTAATCCGGGGAGACATGCCGGCCAGCTCTTCCAAGAAGGCCAGCATGTCGTTGGATACGGCATCGTCGGACGATGCGCTAACCTGGATTAGCACATCGCCTTCCAGGAGCTGAAGGTATTGGCTGAGTTGTTGTTTGATATCCGCATCCAACACCGGAATAGCCCCCTTTAGATTTTGCCTACGAGATCAAGGCTTGGTTTCAAAGTTTGCGATCCTTCTTGCCACTTCGCAGGGCACACTTCGCCCGGATTGCTGCGTACGTATTGCGCCGCTTTGATCTTGTTGACCAGCGTGCTCGCGTCGCGGCCGATGCCGCCTGCATTGATTTCGACCGTCTGGATGACGCCGTCCGGATCGATGATGAACGTGCCGCGGTCAGCCAGGCCGTCCGCTTCGATCAGCACGTCGAAGTTGCGGGAAATCGTGTGGGACGGATCGCCGATCATGATGTACGTGATTTTGCCGATCGTCTCGGAGCTGTCGTGCCATGCTTTATGGGTGAAGTGCGTATCCGTCGATACGGAGTAAACTTCTACGCCGAGAGCTTTCAAAGTTTCATATTGATCTTGCAGGTCGCCCAGCTCGGTCGGGCATACGAACGTGAAGTCCGCCGGATAGAAGCATACGACGCTCCACTTTCCTTTGAAGTTTTCTTCGGATACTTCGATAAACTTGCCGTTTTGGTAGGCGGACGCCTTAAAAGGTTTGACTTCTGTTCCAATCAGAGACATTGCAATTCCTCCTATAGGGTAATGTTTTTTTGAAAACTAATTGAGAATCGTTAGCAGTCTATAATTATTCTTATCTACTGCTTATTACAAATAATATCATCATTCGCCTATCTTCACATGAAGAATAGATGAAGAGAATTTGTCTATTTTGTGAACGCACTGCAGTCGCACATCTGTCAAACCGCACCGTTTTATTATTCCACGCTCGCCCGGAACGTATTCATCCCGCCCGCATTTCTAGAACAGCGGCTTGATGAGGGAGAAGCCGATAATTCCCAGCATGAGAACCGTAATATGGAACAACGAGAAAATGAACATGGCGTTCGCCCACTTCTTCTCGGGCTTGCGGCGATATCCCGACACGCTGAGCGCCAGCCACCAGACGCTTAACGCCGCGTTCGAGACGGCGATGACCGGACTGAACGGCCAGAACAGCGCGCTGGACAGCAGGAGCGCGACCAAATAGACGTTCATCTGCACGTACGTTCTGCGGATGCCCTTGACGACGGGAAGCATCGGGATGCCCGCCGCGCGGTACTCGTCCATCCGGCGGATCGCGATCGCGTAGAAATGGGGCATTTGCCAGACGAGCATCATCGCGAAGATCGCCAGCGCCCCCGAATGCGTCAGATCGGACGAGATAGCCGCCCATCCGATCAGGGGAGGCATTGCGCCGGAGAGGCTTCCGACTTCCGTGTTGTAGATCGTCGTCCGCTTGGTCCACATCGTATAAGGAACGACGTACAGGAACAGGCCGAGAAAACCGAACAGCGCCGCCAGAGGGGACGCAACGTACAAGGCGATCAGGCCGAATACGGCGGTCCAGATGGCGATGAACAGTCCGCTCCTCGTGCCGACGTATCCGGTTACGGTTGGCCGCTTCTTCGTTCTGTCCATAATCGCGTCGATGTCCCGGTCGTACAAATTGTTGAACGCGCCCGCCGAACCGATGACGAGGAAAGATCCGATCCCGGCCAGGACGATCGTGCCGACTTTGTCGAAGAACGGGATTCCTTCTACGTACAGGGCCATGCACAGGCCGGCGAACATCGCGATCAAGTTGGATTTGATAATTCCGATCTTTATCGTATCGAATAAGACATGGATAAACGATTTCGTGGACACTTCAAGACTCAGACGACTGTTTTGAACTCGCTGCACGGCTTATCCGCTCCTTCCAGATTATCCTCCCCCTATGCTAACATAACTTGCACGATCATTCGCGGCTTTCGCGGAGACACCATCATTTTGTCATAAATTTATGTCGGCCCCGTCACAATTTCCGAATTATGGACGATCCGTTCAGATCCATCCGCTAAGAAAGCGCAGCGCGATAACCGATAGAACTCCCGCGATAACCGTCGCCAATAAACTTCGCGTCCATATCGCGGTAACGATCGCAGAAATGGCCGCGTAAAACTCGGCGCTGCGGTAAAACGACGTCGGCTTTCCGTCCTCCAACAGCAGCTCCTGCCCTACCAGCGCCGCCATGACCGCTATCGGCACATAGCTTAGCCACCGCATCGCCCACTCGGGCAGCTTCATTCTGCTGAATACCATTAAAGGCAGCACCCTTGGAATCAGCGTCACGATAGACGCGCCGATAATGACCAATAGAACCGTCCATCTCACTTCCATTTGTCCAGCACCGCCCCTACCGACGCCGCGATGACCGTTGCCGCGATAACGGCCAAGCTCCCCGATACGACGAGGCTTGCCGCGCATACCGCGGCAATGGCGGTCAAAGCGACGAACAGATCTTTGAAGATTTTCCCGCGGCTTCCCATCTGCAGCACGAGAAGTCCGATGAACATGGCCGCAAGCGCGAAATCCAGCCCCCATTGCTGCGGATGTTCGATCCATTTTCCGAAAAAAGCCCCCGCCACCGTCGCGAGCAGCCAATTCAAATACGCGGCGACGTTAAGTCCGTTCATCCATTTCGCGCCCAGCGATCCCCGGATCGTCCCGCGATGAATCGCCACGCCGAACGTCTCGTCGGTGAGCAACGAGCCGATCAGCATCGCTTTTGCCGCAGGCAGCCGTCGGAAATAAGGCGACAAAGCCGCGCTGAGCAGCAGATGGCGGAGATTCACGATAAACACGGTGAGAATGATGGCCATCGCCGAGCCTCCCGCCGCGACCATCCCCGCGATAATGAATTGCGCGGACCCTGCGTATACGAGCAAGGACATCAACGTCACTTCCACAATGCTCAGCCCCGCTGTGTACCCGACCGCCCCGGCCGCGAACCCGATGCTCAGATAGCCCAGCAACGTGGGAACGCAGTCTTTGACGCCTTGAAGGAAGCTGTCTGCGATTGGCTCGTCGTAAGGGCGGCCGATTCGAACGTTATGTTGCATCTAGGTTGAACCTCCAACGGACCGGGCGTTGCAGCGGCGCCGATTGTTTTCGACGACTTGCCGCTGTTGAGCTCGGCCGCCTGTTCGATTTAAGGACGGTTTGTCCCGATTGTCTTGTTTGGCCGCAGCAGCGCGACCGTTTCCTCCACCGACTGATCGAGAAACGACCGGGGCGGACGGGCTTTCGCCAGCACCGTCAATCCGATCCACGAGACGACCAGCGCTTGGGCCAACCCTTTGGCATGAATGCCGGGGTCCAGCTCGCCGGAACGAATCCCCCGCTCGATCGCTTCGTGGAAGAGAACGGCGATATACATCTGATGCTCCCTCGTCAAAACCGCGAATTTCTCGTCATGCGGAGCCAGCTCCACCATCGAGTTGATGCAGAAGCATCCCCGGCTCGGCCCCTCTTCATCCACCGTTGCCGTCGTGCTCCGAAACAGGCTTCGGAAGGCTTCTATAATAGAAGCGCGATTTTGCAGAGAAACGCGGACGTAAGCGGCGTGGTCGCCCGTATATTTGCGGAGCGCGGCTTCGAACAGCTCCTTCTTATCGCCGAAAGCCGCGTACAGGCTCGGCCGCCGTATGCCCATTCCGGTCGTTAGATCGCTTAAGGAAGTTCCCTCGAACCCCTTCTCCCAAAACAGCCGCATCGCCGCATCGAGCGCCTGCTCTTCGTCGAACTCTCTCGTACGCGCCATACTGCTCCCCCATTTCTTATCGAACGGTATATTAAAATATACGTCAAGAACAGTGTATTGTCAAAGGTTTAGCGCAGGATTTGACAGAATCGATTCTTTAAAGCTATATTGGGGACGACATATTATTTACTGATCGGTATAAAAAGAGAAATGCAGGAGGAGTGGGCTTATGAACAATAAAGTTTCGCATTCGGGGAGTGCGGCGGAAGTCGGCCATCTCGGAGCAGGAGCGGCGCAGCCGGCCTATCTTTCGCGGGGTGCGGCTTATTTGTTTGCCGCTGCCGCGGGGCTGGCGGTCGCCAACGTGTACTATGCTCAGCCGCTGCTCGATTCGATCGCGGGAGAATTCGGCATCGCCCGCTCCACGATCGGCCTAATCGTTACGGTGACGCAAATCTGCTATGCGCTCGGGCTGCTGCTGCTCGTGCCGCTGGGAGATCTGCTCAACCGCCGCAAGCTGATCGGAGCGCAGATGCTGCTGTCCGTTGCCGCGCTGCTGGCAGTCGGCTTCTCTTCTTCGAGCACGATGCTGTTCGCCGGCATGGCTGCGGTCGGAGGACTCGCCGTCGTGACGCAGACGCTGGTCGCGTACGCGGCCGCTTTGGCTTCCCCAGCCGAGAGGGGACGCATCGTGGGCTTGGTGACAAGCGGCATCGTCATCGGCATTTTGCTTGCCCGGTCGTTCGCGGGCTTGTTGGCCGATATGGGCGGCTGGCGCGCCGTGTACTTCGCATCGGCGGCGCTCACGTCCGTCATGGCCGTCGCCCTGCTTCGGACGCTGCCTCTTCGCGAACCTGCGAGCGAATCCGTCACGTATCCCGGGCTGCTTCGTTCGACGCTCGCGCTGTTCGCGCAGGAGCGAATACTGCGGGTTCGCGCCGTACTCGCCATGCTCATTTTCGCCGCCTTCAGCATGTTGTGGACTTCGCTGGTGTTGCCGCTCAGCGCCCCGCCGTTCTCGCTGTCGCATACGGCGATCGGGGCTTTCGGGCTGGCGGGTGCCGCCGGAGCGATGGCGGCCGCGCGCGCCGGCCGTTTGGCCGATCGCGGCCTCGGACAGCGAACGACCGGCGCGGCGCTGATTCTGCTGCTCGTCTCCTGGCTGCCGATCGGGATGACTTCGCATTCGTTGTTCGCACTGCTTGCCGGCATCATCTTGCTCGACGCGGCCGTGCAGGCGGTGCACGTGACCAACCAGAGCCTGATTCTGGCTGTGCGGCCGGAAGCCCGGAGCAGGCTGACCGCCGGCTACATGATGTTCTACTCGTTCGGCAGCGCGGCCGGTTCGATCGCCTCCACAATGACGTATCACGCCGCAGGCTGGATCGGCGTCTGCCTGCTCGGCGCGACGGTCAGCGCTGCCGCCCTGCTGTTCTGGCTGCTTACCCGCCGCCCGTGAAGCGCCCGTGCCGCGCAGCCTCATAGCGATTGCGCGGCACGGGCAAGCCGAGCATGTCCCGCAGCGTATCGGCCTCTTACTCGCGGCGGAATAGACCGCGCTCTCGCAGCACCGGCACGACAAGCTCCGCGAAGTCGGACAACGTGCCGACGAGGCCAATCCACGACGCGACGACGCCCAGCGCGGCCAGAAGCGTCAGTGGCTCCAGATGGTTGATGAAATGCGGCGTCTACCTTTCGTTAATATAGAGCATGTCTGCGATAATGGCCGTCACCCCCAACAGTATCGCCACACGTGCTTATCGTTCGCCCGCCTGACTCGTCGCCCCCAACAGTACCGCCACACGTGCTTATCGTTCGCTCACCTGACTCGTCGCCCCCAACAGTACCGCCACGCGTGCTTATCATCAGCCCGCCTGACTCGCCGCCCCCGACAGTACCGCCACATGAGCTTATCATCAGCCCGCCTGACCTGCCGGCCCCAACAGTATCGCCACACGAGCTTATCATCCGCCCCCCTGAGCCCCCAGCCATTACGCCGCCCTGCCTCTGTCTGTCCCCTGTCCCCCAACGCCCACCGTTGCCAAGGCGGTTTGGTTGGCCGTATTTTGTCGCAATTGGGTGGTTACAGCTCCTCCAGTCTGGCTTACAGTTGGGGTGTTCGATTTCCTGATCCAAACCCGGGAGGTGGCGCGCGTGTTTTACTTTTATTTCCTGCTTGCTCTTATGTTCGGAGGGGTCGGCGTTCTGTATCTGTTCGGCAAAAGCATCGTCAAGGCGGAGCAATAGGGTCACATCCATTAACCCGGGCCGCAATCGGTTCGGGTTATTTGGCGTGTCCCGATCCGGCGACAGGAACCTGCGCGACTTATGTCGAAGATGTATGTTTGCAGTCGAATAACGGAGGTACCAGACGAAATTGGTACTATTCGGTCCGTCCTCTTTCCGGCACAATGAACTTGCGGGAACGATGCGCGGGAAGGAGATCTCTCTATGAACATTCGCAAAGTCAAAATATACGGAACGGGCAAATACATGCCCGGCCGCCCGATCTCCGATCTGGAGATGGACGATCGCCTCGGAGTTTCCCGGGGCTGGACGCGCAGGGTGACGGACATCGTCTCCCGGCACTACGCCGGAGAAGACGACACCGCATCCGCCATGGGCGCGAAAGCCGCCCAAGCCGCTCTGCAAGCCGCGAACCTGAAGTTCACCGACATGGATTGCCTCGTCGGCGCAAGCGGCACCAAGGAGCAAGCTCTCCCCTGCTCCGCCGTATTCATTCAACGCGAGTTGGGGATGGAGCAGTCCGGCGTCCCCGCCTTCGATATCGATTCCACTTGCCTCAGCTTCCTGGCGGCGCTTGACGCCATGTCCTGCATGATCGCGGCTGGCAGATACCGCTACGTGCTGATCGTCACGTCCGAGATCGCTTCCGTCGGCCTCGATTGGCGGCACAAGGAAAGCGCGGCGCTCTTCGGAGACGGGGCCGCCGCCGTCGTCCTCGGTCCGGCAGAGGGCGACGAGCCGTCCGCCATCGTCGGCGCCTCCATGCGCACCTACAGCGCCGGAGCCGCCTTCTCCGAGATTCGCGCGGGCGGCACCAGGCGTCACCCGAACGGCTATCGTCCCGCCTCCACGGACGACTATCTGTTCCAGATGGACGGTCCGGCCATTTACAAGATGGCTTCTCGCCTGCTGCCCGATTTCACCGAGGAGCTGCTGCAATCGGCGGGAACGAGCATGTCGGACCTTAAAGCGGTCATCCCCCACCAAGGCAGCGCGATGGCCGTTCGCCTCATGCGCAAGAAGCTGGGCATAACCGAGCGCCAGCTTGTCTATATTACGCCGAACCACGGCAATACGATCGCCGCCTCCCTCCCGATGGGCCTTCATGAAGCGATCCGGACGGGACGGATCGAGCGGGGAGACCGCGTGCTGCTGATCGGAACGGCGGCGGGACTGACGCTGGGAGGGCTGATCCTTGACTATTGAGCCGGAATCGGAGCCGCAGCGCGTTCTCCTTACCGGAGGCCGCTCTCCGGCAGCGTTGGAGCTGGCCCGCCTGTTCCGCGCCGCCGGCCATCGGGTGTACGCGGCCGAATCCGCGCCTTATCACCTGTGCCGGGTATCCCGTTCCGTCGAACGAAGCTTCCATGTCCCCCCGCCCTCCGAAAATTCGGAGAAGTACGCCGCGGAACTGTGCGCGATTGCCGAACAACACCGCATCGATGCGCTGATTCCGACTTGCGAGGAGATTTTCCACATTTCCAGGGAACTCGACCGATTCGAGGGCGTTTGCCGCGTGCTGGCGGCGCCTCTAGCGGAACTGGACTCTCTCCACCACAAAGGAAAATTCATAGAAACCGCGGAGCGCCTGGGACTCCCCGTGCCGAACACGGTGACGCTGGACACGCCGGACGGCTGGCTGCAGCTGCTGGACAGCCCCCGCTTTGCCGAAGGCATCGCACTCAAGCCGGCCTATTCGCGATTTGCTTCGCGCACGCTGCTGCTCGATTTGCGCCGCACCCCCTTGCCGGATTTCCGCCGCAAGGAAATCTCGCGCAAGCTGGCCGAGACCGGAGTGTCCGACCGTCGTCCCTGGATCGCCCAGGAGCTGCTGCGCGGCGAAGAATGGTGCACCTACAGCGTAGCGCACGAAGGCCGGATCGCGGCTCACGCCGCATACCGCAGCCGTTATCGCGCCGGCCGGGGCGCCAGCATCCATTACGAGCCGGCCGACCAGCCGCAGATGTTCGATTGGGTCCGGCGCTTCGTCGCGGGAAGCGGCTTTACCGGGCAGATCGCCTTCGATTTCATGGTCTCTCCGGAAGGCGCCGTTCTGCCGATGGAATGCAATCCGCGGGCGACGAGCGGAGTGCATCTGTTCGGATCGGACGGCCGGCTGGCAGAAGCGCTGCTGTGTCCCTCCGCTCTTCTGGCGGCCGGGCGAATCGCCTCTCCCGCCGCACAATCCAGACGAGGCGCGATGCTCTCGGCCGCGATGCTGAGCTACGGACTGGTCCAGGCCGTCCGCGAACGAACGCTCGGCGAATGGCTGCGCGCTTGGCGAAGCAGCCGGGACGTCGTGTATCGCCGGGAAGACCCGAAGCCCTTCGCGGAACAGTTCCGGCTGCTCGCCTGGACGCGCCGAACGGCCGCCCGGCACGGCCTGACGCTTCAAGAAGCGTCTACTTCGGATATCGAATGGAATGGTGAACGATGACAAAAGTATTGGTAACGGGAGCAACCGGATTTCTGGGCCGGGCGACGGCCGTTCGCTTGCGCGATCTGGGATGGGACGTGACGGGGCTAGGACGCGACGAGAAAATCGGACGCCAACTGACCGCGCAGGGTATCCCCTTCGTTCAGGCGGATTTGCGCAACCGGCAGCAGATCGAAGACGCCTGCGCCGGACGCGACTACGTCATCCACTGCGCTGCGCTGTCTTCTCCCTGGGGAACCTACCGAGACTTCCACGAGACGAACGTCGTCGGCACGGAGCATGTCGTCTCCGGCTGCGTTCGTCACGGAGTGCGCAGACTGGTCCATGTGTCCACGCCAAGCGTTTACTTCAATTATAGAGATCGGCTGCTTGTTTCCGAGCAAGAGGAGCTGCCCCGCAAGCCGGTGAATGCCTACGCCGCCACGAAGCTGATCGCGGAACGGGTCGTCGCGGATGCGGCCGGCAACGGATTGTCTTCGATCATTATGCGGCCCAGAGCCGTCTTCGGTCCGGGCGATACGTCTCTGTTTCCCCGGCTGCTGCGGGTAAACGATTCGCGCGGCATTCCCCTCATTGGCGGCGGCGAGGCGCTGCTCGATCTGACCTATGTCGACAACGCGGTCGACGGACTCTTGCAGGCTTGCACCGCGCCGGCGAACGCCGCGGGCAAGATCTACAATCTGTCCAACGGAGAGCCCGTCAAGCTGATCGACTTGCTGCAGCGGCTATTCGCTCTGCTGGAGCTGCCGCTGCGTACCCGGCGCGTCTCCCGTCCTGCCGCGCTTGCTGCGGGACGCGCGATGGAATGGCTGTACAGAGCGTTCCCGGCGATTGGCGCAGAGCCGCCTTTTACCCGGTATACGGTCGGTCTGCTGGCCTACAGCCAGACGCTCGATCTGGCCCAAGCGCGCCAAGCGCTGAACTACGAACCGCGAATCCCGCTTGACGAAGGCTTGCGCCGATTCGCGGACTGGTGGAGGAGCAACCCGTCATGAACCGAGAGCATCCCGTCCAGGTCGAGCTTCTGCTCCTGTCTGCCGGCTATTGCCTGCATCCCGAATTCGTGACGCTGCGGGGCGGCTCGCTGCGATCGGCCGCTTATCCGGCCGGCTTCGCCTGCATTCGCCACCCTTCGCACGGCTGGATTTTGTTCGATACCGGCTACTCTCCGCGATTTCGCGAGCTGACCGGTTCTTTTCCCTATTCCCTGTATCGCCGACTCACGCCCGTTATTCTGCATGAGAATAACACCGCCGTCCGGCAGCTCGCCCGGCTCGGCATTGCCGCGGAGGACGTTCGCAGTGTCATTTTCTCGCACTTCCACGCCGACCATATCGGAGGCGCGCGGGACTTCTCGTCCTCGCGCTTTCTGTACCCGCAGGCGGCCTACGACGCCGTTCGACGGCTCGGCCCTTTCCGGGCGACCCGTGCGGGCTTCGTCGCCGGACTGCTGCCCGATCGCTTCGCCGAAACCGCGCAGCCGATCGAATCGCTGGCCAAGCGATTCCCCCTGCCGGACAATATCCCGTTCGACGAAGGCTACGATCTGCTCGGCGACGGCAGTCTGATCGCGATCGCCATGCCCGGACACGCGGCGGGCCAGATTGGCCTGCTGCTGTCCACGTCCCGCTCGCGCGTGCTGCTCTGCGCCGACGCCTCGTGGTCGAGCCGGGCGCTTCGCGACAACCGTCCGCCCCATCCGGCGGCAGGGCTGGTCATGCACGACCGCGCGGCATACCGCGACTCGTTCCGCAGGCTGCGAAGCTGGCAAGCGTCCGATCCCGATCTGATCATCGTGCCGAGTCATTGCCGGGAGTTCTACGATATCGACAGCAAGGAGGTAAGACGCTTATGATTCGGGACGCCCTTGCCTTTATCAAACACTACCGAAGCGGAAGAAAACGAGGCGGAAGCACGAGCCGCCCAGCGTTCGAAAAGAAACTGGAACGGCTCGTCGTCCGGCACGTCTCGCAAGTCCGCGAGCGTTCCGCCTTTTACCGGGAATGGTGGGGCTCTATCCCCTCGGAGCAGTGGCGCTCCTTCCCGGCGATCGACAAGACGGTGATGATGGCGCACTTCGACCGCCTCAATACGGCGGGCATCGCGAAAGCGCAAGCCTTCGCGGTGGCGGAGGCGGCCGAAGCGTCGCGCGACTTCAAGCCGGCCATCGGGAACGTGACGATCGGCCTGTCTTCCGGCACGTCCGGCAATCGCGGACTGTTTCTCGTCGACGGGCGGGAGCGGGCCGGCTGGGCCGGCGCGGTGCTTGGCAAAATGCTGCCAGGCTCGCTCCTGTCCCGCTGTTCGATCGCCTTCTTCCTGAGGGCGAACAGCAATCTGTACGAATCGGTGCGCGGCAGGCGGCTGTCGTTCGAATTTTACGACTTGCTCGATCCGCTGCCGGATCAGCTTAAGCGGCTTGAACGCCAGCGGCCCGACGTTATCGCCGCCCCTCCCTCCGTGCTGCGCCGCCTTGCCGAAGCCGTTCTCTCCGGCAAACTGCTAACGAAGCCCAAGCGGATCATCTCCGTCGCCGAGGTGCTGGACCCGCTCGACCGGGAATACATCGGGGAGGCGTTCGGCCGGACCGTCCACCAAATCTATCAATGCACGGAAGGATTTCTCGGCTGCACCTGCCCCCATGGCACTCTGCATCTGAACGAGGATCTCGTCTATATCGAGAAGGAGTACGTGCCCGGCAAAGACCGCACGTTCGTGCCGATCGTAACCGACTTCTCCCGCACGACCCAGCCGATCGTCCGCTACCGCCTCAACGATCTGCTGACCGAGAGCGAGCGGCCCTGCCCGTGCGGCTCTCCGTTTACGGCCATCGAGCGGATCGAGGGCCGCTGCGACGATATTTTCTATGCGACGGGCGGCGGAGCCGGCGAAGAGCTTGCCACGATCTACCCGGACTTCGTGACGCGTGCGATTATCGGCGCTTCTCCCGCCATCGCGCAATACCGGACGATTCAGACGGCTCTGGACGAGTGGACGGTCGAGCTTGAGCTGCCGGAAGCGGAGCGGGACGCGGCCGAAGAACGGGTTCGCGCGGCAATCGCCGCGTTATGCGATCGCCTTCGCTGCCGCACTCCGCGAATCGCCTTCTCCGCCTACTCGCATGAAGGCGGCATCGCGAAGCTGCGCCGCGTCGAAAGGAGATGCAAGCTTTGAAGCCTCGCATCAAGCTCTACGAAGAAGCGGCCAACGCGGGCGAATTCGAGTGGCCCGACAACGAATACGGCCGCTATGCCAAGCGGTATTTGCTGCCCCTGCTGCTGGAAGGCTCGGAGCGGTTCGTACGGAACGTCCGTACCCGCCTCCTCGTGCTGAAGGTTGACGGAATTCCGCTTCCGATCACCGTGAACGAAGAGGAATACGACAACAGCTACGTCTGTTCCCCGTACACCCACTATGTCAGCTATGCGAGGCAAGAGCTTATTTTGCTCGGGAACCGCGCCCTGATTGCCGGACTGGACGCGCTTCTATCCGGCATCGGCGGCCTGCTGAAGCTCGGCGGCTTTAACCGGGTCGTGCACGTCAACAACTGGCTGCTGTCGACCAATCTGTACCCGGAGCTGAACGCCGCGCAATGGGACGCCGTGCTGGACAAGCTGGTCGCCCGCTTCCCCGGGCATGCGATCGTCTTTCGCTCGCTTAATTCGTCTCTCCACGCGCCCATGCTGAACCTTCTGCGTTCCAAGGGCTGCCTGCTCGTCCCGAGCAGGCAGATTTACTTGCTGAGAACCGGCGATAACGGCTTCGGCAACGCCAAATCCCGCTGGCTGCTGAAACGGGACGGCGCGCTGGCCGCCAAGGAAGGCTACGAGACAGTCGGCCCCGGCGATATGACCCGGCAGGATCTCCCCCGCATCGCGGAACTGTACCGCCTGCTGTATCTCGATAAGTACTCCTGGCACAATCCGCAGTTCACGGAACGTTTCCTGGAGGAGGCGCTCCATAACCGCATACTGGAGCTGCACGGATTTCGCCGCAACGGAAGGCTTGACGCGGTGCTCGGCTTCTACGCCAGGGACGGCGTCATGACGACGCCTTTGTTCGGCTACGACACTTCGCTGCCGCAGGAGCTCGGCTTGTACCGGATGCTGTCCGCCCGACTCATCGAATTGGCCCGCGAGCGCGGATTTCTGCTGCACGAAAGCTCCGGCGCGGCCCAATTCAAGCGTAATCGGGGCGCCGAGGCGGAGATCGAATTTTCTGCGGTTTACGTGCGGCATCTGCCGCTGAAGCGCCGCATCCCTTGGGCGACGCTCGGCAAGCTGCTGAATCGCATCGGGGTACCCTTGCTGAGAAAGTACAAGCTGTAGCGCAGAATTTGCCCTGCTCCGCTCCCTTCCCCGGGCGGCAAGCCCCAAGGAGCAAAACGTGGTACACTGGGAGAGACGACACGAACGAACAGCAGTTCCATAACTTTCGATCAGCAGAAGGAGGTTGGCCCATGTCGACCGTTGAGCGAATCGCCCTCGTAACCGGAGCCTCCAGCGGCTTCGGTCTTTTGATCTCCACGGCTTTGGCCCGCGGCGGGTACCGGGTCGTGGCCACGATGCGCGATCCGGATCGCCGGGAGCCGCTCATGCAGGAAGCGGACAGGCTCGGCATCAGCGACAGGCTGGAGGTTGTCCGGCTTGACGTTACCGACTCCGCATCGATTGAAGCGGCCCTGGCACATATTATGGAACGCTACGGCCGAATCGACGTACTCGTGAATAACGCCGGTTACGCCGTCGGCGGGTTCTCCGAAGAAGTGCCGCTGGAAGCGTGGAGAGCGCAGATGGAGACGAACCTCATCGGCGTCGTCGCCGCGACGCAGGCCGTTCTGCCCGTCATGCGCGAACAGCGCGAAGGAACGATCATCCAGATCGGCAGCGTCAGCGGGCGGATCGGATTGCCCGGTTACGGAGCCTACGCCGCCTCCAAGTTCGCGGTCGAAGGCTTCAGCGAAAGTCTGCGTCTCGAGGTTGCGCCCTACGGCATCCGGGTGTACCTCGTGGAGCCCGGAGCCTATCGTACGCCGATCTGGGACAAAGGCTTCTCCACGATTCACGCCAAGCCCGATTCCCCCTACGGGAAAATGCTTAACTCCGTGCTCGGCTTCGCCCGCAAATCGGCCGAATCCGCCCCGCATCCGCGGGAAGTCGCCGAGCTGGTCGCCCGGCTGGCCGCCTCCCGCCGCACGCGCAAGCTGAGGCATCCGATCGGGCGAGGCGCCCGTTCGCTGGTGGCCGCCGTCCGTTTTCTGCCCTGGCGCTGGATCGAAGCCTCGATTCGCAAGACGCTGGAACATGGAGCGGCGGGAGCGAATCGACCGGAGAACGCCAATACAAAGGAAATTTAATGTCATTAACTAAATGAGGAGAGATCAGCGATGACCCATCTAGACTCCCCCTTTTCCCTGAAAGGGCTCGCCTTGAAAAACCGCATCGTCATGCCGCCCATGTGCCAATACTCCGTCGAGACGAACGACGGCAAGCCGAACGATTGGCATTTCGTTCATTACGTCTCCCGGGCGATTGGCGGTGCGGGGCTAATCATTGTTGAGATGACCGACGTAGAGCCGGACGGAAGAATAACCGACCGCGACTTGGGGCTCTGGTCGGACGAGCGAATTCCCGCCTTCGCGAGAATCGTCGATGAGGTACATAAATACGGGGCGAAAATCGGCATTCAGATCGCGCACGCGGGACGCAAAGCGGAGGATGCGCCGACGCCCGTCGGAGCGTCGGATATCCCGGTTCCGGGCGCGAACGGAGAGCCGGTCTCCCGTCGTCCGCGGGCGCTGAGCACCGAGGAGGTCCGGGCGATGGTCGGCAAGTTCCGGGACGCCGTCCGCCGCGCCGTCGAGGCGGGCTTCGACACGATCGAGCTGCACGGCGCGCACGGCTACTTGATCCACCAGTTCCATTCCCCGGGCATCAACAATCGTTCGGACGAATACGGACGCGATCCGGCCCGCTTCGGCGAGGAAATCGTGCAGGCCGCGCGCAGCGTCATGCCGGCGGACATGCCGCTCATCATGCGCATGTCCGCGGTCGAATATATGGACGGCGGCTACGATCTCGCGCATGCGCTGCGGATCGCGCAGCGCTACAAGGACGCCGGCGTCGATATGTTCGACGTATCCAGCGGAGGAGAAGCGCCTCCGGGCAGCCGCAAGCCCGCCAACCATCCCGGATACCAGCTTCCGTTCGCTCGCGCCTTCAAGGAAGCGCTGAACGCGCCGATCATCGCCGTCGGCAATTTGGACCAGGCGCACTTGGCCGAGGCCGCTTTGGGCAACGGAGACGCCGAGCTGGTCGCCGTCGGGCGGGGCATGCTGAACGATCCTTATTGGGCGCTTCACGCGATTATGACCGTCGCCAGGAAAGCCGAACCGCCCGTGCAATACGCAAGAGGCATCTACGTCCGTTAAGCTGAGGGGCTGTCCCAATGTCGTCAGATTAAGCCCCAGAGAGGGAGCAACGCATACAGCCAGGAACATCGCTTCGCGACACCGCCATCCCTTTGCACAAGGTTGGGTGGGCGGGAACCTGGCTCACGGGGAACAACTGCCGTTGGGTAGACGTCGTGATCGTGACGATGGTCGTGATGGTCGTGACGATGGTGGTCGTTGGTGGTCGTTGGTGGTCGTTGGCGATGGTCGCGATGGTGGTCGTGGTGGTCGTTGGCGATGGTCGCGATGGTGATCGTGACGATGGTCGTGATGGTCGTGACGATGGTGGTCGTTGGTGGTCGTTGGTGGTCGTTGGTGGTCGTTGGCGATGCTCGCGATGGTGGTCGTAGTGGTAGTGGTGATGGCGGTAATCGCATAACGTTACGGCGTAACGTTAAATGCCCGACACGGGCCAGGCTAGCGGCCAATAGAGCGACGGCATAACGTTATTTCCCCATTTGTCCCCCGATCTCGTCCTAAACCCATGAAATAACGTTACGCCATAACGCTAACCTTCACTCAACCGTCAACGTCCGAAACCCATAACGTTATCCCATCGTCCTATGCGATTCCGTGCCGTTCGATTGCGAACATTTGCTCCTACATCCTCACGAATTTAGATTAACCTGACAACATCCCTCGTATTTAAGGGTTTGGGGGCTGTCCCTTGGGCCGTCCCAGCCCCTCTTTCCTTTTCGCCCAGCCTCGCGAACGCCTCAGCCCTCGACGGCGAATTCGGCAATATACTGCCTGCACACGATCTCGTAGCCCAGCGATTCGTACAGCCGAACCGCGCCTTCGTTTTCCGTCAGCACGTTCAAATACACCTCGGCGCAGGCCGCCCTTCCTTGGCGGGTCAGCTCCGCGCACACTTTTGTTCCGAGCCCTCTCCTTCTTCGCGAAGCGTCCGTTCCTATGTTTCCCAGCTCCGCGTATTCGGCGGTAAAGACGTGGTAGCCTCCCGCCGCCACTAGCTCCCCCTGCTCCGTCACCCCGTAGAACGGATAATTCAGTTCTTCCCGGGAAAAAGCCAACGAATTCCACTCCCGCTGCTTGGCCTCGATCCGGTCGAAATACGAAGCGTCGAGCAGGTGAGCTTGCGGTTCTTCGGACGGCAAAGGCAACGCCTCATTGCGAACATGCTTCATCAGCAGCAGCTCCCTTGGAGATCTCGTCCATCTCAGCTGCGCCTCCAGATCGGCCAGATCCTTCCCGTTAACGATAAAGCTGCCTGTGGCGCCGTCCGGCAGACCCAGCCGCGTTCGCGCGAACGACAGCAGCGGTCCGATCCGGAACGAACGGGCCAGAGGATACACGGAGAAGGCGTGAAACGACAGTCCGCTTAAAAAAGCCAATACGCCGAGCAGCTCCCCCCGCTCCGAATACTGTCCGAAATGAATCGCGTTGGGCCTGCGGATCGTGAGATACGAGTAGTATAGAAAATGACGCTCCCTGTCTATCGCGCTTAAAATACGGTCGAGCTCATCCGGCGTTAATTCTCGAATCAAGTCAATCGTGCCTCCATTCCCTCTTTCCCGCTGCGCCCCGCCCCCTTCAACAGCGGATAGATGAGCGTACACGGAAGCGCCGCGAACGCGACGAGCTCTGCCGTCATTTCCGACGTGAGCATAACGAACGTCAAATACGCGACCGGCGCGAACAGCGCGATGCCCGGCATCGCCGCTAAAGCGGAGAGCGGACCGGCCGCATTCTGCTGCAGAGCGAAGCTGACGTTCAATCCGATCAAGCTGAACAGGAGCGGCCACAGGAACAGGTAGCTCCCGCCGGGCAGCCAGAACGCCGTTCCGGCGCATAACAGCATCCATAGCAGCAGCGCGCCGCCCCACAGATCGTCCGCCCTTATCCATCGGGAGACGAGCCGGACCGGCACGAACGCGATCGCCAGCGCCAATGCCAGCACGCCGACAAAATAAAATGCGGAGACGACCGGGTCTTCCACGATCTCTGCATATTGAGAAGGCGACGCCTCGGCCCGAACGATCGACCATGCCAGCGCGCCGATTCCGTACGCCAGGCCGATGCCGAGCAGCGCCAGCAGCAGGCCGCCTCCCAGCCCTCTTACGGTCAAGCGTCTCCGTTTGAATCCGTGCCATAGCGTGACGAGGAGCAGCAGAGCACACGGCAGCGTCAGACCGACCGCCCAAGTGTACGTATAGCTGACCATCGTTCCGCCGAAGACGTTGAAGTACACTCTATCCTCCTGCCGGATATTCTCCAAGTCCACTTCGCCGAAATGCCTCGCAAGGCCCAGCATGTAGCTGCCGTGGTGCTGCAGGCTGGCGGCGTCCAGATTGTCCGGCGTATCGATCTCCTTGTGATAAGCGTTCAGCCCCGTGGCGAACACGAAGTTCATGCCCGGCAGCCCGCTGTCCAGAAGCGGGGTCAGATCGGTTTCGTTGGACAGCAGGTTGTACGCGTAATGCAGCAAGGAATACGCTACCGGCTGCGGAGCCCCCCGAACGAATTCCCGGATCAGGCCCCCGTTGTCCTCGCTCGTCTCGAACATAAAGGAAGGTCCTTGATTGCCCCTCGCGTCGAAATTAAGCGCCAGCCCGACGCTGCCGGCCAGCGGGTGTCCGCTCGCGAACGCTTTGGCGCCGTGCAGCCCCATCTCTTCCCCGTCCGTCATGAGCAGCAGCACGTCGTTCTTGAGCGGTTCGCCCGCCTTAAGCGCTCGCGCCGCTTCGAGCATGGCGGCGATGGCCGCCGCGTTGTCGCCCGCGCCGGGAGTGCCGGGGACGGAATCGTAATGCGCCATGAGCAGGACGGCTTTACCGCCGCCGTCCATGCCGGGTAAACGTGCGACGATATTCTCAATCGCAACGCGCCGACCGGGCTCCCAGATCGATTCGGCTTCCGTCTGTTGCACCTCCGGCTGAAGTCCCAGCCCCTTAAGCTCCGCCAGCAAATAATCCCGTACCCGGTCATGGGCGGGCGATCCGGCGGGACGCGGTTCGGCGGCGATGACGCCGATCTTCTCCATCGCGCGGGCGGCGGAGAAAGCGTCGGCCGGAGCGTCCGGACCGACAGGCTGCGGAGCGCGAACCTGCAGCAATCCGGCGAACAGAGCGACTAACAGCGCCGCGGCAACGCCGGTGCGCTTCAGCAGCCGCGCCGCGACCGGGCCGGCTCCGGCGGAAGATCTGCCGGCGAGAGACGGTTGAGAAGTCATCCAAGCCCTCCTGACGGACGAGTCGAATTGGCTGGCCGAAACCGATCTTGCTCGCGATCGCAGCGCAGCCCAAAAAGCCGTCAAGATTACATTCGCTTCTTGACGGCCCGAGACCTTCTTTGCTATTTTCCGACCCACACGTCTTTCGCGTAACGGCCTTCGCGCTCCAGGGAGAGCAGCCAATTCGCCGCTTCCTGCGCGGTCGCACCCCGCTCGTCGCGATACGCTTGCAGCAGCGCGGCTTCGACGTCGGGCGCCATCCTGCTGCCGTCCCCGCAAAGGTAAAGATGGCCTTCCCCGGATAACAAACGGATAATTTCGGCGGCACTGCAGGACAGCAAATGCTGCACGTACGTTTTAGCTTTGCCTTCGATCCGCGAATAAGCGGTATGAAGCGTAACGAGGCCGTCCTTCTCGTACTGCTCCAGCTCTTCCCGGTACAGATGGTCCGCCTCGCTCCGGCAGCCGAAGAACAGATGAGCCTCGCCAAGCTCGGCTCCTTGCTTCTTCAGCTCCGACCGCGCCTGAAGGAACCCCCGGAACGGCGCCACGCCCGTTCCCGGCCCGATCATGACGAGCGGCGCGGCCGGATCGTCCGGCAGCTGGAAGCCCGATTCGGGCGAGCGGACGAATACGAGCACGTCGTCGCCGGCTTGGCGGCCGGCCAAGTAAGTGGAGGCGACGCCGCGGTACTCGCCGCGGCCGCTTCGTGCCGGCTCCCAGACGACGGCGACCGTCACGCTGAGCCGATCCGGCTGAACGCGCGGCGAGCTGGAGACCGAATAGTAACGAGGCCTAAGCGGCGGAAGCAGCTCCAGAAACTTCTCGAAGGGCAGCTCACACGCTTCGTACTTGTCGAGCAAATCCAGCATCGATACGCGCGGGACGAGAATCTGCTCCTCGTAGACGGCCTCTTCCAGGCAAGCCTCCAATTCGCGCTTGTGCGGCGGGCAGACCGTATACGCGGCCATCTCCCGCAGCTGCGCGCGGGTAGCCGGCTCCTGCAGCTCCACGCAATGGCTGAGCAGATCGGCCGCGTTCACGGGACGGTTCAGCGGCAGATGCGCGGCGCTGCTCCCCTCCGCGGTCAAGATCAATTGGCTGCTCGCGTTAAGGCGGAAGCGGCGAATGACGCGGTCGACGTTGTCCTTGCCGTTAACCGGCAGCACGCCGAGGTGATCGCCCTCCCGGTACGCTGTTCCTGCCGGTACGGCGATTTCGAGATGGCGCGTGCTCCGTCCGCTGCCCTCCGCCTGCAGCTCACGGTTGTCGAGCACGGCGGCGTACGCCGCACCGTAGGTTCGCGCGAAGGGGACCTCCGGCGGCGAGCTGACGAACCGAAGCCCGAGCGCCGGACCCTTCCGTCCCTGATCTTCGCCGATGCTCAGCTCGAACGTTCTGCCGATATCCGCCCACAGCACGTTGCTCCATTGCCGAAGCTGCTTCTCCAGATCGCCGCCGGCATCGGCTTCGGCCCGGGCCGAAATTCTGCGGCCGCCCTTGAGTTCAAGCTGCTCGTCGAGGTAACGCGGTACGCTCTGGTACGTGTTCGACCAGTTGCGGTCGCCGCAGCCGAGCACCGCGTAGCGCACGCCCGCCAGCTCTCCCGGCTCGGCGCGCTCGAGCCATTTCACGAAGCCGGCCGCATTCTGCGGAGGCTTGCCGTTATAGGACGCGGACACGATCAGCACCGCTCCGTCCGTCGGCAGCTTGCCAGCCCAATCGTTAAGCGGCGCAACCTCGCTCTTCATGCCGTATGCGCGGGCCGTATCGGCCGCAGCCCGGGCAATGCCTTCCGCCGTACCGAGGTTGGAGCCGTACAGCACGAGCAGGGACGTCTTCTCCGCCCCCGGCACGGCGGTCGGAGCGAGCGGCTGGCGCTCCTCCTGCTGCCCGGCGATCTCTTCCGCCGCTGCCGGAGCCGGGCTTGCCGCCGATACTTGCCGTCCCGGACGAAGACGGACGCGCATCGTGAAGTCGCCGGGTTTGATCGTCAGCGTCTGCTTCACGTCCAGTTGATAGTCGCGGTGGTCGATCAGCTCGAAATGCCGCACAATCATGCCGAGCACAAGCGTCGCCTCATACAGCGCGAACTGCATGCCGATGCAGGCGCGCTCCCCGTTGCCGAACGGCTTGTAGGCATGATTCGGCACCTTGGACGGATCCTCGAATCGCTCCGGGCGGAACAAGTCGGCATCTTCTCCCCATGCCTCCTTATCGCGATGAAGCTGCGGCAGCAGCACGCTGACGGTGTCTCCCTTTTTCATCGGATACTGCCCGCCGATCACCGTGTCCTCCTTGGCGTACAAGTCGAAGCCCGGAGCGGTCGGCCACAGGCGCAGCGACTCGTTCAGGATCATTCGGATGTACTTCAGTTGGGTAACCTGCTTGTGCGTCGGGATCGACCCGGTCAGCACACGGTCGACTTCCTCGCAGGCGTTCTTGAGCGCGGACGGATTTTTCAGCAGAAAATAGAGCGCAAACGACAGCAGGCCGCTCGTCGTCTCGTGTCCGGCAATGAGGAAGGTGATGATCTGGTAGCGGATGTTCTCATCGTCCAGCGTCTCCCCCGTCTGCGGGTCTTTGCCTTCCAGCATGCGAGCCAGCAGATCGACGTCGCCTTGGCTCCCCTTGGCCTTGCGCTCGGCGATAATTTTGTCCACCAGCTCGAACATCGTCGCGATGTCTTCCTGGAACTGCCGCTTCGTCTTGACCATGAAGAAATTCTGGATGCCGAGCCGTCCGCTCCGGTTCATCGCTTCGTTCAGCGCGCGCACCATGCTGACTATAAACGGGCTGTGGCTTTCCTTGTAGAAGCTGTTGAACCGGTAGTTAAAGCCGCATAAGCCGATCGTATCGAGCGTAAGCCGGGTCATGTCGTCAGCCACGTCGATGCTCTCGTCGGAATTCAGCCTCGCCCATTTCTGCACGAGCTGCAGGGCGATATCGGTCATCATGTCGTGGTAACCCTTCATCGCCTGCTGACTGAACGTCGGCAGCAAAATATTGTGCGCCTTGCGCCAGTTCGGCTCGTGCGTCCAGCTCGTGAACAGCCCGTCGCCGCTGAAGGCGCGCACGTTCTGCAATTCGCCGTAGACGTTCTTGTCGAACCGGGATACGTCGCACACCTCCGCCGCAAGCTTATGCCCGGACACGACAAGCATGGAAAATCCGGGACCCCGCAGCCGGTAGATCGGGCCGAGTTCCTCCGCCAGCTTGCACATCGACAGGGTCGGCTTTTCTTTATCGATCAACGTCAGATGGCCAAGCAAGCCGTAGGATTTCGGTTCGGGAACGTAACCTGCCTTCATCGCGCTCAACATCCTCTCTCCTATTGGATTTTCGCCAGCCGCCTCGAAGCGATCAGCCCCGGTTCGCGTCCGCCGTTACCCCGTGATACAGCGTGTCGATAACGAGCGCCGCTGCCGTCTTGCCGGCGATGCGCCCCTCGTGCACCTGCTGCCAAGTCACGAACAACAGCGAATACAGCACCTCCAATATCCAGTCCGCGCTCATGTCCTCGCGGAATTGTCCGCGGCGCTGCAGCGAACGGATCGCCTCCCGGATCGGTTCCTTCACTCTCGCTTCGGCAGCGCCCATCTCCTCGCTGTAATGCAGCGATGTTTCGTTGGCGAGGAAATTAATCTTGTCGCCCAGCGGAATAAGCGCTTCGATCAGCTTCGGAATGTAATCGTCGCCGACCTCCTCTCCGGACGGAATACGGCTTAGCGTCTCCTCCACGACCTCGACCGCCCGCAGCCCGAGCTGCAGCATAAGCTGCTCTCTGTTCTCGATATAGCGGTGCAGCGTGGCAATGCCGATGCCCGCGTATTCGGCGATGTCGTTTAACGAAGCGGTCGGTCTCTCGACGAGCAGCTCCGTCGCCGCGTCGAGAATGGCGCGCAGCTTCGCCTCTTTGGCTGCCGTTCTGCCGCTGCTCATAGCTTCTTCCTCCTCCTTTTCGCAAAATATGATAGTTTTATCTATCATTTGATATTATTTTATATCATATGGATTGCCATTTCAACCCTGCTGCATGATGTAGGGGCTATCCCCATAAGTCAGTCCTCCGATAAAAATGATGGATAAAAAGAATAGCCCGACTGCGTCGGGCTACAAGCTTTACCAACCTCTATTCTCTTTCTCTAACCCGACCCAATCCGGTTACAGCCCTGGAATGCCACCACGGATCGCTCTAACCCGATCCAATCCGGCTGCAGCCTGGAATGCCACGCGGATCGCTCTAACCCGCCTCAATCCGGTTGCAGCCCTGGAATGCCACCGCGGATCGCTCTAACCCGATCCAGTCCGGCTGCAGCCCTAAAAATGCGCCGCGGATCGCTCTAACCCGACCCAGTCCGGTTGCAGCCCTGGAATGCCACCACGGATCGCTCTAACCCGCCTCAATCCGGTTGCAGCCCTGGAATGCCACCACGGATCGCTCTAACCCGATCCAGTCCGGTTGCAGCCCTAGAAATGCCACGCGGATCGCTCTAACCCGCCCCAGTCCGGTTGCAGCCCTAAAAAAGCGCCACGGCTCGCTCTAACCCAACCCAGTCCGGTTGCAGCCCTGGAATGCCACGCGGATCGCTCTAACCCGACCGAGTCCGGTTACACAGCCCCGCCAGCCTCCCGCTCACAGCCGCACAACCTTCGTCGCGATATTGTCGCAGAATTCGCTATCGTGCTCCACGAACAGAAGCGTCGGCGAATGCTCCAGCAGCAGCTCTTCGATCTGCATGCGCGAGATGACGTCCACGAAGTTGAGCGGTTCGTCCCATACGTGCAGATGAGCCTGCTCGCTCAGACTGCGCGCGATCAGCACCTTCTTCTTCTGCCCGCCGCTGAAGGCGGATATGTCCTTCTCGAACTGAACCCGGGCAAAGTCGAGCTTGCGCAAAATGGACTTGAACAAGCTTTCGTCGACACCGCTGCTCCTCGCGTAATCCGTCAAGCTGCCGCGCAAAAACGACGTGTCCTGCGAGACGTAGGAAATTTTGAGCTGGCTTCCGACCCCGAGCGTACCGTCGTACTCGAGCTTCTCCCCGCAGATCAGCTTGAGAATGCTCGATTTGCCGGAACCGTTCGGTCCCATGAGCGCGATTCGGTCTCCCTGCTCGACCGCGAAGCTGACGTCCTCGCACGCCGTTCTCTCCCCGTAGCGGATCGATACCCGGTCGAGCTCGACAAGCCGGCTTTTATGGTAAGCAAGCTGCGCAAGCTTCAACTGCTCCGCGCTTTCGACGTTTTTAAGCAGCTTCGATTTATCGTCGATCGCCTCTTGCTGCCTGCGCTCCATCGATTTGGAACGCTTCATCATTTTCGCGGCCTTATGGCCGATATAGCCTCGGTCCACGAAGAAGTCGGCGTTCCGGATGCCGGTTTTGGACTTCTCCACCTCGTCCGACCATTTGCTCGTCCGCTTGGCCGCTTCGTTCAGACGTTTGATATCCTTCTTCAGCTTCTCGTTCTCGGCCAGCTCGTAGTTGTCCTGGCGCTGCTTATTGCCCCACCAGTCGGAGAAATTGCCGCGCTGAATTTCGATATTCGTCTTGTTGATGGACAGAATGTGATCCACGCAGTTGTCGAGGAAGGCACGGTCGTGCGAGACGAGAATGAAGCCTTTCTTGGCCTTCAAGTAGTCGCTCACGATTCGCCTGGCGTTCAAGTCCAGATGGTTCGTCGGTTCGTCGATCAGCAGAAAGCTGTTTTCCTTAAGAAACAGCGCAGCCAGCAGCACCTTCGTCTGTTCCCCGTTGGACAGCGATTCGAACGGACGGTACAGCACGTCGTCCGACAGCTTCAACAGCGACAGCTCGCGCGACAATTGCCAATACTCGTAGTCCGGCAAAATTTCGTCGACGACGTCCAGTGTATTGCTTTCTTTATTCCGCACGGGGAACGGAAAATACTCGAAATCCACGCTCGCGTGGATCGTTCCCTCGTGTTCGTATTTGCCGAGCAGCAGATTGAGAAACGTCGTCTTCCCTCTGCCGTTCCTTCCGGTGAATCCGAGCTTCCAATCGGTATCGATCTGAAAGCTCGCGTTGTCGAAAATGTTGTCGTAGCTGCCGTCATAGGCGAACGTCAGGTTTTTCACATTAATTAATGACATAAAATACATCCCTCCGCACAAATAAATAAGCCGCAAGAAAATTGCATTCTCGCGGCTCAAATAGATATACGGCAAATCCAACCCGATAACGGGTCGGATCAGGCTATACGGTCTGAGCGAATGAGGAATGCAACTTTCCTGCATGACGAAATAAAACAGACGATCGCTTGAAGCGATATTGTTTTACCGTTCGCAAGAAAGATCACATTCGATTCATTCACTCCCAACATTAGAATAGCTCCATCGTAACACGATCCCGCTGCCATTTCAACCGAACCTCTCCGCCGCCGTCCCGATTCGAAGCGCCCCTCCGGCCATCAGCGCAAGAGCGGTTGCTCCGATCAGCGTCATGTACCTCTTTCTCGACGGTGCCCGCCCCAAGTTTTAACTGCGCGTCGATTTTGCGGAATCCGCTTCTCATCTATTCTGTCCGAAGCTATACTAAATAAATCGAAATGAGAGAAAGGATGCGGAATTCGGCATGTTCAGGCTCGTCAAAACCGCGATGGTCGTTCCCGTCGCGCTCGCGTTCATCCTCTCCGTCTCTCTGCTTCCTCTGCTGCTTCAGCTGGACGGCGACGGAGGGTCGCTTCGGCTTCACTGGTCGCAAAGCTTTGCCGCCTTAAGCGACTACTTGAGCGGACTCGGGTCGGGAGATTCCTTCCGCTTCGTCTCCGGCAAATACGAATACTCCTTCTGGGACCGGATCGGCGCTTCCTTCCAGGTGTCCTTCTTCTATATAGCCGCCGGAAGCCTGATCGGCATGACGCTTGGCCTGCTGATCGGCGTCTACTTCGCGCTCTCCAAGACCGAATGGCTGAAACGGATCGTCGAGTTGCTCGGCGCGCTGCCGGATTTCGTCATGATTATGCTGCTGCAATTCGCCGTCGTCTTCATCGCGTCGAAGACGGGAGCCGTCGTGTTCCAGGTTGCCAGCTTGTCCACGGACGATCCCGCGATCGCGCTGCCGCTCCTCTCCGCCACGATCATTCCGGCCAACTATATGATCCGGAACGTGGCGATGCAGATGAAGCTTACGCTGAGCGAAGATTACATCGGCTTTGCCAAAGCGCGCGGACTAAGCAGAATGCGCATCGTCTTCCATCACGCCCTGCCTAACGTGCTTCCGTTCTTCAAGGCCGATCTGCACAAGCTGCTCGGCATACTCATGGGCAATATTTTCGTCGTCGAATATTTGTACAACCTCAACGGGGTGACGATGTTCCTGTTCTCGGACGCTTTCGGCTTCGGCGGGTACCAATACGCATTGGTCGTTAATGGATTAATGACATTAATCATTCTGTATATCGCCGTATACGCGCTGATCAGACTGTATCTATGGGGATGGGAGAAGGTGATCGCCCGATGAACAAGAGCTTGTTGGCCGGACTGGCGATTACCGTCCTGATCACCCTTGGCGCCCTGTTCGGCGGATATTTGTCGCCCAACGATCTGCAAGACCAATTAAAAGTCGAATATGTCGTGGACGACCAAGGCAAAGGAACGGTCGTCGCTCCTCCAGCCGCTCCGGGCGGCGAATATCCGCTCGGCACGGACAAATACGGCTACGATCTGCTGGCCAAGCTGCTGGACGGTGCGAAGTACACGCTGTTCCTCTCCTTCGGCATCGCCTTCGCGCGAGTATTCGTCGGCGGTCTGCTGGGCATGCTGCTCGGCTATTTCGGAGGGAATAAGCCGGCGAGTCGACCTGCGGCCGATTCCTGGAAAGCGCTCAACGGCATCCCGATCTTCCTGATCACTTGGCTGCTGCTGATCGGTATCTCGATCAACTCCACCCTGTCTCCGCTGCAGCTCTCCGCGCTGCTCGGAATCGTGCTGACGGCGGTCGGGGTCCCTTCCGTCCTGTCGACGATCAAGGACAAGACGCTCGTCCTGCGCGAACGGCCTTATGTGCTTGCCAGCGAATCGCTCGGGGCCGGGCACTGGACGATCGTTCGTTCCCATCTGTTCCCGTTCTTGAAAGAGAGTTTCCTGATCTTGATCGTGCAGGAAATCGTGCTCGTGCTGACGCTGTTCGGGCAGCTGGCGATCTTTAACCTGTTCGTAGGCGGCACGACGATGTACATGGACCCGCCCGAATATCACAGCCGCACCAACGAATGGGCCGGCTTGATCGGACAGGCCCGAGGCTTCCTGTACGTGAATCAATGGATTCTGTTCATTCCCCTGGCCTCCTACGTTCTGCTGATCATGGGCTTCCAGCTCGTCTCCAACGGACTTGAGCAGCGCTACAAGCGAACCTACGCCAAACATTCTTATCTATAAGAGGATGTTCAAAAAGTCAGCTTTTGATGACGAAGTAGAGCAGGAAGCGGATTCGACATCGAATCTTGAATTCAGCCGGGCTTTCCGGTGCTCACGTAGGTTTTCCTACGCTCCGCTCCTCAATCCCTAAGCTTCATCCAATTTTCTCGGTCCTGAAAAGCCGACTTTTTGAACTCGCACTATAGGAAAGTACACTGGAGAAACAGAGGCGTCCCTTCCGTCGTCCGAAACGGACCAAGGGACGCCTTTTCTTTCTGCGTATTCGGCAACACCTGACATTTTTATACGTTCCCCTTACTTTTCTTTATGTTCGCGGGACCGAATAGTTCTTATGATGAACATGCAGGTTAAAAAAAGGAGGTCCGATTCCATGTTACGCAAAAAACCTTTGTTCGCCGCGCTAGCGACATGCGCGCTTCTGCTGTCCGCTTGCGGCAACGCGAACGACTCCAAGTCGGGCTCTGGCGCAGCCAGTCCCGGCGCTTCGGCCAAAGCTTCGGAAAAGCCGGGCAACGTTGAACTCAGAATGGCATGGTGGGGGTCGCAAGAGAGACACGACAAGACGCTTGCCGCCATCGAGCTGTTCGAGAAAGAGAATCCGAACATCAAAATCACGGCCGAATATTCCGGCATGGACGGCTACTTCGACAAGCTGAACACGCAGATCGCCGCGGGCAACGCTCCGGATCTGATCCAGATGGGCGGCAACATCATGGAGTACGTCGGACGCAACGCGCTGCTCGACTTGCAGCCGTATGTCGGCAATGCCATCCTCCTGGAAGACTTCGATCAAAGCTTGATCAACGAAGCGACCGCGGACGGCAAATTGTACGGCGTTACGCTGGGCGTCAGCCAGACGGCCTTGCTGTTCAACGCGACGATGTTCAACAAAGCCGGCGTTCCGGTCCCGAATGGCGAGAGCTGGACGTTCGACGACTTCAAGAACAGCGCGCTGCAAATTAGCGAGAAGCTTGGCAAAGGCTTCTACGGCTCTTACGATCTGTCCAGCGACAACGCGTCCTTCACGACTTACCTGGCCGCCCACGGCAAAGAGCTGTATCGCAGCGGCGAGCTCAAGTTCGACAAACAGGACGTAGTCAACTGGTTCTCGATGTGGGACGAGCTTCGCCAAGCCGGAGCGATCGTACCGGCGGAAGTTCAAGTCGCCAACCCGCCCGACGCGGTCGACAAATCCTTGATCGTTAAAGGTCAAGTCGCCATCCAGGGCGCATCCGCTTCGCAAATTTTCGGTTATCAAGCTTTGACGGAAGACCAGCTCGGCCTGCTGCCGAACCCTGCCGGTCCTGCCGGCAACGGCATGAGCCCTCCGGTGTCTGGACAATTCATTACTTCCTATGAAGGAACGAAATATCCGGAAGAAGTCGCCAAGTTCATGGACTTCATGGTCAACGATCCGGAAGCGGCCGCTATCTTGGGCAGCACCCGCGGCGTTCCGCCTTCGGCGAAAATCCGCGACGCGCTGTCCGCGGAATCGACTCCGATCGATAAGATTCTGTACGACTACATCTCGCTCGCGACGAAGATTTCGACGGGCAACGGATACGAGCACTTCCCTTATGACAACGAATTCATCAAGCTTCTGAAATTGACGAGCGAGAAAATCGCCTTCGGCGCAGCCTCCATCGATTCCGCTTCGGAAGAATTCATGACAGAGATGCAAAAAATGCTTGCTAGAGCAAACCAATAGAAACGGGATTCTTTGCGGGAGCCCCCACGGCTCCCCTTTTTTTCCCTTTAGGATGGAGGAGGATGCTCGATGGGAAAATATAAAACCTACTTGGCCGGGTATGCCTTTCTGCTGCCGTGGTTGATCGGATTTTTTGCCTTGACGCTGGGTCCGATTATCGCCTCGCTGTACTTATCGTTCACGAAATACGATCTGCTGACGACTCCCGAATGGATCGGCGCGAAAAACTACGTAAGCATGTTTACCGACGACTACCGGCTTAAAGACTCGATCTGGGTCACGATGAAATACGTGTTCCTGTCCGTCCCGGTCCGGCTTTCGTTCGCCCTCGCGATCGCGATGCTGCTCAACCAGGGACTGCGTCTGCTGAATTTGTACCGTACGATCTACTATATCCCTTCCCTGCTGGGAGGCAGCGTTGCCATCTCCGTGCTGTGGAAACAGGTATTCGACAAAGAAGGCGTGTTTAACCAAGGCTTGTCCGTGATCGGAATCGAAGGACCTGCCTGGATTTCCAGTCCTTCCTATGCGATTTATTCGCTGATCGGGTTATCCGTCTGGCAGTTCGGATCAGTTATGATCATTTTCCTGGCCGGGCTTAAGCAAATTCCGACGGAGCTCTACGAAGCCGCAACGGTGGACGGAGCGGGCAAAGTGCGCCAATTCGCGAAAATTACGATGCCGCTGCTCACGCCGGTGCTCTTCTTTAACCTGACGATTACGTTGATTCAGTCGTTCCAGACGTTCACCAAAGCTTTCATCATAAGCGGCGGGTCCGGCGGACCGATCAATTCTACCCTGCTCTACTCCCTCTATTTGTATATTAAGGGCTTTACTTTCCTTGACATGGGCTACGCTTCCGCTATGGCTTGGGTACTGCTCTTCATTATAGCGATCATTACGGGCTTGCTGTTCCTGTCCTCTCGTTACTGGGTCTTCTATTCGGATGGGGGGAAATAAGAGATGACGATACCCAAGAATGTAAAAAACGGTCTCCTGCACGTGTTGATTCTGGCTCTCGGAGCGTTGATGCTGTATCCCGTTCTTTGGCTGATCAGCAGCTCCTTCAAACCGACAACCCTGATCTTTACCGACAAAAACTTGTGGCCGAGCTCCTTCACGCTCGAGCATTACAAGAGCGGCTGGTCCGGCCTGCGAAATATTCAGTTCGGCAACTTCTTCGTCAACTCCATCATGCTGTGCGTGATCGCCGTTTTCGGAGTCGTGCTGAGCTCGTCCATGGCCGCTTTCGCCTTTGCGCGAATCGATTTTCCTTTGAAAAAGCTGTGGTTCGCGCTCATGCTCGGTACGATCATGCTGCCGGGCCACGTGACGCTGATTCCGCAATATATCATTTTTCATGAACTCGATTGGGTGGATACGTTCCTGCCTCTTACCGTTCCGAAGTTTTTCGCCGAGGCGTTCTACGTGTTCCTGATCGTCCAGTTTATCCGGGGTATTCCCAAAGAGCTCGACGAGAGCGCGAAGATCGACGGAGCCGGCTGGTTCATGCTGTTCTTCCGCATTATTCTGCCGCTCTGCACGCCGGCTCTGGTGACGGCCGCAATCTTTACGTTCCTCGGAACGTGGGACGACTTCTTCGGCCAATTGATCTATCTCAGCGACATCAAGAAATTCACGGTACCTCTCGGTCTGCGCCTGTTCCTCGATTCCAGCGGCAACTCCAACTGGGGAGCGGTATTCGCGATGTCGGTGCTGTCCATCGTTCCGAGCTTGCTGATCTTCTTCGCCGGCCAGAGATACTTCACGCAAGGAATCGCCACGTCCGGCCTGAAAGGGTAGAATAAGAACGACACCCCGAGAAAAGGATGGAGCCTATGCGCACGCTTTTCAAATATCCGACCAGACTGTTTACGCTCATGGTGCTCTGTTTTATCGGATTCAATGTCGTTCTTCTGCTGCTGTCGGCCGGCCTCTTCTACTCGACCTATTCGGATCTCGCCTATCGGGAAATCCGCGAAACGAAAAAGGAGCTGCTCGAGGAAACGTCTCAGAAGCTGTCGAATTACGTGTCCGGCATTCAGGATACCGCGCGTTTCCTGGTGACGAACGAGCTGATTCGCGGCCATCTGGCCGATTCCCCGGTCAGCTTCTACGACTTTTATTCGAAGAGCAAGAGCATCTACGAGGAGTTTCAGAAGCTGCTGTCCGTCAAAATCGGCATTCATTCCATCGAGCTGTACACCGACTGGCACGGCAGCTACCTTCCGGTGCAGGATCGGTTCCTCTACCGGTACGAAGACGCGGACACGCAGGGCTGGCTGGCGCGCATGGACAAGGCGGACGGATTCTGGATCGCCTCCCATCCTTACGACCAGTCGAGCGGCTCTGCAGAAATGGTCAGCTACGTACAGCGCATCATCAGCAACCGCGGACAATCGCTCGGCATCGTCAAGATCAACATTCCGGACCGGATGCTGTTCAATACGCTGTCCAAGCGCCTGCTCTCTCCGAGCAACGAAGACTATTACATCATTATGGATTCTACCGGTCACTACATCTCCTCCACGCTGCCCCCCGACCAGTCGATTCGATTCGGACAAGGCATCGAGCGCAAGGAGGATTTCGCCAGGCTGCTCGGAGACGCGTCGCTGCCGATGGATGGCGAGATCGAGGGACGCACGTACAATCTGATCTCTTCGGATAAAAATACGGAGTATTGGCGCCTGATGCAGCTCATTCCGCGCGACGTCTTCCTGGAGAACGGGCGGGAGATCCGGCAGCTCACGTTCTGGCTGCTCGCCGCGCTCATCGGTCTCTCCGTTCCGATCGCCTTCTGGATTTCGAAGAGACTGACCTCGCCCATCCACCGAATCGTGGACGGTATGCGCACGCTGGAGAAAGGCGATTTCAACGTGCGTCTGGGCGCATCGAGCATCCAGGAATACATGGTTTTGACGACGCATTTCAATCGCATGGTGCTGCGGCTGAAGCAGTTGATCGGCCGTCTGAACAAGGAGCACCGCGATCGGCGGGAAGCGGAACTGAGGCTGCTGCACGCCCAGATCAAACCGCATTTTCTGTACAACACGCTGGACATGATTCACTGGCGGGCCATGGATTACAAAGCCCACGAGATCAGCCAGATGGTGCACCAGCTGTCCCGGCTGTTCCGCATCGGACTGAGCAACGATAAGTGGTACGTCACCGTCAAGGACGAGCTGGACCACGCCCGCTGCTACATCGCGATCCAGAAATTCCGGCAGAACTTCGATATCGTCTACTCGGAGCAAGCCGAGCCGGATCTGTTCTCCTGTCTGATTCCGAAGATCGTCCTTCAGCCGTTTCTGGAGAACGCCGTCATCCACGGCTTCGGAAGCCGCGCCGATCAAGCCGTCATCGAAGTCAAGGTCGAAGCCGAGTCGGGAGACGTCCTCCCCTCCCTGCGCATCTCCATTGTCGACAACGGCGTCGGGTTTCCGCCGGATTTCGTTATCGAGAACGCCAAGGGCATCGGCATCCGCAACGTCATCGACCGGATTCATCTCTATTGCGGACCGTCCTACGGCGTGGAGATCGACCGTCTCGACTCGGGCCAGACCCGGGTATCACTGCGCCTGCCGCTCATTCGCGACGAAGAGGAGCTTAATCAACTAACGAGGAGTCTTGCGGATGAATACGATTCTCTTGGTGGATGACGACCAATACGTCATCGACGGCCTGCTGAAGCACGTGCCCTGGGAAGACATGGGCATTCGCATCGTCGGAGCGGCCGGAGACGGCGAGCAGGCGCTGGAGCTGTTCCGGGAACGCAAACCCGACATCGTCATCACCGATATTTACATGCCCAAGATGGACGGCTTCCAGCTGACGGAGTCGATTCACGAGATCGATCCCGAATTTCCAGTCATCATCCTGAGCGGCTTCGACGATTACGCCAACGCCAGAAAAGCGGTCACCAAAGGCATTCAGCATTTTCTGCTGAAGCCTCCCAGCATTTCCGAGATCGAGTTCGTCGTGCGCGAGGTCGTGCAGCAGCTGAACGAATCGAAGGAACGGGACGAGCTGCTGTCCAGCTACGTCAGGCAGCAGGACATCGTGCAGCGCTCGATGAGAGAGCTGTTTTTCCGCGACTTGCTGTCCACCCGCTATCGGCGCGAGGAGCTCCCCTGGCAGCGCATCGAATTCATGGAGCTCCCGCGGGAGACGACCGTGCAGGCGCTGACGCTCAGCCTCATCCGCACAGAAGGGCGCACCCGCACGGAGGAGCGCGATTGGCAGCTGCTCCGCTTCGGCACCGGCAACATTATCCGCGAAGTGCTGGACAAGCGGCTGGAAGCTTATGCGGATCTTGCCGCGGAGGTCATCGCCTATTCGGACAAAGATTTCGTCATTCTCTTCCTTGGCAGCTCGCCGATGGACGACAATGCTGGCGCAATCATTATGGAAGCGTCGACGGCGATCGTGGACAACGTGCTGCAATATATGAAAATCTCGATGCTCGGCGGGTTGGGAACGCCTTGGAACGGTTACGAGCACATTCTCGACTCGTTCCTGGAGAGCCAGTCCGCGATTGAGACGGCGGAGATGAACGACTGGAACCGGATCTACCCGTTCACGGAGAAGGCCGAGCCCGAGGAAGAGCGGCTCATGCCGCTGGACCTGATCCGCAAGCTGAACGACGCCATCTTCCAGAAGCAGCTTCAGGAGGCGGCCGATCTGTGGCAGGAGCTGAAGTCGAACCGCGCGTTCGTCTCCTCCTCCCTTCCCGGACTTAAAGGCGTCTGCGCCGGATTGATCAGCGCCTGGCGGACTTCCGCCTGGTCCTCGGCCGCGCAGGCTTCCGACGACGAGACCGGTCTGGAGGAGCTGCTCGTCTCCTTGAACCGCAATGCGACAGCCAAAGGGCTGATCGACTGGATGGACGAGCAGATGTCCCGCGCGATCGCGCAGATCAAGGAAAATTTGCAGGGAAAGAAGAGCCATGCGCTGATCGACCGCGTCATCGGCGACTTCATCGAGAAGTGTTACCACCAGAACATTACGCTGGAAGAAATCGCGGCCAAAATCCACGTCAACCGCAACTATTTGAGCCAACTGTTCAAGAAAATCACCGGCGAGCCGTTCGTCACCTACTTCAATAAGTACCGCATCGAGAAGGCGAAGGAACTGCTGTCGACCGGCCAATATATGGTTTACGAGATCAGCGAGATGGTCGGCTTCCAGAACTCGACCTATTTCAGCCAAGTGTTCAAATCCATCACCGGGATCAGCCCTTCGGAATACAAGCGCTGACCCGCCACGACAAACGAGGTGCTCATCGTAATGAACACTCTATTGGAACGGCTTCGTTCCATCGATCTGCTCCGCCAGGCCGACGGGCTCGCCAACGAATCCGGCCGCGCCTTCCTGACGGAATTCTCCCGATCCGGCGTCAAGTTCGCCGCATCCGGAGGAACGCTCGAGAACGCGTATTACTCCGCCGTCTACAAGCTGCCCGACTGCGTGTCGCGCGAGCCGGACGGCTCCCTGACGCTGCAGGAAGGCGGCGTGTACAAGGGCTGCTGGCTCGAAAGCACGGGAACGATCAACGCCGAGCTGCTGGCGCGGTTCGTCCCTTCCGTCTCGCGTTCGACCTACGAGCAGTTCGCCGACCACCAGCGCGAGGACGGACTTATCCCCTATAAGATCGCGGAAGGTCAGCCTGTGTTTAGGCAAATCCAGCTCGTGTCCCCTCCGGCCAGAAGCGTGTGGAACTATTATTTGCTGAATGGCAGAGATCGGGGATTTCTGGAGAAAATGTACGCGGCGCTGAGCCGGTACGACGAGTGGCTGCATAAGTATCGCAACACGCGCGGCACCGGCTGCGTCGAAGCGTTCTGCGCCTTCGACACCGGGCACGACTTGTCGCCGCGGTTCTGGCACGTGGCCGATACGCCCCATCGGGGCGATCCGGCGCAAGTCGATCCGGATTCGCCGCTTGTTCCTTTCCTGGCGCCGGACTTGACGGCCAGCGTCTATTGCTCGCGCAAGTATCTTGCGCGGATGGCGCAGGAGCTCGGCATCGACGCACCGTGGGAGGAACGGGCCGAGCAGTCGCTGCATGCGCTGTTCCGGCACTGCTACGACGGCGGCGACGGCTTCTTCTACGATCGGGACAAGCACGACCGCTTCGTGCGACTTCAGTCCGATGTGCTGCTCCGGGTGCTGGCGTGCGAGGTCGGCGATTCCGACTTGTTCGCGTCCAGTCTGAGCCGGTACCTGCTGAATACGCGCAAGTTTTTCGCCAAATATCCGTTTACCTCGATCGCCATGGACGATCCGCGCTTTGACCCGCATTCTGCTTACAACACCTGGGCGGGCGCAACGAATTTTCTCAGCCTGATCCGCGCACCGCACGCCTTCGAGCATCACGGCAGGCATGTCGAGTTGGTCTGGGCGATGCAGCCGATTCTGTCGGCCCTGTCGCGCATGACGAGATTCGGCCAAGTGCTCAGCCCGTGGACCGGCGAAGAAGGCTATACGGAAAGCTACTCCCCCGCCCTGCTCTGCATGCTGGATTATGTGGAACGGCTTTGCGGCATTTTGCCCGCTGCCGACGGCGAAGTCTGGTTCACCGGACTGCTGCCCTACCCGCTCGATCACGGCATCTCGCTGGCGGAGCAGACGGCGTATGCCCGCACGGTCGACGGAACGGCTTACGAGCTGCTCAATTCGCCCGAGGAGTGCACGATTCTCGCAGACGGGCGCGAGCTCGCTCGCTTCCCTTCCGGCGTCCGAATCGTCACCGACCGCGGCGGCCGCCTTCAGGCGCTCGTCGGCATGACGCAGCGGCCGGTTCGCGGCCGGCTTTTGTGGGACGGCACAGAGTATTCGTTCCGTGTCGAAGGCAACGAGCGCTTGGGCTTCCGCGGCGGCGAAGCCGGATTCGTAACGGAGTCGAATCCTAGCGTCGTTCTTCCGGCGTACGAGTAACGGCTTGCCGGATGCTTCTCGCCGGACGACGGGTCGCGGGCGGTGGGTCGTGGGCGGTGGGCGATGGGCGGCGGATGCGGGCGACGGATGGCGGGCGACGGTCTTCCGAGGCACTTTTTTGGCCTTGCTTGACTCTCTCCCCTCCGCCCCGCCTCCGCCGAGGTACTTTCTTGGCCTCGGAGTCATCAGCCCAGGTCCAGCCACACGTCGCCGAGGCACTTTTTTGGCCCTGACCTCGCCGCCCCCATTCCGCCAAGGTACTTTCTTGGCCTCGACCTCGCAGCCCCAGTTACACCGAGGCACTTTCTTGGCCTCCGAGTCATCGGTCCAGGTCTAGTCACACGTCGCCGAGGCACTTTTTTGGCCCTGACCTCACCACCGCGGTTCCTCCGAGGCACTTTCTTGGCCTCGGAGTCATCGGCCCAGGTCTAGTCACACGTCGCCGGGGTACTTTTTTGGCCTTGACCTCGCTGCCCCCATTCCGCGAAGGTACTTTCTTGGCCTCGGAGTCATCGGCCCAGGTCCAGGCTCGCGTCCCCGAGGCACTTTTTTGGCCCTGGTCCCGCACCATCCCGCACGTACAAACGTTACAAGCTAATCAAGTCCAAGCGGACCATATCAAACTGCCGGTGCTATATACTCTTAACCTGACAACATGCGGTGTTGACTTCCCCACCCACGAGAGGAGAGGCGACTGAACGATGCAGACGCTTAAAAAAGAACAAATTCAGATGAGAGACCCGTTCGTGCTAAGGCACGAAGCGGAGAACTGCTATTATTTGTACGGATCTACCGATCCGGATATTTGGAAGAGCAAGGGAATCGGCTTCGACGTCTATCGCAGCAGCGATCTCGAGCAATGGGAAGGTCCCTTCCCGGCCTTCCGCCCGGATGCGGATTTCTGGTCGGATAAGAACTACTGGGCTCCCGAAGTCCATGCCTATCAAGGCAAGTATTATATGTTCGCCACCTTCAAGGCGGACGGAGTCTGCCGGGGCACTCAGGTGCTGATCGCCGACCATCCGCTTGGTCCCTTCGTGCCGCACAGCGACGGGCCGGTGACGCCCCGGGATTGGGAATGCCTCGACGGCACTTTGTACGTGGATGGTCAAGGTGCGCCGTGGATGATCTTCTGTCATGAATGGGTGCAGATTACAAACGGAACCGTCTGCGCGCTCCCCCTGTCTCCGGAGCTGGACCGGGCGATCGGGGAGCCGGTCGAGCTATTCGCCGCCCGTGACGCCGCCTGGGTCGAGCCGGTCAAGAACGGACTCGGGTACGTCACCGACGGCCCGTTCGTCCACCGCTGCGCTGACGGCACGCTGCTCCTGCTCTGGTCGAGCTTCCGCGGCGGCCGGTACGCCCAGGCAATCGCGCGCTCCGCAAACGGCGAAGTCGACGGACCGTGGGAACATCTGCCCGAACCGATCTACGAGAGCGACGGCGGTCACGGCATGATCTTCCGCACGTTCGGCGGCGAGCTGATGCTGGCGCTTCATACGCCGAACAAGACACCGTTGGAGCGACCCGTCTTCCTTCCATTGATTGAACAGGGCATCCAGCTCCGTCTAGCCGAATAAGCAAGCGCACGCCAAAAAAACTGCCGTTCCCAAGGAATCGGCAGTTTTTTTGAGATAGATTCCGCTTAGCGATGCCCTAAACTTTCGACTAACTCCCTACGATACAGCGCTTATATTCCAACGTTGTTCTAAACATTCGACTAACTCCTCACAATTCGGCACCTGCACCTCGACATTACTCTAAACTTTCGACTAACCCCTGCGATACAGCGCTTACATTCCAACGTTACTCTAAACTTTCGACTAACTCCCCACGACACAGCGCCTACACCCCAACGTTGCTCTAAACTTTCGACTAACGCCAATTCCACTTAGCGGCTCTCCCCGACAAGCGCGCCTACATCGTGCGCAAAGCCGGCTCGACCGGGCAGAAGCAGACCGGTACGCCCGGAAAGAGATCGCGCAGCCGCTCGGCCAACAGCTTCATGCCCGGCTGCTCGCTCTCCAGATGGCCCAGGGCGACGACCGCGGCGCGTCCTCCCAGCTCGGCCGCATCCCGCGCGTACTCCGGCGTCTCCCATTCCGGTCCTTCTCCGTACAGCACGATATCCGCCCCGTATCGCTCCAGAAGCGGAACCGCGAGCTTCGCGCCGCCACGGTAGCCAACGAGAACGCCGATCCGCCTGCAACTCTCGGCCAGATGACCGCCGACGCGAACTTGTTCCAATGCCAGCCTTTGCTTGACATGCCGGACGACGCCCTCCCCTGTCATCGCCTCAGGAAGATCGACGATCGAAGCGGCCGGCAAATGCCGAGTCATGCAGCCCTGCCAGCCGAGTTCGCGAATCAGCCCTTCTGCGACGATGTCGGGACGGCTGCGGTGCACCGCGTCATGGCAGCGGTAGACGGCCAACCCGCTCCCCGCGATCCGGCGCTGCTTCTCCTCGTAAACCGCGCAGCCCGCAAGTCTCGCATCCGGATCGTTATCATGGGAGTAGAACGCACCTTCGTGAACGATGAGCAAATCCGCGCCCGAATCGACCGTTGCCTCAATTACGCCGAGCGTCGCCGTGAACGCCACGACGATCCCCCGCACCCGCGACGAGGGATTCCCGGCGATCAGCCGGTCCGCTCCCCCGACCGGAGCGCCGCCCAACGTCGACAATGCGTCGATGACCTCCTGAACTCTCAACTGCGCCATCGCTGCTCCCCCTTCGTCGTCCTCGTTAGGAGATCATACGCCCTTCGCGTCGATGACCTCCTGAACTCTCAACTGCGCCACCGCTGTTCCCTCCCTTCGCCGTCCCCGTTAGTAGATCATGCGTTCCTTCGCGTCAATGACCTCCTGAACTCTCAACTGCACCATCGCTGTTCCCCCTTCGTCGTCCTCGTTAACAGATCATACGGCCCTTCGCGTCAATGACCTCCTGAACTCTCAACTGCGCCCTCCCTGTTCCCCCTTCGCCGTCCCGTTAGTAGATCGTGCGGCCCTTCGCGTCCGGAACGCCCGATTTGCGATAAAAGTAAGTGTTGACGATGTCACGCCATTCCCGCGCGTGCTCCGCCTGGTGCGCAAGGCGCTCGCGCACTTCCAGGTACGCCTGGGGGTCCAGCTCCGTTCTCAGCGAGTCCCACGTCTGCAGCAGCCCTTCCGCTCTATCCGCACCCTCGAAGTGGGAGTCGTAAATATGCTGAATGACCGTCTTGCCGGACTTCAGCACATGCGAATAAGACACATGGTGGAAAAAGAGCAGCAGCTCATCCGGACATCGCTCAGGCGATTCGTAAATTTCACGATTGGGAGAATGATACTGTCCGGCATAACCCGTGCCGGAACCTGACGTCCGGTCTACCCCAATGCCATTCCGATCGGAAAAATGGTACGTCCCCCACTTGGAATACTCGTAGCCGTCGATATTCGGCCCGTAGTGATGGTCTGGATTGACCATCCAGCCTACGCCGAGGGGCGCCGTATAAGATTCGTAGATGTCGTAAGATTCGAGCAGCATCCGCAGCACTTCGCCCTTGACGCCCGTACCCGCGGTTGCTCCGAACGTCAAGTCAACCCATTCCTCTGCGATCCGCCCCGCGCCCAGACCGGTATCCCACGCCAGTCGCGCGTATCCGTACAAGTTGGCATGGGCCAGCAGATGGCCGGTCCAGTTGTCGTCGTCCCCGACATTCGCCACGGCCGCCATTCCTCCCAGCTTTCTTCCGAACAGCGTGCCGGCCGCGACTCGAGCCACCGTCGAATTTTCACCGATCGCACAAGTATCGAAATCCAGAATTTCCTTCCATTGAGGCACCAGGTAGCACAGATGCCGCTGCTGACCGGTGTACTCCTGCGTAATCTGCAGCTCCAGCAGTTGATTCGTTCTCGTCATCCCGCCGAGCAGCGGCGAGACCGGTTCGCGCACCTGGAAATCCATCGGCCCGTTCTTGATTTGCAGAAGCACATTGTCCTTGAACTTCCCGTCCAGCGGCATAAAATGGTCGTAAGCCGCACGAGCCCGATCCGTCGAACGGTCGCGCCAGTCCTGCTGGCAGTCGTAGACGAAACACCGCCAGATGACGATGCCGCCGTAAGGATCGAGAGCATCGGCCAGCATGTTCGCTCCGTCGGCGTGATTCCGTCCGTACGTGAACGGTCCGGGACGGAATTCCGAATCGGCCTTCACGAGGAAGCCTCCGAAATCGGGAATGCGACGGTATACCCGCTCCGCTGCCTCTCTCCACCAGGCCGCGACGTTCCCGTCCAGAGGATCGGCCGTGTCCAGTCCGCCGATTTCGATCGGGCTGGCGAAATTAACGCTCAGAAACAAGCGAATGCCGAAAGCCCGAAATGCGTCCGCAATCTGCGCCACCGAAGGCAAATAAGCGTCGGTAATGAGCAAGGACTCCTGCCGATGAACGTTGACGTTGTTGATCGCGACCGCGTTGATCCCGACGGAAGCGAGCAGCCTCGCGTAATCGCGAATCCGACCCAGATCGCCCGTGACGGCTCCGTCCCTGAAAAACAAGCTTTTCCCGGCATAGCCGCGTTCAATCGAACCGTCCAGATTGTCCCAATGATCGAGCATTCTTAGCGCGTTCGCGGGAGCTTCCCGCACGTCCAGTCCATCCAGGCTCTTGCCCGCCTGCATCAATCGGAGCAGGTGGAACGCCGCATACAGCACGCCCCTGTCCGTCTCCGCCGCCAGGACGATCCCGTCGCCTTCGACGGCACGGATCGCATAGCCTTCCTCTCCGAGCGAGCCCGTCTCTTCCGATCCGAAGACGATGCCCGCAGCCGCAAGCGAACCGATCGTGCCCGCCGTAATGCCTGTCCCCGGCACACCGTCAACGCTTCCGCTCTTCGGCCCCTTTCCCAACATCACGTAAAGCGCCCTCTCCAGCTCTCCCCTGACCGTTCGCAGCGTCGGCAAATCGCCGATGACGGTCAGACGGGAGCATCTCCGCTCATAAGCTTCGCGCAACCGAGCGTCGGTGACGTATTCGTAATTCAACCAACAGCCGTAGCCGTTCCCGATCGTTTTCATTTAGGCATCTTCCCTTCCTCTATCGTTGCGGAAGCGATCAACTCGCTCTCCGTGACAAGCCTGCAACCCCCTATCGTAATGGAAGAGTCCCCCTGCGTCGGGAGACTCTTCGATTGTCTTCTATGCGCCGGACCGCGGGTGCCATATTCGGAAAGATCCGCTTAACGCCAGCAGCGCGAACAGGTACAGGCAATTGTCGTAATAGCGTCTGTCCCCCGTGCGAACGGGCGTGCTCCAGAACAGCTCGACGCTGGCTCTCGCAAACTCGCCTCCAGGTTCAGCCAGCGACGCCATCGCATTGGTCGCGATCAGTCCGACGGGGTGCAGCGACTTCTCTTCGAACGGCTCCCCGGCGATCGTATACCGGCGGTAATCTTCAGGCTTCTTGCCGGAGAAAAACTTCTGAATCCGCCGGGCTTCCTCGCGCTGCCACGCCGTCGCGCCGAACCACTCCGCATCGAGACCGACGTTGGCAGCTACACGATACGAATCGCTGAAGAAGTGGCCATACCCCCTCTCGTCGTTCGGCATACCGTCATAATAAGCATACTCGGGAGCCAATCCCGTCTCCGGGTGGCAGGCAAGCTTCAAATATTCCCGGCTCGCCTCGGCCGCCTCCTTCCAGAACGCCCGATCCTCCTCGTTCGCCCACAATGCGAACAGCTCATAGAAATGAGGCAGATGATAGGACGGATCGGTATACTCGCAATTCGGCACGAACTTGATCAGCTTGTTATGCCGATTCCACATCGGATGCCCGATGCCGTCCTCGCCCTTGTGCACGCACACGCTCAGCAGCTCCCGCGCCTTCGCCCCGTAATCAAGCGGCGGCGGACCGTCTCCCCATCTGTGCGAAGCGAAGAACAGCGCAAGCGCGAAATACTCCTCTCCGTCCGGAGCCGGGCCGTTCGACCGCTTCGTTCCGTCGGGATTGCACGACCAGGCGAAGTATCCGGCATTTTCCCCGTCGCTCATATACATATGCTTGTACGTCCACTTCCACAGCCGGTCGAACACGTCGCGCAGATCGAGCTGCACGGCCATCATCATGCCGTAGGACATCCCTTCCGTCCGCACGTCCAGGTTGCCGGTATCCAGCATGTAGCCCATGTCTTCGCCTGCCGGATAATAAATCCGGGTCTCTTCATGGTCTCCGAAGAGCAGCTCCCAGGACGATTCCAGCCGGGCCTCGATCTCTCGCTCGTCATAGCCGTATTCCGCCAGCAAGTTGCGGTAAGTTCCGGTATAACAAGCTCCTGCGCTTGCGACTTTTCCCATCAGCCTTTAACCCCTCCCAGCGTCATGCCCTTGACGAAGTAGCGCTGCAGGAACGGATACACCATAATGATCGGTAGGCTCGCCACAATCGTCATCGTCGCCCGCACCGACGTCGGCGTCACGAAGCTGGCCGTTCCTCCCATGCCGTCCATGCTTCCGCTCGTTCCGGTGGCGTTGGAGTTTTGCAGCATTTTCATCAGCTCGTATTGAAGCGTACTCAGTTCGATATGCGACGAATTGTACAGGAAGACGTCGAACCACGAGTTCCAATGATACACCGCCGTGAACAGCGACGTCGTCGCCAGCACCGGCATCGTGAGCGGCAGCACGACGCGCATGAACGTCGTAAACTCTCCCGCTCCATCGATCCGCGCCGACTCCAGAATGCCGTCCGGAAGCTGCTCGATAAACGAGCGGATAACGATGATATTGAATACGCCGACGATGCCCGGAACGATGTATACCCAGAAGCTGCCCAGCAAGTCCAGCTCTCTCATGAGCAGGAAGTTGGGGATCAGCCCCCCGTTAAAATACATCGTAAGCACGAACGCGAGCGTCACGAACTTGCGCAGCACGAAGTCCGGCCGGCTGATCGTGTAGGCGACCATCGCCGAGCAGAACGTCGAGATCAGCGTGCCGAGCACCGTCCGGGATATGGAGATGAACGTCGCGTGCAGAATCGTCGCTTGCTTGAATACGTACTCGTAATTGTCCCAGGTGAGCACCCGGGGCCAAATATGAATGCCGCCCTTGACGGAATCCATCCCGTCGTTCAAGGAGACGGCGAGCATGTTCACGAACGGATAGACGGTCACGATCATGAGCAGTATCATGAACGTGTAGTTCGCGATGTCGAATGCCCGGTCTCCGACGGATAGCTTGATTTTGTAGTTTGGTTGATTCGTCTTCGCCACTGCGCTCTCCCCCTTAGAACAATCGGTCCTGTCCCATCCGCTTCGCGAGATGGTTGGCCCCGAACAACAGCACGATGCTCACGATCGTCTTGAAGATGCCCGCGGCGACGGAAAGCGAGTAATTGCCCAAGTTCATGCCGTATTTCAAAATGAAAATTTCCAGGTTTTCCGAATAATCGAGATTGGGACCGTTGCCGAGCAAGTATTGCGGCTCGAACCCGGTTTCCAAGATTTGTCCCAGGTTAATGATCATCAGGATGACGATAACCGGCCGAATGCCGGGCAGCGTAATGTGCCAGATTCTCTGGAATCTTCCGGCCCCGTCGATCTCCGCCGCTTCATACTGCGAAGGATCGATCGTCGTCAAGGCGGCCAAATAGATGATCGTGTTCCAGCCTACGTTTTTCCACACTTCGGATACGCCCATAATGCCCCAGAAGTATTTCCCCACGCCAAGCCACAGCACCGGCTCCTGGATGAGCCCGAGCGCCAGCAGCACTTCGTTGACGATGCCGCCGTCCGTGGACAGCGCCGTCTGGATGATCGTGGCGGCCACGACCCATGAAATAAAGTGAGGCAAATAGCTGATCGTCTGCACGAACCGCTTGAACGCGACGGCCCTCAGCTCGTTAAGCAGAATCGCCAGCGTAATCGCCGTGGCGAATCCGAGCACGAAGTTGATGAGGCTCATCGCCAGCGTGTTTCTCATCACTTGCAGGAACCGGTCGTCGGCAAACATGAATTCGAACTGCTTCCAGCCGACCCACTGCTGCTCTCCGAACGACTTGGCCGGCTTGAAATTTTGGAACGCGATCGTCCAGCCCCAGAGCGGGACGTATTTGAACAGGAACAACCAGAGTATAAAAGGCACGGACATGAATACTAGCGTTCTTTGCTTGACCAGTCTGCTCAGAAAGAGAGAGAGACCGGTCTTCCTGGCGGGAGGCACCCTGCCGACGGACGATTCCACTTCAACGTTTTTTAACAAGGCGGTCGCTCCTTCCGTACCCGACATATGCGCGCAAGCCCGGGAAGGGGCTGCCCCCTAAGCCAACCAAGTTGCTCCGCAAGATAATCTTCGTTACCGATCATCTCAAGCAAACTGCTTGTGGGACAGCCCCCTTCCCCGCTTCTTAGTTGCCTCTGATCTTGGCGACTTTCTTCTTGACTTCATCCGTCATCGTCGCTTCGTATTCCGCTACGGGCAGCTTGCTGTATTCGTTCAGGTACTCCTGCCAGTTCGCATCGAATTTGCCAGGCGGATCGAGAACGATCTTCGCGAAGTATTTGCGCTGTACGTCGACTTTCTTCGCCGTGTAGATTTGCGCGTCCGAGCCTTGCTCCAGCGCGATGCTCCAGGCCGGGTACCACGGACGATCGTCGGGCACCGCAAACAGTTCGGCGTAAGTCTGCACGCCGTACTTGGCAAGACGCGCCTTCTCCGCTTCCGTGAACGAAGCGCTGGCCACTTCCGGCTGCCTGCCGGCGCTGACCGAGTTGCCGTCCGGGAACGTCGAGCCTTGGCCGTACATCGGCCAGTAATATTCGAAGTAGTCCAGACCGACTTGGCGTTTGTATTCGATATCCTTCAGCTTGTCGATCTGCTCCTGCGTTCTGTACAGGCGGCCTTTGTCGTCCACTTCGTACGTCACGCCTTGAATACCCCATTGCGTCAAACGCTGGTTTTCGTCCGTCAGCAGGTTGTCGAAGAATTTGATGATCCGGACCGGATCCTTCGCGCTCTTCGTAATGCCGATGCCGCGGTTGTTGATGAAGGACGACGGGTCGATGTACTGATCTTTAATATTGTTCTCGTACACGATCGGCAGCGGGAAGTATTCGAGCGAATCGTCTCCGCCGTTTTTGACCGTCTCCGCTTTGATCGTCTGGTTCGCTTGCTGCACCTGCCAGCCGTAATCGAAGTAGCCGAGCACTTTGCCGGAGGTGATCTTCGCCAAGTATTGGTCGTAGTTGTCCACGAACGAGGATTTGTCGTACAGGCCGTTGGCGTTCAGCTCGTTAAGCTTCTGCAGCCAGCGCTTCGTGCCGTCGTTCGTCGCGTAGATTTTCGCATCCATCGTGTTCAAGTCGACTTGAACTTCGCCGTCGTTCGGATAGCCTTCCAGATGGTTCGGCGGGTTCGTCGTCGCGAAGAAGCGCCAGTCGTGGGTCAGCGACATGAAGCCGGTCAGCTTCTCGTCCTTATGCTTGTTCGCGTAATCTTCGATCAGCTTGAAGTATTCGTCGAACGTCTTGACCTTCGGATAGCCCGCTTCTTCCAGCACCCGGTTCTGAATCCAGAACGCGCCTTGATCGATGACCGGGTTCGGTTTGTACTCTCCGACGACCGCGCTGAACGGCAGGAAGTAGATGTTGCCGTCTTCCGCCTTCATCAGATTGAAGTACGGCTCGTAAACCCGCTTGATGTTCGGACCGTACTGCTCGATCAGATCGTTGAGCGGAATGAACGCTTCGGCTTCCATGATTTTGTCGATAGCCGTATCCGGCTGCAAAATGTCCGGGTACGAGTCGCTCGCGATCATCGTGCCGATCTTCGTATTGATATCGCCGACGAGATGCTCGATTTTGAAGTTGACGCCCGTCTGCTCCTCCAGAATTTTGCCGATGTCCGTTTGTTTCGTCTCGACATCCTTGTCTGCTCTGGCGTTGAAGTAGGTGAACGTAACCGGGTCCGGCTTAGGCTCCTCGCTCGCGGCTTGCGAGCTTGGGGCGGACTCCGATCCACTTGGGCTGGGAGACGCGCTCCCGCTGCTGCCCTCGTTGTTTTTCCCGCTGGAGCAGCCGACCGCGGCCGTTACCACAATCGTGGAAAGCAAGGCAAGTATCCATTTCCTGCTCGTTTTCACTGAAGTACCCCTCTCCATTTTCGAAATTTGTAAGCGCTTTTAGTAAGCACTTTCAGTATACCGGCGAGAGCGGTCTTTGTTTACCCGATAAACTATATATCTCTCTTTGTAAATTAAAGGCCCGAAATCGCGATCTCGACCGACGTCCCCTTGCCGCGTTCGCTCTTCATCTCGAATCGAGCGCGTTCTCCGTAAAACAGCTTCAAGCGCATAAACACGTTGCGAACGCCGATGCGATCCCCGATTTCCTCGTTGTTCCGCAGATCCTCGAGCAGTTGGCCGAGCTTCTCCTCCTCGATCCCGACCCCGTTGTCGCTGACCGCGAAAACGATGCCGTCCCCGGTTTTGCGCACGCTCACCCGGATCATGCCCGAGTGTTTCAGCGCTTCGATGCCGTGAATGCTGGCGTTCTCCACGAGCGGCTGCAGCGTCATCTTCGGAATCAGCGCGCCCGCGCACTCCGGATCGGATTCGATGACGTAATCCAGCTTGTCGCCGAACCGGTATTTCTGGATTTGCAGGAAACTGTCGACGAGGTCCAACTCGTCCTTGACCGTGACCATATCCTTGCCCCAGGAGAGCGACTTGCGGAAAATTTTCGCCATATGATGGATGATTCTCGCCGTCTCCTCCTCCGACTTCATGATGCTTCTCATGCGAATCGTCTCCAGCGAATTGAACAGAAAATGCGGATTGATCTGGCTCTGCAAGGCGTGAAGCTGGGTTTCGTTGCGCTTGAGCTGCAGCTCCTTCCGCTGGATGTCCGCCATGTACACGTCGTGAATGAGACTTCTGATCTGCAGCGTCATCCGGTTGAACTCCATCGTGAGCTGGCCGATCTCGTCCTTCGTCTCCTCCCGGTCGATCGTCTCGAAGCTGTGGTTTTTCACCCGTTTCATCTGCTTGAGTATACGGATCAGCCGTTCGTTGAGCGAGCGGGTGAACAAGATGATAATGAACGTCGGCACGAGAATGTTCGGAAGCGCCATATACACGACGAACTCGCGCGATTTGCGGACATCCTCCAGCACTTCGCTTTCCCGGAATTTTCCGACGATCGACCAGTCGTGCAAATAGCTGATCTCCTGAAACGTTTCTTCCAGGACGATCGTGTCGCTTCCCTCCAGCTCGAAAACGTCGGAGGGCTCGCCGCCGCCTTCGCCGTGATTCGTCACGTACTGCGTCTTGCCGTCCGCCAGCAAATAGACGTTGCCGGCCAGCGTCACGTTGTTGAATACTTGCTTGATCATCTCCGGATGCAGATCGATCTTCAGCACCCTCTCGTAGTTCTCCCGGCCGGCTGTGCCGATCATCCGACGGACGATGCTGAACGAAGGCTCCGCTCCGGCTCCTTCGTCCTTGACGATGATCGGGGTGTAGCCGACCGTGCCGTCCAGCATTCGGTACCAGCGTTCCTGCGTCGTCGTCTCGGACAGCGGAAAAACGTAACCTCCATAGATAATCGTGTCGTTATTCGTATACAGCGTTATTTTCTGAATCGCTCGGTAGACGGGATTGTACTTCTCGAGCATGCTCATCGTATAGGAATGGTAGTTGATGACGTACTCGGATTGATTGTCGTATTTCTTGTCGAGGTAATCGTTCAGGGTGGAGTCATTGTACAGCACGGACGAAATGCCGATGACCGCCTCGATCTGATACAGAAAGTCGTTGCGGATCTGCTCGATCGCCAGCGACAAATCCTGCATCTTCTGCTTCTTGACGTTGTTGCTCGTAATCGTATAGAACAGTACGTTGGTCAAGAGAACCGGCAGGAACACGGACAAAAAGTAGACGACCAGCATTTTGTTCCGCAGCCGGACGTTGTTCAAGGCGACGCCTAATTTCATAAACCGGAAGCCCCCCGTTGCCGCTTAAGAGGATGTTCGAAAAGTCAGCTTGTAAAGCCGACTTTTTGAATACGGCAATTTATGCCTTCGCCAAAATCGCGTTCTTGTATTCCGTCGGGGTTCTCCCCTCGACTTTCTCGAATTGACAGACGAAGTAGTCCGCGTTGCCGAAACCGACGCTGGCGGCGATCTCGTACACTTTGCGGTCCGTCTGCCTGAGCTGTCTTTTCGCTTCTGCGATACGGATTTGCAGCAGATACTCGTTAAAATAGACGCCGTACGTTTTTTTGAACAACTGGCCCAGATAAACAGGGTTCATATAGAAGCGTTTGGAGATGCTCTTCAAATTGATGTTTTCACCGAAATGGCCATCGATGTACGCCTTGATTTTCCCAATGTCGCCTTTCGTCATCGCGCTGCGCAGTCCGGACATGTAGCCGGCGCTTTCCCGCAAAAATTCGAGGAACAACCCCTTCAGGCCGTTAAGCGTTCTCGGTTCCTGCTGCGTTCTCAGCAGCCGGGGCAGCGAGATCACCGCGCTCTCGTCGCCTTGCATGTTTTGAATGACGGCGCTAATCCCGTGCACGCATCGGGAGATCGAGGCGTGCACCGACTCCGGAGAATAGCGCTGCTCGCGGAACGTGTCGAAGATCCTCCCGGCTGCCCTCACCGTTCCTTCCTCGTCCCGTTCCTCCAACCGTTCGAGCAGTTCGGTCAACAGGACGGCGTCCAGCTCCTTGTAAGCGACGCATTGCCCCGCCGCCTCTTCGTGAAGGAGCACGCTCCTGTCCAGGGCGAATTTGTAGCTCGCCAGCGCGGACGCCGATGCGTACGACTCCCTGGCCCGCTCCAGCGACGGCACGATCGCGCCCGCGTACACGCGCGGAACTCCGGCGACATGAGCGGCGGCCGCGCGGATCAGTCGTTCTCCCAAGCTCCGGATCTCCTGCTCGCCGAGCTCTTCGAACATCAGGAAGTTAATCTCCGTCAAGCTTCTTGCGAGCAAGCACGGAGCTTTCCCGTTCGAATACGCCGCGGCCTCTTCCCTAATCGACTGCTTAACCCGTTCCATCTGCTCCGTTCCCCGCGCATCGTTCGGGTCGAACGACGCGTCGTTGATCTCCACCGACACGCAGCGCAGCGATCGGTTCAGCGGCAGATCCAAAATGCGGGACGCCTCGGCCAGGAACGCTTCGTCCGGCTGACCCGTCAGCAGGCGGTCGAACGCCGACGCTTGAATGAGGCGGTACTCGGCCTCGGCCCGCGCCGGCTCGACGTCCGGAGCCGCCGCGATCCGCTCCAGCGTCGCCGCCAGCTCGTTCTCGTCGATCGGCTTGAGCAAATAATCGGCCACTCCGTAACGGACGGCTTGCTGCGCGTATTTGAAATCCCCGTATCCGCTAATAATAATAAACTTCGTTTTGTCGTTGCCGCTCTCCCGCACTTTGCGGATCAGCTCCAGACCGTCCAATACGGGCATGCGAATATCGGTGATGACGACGTCCGGACGAACCTCTTCGATCAACGCGCAGGCGTCTTCCCCGTCCTCCGCTTCGCCGGCCACCTCGAATCCGAGCTTCTCCCAAGGGATAAGTCCGATCAGCCCTTTGCGAGCGAACACTTCGTCGTCGACCAGAATCGCCTTTTTCACTTCGCATCCCTCCGATTCCTCATATGGAAACGCTTACACATAATTGGAAAAATCATTCCGCCTCTGCTCGATGTACGTAAGCCACTTTCATTGTAGCCAAGAAACCTTTCCTTGCCTACCATGAAAACTTTAGTAAATACTTAGAAAAGTTAAGAGGTGCGGAGGTCCGAGGAGAGGCGGGCGCGTGTTCGACTTAGGGAGCTGCTGGCCGCTGCCGCAAGGTTGGCGCTCGACATAGTTGCCGCTCGAGGCACTTTCTTGGCCTTGGCGCACGCCACCGAATGAGCTTCGAGGCACTTTTTTGGCCTCGAGCTCTCGGGCCGAACCCGTTCGCCGTGCCTCGAGGGCACTTTTTTGGCCCTGGCGCATGGCAGCGTCTGTGCCCAAGGCACTTTCTTGGCCCTGAAGCTCCCCTCCCTCCCACGAGCGTCTCGTCCGAGGCACTTTCTTGGCCTTCGATCGCATGGACCGAACCCGGCCCCGTACCTCGAGGGCACTTTTATGGCCCTGGCGCATGACAGCGTCTGTGCCCAAGGCACTTTCTTGGCCCTGAAGCTCCCCACCCTTCCGCGAGCGTCTC
>Ga0206118_100141_pt1 | contig 82875 bp, 90 predicted proteins | sample 3A20Ametagenome_FD_177999 | JGI IMG/M metagenome (GOLD analysis project Ga0206118, IMG submission 177999) | Enriched microbial communities from leaf-cutter ant dump, University of Wisconsin, Madison, United States - 3A20A | ecosystem: Environmental > Terrestrial > Nest > Insects nest > Nest dump... | reverse complement strand
CCGAAGGCCAGTCGTTTGACCATCCAAAGGCGTTCAAGCAACACGAGGAGAAGCTCGCCCTCTGGCAGCGTCGCTTGTCGCGCCGCACCCCAGGGGGAGCCAACTATCAGAAAGCCAAAAGAAAAGTCGCACGCATTCATGACAAAATCGCGAACATTCGAAATCACTTTCTACACCATTTGTCTACGAAGCTGATCCGCGAAAATCAAGCGATCAGTGTCGAAGACTTAAGCATTAACAGCATGCTCCAAAACCGTAAGCTCGCAAAGTCAATCAGCGATGCGTCTTGGGGGGAGTTTGTTCGGCAGCTGACGTACAAAGCGTTGTGGTACGGACGCACGCTGAAGAAAGCGGACGCGTATGCGCCAACGAGCCAAAGATGCCACGTATGCGGTGAAATCGACAAGGCTGTTAAAAACCTAAGCGTACGAACGTGGCAATGCCGATCGTGCGACGCGGTGCATGATCGCGACGAGAATGCCGCCAAGAACATCTTGCTCCTGACAAACGAATAGAAGCTTCCAGGTCAACAAGAACTGTGGGAACCGCAGGGATCGCTTGCTCAACTTCACTTCGAATGAGGTGATTACGCAAGAATCGCCCACTTCAACGCAAATGCGTAAGTGGGGGAGTGTTCAAGTCCCGTTCGGTTTCTCTGCGGGGGCGAAAGTGGTAAAATTCTTGAATAAGGACTACTCATCAGCTAAAGGAGCCATCATCTGACATGGCTAAGGTTAAAATAAAATTCGTATGCACGCAATGCGGGACCGAATCGCCCAAATGGATGGGCAAATGCCCCGGATGCCACGAGTGGAACACGATGGTGGAAGAGACCGAGAAAGAGGTCAAGGCGCCGGTCGGACGAAGCGAACTGATCCGGACGAAAGAAAAGGCGCGCGCCATCATAGATATAGAAAGCGGGCAAGAACCTCGCGTCGAGACCGGCATGTCCGAGCTCAACCGGGTGCTCGGAGGAGGGCTCGTTCCCGGTTCGCTGCTGCTCGTCGGGGGAGACCCGGGGATCGGCAAGTCGACGCTGCTGCTGCAAACCTCGCACTCGTTGTCCGCGCAAGGGCTTAAGGTGCTGTACGTGTCCGGCGAGGAATCGGTCCGCCAGACGAAGCTGAGGGCCGACCGCTTGGGCGCGTTGAACGATAGATTGTACGTTCTCTGCGAGACGAATCTGGAGACGATCGAAGAGGCGATCACCGAGGTGCAGCCCGATTTTCTCGTGATCGATTCCATTCAGACGGTGTATCGGCCGGAGGTCGCCTCCGCTCCGGGAAGCGTGGCGCAGGTCCGGGAATGTACCGCCCATTTCATGAGAATCTCGAAGGTGAACGGCGTGGCGACGGTGCTCGTCGGCCATGTGACGAAAGAAGGCGCGATCGCCGGCCCCAGACTGCTGGAGCACATGGTCGATTGCGTGCTTTATTTTGAAGGCGAGAGGCATCATACTTACCGGATTTTGCGAGCGGTGAAAAACCGTTTCGGCTCCACGAACGAGATCGGTATTTTCGACATGACGGAAGACGGCTTGAAGGAAGTGGCCAACCCGTCGGAGCTGTTTCTCTCCGAGAGGCCGCTTGGCGTCGCAGGGTCTACGGTTGTGGCCAGTATGGAAGGGACTCGTCCCGTGCTCGTGGAGCTGCAGGCGCTCGTAGCTCCGACCCATTTTCCGTCTCCGCGGCGGATGGCTTCCGGGTTCGACCATCACCGAATGTCGCTCGTCATCGCCGTATTGGAGAAGCGAATGGGCTTGTTCCTGCAAAATCAGGACGCTTACCTGAACGCTGCGGGAGGAGTCAAGCTGGACGAACCGGCGACCGACTTGGCGGCCGCGGTCAGTCTGGCGTCGAGCTTCAAGGACGCTCCGACCAAGCCGTACGACGCGATCTTCGGGGAGGTGGGACTGACGGGAGAAGTTCGGGCGGTCTCGCGGGCCGAGCAGAGGGTCAAGGAGGCGCACAAGCTTGGTTTCAAGCGCGTGATTCTGCCGGAGATGAGCATCAAAGGGTGGCAGCCGCCCCGAGGCATCGAGCTGATCGGCGTCAGAACGGTCGCGGAGGCGTTAAAGGCCGCATTGGAATAGGGGGTTAATGACATCGTGAAGGAATATAAAGAAGTCAAAGAAAAAGAGCGCCATCAGCAGGAAAGAACGATGAACCAGCTCCTTCAGATGGTCGCCCCGGGCACTGCGTTTCGCGACGGGCTCGAGAACGTGCTGCGGGCCAAGACGGGAGCGCTGATCGTCGTCGGCTACAGCCCCGAGGTCATGGAAGTCGTGGACGGAGGATTCTCGATCAACTGCGATTTCAGTCCTAACTATTTGTACGAACTGGCCAAGATGGACGGCGCGATCATTCTGAACGAAGACGTCAAGCGGATTCTCTACGCCAATACGCAGCTCATTCCCGACTCGTCCATTTCCTCGTCGGAGACCGGCATCCGTCATCGGACGGCCGAGCGGGTGGCCAAACAGACGGGCAAGCTGGTCGTCTCCATTTCTCAACGGCGCAACGTAATCACCTTGTATCAAGGGCAACTGCGCTACGCGCTTAAAGAGATGGGCGTCATTCTGACGAAGGCGAACCAGGCGATCCAGACGCTGGAGAGGTATCGGGTCGTGTTCACGCAGGCGCTGACGAACTTGTCCGCGCTGGAGTTCGAAGAGATGGTGACGATGCACGAGGTGGCCCACGTCATTCAGCGCGCGGAGATGGTGCTGCGGATCAACAACGAGATTAACCGGTACGTGCTGGAGCTGGGCAACGAGGGGCGCTTGATCAGCATGCAGAAGGAAGAGCTCGTCGGCTCCGCGGAGGAGGAAGCGTGGCTGCTGCTGCGCGACTACGCCAAAGAGGAAGGCGAGAGCAAGGTCAAGGAAATTCAGACGGCGATCCGCAAGCTGTCGTCCGAAGAACTGCTGGATCCCGGAGCATTGATCCGCATATTGGGCTATCCGTCGCTGAATTCCGTCGTGGAGGAAGGCCTGCTTCCGCGAGGTTACCGCATTTTAAGCAAAATTTCGCGACTGCCCGCCGTAATCATTCACAATCTGGTGGACCGATTCGGAGCACTTCCTCATATCGTGACGGCTTCCATCGAGGAGCTGGACGAAGTCGACGGGATCGGGGAAGTCCGGGCCCGTGCGATCAAGGAAGGACTAAAAAGAATCCAAGATCAGGTGTTTATTGACAGACAGATATAAGCCGACTACAATTGGAAGGGTCCTGATGGACTGGGTTTCCAGATCATTCCTTTTCTAGAATGCGTGAGAAGTTCGATTACGCTTAACGAACAGGCCAATAGGGTATAGTAAAGTCGAGGTGGCAAACATGATTACGAAATCAATACCGAATTTATTTACCATAGGTAACCTGGGTTTGGGCGTAATCGCCATCATCCTGGCATTCAATAACGATACGAACAGTTCAAATACGGCCGCGCTGCTGGTCATCATTGCGATGCTGTTGGACGGATTGGACGGTCGCGTGGCGCGCGCGCTCAACGCCCAGAGCGAATTCGGCAAGGAGCTGGATTCGCTGTCGGACGTCATCTCCTTCGGGGTTGCTCCGGCGTTCATTATGTATCAGGCCGCTTTCCAGGGAGTCAGCCCCGCGCTGGCCTGGATCGTGACGGCGATCTTCCCGATATGCGGAGCGCTGAGGCTTGCTAGATTCAACGTCATAGACGGCATTCCGGGTTATTTCATCGGGCTTCCGATTCCCGCGGCGGGAGGCGTGCTGGCCACGCTGGCCCTGTTCAAGGGCGAGCTGCACTATTCCTTGCTGCTGCTGAGCACGCTTGCGCTGTCGTTCCTGATGGTCAGCAACATGAAGTATCCGAATTTCAAGAAGCTGGGACTGCCGAGGAAAGCGTTCTGGGCGATTCCGGTCGTCGTGCTCGGGGCTGCGGTGCTGGCCTATATGTTCCAACAGGCGATTCCGAAGGTCATTCTGGCCTTGCTGCTTCTGTACGCGTTATGGGGACTAAAAAAAAACGTTGAAAGCCTGCTCCCTTCCAGAAGAAGAGCCGCTCGAAGAGCAGCGGCCGAAGACGAAGAACGATCCAAGCATAGCGCATAGCGAAGAATAGAAGAAGGCGTCGAGCCTGTCCCCGTGGGGGACAGATCGGCGCCTTTATCGTTTGTCCGGACGCAACGACGTAAAAGCAGCCTCCCGACTCAGGGGGGCTGCTTTCGTTGTCGATTGGCAGACGCATGTCTCAGGTGAGGTTAAACCAGCCGAGCGTCGAGCATTTTTCCGACTCCCTTGCGACGACGTCCTCGAGGCTGATGTCCAGCAGATTGCACATGGCCGACATGTAGAAGAGATTTTTGCCCATTTCGTTGCGAATGATTTCACGGCATTGCTCGCAGAGCTCGCCTTCCATATGCGATTTCGATTGACGATTCGCCTGGTCCAGCGGCATTTCCTCGGAGAAACCTTGATTCCGGGCGTTCAAAGCGATGCATCCGCACTCCGTAATGGACTTGGATACGGCCCGGTTCACGGAGGCATTGGATTGACTGAACTTCGTGACGACGTCGAGCAGACTGCGATGGCGGAGCAACAATTCCGACACCTGACTTTGAAATTCCTGAAGCGTAGGCGCGCCCATCCGTTCCACCTCGGTTACCTTTTATTTACTTTTTCTCCTCCATTATAGAGCAAGGGGGAAGAGAATTCAAAGAAAGTTACGATTTCTAAAGAAACTTTAAGATGCGGCCGGGGGGAAGGTTAGCAAGCGAAAAATTGGAACATACTAGTAACGAGAATTTTTCGATTGCGACAAGAGAGGGAGTGATTTCTATGATGATGAGAAGAGTGATCCAGACGTTCGGGTTGTTGATCGGAGCGTTGCTGGGTCAGCAAATGTCGGCTTCGCAGCTTGCTTCCGAGTCGCCCTGGATGGGAACTCTGCTGGGCGCAACGACGGGTTCGGGCGGTACGCTGAGCCTGGTCGTCGGAGCGGGAGCGGGATTTCTGCTGGCCACTTCCGTGTCGGCGCCGCTGTCGCGCGCGTTGAACCGCGGGATCGATCGGCTGTCCGACTATCCGATGTCGGAGCTGTTGACCGGTATGATCGGGTTGATTTTCGGGCTCGCGCTATCTTCCTTCCTGTATCCATATATCACGGATGTTCCGTTTGTGGGACAAGTGTTGGCGGCGGGAACCGCGCTTGCGCTCGGATATGCGGGGTTGGTCGTTGGCCTGCGGAAAAAGGACGAGCTCGGCGTGCTGCTGCTGGAACGCAGAAGGGTCGAGACGACCGAGAAGTCGGGGCCGCGTTACGAGGAACATAAGATTCTGGATACGAGCGTCATTATTGACGGCCGAATCGCCGACATCTGCAAGACCGGATTTATCGAAGGCACGCTTGTCATTCCGGAGTTCGTGCTGGAAGAGCTGCAGCACATCGCCGATTCCTCGGATCTGCTCAAGCGCAACAGAGGGCGCAGGGGGCTGGACATCCTGAACAAAATTCAGAAAGAACTGGACGTCAAAGTACTTATCTACGAAGATGCGAACGAAGAGCCGGGCGAAGTGGACAGCAAGCTCGTGAAGCTGGCCAAGGCGATGCAAGGCAAGGTCGTCACGAACGATTTCAATCTGAACAAAGTATGCGAACTGCAGGGCGTATCCGTCCTGAACATCAACGATTTGGCCAATGCGGTCAAGCCGGTCGTGCTGCCCGGAGAGGAAATCATCGTGCAGGTCATCAAGGACGGCAAAGAACACGGACAAGGCGTCGCTTATTTGGACGACGGCACGATGATCGTGGTCGAAGGCGGAAGGGACTTTATCGGAACGACGATGGAAGTGCTCGTGACGAGCGTGCTCCAGACTTCGGCGGGCCGAATGATCTTCGCGAAGCCGAAGCTATTGGAAAAAGCGCTCTGAAGCGGTATGATAATAGAATTACGGGCGGGACGCGCTCCAGTGTCCCGTCTTTTGCTTGTTATTCTAGGATCGTGCGTGGGGAGATCATGCGAATGTCTTGGGAGTGGGGGGCCGTGGTCGTCGCGGCGGGTCGGGGTACCCGCATGGGCGCTCCGGACAACAAAGTGTACCTGGAGCTGGCAGGCAGGACGGTGCTGGACCATGCGCTGGACGCGTTCGAGCGCTGCGCCGCCGTATCCGCAGTCGTACTGGTCGTCGGAGAAGGGGAGACGGAGCGGGCGACGGAGCTTGTGGCTGCGGGGCGCTACGGCAAAGTCTCCCACGTGATCGTCGGCGGCGCGGAGCGCCAGGACAGCGTGTATGCGGGGCTGGCCGTTCTGCGTACGGAGGGTGTGCTCGTCCATGATGCGGCTCGGCCGCTCGTGGGCCCGGAGCAGATCGCGGCTTGCTGCGTGGCTGCCGAGGAGCATGGCGCGTCGGCGCTGGCGGTGCCCGTCAAGGACACGATCAAGGTGTCCGACGGGCAGGGCTTTATCGTGGCGACGCCGGAGCGCAGCACGCTGTGGAGCGTGCAGACGCCGCAGGCGTTCGGGCGGCTGGAGCTGATGCGGGCGCACCGGCAGGCGAAGGCGGACGGAGCGGCGGCTACGGACGACGCGATGCTCGTGGAGCGGCTGGGGCGCAAGGTGGCCATCGTCCAGGGCGATTATGCAAATTTGAAAATTACGACGCCGGAGGATCTGCCGATCGCGGAGCTTCTGCTGGCTCGGTCGAGGCGACAGGGATAGCGGCGAAACGGCAGGACATAAGGAATGATGGAGCAGAACATAAGACGGCAGAGGCAAACGATCGGGGAGGGGCAATGACATGATTAGAGTGGGACAAGGATTCGACGTGCATCAACTGGTGGAAGGCCGCCCGTGCATCATCGGGGGGGTAACCATCCCGTACGAGAAAGGCCTTCTCGGCCATTCCGACGCCGACGTCCTTTTACATACGATCAGCGACGCGATTCTCGGGGCTTTGGGCTTGGGGGATATCGGGAAGCATTTTCCCGATACGGACCCGGCGTTCAAGGATGCCGACAGCGTGAAGCTGCTCGAGCACGTCTGGGGGCTGGCGAAGGAGCGGGGCTACAAGCTGGGCAACGCCGACGCGACGATCATCGCCCAGGCGCCGAAGATGGCGCCGTACATTCCGGCGATGGTAACTGTTATTGCGGGTGCGCTCGAGAGCGATGAGTCGCAGATCAACGTCAAGGCGACGACGACAGAGAAGCTAGGTTTCCCGGGCCGCGGCGAAGGCATCGCTTCTCAGGCGGTCGTGCTTCTGTTGAAGGAGTAAGCCGGGATCGGTGCGAGTGTTGGAGGCCAGAAAAGTGCCTCGAGGCTGAGCAGCCGGTCCTCTCGGGGTGACGTGAAGGCCAAGAAAGTGCCTCGGTCGCTCGGAGTAGGGGAAGGGCGCGTCGGTTGAGGGCAAGAAAAGTACCTTGAGGCTGAGCAGCCGGTCCTCTCGGGGTGACGTGAAGGCCAAGAAAGTGCCTCGGTCGCTCGGAGTGGGGAAGGGCGCGTCGGTTGGAGGCCAGAAAAGTGCCTCGAGGCCGAGCGGCCGGTCCTCTCGGGGTGACGTGAAGGCCAAGAAAGTGCCTCGGTTGCTCGGAGTGGGGGAAGGGCGCGTTGGTTGAGGGCCAGAAAATTGCCTTGAGGCTAAGTGCCGGCAATGCACAGGATGAGGCATAATGCTCAAGCACAATGTGATATACACACGATTGTTCAAGGAGGAACGGATCATGTCCACTAAAGTCCGCGTACGTTATGCGCCGAGCCCGACCGGGCATCTGCATATCGGCAATGCGAGAACCGCTATTTTCAACTATTTGTTCGCCCGCCATCACGGGGGAGAGTTTATTATCCGGATCGAGGATACGGACGTGAAGCGCAACGTCGCGGGCGGCGAAGAGAGCCAGCTTAAATATTTGAAGTGGCTCGGCGTCGATTGGGACGAGAGCACCGACCGTCCGGGAGAGTACGGACCGTACCGTCAGACCGAACGACTCGACATTTACCGCACTCACACGCAGCAGTTGCTGGATCGTCAGCTTGCTTATCCGTGCTTCTGCACGGAGGAGGAGCTGGAGCGGGAGCGCGAGGAGCAATCGGCGCGCGGGGAGACTCCGAAATATTCGGGCAAGTGCCGCAACCTGAGCGCGGAGGACAGAGAGAAGCTGGCGGCGGAAGGCCGAGTGGCGAGCATACGTTTTACGGTGCCGGCCGACCGGACGTATACGTTCCAGGATATCGTCAAAAGCGAAATTTCGTTCAAGTCGGAAGACTTCGGGGATTTCGTCATCGTCAAGAAGGACGGCATCCCGACATACAACTATGCGGTAGCTGTCGACGACCATCTGATGGCTATCTCGCACGTGCTGCGCGGAGAGGACCACATCACGAACACGCCTCGTCAACTGATGATCTACGAAGCGTTCGATTGGACGCCTCCGGTATTCGGGCACATGACGCTGATCGTGAACGACCAGCGCAAGAAGCTGTCCAAGCGCGACGAATCCATCGTGCAGTTTATCCAGCAGTATGAAGAGCTGGGCTACTTGCCTGAAGCTCTGTTCAACTTCATTACGCTGCTCGGTTGGTCTCCGGAAGGAGAAGAGGAGATTTTCGGCAGGGAGCAGCTCGTTGAAATTTTCAACGCGAACCGTCTGTCGAAGAGTCCGGCGGTGTTCGATACCGCCAAGCTGAGCTGGCTTAACCAGCACTACTTGAAGCAGGCGGAGCCGGAGCGGGTGCTGGAGCTGTGCCTTCCGCATCTGAAGGCGGCCGGACGTCTGCCGGAGGCGCCAAGCGAGCAGGAGCAGCAGTGGGCTTCCGCCTTGGTGACGCTGTTCCGCGACCATCTGCGGTTCGGGGCGGAGATCGTCGCTCTGTCGGATCTGTTCTTCCAGGAGAAGCTGATCTTCGACGACGAGGCGAGCGCGGTGCTGGCGGAGGAGACCGTTCCGGCCGTGCTGCAAGCGTTCAGCGAGCAGATCGAGGCAGCGGGCGAGGAAGGCTTCACGATCGACAATATGAAGGCTCTGATCAAGGCGGTGCAGACCGCGACCGGAGTCAAAGGCAAAGGGTTGTTCATGCCGATCCGCGTCGCGCTGACCGGACAGACGCACGGACCGGATCTCAACGGCACAATCTGGCTGCTGGGACGGGACAAGGTGCTGAAGCGTCTGGCGGAGCGGGTTTAAGTCGAAATCTCGAGTCCGGCGGGCTTCCCGCGGTTTGCGGAGCGATCGAGGAAGAGGATTAACGGCGTGCCGGACCGTTAACCCGCGCGCTAACGGGGCGGATAACGGTTCAATGGCGGCCATGAACGGCGCCGGCATAGGCTCGCGCCCGGATAAAGCCTCGCGTCTTGTCACGGGTACGGGGTTGGGATATACTTGAGCTATATCGAAAACGTGCGACGAACAGGAGAGTAAGCTTTGCTGCAGAATGCACAGAGAGGGCGGCCATGGGCTGAAAGCCGCCTCGTTCTCGCAAAGCCGAAATGCGCCTGGGAGCTGCGCCGCCGAGCGGACGACCGGCAGGGAATGCGACGAAGTCGCGTTTGCTGCGGCTTCGTTAAGCGGTGCCGGGGGGATTCCCGTTACCGATCCGTAGAGGAGCAAGCATGCCGCGGCACGGCGCTTGCTTAAGCAGAGTGGGACCGCGTCACGACGTCTCTGCAGCGATATCGCTGCAGGGGCTTTTTTTTATTTGTATAGAGAAAGAGCAGGGGGGGATGGGTCATGGGGATATGGCGTACGGTCAAGTCGGACATCGAGGCGGTATTCGAGAATGATCCCGCGGCCAGAAGCTGGTTTGAAGTCGTCTTTACGTATGCGGGGCTGCACGCGATATGGGCTCACCGCGTCGCGCAGTTTTTTTACCGCCGCCGGTTGTATACGATCGCCCGCATCATCTCCCAGGTCAGCCGTTTCTTCACCGGAATCGAGATTCATCCCGGGGCGAAGCTGGGCCGCAAGCTGTTCATCGACCACGGCATGGGCGTCGTCATCGGCGAGACGTGCGAGATCGGGGAAGAGGTCGTCATCTATCAGGGAGTGACGCTCGGAGGTACGGGCAAGGAGAAGGGCAAGCGCCACCCGACGATCGGCAACCGGGTCGTCATCGCCTCCGGGGCGAAAGTGCTCGGATCGTTCACGGTCGGGGATAATACGAATATCGGAGCCAACTCGGTCGTGCTGCGGGAAGTGCCGCCGAACAGCACCGTCGTCGGCATTCCGGGACGCGTCGTCAAGCGCAACGGCAAGAAGATCGGCGACAGGCTCGACCATACGAACCTGCCGGACCCGCTTATCGAGACGTTCCGGTTCATGCAGAAGGAGATCAACGATCTCAAGGCCGAAGTAGAACGGCTCAAAAAAGGCGGCCAGACGGACAATCGCCCCGCGGACGGCGGTTCGGGGCATACGCAGTCGCGCAACTCGTCCGACTACGAGCTTCTGGGCGCCGAAGACGATTCCGGGCATTCCGGACACGAGCACGATCTCGTGCACTCGCCGGAACTAGAGAAGAAAAGGAGCTAAATCAAACGTGAACTTGAAAATATACGATAGCATGACCAGGGACCTGCAGCCCTTCGTCCCGCGCGAGCCGGGAAAAGTGAATATGTACGTATGCGGACCGACCGTGTACGACTACATTCATATCGGCAACGCAAGGCCGGTTATCTTCTTCGACGTCGTGAGACGCTATCTGGAGGCGATCGGCTTCCAGGTCAACTACATCGTGAACTACACGGACGTCGACGACAAAATGATTCGCAAAGCGGCGGACATGAACATTACGGTGCCTGAAGTGGCGGAGAAATTCATCGCCGCGTTCAAGGAAGACCGCTCGGCGCTCGGCGCGCTTCCTCCGACGGTGGCGCCCCGGGTAACGGAGACGATCGACGAGATCGTCGAGTTCATCCGCGAACTGGTCGAGCAGGGCAAAGCGTACGAGAGCGCGGGGGACGTGTACTTCCGCACGTCGACCTTCCCCGATTACGGAAAGCTGTCCCACAAAAATCTCGACGAATTGCAGTACGGCATCCGCATCGACGTGGACGAGCGCAAGGAAAACCCGCAGGACTTCGTCTTGTGGAAAGCGGCCAAGCCGGGCGAGATTCACTGGCCGAGCCCTTGGGGAGACGGCCGTCCGGGCTGGCACATCGAATGCTCGGCGATGGTGCGCAAGTTCGCGGGCGATACGCTCGACATCCATGGAGGCGGCCACGACCTCCAGTTCCCGCACCACGAGTGCGAGATCGCGCAGTCGGAGTCGCTGACGGGCGAGCCGCTGTCGCGTTACTGGATGCACAACGGCTTCGTGAACATCAACAACGAGAAAATGTCCAAGTCGCTCGGCAACGGAGTTAACGTCCGCCAGCTTCTTAAAGGCACGAGCAAGTACGCGATCCGTTATCTGATGCTGGCCACGCACTATCGCAGCCCGCTGAACTTCAGCGACGAGACGATTCGTCAAGCGACCAACAGCGTGGAGCGGCTGACCAACTGCCGCGACAACGTGAAGCACCGGCTGTCTACGGTCGCCAAGGGCAATCTTTCCCTGGCCTCCGATGCGGAGCTGAAGGCCCGGCTGGAACAGCTGCGCGCCGATTTCCACTCCCGCATGCAGGACGACTTCAGTACGCCGGATGCGATTACGGCCTGGTTTGGCGTCGTGTCCGAAGCGAACGCGTATATGCAGCGGGAAATCGTCAGCGAGACGGATCTGCTGTTCATCCGCGAGCTGATCGGCGAGATGAACGGCATTCTCGGCTTGCTTCCCGAAGAGACCGACGCGGAGCTGCTGGACGAGGAAGTGGACGCTCTGATCGCGGAGCGGACATCCGCTCGCGCGAACCGCAATTTCGCCAGGGCGGACGAAATTCGCGATTTGTTGGCGGAACGGGGCATCGTGCTGGAAGACACCCCGCAAGGCATCCGCTGGCGCCGCAAATGACGAGCCGCGCGCCAATATCCGCCGTCCCGCCCGTCATCGCGCCGGTCGTTCCCTCGGACGTCCCGGTCCGGCTGCTGTCCCCGATCGTGCTCGCCTACGTGGGCGACGCCGTGTTCGAAGTGTATGTCCGCCAGCGGCTGATCGCGGGCAGCAGCCGCAAGCCGCACGAACTGCATCGGGCGGCGACGAAATACGTCTCCGCCGCCGCGCAGGCAAAGCTGCTGCAGCGGTGGTCGCCTCTGCTTACCGAGGAGGAGGCGGACGTCGTGCGCAGAGGGCGCAACACGAAGTCCGGCCAGCCTCCGCGCAATGCCGATCCCGCGGACTATCGCCAAGCGACCGCGCTGGAATGTCTCGTCGGCTATCTGTATTACGAAGGGCAGAAAGAGCGCTTGGAGCAGTTGATGGAGCTGGCTTTCGCCGAAGCTGAATAAGCGCATTAAACGATAAAGGAAGATGGAAATGAGCAACAAAGATCCAAGATCGGCGGAAAACCGCTCCGCTCAAGGCGGCAAGCCTGCAGCCAGGGGCAAGGGAGGGCGCAGTCTCGGCAGCGGCAACCCGCCTTGGAGAAGCGACCGCAAGGAGCAGAGACGGGACGCGCGGCCGCCGCGCGGCGTTCAGCCGACCACCGAGCACGACGACGAACGGTGGAGCGAAGAGAGCGCGCTGAAGGGCGAAGAAGAGTACGTCGCGGGCAAGCACCCCGTTCTGGAGGCGCTCAAGGCGGGCCGCTCGATCAACAAAATATTCGTCTCCGCCCAGGCGCAGCGATCCCTTGTGCAGCCGATCCTGGAGGAGGCGAAGACTCGCGGCATCGTCGTGCAGCAGGTGGACAAGAGCAAGCTGGACCGGCTCGTTCCCGACATTCAGCATCAGGGAGTCGTCGCGCAAGCGGCGGCCGTAGCCTACGCCGACGTGGACGAACTGCTCGCCCGCGCGGCCGAGAAGGGCGAAGCGCCGTTCCTCGTCCTTCTGGACGAGATCGAGGACCCCCACAATCTGGGCTCCATCCTGCGGACGGCCGATTGCACCGGCGTGCACGGCGTCATCGTGCCGAAGCGGCGCAGCGCCGGCCTGACCGTGGTCGTCGCCAAGACGTCGGCCGGAGCCGTCGAGTACGTTCCGGTCGCCAGAGTCGCGAATCTCGTGCAGACGATGGAGAAGCTCAAGGAAGCGGGGCTGTGGATCGCGGGAGCGGACGTCGGGGCGCAAGAAGGGTTCTACGACACGAATCTGACCGGTCCGCTCGCTGTCGTGATCGGCAACGAGGGACAAGGGTTGTCCAGGCTCGTGAAGGAGAGATGCGACTTTATTCTGTCGCTGCCGATGGTCGGCCGGATCAATTCGCTGAATGCGTCCGTAGCGACGGGAGTCATTCTGTACGAAGTCGTCCGCCAGCGCGGGCAAGCGGCGAAGAGCGGGAATTCCCCGTCGCCGGTGTCCCCTACCGGTCATGCGTGAAGGCAGGACGTTCCAGAGAGAGGACGTTCTGCTCGTTGACGGCTATAACGTGATCGGGGCGTGGCCCGAACTAAGCGCGCTCAAAGACGAGAAGCTGGAGGATGCGCGGGATCGGCTGCTGGATATGCTGTCGGATTACCAGGGCTACGCGGGACTGATCGTCATCGTCGTGTTCGACGCTTTCCGCGTACCCGGCACCGGCAAGGAATACCGTCCGCGCAAAAAATTCAGCGTCGTCTACACGAGAGAGAAGGAGACGGCCGACGAGTGCATCGAGAGGCTCGTCGGAGAGTGGCTGTCGGTCAAGCGCAACGTCTACGTCGCCACCTCCGATCTCGTCGAGCAGCACGTCGTCTTCGGGCGCGGAGCGCTCCGTGTATCGGCGCGCGAGCTGAGGCACGCGGTCCGGCAGAGCAGCGTCGATATCCGGACGGCCATCAGGAACGACCATCAACTGAAGAAAAATCCGTTGGAAGGAATTTTGCCGGAGGACGTCCAGTCGCGATTGGAGCGGATGAGACGGGGGCTTAAAGATTTATGACGGATTATGAGGAAAAATGTCGAAACGTGGCTTTAATTTACAATTTTACCATTCCCGCTTTGGGGCGAATAACGGCAAATCCATTGACGCTATGCGTCAGATCAAGTATATTGATAATAGTTTGGTAGAGTAAGAGGTTCCAGTACGCCAATGCAGACCGGAGGGATGTTCGTGAGCGTCGACTTGGAGAGACTGGCAACGATTGAGTACGACTTCAGGGCCGACGAGGACATCGTTGAATTCGTTCGCTTGGGAGACAGCGGAGCGTTGGAGTACCTCATTCACAAATATCGCAATTTCGTGCGCGCCAAAGCGCGATCTTACTTCCTCATCGGCGCGGAGCGGGAGGATATCGTTCAGGAAGGGATGATCGGCCTCTACAAGGCGATTCGGGACTTCAAGGGCGACAAGCTGGCTTCGTTCAAGGCTTTCGCGGAGCTGTGCATCACCCGGCAGATCATTACCGCGATCAAGACGGCTACCCGTCAGAAGCATATTCCTCTGAATTCCTACGTTTCCCTAGACAAGCCGATTTATGACGAGGACTCGGACCGAACGCTGCTCGACGTCATCTGCGGCTCCAGGGTGTGCGACCCGGAGGAGATGATCATCAACCAAGAGGAGTTTTACGGCCTCGAGGACAAGATGACCGAGATATTGAGCGATCTGGAGCGCAAGGTGCTGATGCTCTACTTGGACGGCCGCTCCTATCAGGAAATCGCGGTTGACCTGGACAGGCACGTGAAGTCGATCGACAACGCCTTGCAGCGCGTCAAGCGCAAGCTCGAACGGTACCTGGAGATTCGCGACATAGGCAGTTAGCACTGATCCGATACATCCTTATACAGTAAAGCACAAGCAGCCAATCCGAAGCTGCTTTTTTTACGGCCTTAAAGGGCTATACCGAAAGGAGTCATGCGGAAAATGGAAACGATAAAAGGGCTGTATATCGGCGGCGGATGGCGGGAAGCGGGACGCTGCGAGGAGTTGCGTTCACCCTATACGGGGGAAGTCATCGCCGAGGTTCCCGCGGCGGACGAGCAAGAGGCGCGTGAAGCGGTCGGCGCCGCATGCGAGGCGACGGCCGCAATGGCCGCCATGCCGGCGCACGAGAGGGCGGCCATTCTGGAGCGGGTCGCGGCGCTGCTGGACACCCGGTCCGAGGAGGCGGCTCGCTTGATCGCGCTGGAAGCGGCCAAGCCGATCAAGGCGGCGCGGGCGGAGATCGCCCGCACGGTGCAGACCTACAAGTTCGCCGCCGAGGAAGCGAAGCGGATCGGCGGGGAGACGATTCCCCTCGACGCGGCCCCGGGAGGGGAAGGCCGATTGGCGTATACGGTGCGTGAACCGCTCGGAGTCATCGGAGCGATCACGCCGTTTAACTTCCCGTTTAATCTGGTCGCGCACAAGGTCGGTCCGGCGATCGCCGCCGGCAATACGGTCGTGCTCAAGCCGGCGGAACAGACGCCTTTGTCGGCGCTGTATATCGCCGGGCTGTTCGCCGAAGCCGGGCTGCCCGCGGGCGCGCTGAACGTCGTTCCCGGACATGGCGAGACAGTCGGCGCGGCGATCGTCGAGGATGAACGGGTCGCGATGATCACGTTCACCGGCAGTCCCGAGGTGGGCAGAGTCATCCGGGCGCGAGCCGGACTCAAGCGCGTCACCTTGGAGCTCGGCTCCAACTCGGCGCTGATCGTCGACAAGGACGCCGATCCGGACGCGATCGTTCCGCGCTGCGTGACCGGCGCTTTCTCCAACCAGGGCCAGGTATGCATTTCGCTGCAGCGCATCTACGTTCACGAAGAGATTTACGAGAGCTTTGTCCGCAAGTTCGCCGAGGCCGCCAAGCAGTTGAAGCAGGGAGATCCGCTCGATCCGGAAACCGATCTGTCCGCAATGATCTCCGGGCGAGAGACCGAAAGGGCGCTGAGCTGGATTCGGGAAGCGACGGACGGCGGCGCGCAAGTGGCGGCGGGCGGCAGCGTCAGGAACGGCGTGCTGGAGCCGACCGTCATTACGGAGGCGGGACGGGAGATGAAGGTGTCGTGCCGCGAGGCGTTCGCCCCGATCGTCGTGGTCGGCAGCGTGAAGTCGGTCGACGAGGCGATCGGCGAGGTGAACGACTCGACATACGGCCTGCAGGCGGGCATCTACACGTCCGATTTGTTCACGGCGCTTCGCGCGGCGGAACGCCTGAAAGTAGGAGGCGTCATGATCAACGACATTCCGACCTTCCGCGTCGACCATATGCCGTACGGGGGCGTCAAGGAGAGCGGAACCGGGCGCGAGGGCGTCAAATACGCGGTTGAGGAAATGACGGAAACGAAGCTGGTCGTCATCAACAAGCGCCTGGGATAGGCGGACGGGACGCTCGCTATGAAAATATTTTTCCGGGGTCGGCGATTAAATAGAACGAAAACAGGAAGAATGGTATTAGCCGATGCCAGACATGCCCAGACGGTTTTCGTTGACATCGATTTCCCCCTGTGATAAATTATTTTAGTAACCTTAACGTGGTTTCTTATGCGCTGGCTCTGAATCATCGGCGAAACACCAGGAATTGTTGTCTTGATGGCTTGCCATCGGCCGACGATTTCAAACTCAGCCTTGGTTCGCCAAGCTGGAGTTTCCGCTGAATGGTTGTATTTTTATGAAGTCATGATCCCGGGAGGTGGAAGGGATGCGGGTGATCATCACGCTGGCTTGCACAAGCTGCAAGCAACGGAACTACACGTCGAGCAAGAACAAACGGACTCACGCCGATCGCATCGAGTTGAAGAAGTTCTGCAAATTTTGCAATGAACATACTCCTCATCGCGAGACGCGGTAACTCCTAGGAGGTATGAACGTGACTTTCCTGGCTAAAATGAAGCAAAACTTTGGGTCCTTTTTTTCGTTTTTTGCCGATAGCTGGAACGAACTAAAGAAAGTCCGTTGGCCCAACCGGAAAGAGCTTGTCAGCTACACGATCATCGTCATTGTGACCGTGGTTCTGGTAACGATCTACTTCTGGGTGCTGGACATCGGTATTTCATCCCTCGTCGATATGATCATCTGACGCAGGAACCAAAGGTGGCTTTTCCATGGAGAAAAGATGGTACGTAGTCCACACGTACTCCGGGTACGAGAACAAGGTTAAGGCGAACCTGGAGAAACGCGTGGAATCTATGGGTATGCAAGACAAAATCTTCCGCGTCCTCGTGCCGATGGAAGAGGAGATCGTCAACAAGGACGGCAAGAAAAAGACGGTTATGCGCAAAGTATATCCGGGCTACGTCCTCGTGGAGATGATCCAAACGGACGATTCTTGGTACGTGGTCCGCAATACGCCGGGAGTTACCGGCTTTGTCGGCTCCACCGGATCGGGATCGAAGCCGACGGCGCTCTTGCCTGACGAGGTAGAAGGAATTCTGCGTCACATGGGCATGGACGAGCCGAAGCCGGTCATCGATTTCGAACTGAAAGAGAACGTTCGCGTCAAAGTCGGGCCTTTCGCCAATTTTGTCGGGTCCGTGGAAGAGATTCTCGCCGACAAGAGCAAGCTGAAGGTGCACGTCAACATGTTCGGCAGGGAAACCCCGGTTGAGTTGGATTTCACTCAAGTGGAGAAGATATAAGTATCTTTGCAGTTCGGGTTTCTTGAAAGAGCGGGAGGGACGAGAGTCCCGTTAAACCGCATTATGGGTCAGGGAGGTGTGCAACATGGCAAAGAAAGTGATCAAGCTGGTTAAGTTGCAAGTTAACGCGGGTAAAGCTAACCCTGCGCCGCCAATCGGTCCTGCGCTCGGTCAAGCTGGCGTTAACATCATGCAATTCTGTAAAGAGTTCAACGCTCGCACGGCGGATCAAGCCGGCCTGGTAATTCCGGTCGTCATTTCCGTATACGAGGATCGTTCCTTCACGTTCGAGACGAAAACTCCTCCGGCAGCGGTACTGCTTCGCGTAGCGGCGGGAATCCAAAAAGGTTCCGGCGAGCCGAACAAGAAGAAAGTCGCTACGGTTAAGCGCGCGAAAGTTCGCGAGATCGCCGAGCAGAAGATGCAAGACTTGAACGCGGCTTCCGTTGAAGCTGCAATGCGTATGGTCGAAGGTACAGCCCGCAGCATGGGCGTTACAATCGAAGACTAATCGCCTTAACGGCGGTTCGACGCGTCCGCACGGACGCGCTAGTGGGAGGGACAATCTGCCGTTCCCTGCAGGGGGATCGCGGATTGGAACAGACCGTTACTACCACAAAAGGAGGAGAACAACTTGGCTAAACACGGTAAGAAATTCAGAGAAGCCGCCAAGCTGATCGACCGCGACGCTACCTACGAATCGTTGGAAGCGATCGAGCTCGTGAAGAAAGCGGCAACGGCCAAATTCGACGAAACCGTCGAAGCTGCCGTCCGTCTCGGCGTTGATCCGAGAAAGCAAGACCAAGCGGTGCGCGGCGTAGTCGTCCTGCCTCACGGCACCGGCAAAACGCAACGCGTCCTCGTATTCGCGAAAGGCGAGAAGCTGAAAGAAGCTGAAGCTGCTGGAGCGGACTACGTAGGGGATGCTGACCTCATCAACAAAATCCAACAAGGATGGTTCGAGTTCGACGTCTGCGTCGCGACTCCGGACATGATGGGCGAAGTGGGTAAGCTCGGCCGTATTCTCGGGGGCAAAGGCTTGATGCCGAACCCTAAGGCTGGCACGGTAACGAACGACGTTACGAAAGCCATCCAAGAGATCAAAGCCGGTAAAATCGAATACCGTCTGGACAAAGCCGGACAAATTCACGCTCCGATCGGTAAAGTTTCGTTCGACGCTGACAAGCTGAACGAGAACTTGAAAGCTCTGATCGACGCGCTGAACCGCGCTAAGCCAGCTTCTTCCAAAGGAATCTACCTGAAGAACGTCTCGATTTCTTCGACGATGGGACCAGGCGCTCGCGTTAACGCGGCGGTATACCGCTAATCCTTCTGGCAGAGATGGCAACAAACGGTCTTTGACATCGGATAGCCATTCGTGGTAGTCTGATGAAGCTGACAAACGAATATGGATACCGTAGACCGTAGGTGCGAGGCGCATTGCCAAGCTTAATTTCCTACCGAGGTGTGTGAATAGAACTTTTCTTGTATGCCGGATGCCCAGTGCATCCGTGCGTAGAAGCGAGATCGCGTCATGCCTCCGCACAGTCTGCGGAGGCATTTCTTATGCCTCTGAGATCGTACGTGACGATATACGGTGTTATCCAAAAATCATAGGAGGTGCACACAATGGCAAATGCGAAAATCATTGCAGCGAAACAGCAAGAGGTCGACGCGATCGCAGCCAAGCTGCGCGAGAGCAGCAGCACGGTCATCGCCGATTACCGCGGTCTGAACGTGGCTCAAGTTACGTTGCTTCGTAAACAACTGCGCGAAGCCGGCGTTGAATTCCAGGTGTTGAAGAACTCCCTGGTCAGCCGCGCTGCCGCAAGCGCGGAACTGAGCGATCTGGACGCTGTGCTGACTGGACCGACTGCAGTTGCATTCGGTGCTGATGCCGTAGCTCCAGCCAAGATCCTGAGCGACTTCGCTAAGAAGAACGACGCTCTGAAGATCAAAGGCGGTATCGTAGACGGAGTATTCTACGACGCGGCTCAAGTGAAGGCGTTGGCGGATCTTCCGTCCCGCGAAGGCTTGCTGTCCATGCTGCTTAGCGTACTTCAAGCTCCTGTTCGCAACTTCGCCCTCGCTGTCAAAGCGGTGTCGGAGAAGAACGAAGCGAGCGCGTAAGACCTTTTCGAACGAATTATCAAAAAAATAAGAAGATCCCAGGGATCTCAATACATGGAGGAACATCAAATGAGCAAAGAGCAAATCTTGGAAGCCATCAAAACGATGACTGTTCTCGAACTGAACGATCTGGTAAAAGCAATCGAAGAAGAATTCGGCGTAACGGCTGCTGCTCCTGTAGCGGTAGTTGCAGGCGGCGCTGCTGAAGCTGCTGCTGAGCAAACTGAATTCGACGTTATTTTGACCGAAGCTGGCGCTTCCAAAATCAACGTTATCAAAGCGGTTCGCGAAATCACGGGCCTCGGCTTGAAAGAAGCGAAAGACCTCGTAGACAACGCTCCGAAGCCGATCAAAGAGAAGACTTCCAAAGAAGAAGCCGACGCAATCAAAGCTAAGCTTGAAGAAGCCGGCGCTAAAGTAGAAGTAAAATAAGAAGCGGGACCTCACAAACCCCTTGAAGATTTTCTTCGAGGGGTTTGTTCATGCGTAAAGTTGATCATGCTTAAAATATGTGAACAACCGCTTAAAGAAGGCAGCCTGACCGATGAGCGGAGGAGTACAGAATGAACGATCATTACTATTCGGCGAAACCCAAATCGCAGAGCGACCGGCGCTCGTTCGAAACGACGCTGCGCGGCGTTCGTCTGAAGTTGACTTCGGACGCGGGCGTGTTTTCGCGGGACGGGGTGGACTACGGAAGTCGGGTGCTTATCGAGCATATGGACATTCCCGCGGATGCGCGGGTTCTGGATATCGGCTGCGGATACGGCCCGATCGGTCTCGTTGCGGCCCGCCTTGCGCCGCAAGGACATGTCAAGCTGATCGATATTAACGAAAGAGCGGTCGAGCTGGCTGAAATGAACGCCAGAGCGAACGGTATAGGCAACGTATCGTTCGCTCGAAGCGACTTGTACGAAGCGGTCCGGGACGACAGCTTCGACGTCATTCTGTCCAATCCGCCGATTCGCGCGGGCAAAGCCGTCGTACACCGGGTGTTCTTGGAAGCTTTCGAAAGGCTGAATCCCGGAGGAGAGCTCTGGATCGTCATTCAGAACAAGCAGGGAGCTCCTTCGGCGAGAGCCAGACTGGAAGAAATTTTTGGCGAGGATGAAGTCGCGGAAGTCGCCAAGGATAAGGGATTTCGGATTTACAAGGCCAAAAAGACGAAAAGTGAATAAAAAATTTGACTTGACATTTTCGCTATGGTATTATTAAAAAATGTCAGTATTAGGATGGGCTAATTGTCTTCAACACAAAAGCCAGCAAACTCCGGTTCTTTTCCCAGGAATAAAATCGCATCGAATGGCGTATAATGGGTTTGTTTTGGGGTAAAGGCAGGATGAGTTGCCATTGTGCCGCCAACCGGCGCATAAGTGGCTTTTCTTTATTTATGTGTTGAAGCAGACTTAAGGGGTGAGGTTAAGTTGGCAGGACATCTTGTTCAGTATGGCCGCCGTACGCGGCGCAGCTACGCCCGCATTAATGAAGTGTTGGACGTTCCGAACCTGATCGAAATCCAGCAGCAATCGTACCAGAAATTTTTGGACGAGGGTTTGCGGGAAATTTTTCAGGATATTTCGCCGATCTCCGATTTTACGGGCAACTTGGTGTTGGAGTTTATCGACTACAGCCTGGGAGAGCCCAAATATTCGGTAGACGAATCGAAGGAACGCGACGTCACCTTCGCGGCTCCGCTTCGCGTGAAAGTCCGGTTGCTTAACAAGGAAACCGGCGAAGTGAAAGAGCAGGAAGTGTTCATGGGCGATTTCCCGCTTATGACCGAGACGGGCACGTTCATTATCAACGGCGCGGAACGCGTTATCGTCAGTCAATTGGTGCGCTCCCCAAGTGTCTATTTCAGTACGAAAGTGGATAAGAACGGCAAGAAGAATTACACCGCCACCATCATTCCGAATCGCGGAGCCTGGCTTGAGCTTGAGACGGATGCTAAAGATATTATATACGTGCGGATCGATCGTACGCGGAAAATTCCCGTAACGGTGCTTCTTCGCGCGCTCGGCTTCGGCACGGACGCGGAGATTCTCGATCTGCTCGGGCAAGACGATTTTATTCGCAACACGCTTGAGAAGGACAACACGGACTCGACCGAGAAAGCGCTCATCGAAATCTACGAGCGTCTTCGTCCGGGCGAACCGCCTACGCTCGAGAACGCGCGCAGCTTGCTGATCGCCCGGTTCTTCGATCCGAAGCGCTACGATCTGGCGAACGTCGGCCGCTACAAGGTCAACAAGAAGCTGCACATCAAGAACCGCCTGTTCAATCAGCGGCTCGCCGAGACGCTGGTCGATCCTTCGACGGGCGAGATCATCGCCGAAGCCGGCCAGATGATCGATCGCAGGCTGCTCGACCAGATTCTTCCGATGCTCGAGAAGAACGTCGGCTTCAAGAACTATCGCGTGGCCGGCGGCATTCAAGAGACGGAAGACATTCCGCTGCAGACGATCAACGTGTTCTCCCCGGTGGAAGACGGCAAAGTCGTGAAGGTCATCTCCAATGGCATCATCGACAAGTCCGTGAAGAACATCACGCCGGCGGATATCATCTCGTCGATCAACTATTTCATGAACCTGCTGCAAAGCATCGGCAACACCGACGACATCGACCACTTGGGCAACCGTCGTCTGCGTTCCGTAGGCGAATTGCTGCAGAACCAGTTCCGCATCGGTCTGTCCCGGATGGAACGGGTCGTTCGCGAGCGGATGTCGATCCAGGACCAGAACGCGATCACGCCGCAAGCGCTGATCAACATTCGTCCGGTCATTGCGGCGATCAAGGAGTTCTTCGGATCTTCCCAGCTGTCGCAGTTTATGGATCAGACGAACCCGCTGGCCGAGCTGACGCACAAGCGTCGTCTGTCCGCTCTCGGACCGGGCGGTCTTACGCGGGAACGCGCGGGCTTCGAAGTACGGGACGTTCACAACTCCCACTACGGCCGCATGTGTCCGATCGAGACGCCGGAAGGACCGAACATCGGTCTGATCAACTCGTTGTCCTCCTTCGCGAGAATCAACGAGTACGGCTTTATCGAAGCTCCGTACCGCAAAGTAGATCCGAACACGAACCGCGTCACCGAAGAGATCGTCTACATGACCGCGGACGAAGAGGATAACTACATTATCGCGCAAGCGAACGCGTTGCTGAACCCGGACGGTACGTTCCAAGAAGAGAACATTATCGTTCGCTACAACAAGCAGACGGACAACATCCTGACGATGCCGAGCGATCGGGTCGACTACATGGACGTTTCTCCGAAGCAGGTCGTATCGGTCGCGACGGCGATGATTCCGTTCCTCGAGAACGATGACTCCAACCGCGCGCTGATGGGTTCGAACATGCAGCGTCAAGCGGTTCCGCTGCTCATTCCGGAAGCTCCTTTCGTCGGAACGGGCATGGAGCACAAGTCGGCCAAGGACTCCGGGGTATGTATTGTATCCAAATACGACGGATATATCGAACGGGTGTCTGCCAATGAAATCCAACTGCGCCGTGTCGAGATCATCGACGGCAAGGAAGTCAAAGGCGACATCGTCAAATACAAGCTGCAGAAATTCATGCGTTCCAACCAAGGAACGTGCATTAACCAACGTCCTCTCGTTCGCCGCGGCGACGTGATCAAGAAAGGCGACATCATGGCGGACGGTCCTTCCACGGACACCGGCGAGCTCGCGCTCGGCCGCAACGTCGTCGTTGCCTTCATGACGTGGGAAGGTTACAACTACGAGGATGCGATCCTGCTGTCCGAGAAGCTCGTACGCGAGGACGTCTACACTTCGATCCACATCGAGGAGTACGAGTCCGAAGCGCGCGATACGAAGCTCGGGCCTGAAGAGATCACGCGCGACATTCCGAACGTCGGCGAAGACGCGCTTCGCAACCTCGACGAGCGCGGCATTATCCGCGTCGGCGCGGAAATCAGCGCGGGCGACATTCTCGTCGGCAAGGTGACGCCGAAGGGCGTAACGGAGCTGACGGCGGAAGAGCGCCTGTTGCACGCGATCTTCGGCGAGAAGGCGCGCGAAGTGCGCGATACGTCGCTGCGCGTTCCTCACGGTACGGACGGCATCGTCGTCGACGTCAAAGTGTTTACGCGCGAGAACGGCGATGAGCTGCCTCCGGGCGTTAATCAACTCGTTCGTGCTTACATTGCTCAGAAGCGGAAAATTTCCGAGGGCGATAAAATGGCCGGACGTCACGGAAACAAAGGGGTTATCGCCCGCATTCTGCCGGAAGAAGATATGCCGTTCCTGCCGGACGGAACGCCTGTACAGGTCGTTCTTAACCCGCTGGGGGTACCTTCCCGGATGAACATCGGGCAAGTGCTTGAGGTTCACCTCGGCATGGCATGTAAGCTGCTCGGCATTCACGCCGCTACGCCGGTATTCGACGGCGCATCCGAACATGACGTCTTCGACACGATGGAAGAGGCCGGCATGGCCCGCAACGGCAAATGGCGCCTGCGCGACGGACGCACGGGCGAATTGTTCGAACGTGAAGTTACCGTCGGCGTCATGTACATGATCAAGCTGGCGCACATGGTCGACGACAAGATTCACGCCCGTTCCACAGGTCCATACTCGCTCGTTACGCAGCAGCCTCTCGGCGGTAAAGCCCAGTTCGGCGGCCAGCGCTTCGGGGAGATGGAAGTATGGGCGCTCGAAGCTTACGGCGCGGCATACACGCTGCAAGAGATTTTGACCGTCAAATCCGATGATGTCGTCGGTCGCGTCAAAACGTATGAATCGATCGTTAAAGGCGAGAACGTGCCGGAGCCGGGCGTTCCTGAATCGTTCAAAGTATTGATCAAAGAGCTCCAAAGCTTGGGCATGGACGTGAAGATCCTGTCCGGCGACGAGCAGGAGATCGAAATGAAGGAAATCGACGACGAAGACGATTCCGCGGGAGATAAGCTGAATCTGAACCTCGAAGGTTCCGAAGTCGGCGTCGAATAACTTTAGGATCCGAAATCTTAGCAACGATGAAGGAGGGCTTGCTCCTTGTTAGACGTCAATAACTTTGAGTTTATGAAGATCGGTTTGGCTTCCCCCGACAAGATCAGATCGTGGTCCAGAGGCGAAGTCAAGAAGCCGGAGACGATAAACTACCGGACGCTGAAACCGGAAAAAGAAGGCTTGTTCTGCGAGAAGATTTTCGGACCGACCAAGGACTGGGAATGTCATTGCGGCAAGTATAAGAGAGTGCGTTACAAAGGCGTCGTCTGCGATCGCTGCGGCGTCGAAGTTACGCGGGCGAAAGTGCGCCGCGAGCGGATGGGCCATATCGAGCTCGCCGCTCCGGTATCGCACATCTGGTATTTCAAAGGCATCCCTAGCCGCATGGGGCTGGCGCTGGATATGTCTCCTCGTTCCCTCGAGGAGATCATCTACTTCGCTTCCTATGTCGTAACGGACCCGGGCGATACGCCTCTCGAGAAGAAGCAATTGCTCTCCGAGAAGGAATACCGCAGCTACCGCGACAAGTACGGCTACGCGTTCCATGCCGGCATGGGCGCGGAAGCGGTCAAGAAGCTGCTGCAGGACATCGATCTCGACCGCGAGCTGGAGACGCTCAAGGAAGAGCTGCGCACGGCTCAGGGCCAACGCCGCAACCGCGCGATCAAGCGTCTGGAAGTCATCGAATCGTTCCGCAACTCCGGCAACCTGCCGGACTGGATGATCCTCGACGTGCTTCCGGTTATTCCTCCGGAGCTGCGCCCGATGGTTCAACTGGACGGCGGACGCTTCGCGACGAGCGACTTGAACGACCTGTACCGCCGCGTTATCAACCGGAATAACCGGTTGAAGCGCCTGCTCGACCTTGGAGCTCCGGACATCATCGTGCAGAACGAGAAGCGGATGCTCCAGGAAGCCGTCGACGCCTTGATCGACAACGGCCGCCGCGGCCGCCCGGTAACGGGCCCGGGCAACCGTCCGCTCAAATCCCTCAGCCACATGCTGAAAGGGAAGCAAGGCCGTTTCCGTCAGAACTTGCTCGGTAAACGGGTCGACTACTCCGGACGTTCCGTTATCGTCGTAGGTCCGAGCCTGAGAATGTACCAATGCGGTCTCCCCAAGGAGATGGCGCTGGAACTGTTCAAGCCTTTCGTCATGAAAGAGCTGGTGCTCAAAGGTCTGGCCCACAACATCAAGAGCGCGAAGCGCAAAGTCGAACGCGTCAGCCCTGAAGTGTGGGACGTGCTGGAAGAAGTCATCAAGGAACACCCGGTGCTTCTGAACCGCGCTCCGACGCTGCACAGACTGGGCATCCAAGCTTTCGAACCGATTCTGGTCGAAGGCCGCGCGATCAAGCTTCACCCGCTCGTCTGTACGGCGTACAACGCCGACTTCGACGGCGACCAGATGGCCGTTCACGTGCCGCTGTCGGCGGAAGCCCAAGCGGAAGCGCGCTTGCTGATGCTGGCCGCGGGCAACATCTTGAACCCGAAAGACGGCAAGCCGGTCGTTACTCCGTCCCAGGATATGGTGCTTGGTTGCTACTATCTGACGATGGACAACAACAAGGCTTACGGCTCCGGATTCAAATTCGCCAACGTCAACGAAGCGGTCTCCGCTTACCAACGCGGTACGGAAGGGGTTTCCCTGCACGCACGCGTCGTTATTCCGGTTAAAGAACTGAAGAAGAAGACGTTCACGCCGGAACAACAGGAAGCTTTGATCGTAACGACGATCGGCAAAATCATCTTCAACGAAATTTTCCCGGACACGTTCCCTTACATCAACGAGGCGACAAAAGAAAACCTCGTTAAAGGTACGCCGGATAAATATTTCATCTACGAAAAAGGCGCGGACATCTCGAAGTTTATCGAGGACCCTGCCATACCCGGAGCCGTCGGCAAAGAGTATCTGGGCAACATTATCGGCGAATGCTTCCGCATTTACCATACGACCCAGACGTCGGTCATCCTGGACAACATCAAGCAGCTCGGCTTTACGTACTCGACTCGCGCGGGCATTACGATCGGCGTATCCGACGTTATCGTTCCTCAGGAGAAGCAAGAAATTCTGAAGAAGTCGGAAGAACGCGTCAAAGTCGTTACGACCCAGTACCGTCGCGGTCTGATCACGAACGAAGAACGCCGCGATCGCGTTATCGAGATCTGGAGCAAGACGAAGGACGAGATTACGGACATTCTGATGAAGTCGATGGATCGTTACAACAGCATCATGCTGATGGTCGATTCCAAGGCGCGGGGCAACAAATCGCAGATCACCCAGTTGGGCGGTATGCGGGGTCTGATGGCCAACCCGTCCGGACGGATCATCGAGTTGCCGATCAAGTCGAACTTCCGCGAAGGTCTGACGGTCTTGGAGTACTTCATCTCCACTCACGGCGCGCGGAAAGGTCTTGCCGATACGGCGCTTCGTACCGCCGACTCGGGTTATCTGACTCGTCGTCTCGTCGACGTCGCGCAGGACGTCATCGTTCGCGAGGACGATTGCGGCACGGATAAAGGCATTACCGTCTCCCGGATCGAGGACGGCAAAGAGGTCATCGAAGATCTGTTCGACCGGATCGAAGGCCGCTACGCGTTCGAGACGATCCGCCATCCGGAGACGAAAGAAATCATCGCGCATCGCAACGATCTGCTCGATACGCCTAGGGCTGAAGAGATCGTTCGCGCGGGCATCAAGAGCATTCAGATTCGTTCCGTGCTTAGCTGCCGCGCCCGTCATGGCGTATGTAAGCTCTGCTACGGACGCAACCTGGCGACAGGCAAGCAGGTCGAGATCGGCGAATCGGTCGGCATCATCGCCGCTCAATCGATCGGCGAACCGGGAACGCAGCTCACGATGCGTACGTTCCACACCGGCGGCGTCGCCGGAGACGATATCACCCAAGGTTTGCCGCGTATTCAGGAGCTCTTCGAAGCGCGCAACCCGAAAGGTCAAGCGATCATCTCCGAGCTCGACGGCGTCATCAAGGAAATTCGCGAGACGAAGGATCGCCGCGAGATCGAACTGCAGGGCGGAGCGGAATCGAAGATTTATCCGGTCAGCTACGGCTCCCGCATTCGCGTCGTCCAAGGCCAACAGGTCGAAGCTGGCGACGAGTTGACGGACGGCTCCATCGACCCGAAAGAAATGCTGCGCATCAAAGGTATTCGCGGGGTGCAGAACTACATTCTGCAAGAGGTTCAGCGCGTATACCGGAACCAGGGCGTTGAGATCAACGATAAGCATATCGAAGTCATGATCAAGCAGATGCTTCGCAAGATTCGCATCGTCGATCCTGGCGACACGACGCTGCTCCCTGGAGCATTCGTCGACTTGCACGAGTACGAAGCGGCTAACCGCGAAGCGATCCTGTCCGACAAGGAGCCTGCGGTTGCCCGTCCGGTATTGCTGGGGATTACGAAGGCGTCCCTCGAGACCGATTCGTTCTTGTCTGCGGCGTCCTTCCAAGAGACGACCCGCGTTCTGACCGATGCCGCGATCAAGGGCAAGGTCGACCGCCTGCTCGGACTCAAGGAGAACGTTATTATCGGGAAGCTCATTCCGGCTGGTACGGGAATGGCTCGTTACCGCAACATCAAGGTTGTATCGCCGTTTGACGAACCGACGGATGAGGCGGCAGAGCTTGAACCTGTAGGCGCGGAGTAAAAAGTCATCTCTTAAGCGGATACCTGTAACGGTATCCGCTTTTTTGAGCTATCGGGAGGAAAATCATGACGGAGACTCCGCTTGTCGCTCTTGTCGATATTAAACGTCGATTGTCCGGAAAGACCGTGTTGAACAAGCTATCTCTATCGCTTCATCCCGGCGAAGTCATCGCGCTGCTCGGACGCAATGGTTCCGGCAAAAGCACCCTTCTCAAAATCATCGGCGGGCTGAGTCCAATCGATGCGGGAGAGAGGAGAACAAGACTTTCGTTCAAGCAAATCGGGTTTGCGCCGGATCGTTTTCCTAAACTTCGTTTTACCGCCGAGGAATACTTGAGGGCGATGAGTCGTGTTAGAGGGATGAGACTCGAACAGTCGGAACGGCGAATCGCCGAATTGATGGAGCTGTTCCAGCTTCCCCTTAACTCCGGACGTTTAAGTAACTACTCTAAAGGGATGCTGCAGAAAGTAAATTTGATGCAGGCCTTGTTGGAGGAACCCGAGCTGCTGTTGCTGGACGAGCCATTGTCCGGGTTGGACGATCGGACGCGCGAAGAACTGACCGAAGCGTTAGTCATTCTAAAGGCCAAAGGAATCTCGATTGTGTACTCGTCGCATGAACTCCTGCTTGCGCAGCGGATCGCCGACCGGATCGTGCGACTGACAGAGGGGAAGCTCATCGATGAGGAAAGGGTGAAGGAAGCGCCGCTCCGCACCAAGAGAATCGAATTCCGATTGGGGGAAGAAATGACCCGCAAAGCATGCGTCGGCTTCGAGGGATTAATAAGCAGGGAGAGAGGGCGGACGGGCTGGGTGGTTTCCGTGCAAGCCGACCATGCCGACGCTTTCCTGCTCGTTGTATTGAACGCTGGAGGAAGCATACTTTCCGTTGCGGAGGAAGAAGGGAGCGATGTCGCAGGATGATGGGCATGACGCGTTTTGCTTTCTGGGACTACGCCAGATCCTATCGCTATGTCGCTCCGCTCTTGGCGTTCACGATTTTTCTCGTTTTCATTTACGGCGTTGTGCCGAATCCGGTAATGCCCAGTTATTCTTTGACTGTTTCTTTAACGTTTTTGATCGCCGCCTGGTTAGGCTTCGGCTTCGTCGATGCCGAAGACGAGACGCAACAGCTTGTCGGCGTGCTGCATTCCGGGGGATGGGTGACATATCATGTCGGCAGATGGCTGCTCATGGCCGGAGCCTGCGGGCTGCTGACGCTGGTTGCGACCTTTTACCCGATCGTATTAGAGAAATTCGACAGGCAGCCCGGGGTCGGAGAAGTTCTGGCGGGATTGGCCGGCCATATGGGATTGGCGCTGCTGGGAGTCGGGATCTCTTATCTGTTTACCTGCAAGCTGATCGGAAAACTGAATTACGCCATCATCGGTCTGGTTCTGGCGCTGTCGATTTCCTTCGCGGCAGGCGGTATTCGGGATTCGCTTCCCGAATCGATGAGCTTTGTCGTGCATGTGCTTCCCCCGGTATTTTCGCTGATCGACGTCTTTAATCATTATGAGACGGTATCGACGGCAGAGGCAGTCCTCGCCTTGCTTGCCCCGCCAATGTATAGCTTAGTTTTAGGGATCGTTTATTTGCGGCTGATGAAGACCAGGAGGCTATAGCCGATGATTCGCGTAATGCTCATAGACGACGAAGAAGACGCGCTGGATTTGCTGGAAATTCTGCTCGGACAGATTGGGGATGTTCAGGTTGCGGGCAGGTATCTCAATCCGCTTCAAGCAATTGAAGAGTTAGGCCGCATCTCTGTGGATGCGATATTCCTGGATAATCAAATGCCGGGAATGAAGGGCATGGAAGCTGCCAGAAAAATCAGAAGCATGGTCCCCCGAATGCCGATTGTATTCACGACGGCTTATGCGGAATATGCGGTGGAAGCGTTCGAAATCCAATCGACCGATTATCTTCTGAAGCCGTTTACGCAGGACAGGCTTCGGAAATCGGTCGCGCGCATTCGGCAGCAGATTTTGCCGGAGCCCGTCATTCAGGGGCCGACGAGCGCAACATTTCCTCCGGCCGTCCGCTGTCTGGGCGGCTTTCATATCGATTTGCCGGGTTCCGGAAACAAGGTGCTGACCTGGAAAACGAAAAAAGAGAAGGAGCTGTGCGCGTTTCTGATCCACCACGCGGAAAAGGCCGTCCATACGTCGGCGATCATCGAGGCGCTCTGGCCGGAACACGATCTGAACAAGGCAAAAACGTATTTATATACCTGTCTGTCCTATTTAAGAAGAAGCTTGGCGGAGCATCGGCTTCCGATTCGGATTCTCAAAGCGGATCAAGGGTTCGTCGCCGCAATGGACGGGGCGACGGTCGACGTAACCGAATTTGAAAGGCAACTGGCCGAAGTAAGGGTTGCAGATGAGATAGATGTCAAGGTATTCGACAACTTGAAGCAAATGTACGAAGGCGAGTATATGGAAGCTTGCGATTTCGGATGGGCTGCCCCGAGGCAACTGGAACTCAAAGCCTCTTATGCTCGCGCGCTTCGTAAAGGATATGAGTATTTCCGGAGTCGGGGCAATCTTGCGCTGGCGGCGGACAGTTTGCAAAGCTTGCTGTCTCTTGTCCCCGATTCGGAAACCGACGGACGCGAGCTGATCAAGCTGCATCTGAATACTGGCAATCGGAACGAGGCGCTTCGCGTCTGCAGGCAGTTGGAGCAAGCTGTGCGCGTTCAATTGGGAGCCGAGTTGGAGGAAGAGACGCTGCTGCTTATCCGACAAACGAAAGAAAAGGCGGAGCGGCAGATCCGATGAGAAAAAAAGTCGCGGCGGCGATAATCACGTTGTCTCTGTTGCTGGCAACCTACGGAGTGCTGTTGGCCTACTTCTCTATTCATAAGAAGCCAATGCCCGTAGCGGAGAATGGCGCTATGGACTTAACCGCTTGGAACTTCGAAGAGGACGGAATTGTTCGGCTGGACGGGCAGTGGGAGTTTTATCCGAATCGGCTGCTGTTTTCCTCCAATCGTGAGATGGCTTCATCCGACGCAGCCGAGGGATTAACGCCCGACAGAATTCGGGTCCCCGGATATTGGTCCAAGCAGATGGATACGCTCGGCATGGCGACCTATCGGCTGCGGATTCAAATCGGCGATGCAAGCGCGGTGTACGGATTAAAAACGGCCGCAATCCTCATTTCCAACCGTCTCGTCATTAACGGACAAGTCGTCGGAGCAAGCGGAAATCCGGCTGAGAAGCCGCACTACCGGGCGTTAAATAAACCCTATGTCAGCTATTTCAATTTGCGGCCGGGCTGGAATGAAATTCTGATCGAGGCGGCCAACTATGAATTCCGGGCAGGCAGCGGGATCGGGGAGTCCCTTCACTTAGGCAAGGCCGATCAAATCGCCGGACTTCGCCAGCGGGCGACGGCTCATGATTGGATCGCACTAACCGCTTTTCTGATTATGGGGCTCTATTTCATCGGCTTGTTTTCTCAACGAAGAAACGATTTGTCCTATGCGGTATTCGGCGCCATCTGCTTGTTTATCGCCTTATTCACGAGCGTCAGCGGCGAGAGGGTTCTATTCGATGCGGTCGGCTCGTTTCCGTTCTGGCTTTATTTCCGCGTTCAGATGGTTTCGACGGTTGGCGTAGGGATCGGATTTTTTCTATATGTGTATACCGCATTTCGGCCTTATGGCTTAAAATGGCTCACCCAGGGCGGTCTAATCGCGGGGGCGGCTCTTGCCGTGCTGAATTGCGGCTTCGCGGTCGAGCTGTCGACAGGGCTGTTTCGTCAATTAACGTCGTTCTACGTGACGTTCGCCCTGCTGTACGCCACGTACGTCTTCGTCTATACGGCTCTGCACAAAGTTCCGGGCAGCGGTTATTTGGCCGTGGCGGCGATGGCGTTAAACGTGCTGGTTCTGAACCAGAACATGAACGTGTATTTCGCCGTGCCGATCTATTCGCTCCCGCCTGTCGAGCCTTTCCTTGTTCTGCTGATGCTCGCACTGCTGATGTCGCTCCGGTTCTCGAACGCTTTCCAGAGAATCGAGGAATTGTCCGGGAAGCTGCTGGAAGCGGACAAGCTGAAGGACGACTTCTTGGCAAGAACCTCGCACGAATTCAAGACGCCGCTCCACGGACTAATGAACATTTCCCGGTCGATGCTGGACGATGCCTCCTATCCGCCGACAACGGAGCAACGGGAGAAGCTTCAACTGATCACCGATATTACGCGGAAGCTTTCGCAGCTGGTTTACGACATTTTGGATTTATCCAAGCTGAAGCAGGGCGAGCTGAGCCTCGTTCCGGCGCCGATCGACGTTCGGTCGGTCGCCGAGGCGCAAGTGCGCTTCTATTCCTATCTGTGCACGGAAAATCGGATTCAACTGGTCAACCAGGTGCCTGGGCAATTACCGTTCGCTTATGCCGACGAAATTCGCCTGAGTCAGGTGATCGGCAATTTGCTGGACAACGCGATCAAGTATACGGAGAACGGCAGGATCGTCATTACCGGGAGGGAACGGGGAGGCTGGCTTGAAATCGCCGTCCAGGATACGGGGAAAGGCATCGAGCCTGGCGATATCCCATTTATTTTCGAGCCGTTCAAATCGCTCGAAGGCAATCGGCAGCGCGGTTTCGGATTAGGGCTGCCGATCGCCAAGCAACTGGTCGAGCTGCAAAAAGGAACGCTTACGGCGTCTTCCGCGCCGGGAGTCGGTTCGACGTTTACGTTTACGCTTCCGATCGCCGATCGGCGGAGCGAGAAGCCGCTGATCTTGTCTTATTCCGGTTCTCCGGTTGCGCCCAAGGAAACCGCATATTCCTTCGCGACACCGTATGAGACGAATCGAAACGGCAAGCATACGGTGCTGATCGTCGACGATCAGTACGTGAACCTGAAGGTGCTGCTGGACGCGCTTCAAACTCTCGATTATCGCGTAATCGCGGTCAAGAACGGCTACGAAGCGTTGGAGCAGATCGACCGCTCGGGCAGAATCGATCTCGTCATTCTCGATTTAATGATGCCGGGCATGTCCGGCTATGAGACGTGCCAGGAGATTCGCAAGCGTTACTCGCTGCTGGAGCTGCCCGTTCTGATGGTCACTGCGGCCATTCAGCCGCAGGACAAGGTGGCCGCCTTCCAAGCGGGAGCGAACGATTACTTGCCGAAGCCGTTTGATCTGGAGGAGCTTAAAGCCCGAATCGGCAGCTTGCTCGCGGTGAAGGAATCGCTCGGGCGGGCGGTTCGCATGGAGCTGGCGTTTCTGCAGTCGCAGATCAAGCCTCATTTTATGTATAACGTGCTTAACAGCATCGTGGCCTCGAGCTATACGGATGTGGAACGCGCGCGAAGGATGATCGTGGATCTCGCCGATTATTTGCGCGGCAGCTTCCGATTCAGAAATACCGATGAGCGCATCGGGTTCGAGGAAGAATTCAGCCTCATTCGCACGTACGTGGAGATCGAGCGGGCCCGGTTCAAGGATCGGATTCGCTTTGATTACAATATCGCGAAGTCTGCCTATAGCTTGCAGATGCCGCCGCTTCTGCTGCAGCCGCTTGTGGAAAATGCGATTCGCCACGGCATCGGCGATCGCTTGGAGGGCGGCACGGTGACGATGACGGTGGATCAGTCAGATGGAACATGGCGTTTCGTCGTTGCCGACGACGGCGTCGGAATCGCGCCCGAACGACTGAAGACGCTGCTCGATCGAACGGAAGCGGATGAGCCGCAAGGAGTCGGTCTGCAAAATATCGACAAGCGGTTGAAATACGAGTACGGGATTTCGCTTGAGCTGGAAAGCGAGCCGGGACGGGGAACGAAAGTGACCGTGCGCATTCCCGTTCCTGGTTCTTCGCATCGGCGGGCGGTACCGTAAAGTATGGCGCGACAGGCTCTCATCGTTTTCGATGAGGGTCTTTTTATCATTGTCTGTATCGTCTCCGACAAAAACGCGTTCGCCGTCCTAAGGACGCCGCAGGCGTTTTTGCTTGGTTGGGGAAAGATGTCGATTTTTAAGGTTTCTTTAAGGTGCCATCGGATATGCTGGGCGGAGAAATCCGGACTAAGCGAATGAAGGCGACTATGGAAAGGAAGATGCGAATTGGTTCCGGCAACGAACAAGCATATGAGGAGAGGTAGATTACGAAAGGCGGCGTATCTTTTATTGGCGTTTACGCTGTTCATTCCGCTTCTCTCGGTCGGCGGCGGTCAGGCTTCCGCGGCGGCGGCCAGTTGGCCTCTGATAGACGGGAACGGGGTAAATGGGATCAATCAGAATATTAGAATACATGCTAACTATCCCAAAATAGCCGTATTCAAAAACGAAGTCTATGCGGCCTGGGTGGAATCGAACGGAACGGCCACTCTAATCCGCGTCAAGAAATATAACGGTGCCGGTTGGGAGAGCATCGACGGTATTGGATTGAATGTTAACCCAAACAAGAACGCTAACAATCCGACCATGACGGTTTTCAATGGGAAACTTTATCTGGCATGGGAAGAGTTGAATCCCAATTCTCAGATTAAGGTCAAGAGCTATGACGGCTTTGGTTGGACAGAGGTCGTCGAAGGCAACGGGTTAAATATAACGGCTGAGAAAGCAGCCACGGTCCCTGCACTGGTTGTGTTCGACAATGCCTTGTATGCGGCCTGGCAGGAAAGCAACGATGCCGGCATTCTTCAAATCCGAGTTAAAAAGTATGAGGGCAACAAGAGCTGGACAAGCCTCGACGGAGCCGGTCAAACGGGGCTGAACTGGAATGCAGCGGCGGGCGGATCATTTCCCGCCATGGCTGTATTCCAAGAATCCTTATATATTACTTGGATGGAATCGAACGGAACCTCCGTCCAAATCCGAGTCAAAAGGTATGATGGCAATACGAGTTGGACCAGCGTGGACGGCAACACGGCAACCGGATTAAACATGGTGAATTCTTATAGTGGGAATAAACCTGCAATGGCCGCCCTCAACGATTCCTTGGTCGTCATTTGGGAAGAAGCGCCAGTGGGAACGAATGATCGTAAGATCCGAGCCAAGAAGTATGACGGGACGAGGTGGGAAAGCGCCGAAGGCAGCAGTGCGAACGGTTTGAACCGGTATAACGAGCTCCAGGTCAGAGAGCCCGCTTTGCTTGCATTGAACAACGAATTGTATGCAACGTGGCAAGAAGTGAAGATAGGTACCGGTATCTATCAAATTCGAGTCAGGAAATACGACGGCGGGGAATGGACGTTTGTGGACGGAGGCGGCAACGACGGCTTGAACAAGAATGTCGGGGAAGCCGCTACCGAACCTGCAATAGCCGCAGGCAACAATGAATTATTTGTAACCTGGCAAGAGAAGAGCCCGGAGGCGGGGAAATACGATCAAATTCGAGTCGCCAAGTATATAGTGCCGGCCGTGCGCAGCGTGACGCTAAATCTTGCCTCCGCGAGCGTCGTGCAAGGCGGAATTCGACAGCTTTCGGCTACGGTAGACGCGGTAGGGGGAGCGACGCCGACGGTGACGTGGTCGAGCAACGGCGTCGACCAGAAGGTGACGGTGGACGGAACCGGCAAAGTGAGCGTCGCGGCAGACGCCGTGCCCGGAGACTATACGATTACGGCCACTTCCGTATTCGACGCCAGCAAACAAGGAACCGCGACGATCACGGTCACGCCGGCGCCTGCCGTCCATAGCGTAAGCATCGATCCGAGCACCGCAAGCGTTATGCAAGGGGAGAGCGAGCAGCTTTCCGCTTCGGTAGACGCGGTGGGGGGAGCGGCCACGACGGTGACGTGGTCGAGCAATGGCGTTGCCCAAAAGGTGACGGTGGACGGAGCCGGTAAAGTGAGCGCCGCGGCGGACGCCGTGCCAGGAGACTATACGATTACGGCGACTTCCGTGTTCGACGCGAGCAAAAAAGGAACCGCGACGATCACCGTAACGATAGCGCCCGCCGTTCATAGCGTAAGCGTCGATCCGAGCACGGCAAGCGTCATGCAAGGGGAGAGCGAGCAGCTGTCCGCTTCGGTAGTCGCGGCAGGGGGAGCGGACGAGACGGTAACGTGGTCGAGCGACGACGGCGGCGGCCGGGTGACGGTGGATAACACCGGCAACGTAACCGTAGCGTCGGATGCTATTCCTGGTGTATATACGATTACGGCGACTTCCGTGTTCGACGCGAGCAAAAAAGGAACGGCGACGATTACGGTAACGGCGGCGCCTGCCATTCATAGCGTAAGCGTCGATCCGAGCGCCGCAAGCATCATGCAAGGAGAGAGCAAGCAGCTGTCCGCTTCGGTAGTCGCGGCAGGGGGAGCGGACGAGACGGTAACGTGGTCGAGCGAAGACGGCGGAGGCCAGGTGACGGTGGATAACACCGGCAACGTAACGGCAGCGCCGGAAACGATTCCCGGCATATACACGATTACGGCGACTTCCGCGTTCGACGCGAGCAAGCAAGGAACGGCGATCATTACGGTCACCGAAGCGCACTCCTATTCGATCGCTCCGATTGCGGACCAGACGCTAACGCCGCTTACGCTGGGATATGAATCGGGAACACAAGAGTCGAGACCCGTCTCGATTGCGAATACCGGCACCGGCGCATTGGCGAGTCTGTCGGTCACGTTAAGCGGGGCCAACGCCTCCGACTTCGCCGTGACGCCTCCGGATTCCGCGTTGGACGGCGGCGCGTCGACAAGCTTTGAGCTCGCCGTCAAAGACGGCTTGCCGGCGAATACTTATACGGCAACGGTTACGGTTACCGCGGACCGTCTGGCGTCGGTGTCGTTTGTCGTGACGCAAGCCGTCCACCTGCCGAACGCTCCGGCCAATCCGCAGGATCTGGTCGCGCTGGGCGGAGATCGCCTGGCGACTCTGGGCTGGAGCCCCGTGCCGAACGCGACGCAATACCGCGTGTACATGGCAGCCGATCCGAATCCGTCCGACTTCGCGGAAGTGGCGACCGTCACTTCGGCGACTTACGGCGCGTTTAACCTGGTTAACGGCACGACCTACTACTTTGTCGTCAAATCGGAAAATCCGGGCGGCTTGAGCGCGGCATCGAACTTGGTCGCCGTGACTCCGTCGGTCGTGCCCGGAACTCCGACCGAAGTGACGGCGGTTGCGGGGAATGGCCGGGCGACCATCGCGTTTACGGTTCCTTCCGAGACCGGCGGAAGCCCGATTACGGGATACGAGGTGATCATATCGCCGGGGAATGCGGTCGTGGCCGGCGGCTCCAGTCCGATTACGGTCACGGGATTGACGAACGGAGTGAGCTACACCTTCACGGTAATAGCGATCAACAGCGCGGGGAGAAGCGCGGCGTCGGGGCAATCGAACGCAATCGTTCCGACAGCTCCGCCTGTCGATAACGGCGGCACTTCTCCGTCCCAATCCCAGCCTTCCGCTCCTGCGGAGCCGAGCGTTACGGACGAAACGGGCGTGGACATTCTGGTGAACGGGAAAGTCGAGAATGCGGGCGTCGCCAAGGTTTCCGAGCGAGGCGATCGGACCGTCATGACGGTCGCCGTGGATCAGAAAAAGCTCAGCGACAAGCTTGCGGCGGAAGGACAACATGCTGTCGTCACGATTCCGATCGGCAAGAAATTCGATATCGTCGTTGCCGAGCTGAACGGTCAAATGATCAAAAACATGGAGGACAAGCAAGCTGTTCTCGAGTTCAAAACCGATTATGCGACGTACACGCTTCCGGCGAGTCAAATCCGGATCGACTCTATCTTCGCGCAGGCGGGCCAATCGGCAGCCTTGCAGGACTTAAAGGTATGGATTGAAATTGCCGTTCCGACGGAGGACAAGCTGAAGGTCGCGGAGAACGCGGCGGCGCAAGGCCGATTCGAGCTTGTCGCCCGGCCGCTCAGCTTTACGGTGAGCGTCGTCTATGGAGAGAAGACCGTCGAAGTCGCGGCGTTCGACGTCTATGTGGAAAGAACGATCGCGCTTCCGCAAGGGATCGATCCGAACAAGATTACGACCGGCGTTGTCGTGGAGCCGGACGGAACCGTGCGTCACGTCCCGACCAAGGTTCGCCAAATCGACGGAAAATACGAGGCCCAAATCAACAGCGTGACCAACAGCTTGTATGCGGTCGTGTGGCATCCTCTCGAATTCGGCGACGTGGAGAAGCATTGGGCGAAGGAAGCCGTGAACGATATGGGTTCCCGGATGATCGTCGACGGAACGGGGAACGGGATGTTCGCTCCCGATCGGGAAATCACCCGAGCCGAATTTGCGGCCATCGTCGTTCGCGGATTGGGACTCAAACCGGAAACCGGAGCGACGCCGTTCTTGGACGTGAAGTCTGAAGACTGGTACAGCAGCGCGGTTCATACGGCTTATGCGCATCGGCTGATCAGCGGCATGGGCGACGGTACGTTCAGACCGAATGACAAGGTGACGAGAGAGCAGGCCATGTTGATTCTATCCAAAGCGATGGCGATAACCGCTCTGAAAGAGAAGCTGCCCGAACGTTCGACAGACGCGGCGCTTCGCCCGTTCGAAGATGCGGCGTCAGTGGCTTCATGGGCGCTAAGCGGCGTTGCCGATAATTTGCAAGCCGGCGTAGTCTCTGGGAGAGCGGAGAACGTTCTTGCTCCGAAAGGGTATATGACCCGAGCCGAAACGGCAACGATGATTCGGCGTTTATTGCAGAAGTCGGATCTGATCTAGAATCTAAAACTAGGTTCTTGACACAGCATTTTCGAAGTGATAACATGTTCTAGTGTGTGCCAGAGGTACGTCGTTCAGACATGCCGAGACCGGTGCGGACTTAGGCGATGGTGAGCTATTATCGGCCGATGATTTACCGAGCCGATTGAGAATAGGAATAACGGGTTTGATGCGGTTGCCCGCGTATGCGGGAGTTCCGGTCGAGCCCTTTCTCGCCTCTCAAAATGAACCACCTGGATCTGTGGGCTTCGCAGTTCGCGTCGATCCGATCGCTTATTCTTTCTTATTTGTACCCATCATGGGAAGGGGGTGGCAGCATGCCAACAATCAACCAGCTCGTTCGCAAAGGACGTCAATCGAAGGTCGTTAAATCGAAATCGCCGGCGCTTCAAAGAGGTTTCAACGCTCTCAAACGCGTGGAAACGGATCTGAGCGCTCCTCAAAAACGCGGGGTTTGTACCCGTGTAGGTACGATGACGCCGAAGAAACCGAACTCCGCTCTTCGTAAATACGCTCGTGTTCGTCTGACGAACCGCGTAGAGGTGACCGCCTACATCGGAGGAATCGGCCACAACCTGCAAGAGCACAGCGTCGTTCTTGTTCGTGGAGGCCGGGTTAAGGACCTTCCGGGTGTTCGTTACCACATCGTTCGCGGAGCTCTGGATACCGCTGGAGTGAACAACCGCAAACAAGCTCGTTCCAAATACGGAACGAAGAGACCGAAAGTCAAAAAATCCTAATCCGCTAGGGGCGGCTAAGCCAACCCGAGCGTTATGAATGAGAAAGGAGGAACCTTGATGCCACGCAAAGGACCGGTTCCGAAACGGGACGTACTCCCGGATCCGCTGTACAACAGCAAACTGGTAACTCGCCTTGTCAACCGTATTATGATCGACGGTAAGAGAGGCGTAGCGCAACAGCTTCTGTATGATGCTTTCAAGTTGATTCAAGAACGCTCCGGCAAAGAGCCGATGGAGGTTTTCGAAGCAGCGATTAAGAATATCATGCCGGTGCTTGAAGTTAAAGCTCGCCGCGTAGGCGGCGCGAACTATCAAGTTCCGATCGAAGTTAAACCTGAGCGCCGCACGTCCCTTGGACTGCGCTGGCTCGTGAACTACGCCCGCAACCGCGGCGAGAAGACGATGGAAGAGCGTCTGGCTGCAGAAATTCTGGATGCTTCCAACAACACGGGAGCAGCCGTCAAGAAGCGCGAAGACACTCACAAGATGGCGGAAGCGAACAGAGCGTTCGCTCACTACCGCTGGTAATTATCGCGAAGCTAGACATTTTGAAGGGAGACTGTATCAATGGCTAGAGAGTTCTCCTTGCAAAATACGCGCAACATCGGGATTATGGCGCACATTGATGCGGGTAAAACCACGACGACTGAACGGATTTTGTTCTACACCGGACGCGTTCACAAAATCGGCGAAGTGCACGAAGGCGCCGCTACGATGGACTGGATGGAGCAAGAGCAAGAGCGCGGCATTACGATTACGTCTGCCGCGACGACCGCTCAGTGGAAGGGTCACCGCATTAATATTATCGACACTCCGGGTCACGTTGACTTTACGGTAGAAGTCGAGCGCTCCCTGCGCGTATTGGATGGGGCCGTTGGCGTATTCAGCGCCAAAGAAGGCGTAGAACCGCAATCCGAGACGGTATGGCGTCAAGCCGACCGTTACGGCGTACCGCGGATCGCGTATGTTAACAAGATGGACATCATCGGCGCGGACTACTTGAATGTCGTCAAAGACATGAGAGAGCGTCTGAACGCGAACGCCGTGGCGATCCAACTGCCGATCGGAGCCGAAGATACGTTCAAAGGCATGATCGACCTGGTCGAACAGGTTGCTTATATCTATAAGGACGATCTGGGCAAAGATCCGGAGACGGTGGAAATTCCTGCGGAGTACGCAGCGCAAGTTGAAGAGCTTCGCAACGAACTCGTAGAGAAAGTTGCCGAGCTGGACGAAGAGCTGACAATGAAATACCTCGAAGGTGAAGAACTCACCGTCGAAGAGATCAAAGCGGCTCTGCGCAAAGGCGTCTGCGAAGTGAAAATCTTCCCGGTCGTCTGCGGTTCCTCCTATCGCAACAAAGGCGTTCAGCCGATGCTGGACGCGGTTGTCGCTTACCTTCCTTCTCCGGTTGACGTTCCTGATATCAAGGGCATTCTGGATGACGGAACGGAAACGACGCGCAAGTCTTCCGACAGCGAACCGTTTGCGGCGCTTGCGTTCAAAATCATGACCGACCCTTACGTGGGCCGTTTGACCTTCTTCCGCGTATACTCCGGCGTACTGAACTCCGGTTCTTATGTCGTCAACGCGACGAAGGGCAAGCGCGAGCGCGTAGGCCGTATTCTTCAAATGCACGCGAACAGCCGTCAAGAAATCAGCGAAGTCTACTCCGGTGACATCGCTGCTGCCGTCGGTCTGAAAGACACGACGACGGGCGACACGCTGTGCGACGAGAAGAATCCGGTTATCCTCGAGTCCATGAACTTCCCTGAGCCGGTTATCCAACTCGCGGTTGAGCCGAAAACGAAGGCCGACCAAGATAAGATGGGTATCGCTCTGCAGAAGCTGGCCGAAGAAGATCCTACGTTCCGTGCTCACACGGACGAAGAGACGGGTCAAACGATCATCTCCGGGATGGGCGAGCTTCACTTGGAAATTCTCGTTGACCGTATGCTTCGCGAATTCAAAGTCGAGACGAACGTCGGTAAGCCTCAAGTTGCCTACCGCGAGACGTTCCGCACGCCTGCGAAAGTCGAAGGCAAGTTCGTTCGTCAATCGGGCGGACGCGGTCAATACGGCCACGTCTGGATCGAGTTCGAACCTCAGGAGCCGGGTGCCGGCTTCGTGTTCGAGAACAAGATCGTCGGCGGTGTCGTACCGCGCGAATATATCGCTCCGGTACAAGCCGGTATCGAAGAGTCGATGAAGAACGGCGTATTGGCCGGCTTCCCGCTCGTAGATATCAAAGCAACGATCTTCGACGGATCCTACCATGACGTCGACTCCTCGGAGATGGCGTTCAAAATCGCCGGATCGATGGCGCTTAAAGCAGCGAAGGACAAATGTGATCCTGTGTTGCTCGAGCCGATCATGAAGGTTGAAGTAACGGTTCCCGAAGAGTACTTCGGCGACGTTATGGGTATGCTGAGCTCCCGTCGCGGACGCATCGAAGGATCGGATATGCGTTTCGGCGCACAGATCGTTCGTGCGAAGGTGCCGTTGGCAGAGATGTTCGGATACTCCACAACTCTTCGTTCCGGTACGCAAGGTCGCGGCGTATTCTCGATGGAGCTTTCGCACTACGAAGAAGTGCCGAAATCCATCTCGGAAGAAATCGTGTCCAAGAGCAAGGGCGGCGCGTAAAGCTTTCCAGAAAGCGGACGGACGAATCTCCAGTTAATGCGGCGGTTCTCCGTCATCAAATAAAAATCAAATCCTTTTACTCATTAAGGAGGAACAGTATCAATGGCTAAGGCTAAGTTCGAACGTAATAAACCCCACGTGAATATCGGTACGATCGGTCACGTTGACCACGGCAAAACGACGACGACTGCTGCAATCACTTCGGTATTGAACAAAAAATACGGCAGCGGTGCTGCAGTAGCATTCGACCAAATCGACAAAGCTCCAGAAGAGCGCGAGCGCGGCATCACGATCTCCACGGCTCACGTTGAGTACGAGACGCCTAACCGTCACTACGCTCACGTTGATTGCCCTGGACACGCCGACTACGTTAAAAACATGATCACGGGCGCTGCTCAAATGGACGGCGCAATCCTGGTTGTATCCGCTGCTGACGGCCCAATGCCGCAAACGCGCGAGCACATCCTGCTCTCCCGTCAAGTAGGCGTTCCTTACATCGTCGTATTCTTGAACAAATGCGACATGGTTGAAGACGAAGAGTTGCTGGAACTGGTTGAAATGGAAGTTCGCGACCTGCTCAACGAGTATGAGTTCCCGGGCGACGACACTCCGATCATCCGCGGCGCTGCTCGTGAAGCTCTGGCTAACCCGGACGGCCCTTGGGCTGACAAAATCATCGAGCTGTTCGACGCTATCGACAGCTACATCCCGACTCCTGAGCGCGCGACTGACAAGCCTTTCTTGATGCCGGTCGAGGACGTGTTCACGATCACGGGCCGCGGTACGGTTGCTACTGGCCGTGTTGAGCGCGGTATCATCAAAGTCGGCGACGAAGCCGAAATCATCGGTCTGCAAGAAGAAACTCGCAAATCCGTTGTCACGGGCGTTGAGATGTTCCGCAAATTGCTGGACCAAGCTCAAGCTGGCGACAACATCGGCGCACTGCTTCGCGGCGTTGACCGTAAGGACATCGAGCGCGGTCAAGTAATCGCTAAGCCAGGTTCCGTTAAGCCTCACACGGAATTCACGGCTCAAATCTACGTCCTGACTTCCGCTGAAGGCGGCCGTCACAAGCCTTTCTTCACGGGCTACCGTCCGCAGTTCTACTTCCGGACGACGGACGTTACGGGTATCATCAACCTGCCGGAAGGCACGGAAATGGTTATGCCTGGCGATAACATCACGGTTACGGTTCAACTGATCTCCCCGATCGCTATCGAAGAAGGCACTCGCTTCGCTATCCGCGAAGGCGGCCGTACGGTAGGCGCGGGCGCAGTTGCTTCCATCCAAAAGTAAGAGCTGCAAAGCGTAAACTGTCCAGGGCATTCGCCCTGGACAGTTTTTTTTCTTCTATTATATAGTGATCGTTCAGTAAGCGAAGAACTTGGAAGTACACAGGCTCGTTGCCAGTCCCCCGGAAGCGATCGTCGCGATGGATAGAAACAGCGTGTCGAGCGAAAACAAAAAGCCGCCGACGGCGATGACCAGCGCGTCCATGATGAGGATGAGAATGCCGACGTTGATTTTGACTTTTTTCGCGAGCAGCTTGGCCAACAGATCGACTCCGCCAGTGCTCGTGTCGAATTTTAGCAGAAGTCCGAATCCAACTCCGATGCAGGTTCCTCCCGCAATCGATGCGGCGAACGGGTGGAGCGCGATGATCGAGCCGAACGGATTGTACGGATCCAGCAGATCGACGGCGTAGGACAGGAAGACCATTCCGAACAAGCTGTGGAAGAAAAACGTTCTGTCCTTGAACCACGTATAGACGAAGACGGGCAGGCTGCACGCCATCAGTATGATTCCCACTTTAACGCCGAACAAGTAGTTGGAGATCAACGCGATTCCGATAAAACCTCCGTCCAGCACTTTGAGCGGCATAACGAAGAAATCGATTCCGAAGGCGATCAGCAAGCATCCGATCACGATCACGGCAACTTTGCGAAACGAGAACAACACCGATCATCCCTTTCACTCCCAGCCTGTCTTATTTATATGGAAAAGACGGGCGGAGAATGACGTTTAACTGGAAAAAGAGGGAAATCGATTTGTTATTGCGGGCGCATGGAGTCGTCGTAAGGATCGAGATATAGTTTGTTCTGGGAATCGACCTGAGCCAGATAGATCTTGTCGGAGGACGTTCCGATTTGTTTCAGCTTGGAGGCCAGCCAATCGCGATTCAATCCGATGCGCTTCAGGGAATCCTCGAGAATCTTGCCGTCCATAATGACGGACATGCTGAACTTCTCAGGGGAGACGGGCAGATGGATGTCGGCGGGAGTGAGCGGCTGATGTTCTTTCTTGAGCAGAACGTTCAGTTCGCCGCTCGTATCCATGATTGCGAACTCGACCTGGGAGACGTCGAAAATGTCTTTCGTGCGCAGCAGCTCCAGCAACTCGTCGGAAGTGAGCCGTTCCCTTTTCATATTGGCTTCGAGAATTTTTCCGTTCTGAATAATGATCGTCGGTTTTCCGTCCAACAGCTCGCGAGCCTTCTTGCTCTTCATCTGCAGAAACTCGATGCCCAGCGACATGCTGACCCAGACGGATAAAGCGACGACTCCGAGAATCCAGTTCGTGTCGGTATCCAGCGACAGGTAAGCGGCCAAGTTGCCGATCGAGATCCCGGTTATGTATTCGAAGAGCGAGAGCTGGGAAATCTGCCGCTTGCCCAGTATCCTTGTCATGATAAAAAGAATGATGACTGCCATGACGGTGCGCAGAGAAACCTCCAACCAAGCCGGCATCGTTTATTCCTCCTCGAATCGAATTTTTGGCCGCAGCGGCGCACCTTTTAGTTTTTCCATCGGTTTTGAAAATTATTTGTTGCAATCGTTTGGGCAGATCGCTATAATAGTGAATGTTGGTCTGTGACTGTGCGATGATGTGAGAGGTTGCCGACACACCCGGCCCCTTTGCCATAAGGGCGGCCAACGGTGCAAGTCGGGTTATTCTCACGGAGTATGTCCGATTCCAAAATTGGGCGAATGAAGGAGGGAATTCTATGGCAAAGCAAAAAATCCGCATCCGTTTGAAAGCCTACGATCACCGTATCCTCGATCAATCCGCGGAGAAAATCGTAGAAACGGCAAAACGTACCGGTGCAGGCGTCTCGGGTCCGATCCCGCTGCCGACCGAAAAGCAGATCATCACGATTCTGCGTGCGGTCCACAAGTACAAGGACTCGCGTGAACAGTTCGAAATGCGTACGCACAAGCGTTTGATTGATATCGTCAATCCGACGCCGCAAACGGTAGACGCGCTGATGCGCCTTGACCTGCCGTCTGGCGTCGATATCGAAATCAAACTGTAATAAAGCTTAAAGCCAATCAGATTCATCAAGAAAAGAGGTGTCAACATGTCAGGAATCTTGGGACGTAAACTCGGAATGACGCAAATCTTCGCAGCGGACGGCAGCGTAGTGCCTGTTACTGTAGTAGAAGCGACTCCGAACATCGTATTGCAAAAGAAAACTGCGGACAACGACGGATACGAAGCAGTTCAGCTCGGCTTCGCGGACAAACGCGAAAAGCTGGCTACCAAACCCGCGATCGGCCACGCTAAGAAGGCAGGCACGGGCCCCAAGCGCTTCATCCGCGAAGTTAGCGGAATTACGCCGACAGAAGTTGAGGTTGGTCAGGAACTTAAAGTTGACCAGTTCTCCGAAGGCGATATTGTTGACGTAACGGGGATTTCCAAAGGTAAAGGAACCGCCGGTGCGATCAAACGTTGGGGCTTCCAACGCGGTAAAATGACGCACGGTTCGAAATACCACCGCGGTAACGGTTCGCTTGCGACGATTCGCGACGCTAACCGTGTGCCGAAGGGCAAGAAAATGCACGGTCGCATGGGCGGCGAGTCGATCACGGTTCAAAACCTGGAAGTCGTCAAAGTCGACGCAGAGCGCAACGTGCTTCTGATCAAGGGCTCCGTACCGGGCGCTCGTAACAGCTATCTCAAAATCCGCTCCGCGGTGAAGAAATAATTCACTTGCAAAGAAAGGAGGACCACTCATGCCGAAAGTATCCGTATTTAACGTAGACGGCAAAGAAGTCGGACAATTGGATCTGGCAGAAGGAGTATTCGGTTTGGAACCGAACCTGCACGTTCTGCACAGCGCCGTATTGCTCCAGCAAGCTGCCGTTCGTTCCGGCACGCACGACACGAAAGGACGTTCGGAAGTGCGCGGAGGCGGACGCAAGCCTTGGAAACAAAAAGGAACCGGCCGCGCTCGTCAGGGCAGCATCCGTTCGCCGCAATGGAAAGGCGGCGGCATCGTCTTCGGACCGACGCCACGCAGCTATGGCTTCAAATTGCCTCGTAAAGTTCGTCGTTTGGCCATCAAATCCGCTCTGTCCAGCAAAGTTGTGGATAACCAACTGATCGTTCTGGATCAACTGAGCCTGGCCCAACCGAAAACGAAGGAATTCGCGAAAATCTTGAACAACCTCAAAGTATCCCGCAAAGCGCTTATCGTAACTGCGGACTACGAAGAGAATGTGGCTCTGTCCGCCCGCAACATCCCAGGCGTGAAGTTCGTCGCTGCTGACGGAATTAACGTCCTCGACGTGATCAAGCACGATCAGCTGATCATCACGAAGGATGCGGTCGCTAAAGTCGAGGAGGTGTTCGCGTAATGAGAAACCCTCGCGATCTGATCAAGCGTCCGGTAATTACCGAACGTACGAGCGAATTCATCGAACAGCGCAAATATGTGTTCGAAGTTGAGCTGAAAGCTAACAAAACGGAAATCAAACAAGCCATCGAGCAGATCTTCAAAGTGAAGGTCGTTGGCGTAAATACGCTCAGAATGCCTGCTAAGCCGAAGCGCTACGGCAGACACAGCGGTTACACGTCCGAATGGAAAAAAGCGATCGTGCAGCTTTCCGAAGACAGCAAGCCGCTGGATTTCTTTGAAGCTTCCGTATAATCCAGTCTCTAAAGTAAGGAGGGAATCCAATTGCCAGTCAAAAAGTTTAATCCGACAACGGCCAGCCGCCGTCAAATGACGATCGCGACGTTCGAAGAGATTACGACGAACGAGCCCGAGAAATCGTTGCTCGCGCCGCTCTCCAAACGCGCAGGCCGTAACCACCAAGGTAAAATTACCGTTCGTCATCACGGCGGCGGACATAAGCGTAAATACCGGATTATCGACTTCAAGCGCACGAAGGACGGCATTCCCGGCCGCGTGGCTACGATCGAATACGATCCTAACCGTACGTCTTATATCGCTCTGATCAACTATGCGGACGGTGAGAAAGCTTATATCATCGCTCCGAAAGGCCTCAAAGTCGGCGACGTAATTACGTCCGGACCTGATGCCGACATCAAAGTGGGCAACGCTCTTCCGCTGGAGAACATTCCGGTCGGTACGGTTATCCACAACATCGAGCTGAAGCCAGGCAAAGGCGGACAACTCGTTCGCGCAGCCGGCACGAGCGCTCAACTGCTCGGTAAAGAAGAGTCTTACGTTACGATTCGTTTGACTTCCGGCGAGATTCGTCGCATCCTGAAAACTTGCCGCGCAACGATCGGCACGGTCGGCAACCAAGACCACGAGCTGATCAACATCGGTAAAGCAGGACGCAATCGCTGGTTGGGCAAACGCCCGATCGTCCGCGGTGTCGTCATGAACCCGAACGACCACCCGCACGGCGGTGGCGAAGGACGCGCGCCAATCGGTCGCAAATCCCCGCTTTCTCCTTGGGGTCAGCCTACTCTGGGCTACAAAACGCGCAAGAAGAAAAAAGCTTCGAGCAAATATATCGTTCGCCGCCGCAGCAAGTAATCGATACTTGCTTGCCGGCACGGACGTGGAACTCTCATGCTGGTTTGAAGGGAGGAGCATTCCATGGGTCGCAGTTTGAAAAAAGGACCTTTCGTGGACGGGTATCTGCTTAAGAAAGTAGAAGAGCTGTCCGGTTCGAACAAGAAAGCCGTCATCAAGACGTGGTCCCGTCGCTCGACGATTTTCCCGCAATTCGTGGGTCAGACGTTCGCGGTATACGACGGCCGCAAGCACGTGCCGGTTTATGTGTCCGAAGACATGGTCGGTCACAAGCTGGGCGAATTCGCGCCTACGCGCACGTTCAAGGGTCATACGGACGACGACAAAAAAACGGGCAAGCGATAATTTAACCCTACGAAGTGCGATCAGGCCCGAACGCTAACCGCGCTCGGAGCGATCGTCACGAGACGTACGTAAGGGAGGAGGTACACCGATGTCTCAGCAAGCGAAAGCTGTCGTGAATAACATTCGCATTCCGGCGCGCAAAGTCCGCCTGGTCGTGGACTTGATCCGCGGCAAGAAGGTCGGAGACGCCATCGCGATTCTGCGTCATACGCCTCGTTCGGCCTCTCCGGTTCTGGAGAAACTGCTGAACTCCGCGATTGCTAACGCCGAACACAACTATCAGCTCGACGTGAACAAATTGGTCGTTTCCGAAGCCTTCGTTAACGAAGGACCAACCATGAAACGGTTCCAGCCTCGTTCCCAAGGTCGCGCATTCAGCATTTTCAAACGCTCCAGCCATATTACGCTGGTCGTATCCGAGAAATAAGGAGGGACAACGTGTGGGTCAAAAAGTAAATCCCGTCGGTCTTCGCATCGGCATCATTCGTGACTGGGAATCCAAGTGGTATGCGGACAAAGATTTCGGCTCCCTCCTCATCGAGGACGTCAAAATCCGCGAATTCCTGAAGAAGAAGCTGAAAGAAGCCGCGGTTTCCAAAATCGAGATCGAACGTGCGGCCAACCGCGTCAACGTTACGATTCATACGGCTAAGCCAGGTATCGTTATCGGCAAAGGCGGCTCCGAAGTCGAAGTGCTTCGCGGCCAACTGACGAAACTGACGAACGGCAAAAAAGTGCACATCAACATTTCCGAAATCAAAAACCCTGAACTGGACGCTGTCCTCGTTGCCGAGAGCATCGCGCAACAACTGGAACGTCGCGTTTCTTTCCGCCGTGCGATGAAACAAGCAATTCAACGTACGCAGCGCGCAGGAGCAAAAGGAATCAAGACTTCCGTTAGCGGCCGTCTGGGCGGAGCGGAAATTGCTCGTCAAGAAGGATACAGCGAAGGAACGGTGCCTCTGCACACGCTTCGCGCTGACATCGATTATGGAACAGCGGAAGCTCATACGACTTACGGCCGCATCGGCGTAAAAGTATGGATCTACCGCGGCGAAGTCCTTCCGACGAAGAAAAGAGCTGCCCAGGAAGGAGGCAACTGATCATGTTGGTCCCTAAACGCGTCAAACACCGCAAAGTACACCGCGGTAAAATGAAAGGTCGCGCCAAAGGCGGCACGGAAGTGCACTTCGGCGAATACGGCCTGCAGGCACAGGAAGCTTCTTGGGTAACGAACCGTCAGATCGAGGCTGCTCGTATCGCGATGACTCGTTACATCAAACGGGGCGGTAAAGTCTGGATCAAAATCTTCCCTTCGAAACCGATCACCCAAAAGCCTCTCGAGGTACGGATGGGTAGCGGTAAAGGTAACGTAGAAGCATGGGTTGCCGTTGTGAAACCGGGCAAAGTAATGTTCGAGCTCGCAGGGGTATCCGAGGAGATCGCACGCGAAGCAATGCGTCTCGCCGCGCACAAGCTGCCGGTTAAGACGAAGTTTGTGAAACGTGAAGAACTGGGTGGTGAAGCAAATGAAAGCCAGTGAATTTCGCAACCTGACATCGGCGGAACTCGAGCAGAAGATCGCCGGCTTCAAGGATGAACTGTTCAACCTCCGCTTCCAACTGGCTACCGGCCAACTGGACACCCCGCATCGTCTTGGCGAACTGCGGAAAGAAATCGCTCGGGCCAAAACCATTTTGCGCGAGCGTGAACTCGGCATCGGCTAAAACCCGGGAAAAGGAGGATGACCATGAGCGAACGCAATAATCGCAAAGTGCAAATCGGCAAAGTCGTCAGCGATAAGATGGACAAAACGATTGTGGTAGCTGTTGAGACGTACAAGAAGCACAGCCTGTACCACAAGCGGATTAAATACACGAAGAAATTCAAAGCGCACGACGAGAACAACGAAGCGCAAATCGGCGACACCGTGAAAATCATGGAGACCCGCCCGTTGTCGAAAGACAAAACATGGCGCTTGGTCGAAATCGTCGAGAAAGCCGTTCTGGCTTAAGTCGACGCACCCGTTACTGAAAGGAGGACCTTGCGATGATTCAACCGTTTACGCGTCTGAAAGTTGCCGACAACTCCGGCGCGAAAGAATTGATGTGCATCCGCGTGCTTGGTGGTACAGGACGCCGCGTAGGACATATCGGTGATATGATCGTATGCTCCGTTAAACAAGCAACACCAGGCGGCGTTGTCAAAAAAGGCGACGTAGTCAAATGCGTTATCGTTCGTACGAAACGTTCGGTACGCCGTAGAGACGGATCCTACATCGCGTTCGACGAGAACGCGGCCGTAATCGTTAAAGAAGACAAGAGCCCACGCGGCACCCGGATCTTCGGACCTGTTGCCCGCGAGCTTCGCGAACGTGACTTCATGAAAATCATTTCCCTGGCACCCGAAGTTCTGTAAGACTCCGGAGCGCACCGATGGAGAAACACTCAAGGAGGTGTACCCATGCCCCGTCTGAAAAAAGTGCTGGAATCGCACAACAATAAACTGCACGTGAAGAAGGACGATAACGTCATCGTCATCTCCGGCAAAGACAAAGGCAAGAAAGGCCGCATCATCGCCGCTTACCCGCGCGAGAATCGCGTTCTTGTCGAAGGCGTGAACATGATCAAGCGTCATACTCGCCCGAATCCGCAAAACCAACAAGGCGGTATCATCGAACGCGAAGCGGCAATTCACGCTTCGAACGTCATGCATATCGATCCTAAGAGCGGCAAGCCGACTCGTATCGGTTACCAAACGCTCGATAACGGCAAGAAAGTCCGGGTCGCAAAACGTTCCGGAGAATCGATCGACTAATCGGAGTAACAACGGAAAGGAGGTCATTGTGACTCATGGCAGCAAGAATGAAGGAACGTTTCCTGAATGAAATCACTCCTGCGCTGATGCAGAAGTTTAGCTACAAATCCGTCATGCAAGTGCCGAAAATCGAGAAAGTCGTCATCAATATGGGTGTCGGCGAGGCGGTTTCCAACTCCAAAATCATCGATTTCGCAGTTGAAGACATGCAGAAGATTTCCGGTCAAAAGCCTGTAGTTACGCGGGCCAAGAAATCGATCGCGGGCTTCCGTCTGCGGGAGAACTTGCCGATCGGCGTCAAGGTTACGCTGCGCGGCGAACGGATGTACCACTTCCTGGATAAGCTGTTCAACATTTCTCTTCCACGCGTGCGCGACTTCCACGGCGTATCGACCAAATCGTTCGACGGCCGCGGGAACTACACGCTCGGTCTGAAAGAGCAGCTGATCTTCCCGGAGATCGAATACGATAAGATCGATAAAGTTCGCGGGATGGACATCGTCATCGTCACGACGGCACAATCGGACGAAGAAGCGCGTGAGCTGCTCACCCAATTGGGTATGCCGTTTGCGAAGTGACGATAGCCCGGTCAATAGCAAAAGGTTACCTAATGGAGGTGTGAAAGCAAGTGGCAAAAACATCGATGAAAATCAAGCAACAACGCGCGCCGAAGTTTAAAGTCCAAGCTTACACGCGTTGCGAACGTTGCGGCCGTCCGCATTCCGTATTGCAAAAATTCAAGATCTGCCGGATCTGTTTCCGCGAGTTGGCATATAAGGGCCAGATTCCTGGCGTTAAAAAAGCGAGCTGGTAATCAGCCTAGTTCGGGAAGGAGGTTTACCCCATGGTTATGTCTGATCCTATTGCAGATATGTTGACGCGCATTCGCAACGCGAATCTGGTGCGTCATGAGTCTGTGGAACTGCCTGCGTCTACGGTGAAGAAGCAAATTGCTGAAATCCTGAAGCGCGAAGGCTTTATCCGCGACGCCGAGTACGTCGAAGACAACAAGCAAGGCTTGATCCGCATTTTCCTGAAATACGGACCGAACAACGAGCGCGTTATCACGGGTCTTAAACGCATTAGCAAGCCAGGCTTGCGCGTTTATACGAAGTCGACCGAAGTGCCGCGTGTGTTGGGTGGCCTCGGAATCGCGATCATTTCCACATCCAAAGGCATCGTCACCGACAAGGAAGCCCGTCAAGGCAAATCCGGCGGCGAAGTTCTCTGCTACGTTTGGTAATTTAACTGTCACACGATTGGAGGTGTACCCATGTCCCGTATTGGACGCAAACCGATTCAGGTGCCTAACGGCGTGAACGTGAACCTGGACAACAACGTAATTACGATCAAAGGACCGAAAGGAACTTTGTCCCGCGCGCTGCACGGAGATATGAAAGTTTCGTACGAGTCCGATGTCATTACCGTTGAACGTCCTTCCGATAACAAGCTTCACCGTGCGTTGCACGGAACGACTCGCAGCGTAGTGGCCAACATGGTCAGCGGCGTAACCGACGGTTATGCTAAAAACCTTGAGCTGGTCGGCGTAGGTTACCGTGCGAGCAAGTCCGGCGAGAAGCTGGTACTGAACGTCGGTTATTCCCACCCGGTTGAGTTCTTGCCTGAGAATGGCATCGAATTCGAAGTTCCGGCACAGAACAAGATTATCGTTAAGGGCATCAATAAAGAAGCCGTTGGCGAGATCGCTGCTAAAATTCGCGCCGTTCGTCCTCCCGAGCCTTACAAAGGCAAAGGAATCAAGTACGAAGGCGAGCGCATCCTTCGCAAAGAAGGTAAAGCAGGCAAGAAGAAATAAGACGCACGCGGCGGCCTAAGCGCCGCTGGGCGTTAATGAGATGAAGGGAGTGTAAATGCGGATGATTACTAAAGCCGATAAAAATAAGGCTCGTCTGAAAAGACACCTTCGGGTTCGTAAGAAAATCAGCGGGACAAGCGAACGTCCACGTCTGTCCGTGTTTCGTTCTTCCAAGCATATCTATGCTCAATTGATCGATGACGTTCAAGGCGTAACGCTGGCAAGCGCATCGACGGTCGACAAGGAGCTTGCAGGAATCGGAAACGGCGGCAACGTGGAAGCTGCACGCAAGGTTGGCGAATTGATCGCCAAGCGCGCGAAGGAAAAAGGACACGAGAATGTCGTGTTCGATCGCGGCGGTTACCTGTATCACGGACGTATTCAAGCACTGGCGGATGCTGCACGCGAAGCCGGTTTACAGTTTTAATTCACTTTTGACACAAGGAGGTAAACGACTTGCGTGTAGATCCGAACACATTGGAACTTACGGAGAAAATGGTGCAAATCAACCGTGTCTCCAAAGTCGTCAAGGGCGGACGTCGCTTTAGCTTCAGCGCACTCGTCGTTGTCGGAGACGGCAAAGGCTGGGTTGGCGCCGGCATCGGCAAAGCGTCCGAAGTTCCTGACGCGATTCGCAAAGGCGTCGACGACGCCAAAAAGAACTTGGTCTTCGTACCACTCGTTGGAACAACGATTCCACACGCCGTTACGGGAAGTTTCGGCGCCGGCAAAGTGTTGTTGAAACCAGCTTCGGAAGGTACGGGCGTTATCGCGGGCGGTCCTGTCCGGGCGGTGCTCGAACTGGCTGGAGTCGGCGATATTTTGACGAAATCGCTGGGATCCTCCAACTCCATTAACATGGTCAATGCGACGTTGGAAGGGTTATCCCGACTGAAACGCGCCGAAGACGTAGCGAAACTGCGCGGCAAAACCGTAGCAGAGCTATTCCGTTAAGGAGGGGAAACAGATGGCACAGCTTCAAATTACCCTCGTTCGTAGCTTGATCGGCCGTCCTGAGAATCAGCGTCAAACGGTGAAATCTCTGGGCCTGGGCAAGCTGCATTCGTCCGTAGTCAAGGAAGACAATGTCGCGATCCGCGGCATGATCAATACGGTCAGTCACTTGATCGAAGTTAAAGAAGTCTAAGATAAATACCAAGCATAAAAATCAAGGAGGTGCGACGTACGATGAAATTGCATGAGCTGTCTCCTAACGCAGGCTCCAAATCCACTCGTAAGCGGGTAGGACGCGGCGCCGGCAGCGGCCTCGGCAAAACGTCCGGTCGCGGTCACAAAGGGCAGAACGCTCGTTCCGGCGGCGGTGTGCGTCCCGGATTCGAGGGCGGACAAAACCCGTTGTACCGTCGGGTTCCTAAGCGCGGTTTCAACAACGATCGGTTTGCTACTGTATTCGCGATCGTCAATCTTGACCAGTTGAACCGTTTTGCGGCTGGAACGGAAGTAACGCCGGAACTGCTTCTGAGCGAAGGCATTCTGAAAAATCCGAAAGACGGAATTAAAATTCTGGGCAATGGCGATCTGAACGTGCAGCTGACTGTTAAAGCTCATAAGTTCTCTCAGTCTGCAGCAGAAAAAATTCAAGCCGCCGGCGGTAAAACCGAGGTGATCTAATGTTCGCGACCGTCACTAACATTTGGAAAGTTGAGGACCTTCGATCGAGGATCCTCTTCACCCTTTTCATCCTGTTAATCTACCGTATCGGTTCCTTCATCCCGGTCCCGAACATTAATAAAGACGTGCTGACGATGGCCGACCAATCGGGTGCCGACCTGTTCGGCCTTCTGAACACGTTCTCCGGCGGCGCGCTGTTCAATTTCTCCATCTTTGCTCTGGGGATTACACCGTATATCACGGCGTCGATCATCGTTCAATTGCTTTCCATGGACGTTATTCCGAAGTTCTCGGAATGGCAGAAGGAAGGCGAGAACGGCAAGCGCAAGCTCGCTCAGATCACTCGTTACGGAACGATTATTCTGGGGCTTATCCAAGCTTTCGCTACGGCAATCGGCTTTAACCGGATGTATGCTTATGAAATGGTCATCGATGCGAATGTGGCGACGTATCTTATGATTGCCATCGTATTGACGGCAGGTACCGCGTTCCTGATGTGGTTAGGCGAGCAGGTCAACGAAAAAGGCATCGGCAACGGTATCTCGATCTTGATCTTCGCGGCGATCGTCGCTTCTATCCCTAAACATATCCGCGATATCTACGAAAGCCAATTCATCGATTCGAGCCAATTGTTCTTGAACATCGTGAAGATGCTCATCATCCTGCTCGTAATCATCCTGATTATCGCAGGCGTCATCTTCATCCAGCAAGGCGTGCGCAAGATTCCGGTTCAATACGCGAAACGGGTTGTCGGACAGAAGATGTACGGCGGCCAATCGACGCACATTCCGCTTAAAGTGAATGGCGCCGGCGTTATCCCGGTTATTTTCGCGGTATCGCTGCTGATGTTCCCGATCACGATCGCTCAATTCTGGGCGAACCAGACCTGGGCGCAATGGATCATTAGCCACTTGTACTACGACAAGCCGCTCGGCATGGTCCTGTACGTGCTTCTGATTATCGGATTTACGTTCTTCTACACGTTCGTTCAGTTCAACCCTCAACAGTTGGCGGATAACATGAAGAAGAACGGCGGCTACATTCCGGGCATTCGTCCTGGCAAGCCGACTGCAGGCTTCCTGACGCGGGTCATCACCCGCATCACGCTCGCAGGCGCGGTCTTCCTGGCTCTGATCTCGGTTCTGCCGGTATTCTTCGGCGCACTCGCAGATCTCCCGAAATCGGTTCAATTGGGCGGTACCTCGCTCTTGATCGTAATCGGGGTTGCTCTTGAGACGATGAAGCAAATCGAGAGCCAACTGATCAAACGCCACTACAAAGGGTTTATCAATAAGTAATCTACGAGACGGACAGGAGGAACAGCAATGAACATTTTGTTTATGGGGCCTCCTGGCGCCGGCAAAGGAACGCAAGCAGAGCGGATCGTCGAGCAATTCGGCATTCCGCATATCTCGACCGGTGATGCGTTTCGCTTAGCCATGAAGCAAGGCACGCCGCTGGGACAGAAGGCCAAGGAGTACGTCGACCAAGGCCTTCTCGTTCCGGACGAAGTGACGAACGGCATCGTGCGCGATCGTCTCGCCGCTGAAGACTGCACGGGCGGATTTCTGCTCGACGGTTTTCCGCGGACGATCGCTCAGGCCGAAGCGCTGGACGGCATGCTCGCCGAAATGGGTCGCAAGATCGACCATGTCATCAACCTCAAGGTGGACCGCGGTTTCTTGCTGGCCCGCTTGACCGGAAGACGGATTTGCAAAACTTGCGGCACAACGTATCATATTGTTTTCAACCCTCCGAAGCAGGAAGGCATCTGCGACAAGGACGGGGGAGAGCTGTATCAGCGTTCCGACGATACGGAAGAGAAAGTGGGCACGCGTCTTGACGAGTACTCGAACAAGACGGCTCCGCTGCTGACGTATTACGGCGACAAAGGTTTGCTCCGCGAAGTAGACGGGGAGAAGGATATCGATGCGGTAACGGCCGATATTGCTTCCCTACTCAGAGGGTAATCGGCCATGATCGTGATCAAGTCCGAGAAAGAGTTGAACTTGATGCGGGAGGCGGGCCGGATCGTGGCGGAGACGCATCGCTTGATGAAGCAAGCGATCGTTCCCGGCGTGACGACCGCCGAACTCGATCGGATCGCGGACGCGTTCATTCGAAGCCAAGGCGCCGTTCCCTCTTTCAAAGGTTATAACGGTTTTCCGGCCAGTATATGCGCCTCCACGAACGAGGAACTCGTACACGGGTTTCCCGGACCGCGGAAGCTCGTAGAAGGCGACATCATCAGCATCGATATCGGCGCACAGTATCAAGGATATCACGGAGACTCCGCATGGACGTACGGAGTCGGCCAGATCAGCGATGAGGCGCAGAGACTGCTGGACGTGACCGAGGCTTCCCTCTTTGCGGGGCTTGCGTTGGTCCGCCCGGACGTCAGACTGTTTACGATCTCTCACGGAATTCAGAAGGTTATCGAAGACGCGGGTTTCTCCGTCGTCAGAGAATATGTCGGTCATGGCGTAGGCGCGGCTCTTCACGAGGAACCGCAAATTCCGAATTACGGAGCGCCGGATCGGGGACCAAGGCTGAAGCCGGGGATGACGCTCGCGATCGAACCCATGGTTAACGTGGGAGAACGCTACGTAAAGACTTTGTCCGACAATTGGACGGTCGTTACGGTGGACGGATCCTTGTGCGCGCATTTCGAGCATACGATTGCCGTGACCGATGACGGGTACGAAATACTGACCCGTGCGTAAAGCCAGGTGAAGGATATGACGGTAAACGTGAAGCTTGCGCCCGGCGACATCGTAAGAAGCCGGCGCGGAAAAGACGAAGGTGAGCTAGCGATCGTGATCGCACTCGTCGAGGAGCGAATCGCGCTCGTGGCCGACGGCGATAAACGCCGGTTCGATCGGCCCAAACGCAAAAACGTGCTGCATCTCGAACGGATCGGTATCCGAAGCGAGGAAGTCGCCAGCAGCATTCGCGACACTGGACGCGTAACCAACGCGAAGCTTCGGTACGCTATCGGTCAAATCGAACGGCTCATGGACAGCGACAAGCGGGAGCAAGACGCCGCGACATCGCTATCGCTCGAAACGCATGCTGAAGAGAAAGGAGAATGACGGTGGCCAAAGAGGACGTCATTGAGGTAGAAGGAACAGTCATAGAACCGTTGCCGAATGCCATGTTCAAGGTTGAGCTCGAGAACGGACATCAAATCCTTGCACATGTTTCCGGCAAGCTCCGGATGCATTTCATACGGATTCTGACGGGGGATAAAGTGGTTATCCAATTGTCACCCTATGATCTGACGCGCGGTCGTATCACTTACCGTAAATAAGTTCGTTTTCTATCCGTTCGCGCGACGAACGCTCGATCGCACGATCGTGATGACTGAACGCGACGTTTAGCGACGCGATATCTCAGTCACACTTTAAGGAGGGTATTATCATGAAGGTGAGACCTTCGGTCAAGCCGATTTGCGAAAAATGCAAAGTCATTCGCCGCAAAGGCAACGTGATGGTTATCTGCGAAAACCCGAAGCATAAACAAAAACAAGGCTAACGATAGAAGGAGGTGCCTCTAACTATGGCACGTATATCTGGTGTTGACCTCCCGCGCGACAAGCGTGTGGAAATCGCCCTGACGTACATCTTCGGAATTGGCAAGTCCACTTCCCAGAAGGTGCTGGCGTCCACTGGCGTCAATCCCGACACTCGCGTTCGTGATCTGACCGAAGATGAGCTCGCTCGTCTGCGCGAAACGATCGACAAAGAAGTGAAGGTCGAGGGCGACCTGCGTCGCGAAATTGCACTAAACATCAAACGGCTGATCGAAATCGGCTGCTATCGTGGCATCCGTCACCGCCGCGGTCTTCCGGTTCGCGGACAACGTTCGAAGACGAACGCTCGTACACGCAAAGGTCCGCGTCGTACGGTAGCGAACAAGAAGAAATAAGGGGGGATAACAAAACATGGCACAAAAGGGCAAGAAAGTCGTTCGTACCAAGCGTCGTGATCGGAAGAACATCGACTCCGGCGTGGCACATATCCGTTCCACGTTCAACAATACGATCGTTACGATTACGGATCCGCATGGTAACGCGGTTTCCTGGGCTAGCTCCGGTAACCTTGGCTTCAAGGGCTCCCGTAAGAGCACGCCGTTCGCGGCTCAGATGGCCGCCGAATCCGCAGCACGCGCTGCGATGGAACACGGCATGCGTTTGGTCGAAGTATCCGTTAAAGGTCCTGGCGCAGGCCGCGAAGCCGCGATTCGTTCGTTGCAAGCTGCCGGTCTTGAAGTCAGCATGATCCGAGACGTAACGCCGATCCCGCATAACGGTTGCCGTCCTCCGAAGCGCCGCCGCGTCTAACAACGTTGCTGTTGTGGTATCAAACAAGAACAACTTGAGAATAATGGTTGTAACGGTTAGGCATACTACACGGTTTACCCCATAAACATTGCTGAACCATTTCATTGGGTGAACAAAGGCAACGTCAGCGACGTTTTGAAGGAGGTTTTGGTTATGATAGTGATCGAGAAACCAAAAATCGATTCCGTGGAAATTCATGATGACAAGAGATACGGGCGTTTTGTCGTGGAGCCGCTGGAACGCGGCTACGGCATGACGCTCGGCAACTCTCTTCGCCGCATTCTGCTGTCGTCCTTGCCGGGCGCAGCCGTCGTATCGGTGCAGATTGACGGCGTCCTTCATGAATTTTCTACGATTCCGGGTGTTATCGAGGATGTAACGCAAATCATCCTCAATCTGAAGCGTCTGTCGCTGAAGATCCACTCGGACGAGGAGAAAGTGCTCGAGATCGATGCGGAAGGCGACGGCATCGTGACGGCCGGCGATATTCGCGCGGACAGCGACGTCGAGATTCTGAATCCGGATTTGCATATTGCGACTCTGGCTTCGGGAGCCCGGCTGCACATGCGCATTTTCGCTCGCGTAGGCCGCGGTTACGTCCCTTCGGATCGGAACAAGAAGGAGGATCAGCCGATCGGCGTCATTCCGGTCGATTCGATCTATACCCCAATTACCCGCGTTAACTATCAAGTCGAGAACACGCGTGTCGGTCAGGTCACCAACTACGACAAGCTTACGCTTGAAGTATGGACCGACGGCAGCATTCGGCCTGAAGAAGCGGTGAGCTTGGGCGCGAAAATTCTGACCGACCACCTCTCCTTGTTCGTAGGGCTTACGGACGAGGCTAAAGATACCGAGACGATGAAGGAAAAAGAAGAGGACAAGAAGGAAAAAGTGCTCGAGATGACCATCGAAGAGCTCGATCTCTCCGTCCGTTCTTACAACTGCCTGAAGCGCGCCGGCATCAACACCGTTCAAGAGCTGATCACGAAAACCGAAGAAGACATGATGAAGGTCCGCAACCTGGGCCGCAAGTCTTTGGAGGAAGTTCAAGAGAAGCTCGAAGAGCTCGGGCTCGGCTTGCGCTTCGAGGAGTAGCATCGTTACCAGCAGCAAAGGAGGGAAAACAAAATGGCTTATCAAAAACTGAGTCGCGATTCCAGCGCGCGGAAAGCATTGTTCCGCGATCTGACGACCGACCTGTTCCTGTACGAGCGTATTCAGACGACCGAGGCGAAAGCCAAGGAAGTTCGCTCGATCGCAGAGCGTCTGATCACTTTGGCTAAGCGCGGCGACCTGCACGCTCGTCGTCAAGTGGCGGCGTTCGTTCGTCGTGAAACCCTGAATGGCGAGCAAGACGCCATCCAAAAACTGTTCTCCGAGCTCGCTACGCGTTACGCGGAGCGTCCGGGCGGATATACGCGCATTCTGAAGCTGGGACCTCGCCGCGGAGATTCGGCTCCGATGGTGTATCTCGAGCTGGTAGACCGCGCATAAGAGCGGAGCAAAGAAGGATGGCCCGAATCACGTATTCGGATCATCCTTTTTTTGTGGTTTGGAGGGGATCTAGTGCGCAATATCGCTCTTATCGTCAGCTATGACGGGACGGACTACTACGGATTTCAGAGCCAGCCGGGCGGCAATACGGTTCAGGACAGGCTCGAAGAGGCGATCGCCAAGCTGGCGGGAGAGCGCGTGCCTATTATGGGGTCCGGACGAACGGACGCCGGCGTGCATGCCAGATGTCAGGTCGTGAATTTCGTGACGTCGTCGACCATCCCGATCGAACGCTGGGCCATTGCCCTGAATACGAGGCTGCCCGGGGACATCGTCGTTCAGAGCGCCTATCTCGTTCCGGACGGATTCCATGCCCGTCATCATGCTTTGAACAAAACCTACCGTTACACGATCAATTGCAATCGGGTCCCCGACTTGTTCCGGAGGCGCTATGAATTCCATCATCCTACGCCGCTTGACGTAGAGGCGATGAGGGAGGGATTGGCGCATCTCGTCGGACAGCACGATTTCTCCACGTTTACGTCGCCGCTCTCCACAAAGCCCAGCCATGTCCGCACCATTCTGAGGGCAAGCTTGGAGCTGGACTTCAGATCGGAGGCGGACAGCCTGTATTCGAACCCGGTTTATAATCGGGAGTGGGACCAGCGGCAGTATCCGGGCAAATCGAGGGGAGTCATTCATCTCTACGTGACCGGCACGGGGTTTCTGTATAACATGGTGCGCATCATCGCCGGAACGCTGATCCAGGTCGGCGAAGGCAAGCGTTCGCCCGAGAGCATAGCGGACATTCTCGCGGCCCGCGATCGGGCGCTGGCCGGCCCGACGGCGGTTCCCCAAGGCTTGTCGCTGTGGGAAGTCGTGTACGAGCATTTGCCGTCCGGGAAATAACCGTCGAGGAGCTCTTCCCGCGGCAATTGCCGCCGATGATCGGTCGTCAACCGATTATCGGCGGTTTGCTCTATATGGAGCTCAAGTTCGGCAGCTTAAAGATGCCGCAGCAATTTCCGCTGCAGGTGTTGTCACCCAGTGAAATCCATGCTATGATAGGTCTACGATTCAAAATACAAAAAAAAGTATATTCAGCAGAAAGCAAACTGGATCGAGTAGTCCAGATTTTCTTTTCTCCCAATGTACATAAAAATGTATATTGAAGAGGGCGGAAACGGTCGGACATTTTGCGGGGAGGTGAACTCGCCGGTTTGTAAACGTTATCTTGCATCGGGCACGAACGGAAGGTACGGGCAGCATTCGCTTTATCCAATTTCGACGCAGGGGAGTTAAAGAGAATGAGAAAATCAAGCTTGGCGGTACTCGCAGTGATTCTGACAGCAACGGCATTGACCGCTTGCGGAAGCAATAAGGATAAGGAGCAGTCCTCCAGCACGCCGGCCGCGACGGGTACGGCATCGGCCACTTCGTCTCAAGAGGTCAAAGCGGAGTCGTTCGAAATGGTGCTTCGCCACATTCACATTCGCGAGACAGCCAAGCCGACGCTGAAGCTGCTCGAAGAGGTTATCCAAAAAACCGAGCAGGACGTGCCGGGTCTGAAAGTATCGCTGGACGGGGTAGAAGACACCGTCAACCGCAATGTGAAGCTTAAGGCGGAGATGGCATCGGGCACACAGCCTCCGATCTTCCATCTGTTCGGCGGAGCGGACACGCAGAACTATTCCAAAGCCGGCCGCTTGCTGCCGCTTAAGGGAATTCTGACCGAGATCGGCATTCAGGACTCTTTCTTCGATCTTCGCGAATTCGACGTAGACGGGGAAATCTACGGGTTGCCGGAATCGGGCTATATCGAAGGATTCTTCTACAACAAGGAGCTGTTCGAAGAGGCGGGCGTAAGCGGAGTGCCGGCGACGTGGGACGAATTGATCGCGGCGATGGAGAAGCTGAAGGCCAAGGGCATTACGCCGATCGCGATGGGCGCAGGCGCGGGCGACGGCTGGGTAGCGAACATGCTGGTGAACAATCTGCTCGTGGCGCTCGGCGGACCGCAAATTCAGGAAGGCTTCTCGACGGGCGCGACGAAGTGGACGGACGCTCCGGTGCTGGAGACGTTTACCCGCCTTGTCGATCTGGTCAACAAACAGTACATCGATCCGAACGTGCTCGGTCTTGCTTTTGCCGAAGGCCAAGCGAACTTCTATACAGGCAAAGCCGCCATGCTGTTCGACGGAAGCTGGGCCGTGAACGCGATCGTCGGCGAGACGTCGCTGGTGAAGGATTCCGCAGGCTTCTTCCGGTTCCCGGATGTCGGCGGCCCCGGTGACGGCTACATTAACGGCGGATGGTCGAACGGCTACGGCTTCTCCGCTGAACTGAAGGACAACGAGTTGGCTGCGGTCAAAGCGTTCATCAAAAACTTCTTCACGCTGGATAACCAGAAGAGAACGCTGGTTGAAACCAATCAGATTCCGGCAATGAAAGGCGTTACGCAAGTGGAGGGCGCAAGCCAATTGATCCAATCGATCGGGGAGCAGCAAGGCTCCGCGAAGGGCGCTTATCCGGCGTTCGACGCGCTCGTGCAGCCGAGCGTGAAGGTCGAGCTGGAAGCCGTCGTTCAGGAGCTGCTGGGCAAGCAGATTACGCCGGAGGAAGCGACGAAACGCATGCAGAAGGCGCAAGACAACGCGATCGCCGCCGGCCAGTAACAACAACAGGTATGCCGGGAACGGACGTCTGCCGGGCCTAACGATAACGATGGCCGCTTATTAAGACGCCGCTCCTGGCTTCCGCAAACGAAACAGCCAGGCTCGCCCGACAATTCGGCGTAGGAGATACAGGATGAATAAAATCTACAGAAATTATACGGCCTATATCGTGTTCGTAGTTCCGGCGCTGCTGCTCTACCTGATCTTCTATTTGACGCCGTTGTTAAACTCGTTGCGCTATTCCGTGACGATCTGGAACGGGATTAACGATCCGGTGTTTAACGGCCTCGGCAATTTCGCCAAGGCGTTCTCCGACGACAAGTTCTGGGTAGCGTTCTGGAACAACATCTATTTCGTCTTGTTCTCCGTGTTTATCCAGGTGCCGCTGATCGTCTGGATCGCCATTCTGGTGAGCGGAGTCAAGCGGGGGCTCGGCTTCTACAGGCTGACGGTGTTCCTGCCCAGCATTCTGTCCACGGCGTCGGTGGCGATCATCTGGAAGTTTATTTTCGCTCCGCAAGCCGGTCTGATCAATCAATTGCTGCGAGCCGTCGGCTTGGAGTCCTGGACGAGACTGTGGCTGGGAGACAAGAGCTGGGCGATGTTCAGCGTGCTGCTGACGAACGGCTGGCAATGGACCGGGTTTTACATCGTGCTCGTGTTGGCCGCTCTCTTCACGATTCCGAAGGAGATTCTGGAAGCGGCGGAGATCGACGGAGCAACCGGTTGGAAAAAAGCGCGCTGGGTGACGATTCCGCTTATTCGGCCCGTGATCATGGTCACGCTGCTGCTGTCCGTCACCGGGGCAATGAAGGCGCTCGATATCGTTCTGATCATGACCAAGGGCGGACCCTTCGGCAGCACAGAGCTGATGGCCACGTACATGTATAAGCAGGCGTACTCGTTAAGCGACTTCGGCTACGCGAACGCCATTGCCATCATCGTGACGATTTTCACCGCAATCTTGTCTCTGGTGCTGAACTTTTTTAACGCCAGATCGAAGGAAGTGTCCGGCTCATGACGACCGATAAGCCCAAACGCCGCTGGTTATCCCATCTGATCCTGATTGCTTACGTCATGGCCGTCATCTATCCGCTGTGGTTCGTGATCTCGGCCTCGATGAAGAACAACACGGAGCTGTTCAACGATCCTTGGGGCTTGCCGGCCAAGCTCGACTTTACGAATTATGCCAACGTGATGACCAATTCGGAAGTGTGGCGGAACTTCCTGAACAGCTTGTACATCGGCACGGTTGCGACCTGCAGCACGATCTTGCTGGCTACCGCGATTGCGTACGCACTGACCCGGATGCAATTCAAGACGATGAACCGGATCGTCTCCGGCCTGCTGCTCGTATCCCTGCTCATTCCGCCGGCTTCGCTGCTTATTCCGCTCTATATCATGATTAAGGATTTTGGTTTTTACAACTCGCACTTTGCCCTGATCATTCCGTATACCGCCTTCGGGCTCCCGCTGTCGGTGTTCGTAATCGCCGCCTTCCTGAGATCGATTCCGAAAGAGCTGGAGGAAGCGGGCGTCATGGATCGGCTGACCACATTCGGAATTTTGGGACGTATCGTCATCCCGCTTACGCTGCCGACTTTGGTAACGGTGTTTATTCTTAACTTCATTAATAACTGGAACGAATACATTATGGCGAGTCTGTTCTTGTCGAGCGAGAGGCTCCGCACCTTGCCGGTGGCGGTCGTCGCTTTCGCGGACAAATTCAATATGAACTACGGTGCGTTAACGGCGGCGATAGCGATCAGCATCCTTCCGGTCATGCTTATCTACGCGTTTTTCCAGCGTCATATTATCGAAGGGGTTACTGCCGGAAGCGTGAAAGGTTAACGTTGCAGACGATGCTTTACACCCGCTCTCCAAATTCTGTATAATGGTCTCACTAACGAATATACAACTTAATGTATTTTGTGCGGCCAAAACGTATGCGATGGAGAGATCAGTGTAATGAAGGATAAATTGTATCAGAAGAGCGGCATGGTCATCATGCATTTGGCGAGAATTTTCATGACCAAGAAGAAGGGCGATCGCATCGAGACCGTATCCGAATACGAGCGCGAGCTCGGATATGCCAGAGGCACGATTCAGAATGCGCTGTCCGCCCTCAAGACGGAGGGAGCCATCGCGCTGGAGAGCCGGGGGCATGTCGGAACTTTCGTGAAGGATATCGATTACAAGCTGATGTGGTCGTTCACCGGGATCGACTTCATTATGGGGGCGATGCCGCTGCCGTATTCCAAGCTGTACGAGGGCATTGCGACCGGTCTGTACCGATCTGCCGCCGCCCAGGAGATGGACCTGAATATGGCCTACGTCCGGGGAGCCGGGGTGCGCATCCAGATGCTGCTTAAGGGGGCGTACGACTTCGTTGTCGTCTCCAAGCTGGCCGCCAAGCAAGCGATCTCCGAAGGTCACGAGCTGGAAATCGGACTGTCGTTCGGCGAGCGCACGTACTTGTCGGAACACGTTATTTTGTTCGCCGATCCGGACAAGAAGGAGATCGAGGACGGAATGACGATCGGGCTGGATTCGAAGTCGATCGACCAGTCCTACATTACGAAGGTGCTGTGCGAGGGCAAGCGGGTGCAGCTTGCGGAGATGCCGTACAACCAGATCGTCCAGAGCATACAGTCGCGGAAGATCGATGCCGGCGTCTGGAATCTGGACGAGATCAAGGAGAAGGAAATTCAGATTTCTTACCGGAGTATATCCGGCAGCGATGTGTTCCGTGAAGCTTCGGATGCGGTCATTTTGACAGCGAAAAACAACAGGGGCATCAACAACATTCTGAAAGAAATGATCCAGCCGGAAATCGTGCTCGATTATCAGAGGAAAGTTGTCGCCTATGAGATTGATCCCAGCTATTGAGCGCCCAAAGGAGACAGGACGAGATGCGTCTGCAAGATAGAATCGAGCTGCTGTATGCGTCGAATCAGGTGGACCGGGACACGTATGAGAAAACTCCGGCATTGCTCGAGCAGGTAGCGAGTTTTACGGGGGTGCGCCTGGAGGAGGAGAACGCGGGCGCCTTCACCGCCCATCTGATGAAGGCGATCGACCGGATCAAGAAGGGCGAGCCCGTGCTGCAATGCTCAGAGGTATTGGCCGGAGAGGTGAAAGCGAACAAAGAAGCGTATGAATTGGCGCTGGGCCTGTTGGCTCCCTTTAACGGGCACGGAGTTTCGTTAGAGGCGGAGACGGTGTTCGTCGCTTCCTATATATTGTCGCTGACCGAAGAGGAGGAGAAGGAATGACGCGCATCGTCATTGCGGGACTGCAGAAGGAACGGATCGAGAGATGCGTTCGGGAGGCTGGCGGAGATCGAGTGGAAGTTCTCGTCACATCGGACATGGATGCCGCGAATCGGGTGAAGACGGGATTGGCGGATTATTATATCGGAGCTTGCAATTCCGGCGGAGGCGCGGCTCTGGCGATGGCGATCGCCTTGCTTGGGTATAATCGCTGCGCTACGGTGAAGCCGGACCAGCAGAAGATCGCTTCGCTCGTCGGCGGCGGAACGGTGGCGTTCGGAATAGCGGAAGAGAGTATTGAATTCGCCGTTCCGTTGATCGTGTCCGCGATGCTGGATTCGGCGCGGTAATCGCATTCCTGCCGCAAACGAAAGGATTGAGGGACTATCGACTGGAGCAGCTTCGGTTTTGCGCAACATTCTTACTCCATCCTTGAAATGGCGGTCGTCGTTGCTCTCGCGGCGCTGACGTCGCTTGCCGCGCACTGGGGGAAAGCCGTCTTCCATGACGGCGTGCGGCCCATCGTACCGGAGGTCGCCGCAGGCCGAATGGAGCGGAAGCAACTGGCGGGTATCGCCTTCGGCCTGAGCACCGGTTTTATTTTTGCCGTCGGTCTCAGCTTCGCGGTTTCCTTTCAAATCTTGAATCCGTGGCTGCTGCTGCTTCCGACCGATATTCTGGGCATTCTCGCGGCCAACTGGGTGCTGGCCATAGGCTTGGGCGCTCTGTGGGCGCTGGTTGTGATGTTCGGTCTATCCGGTCTTGCGGCGTTGTTGTCTTCGCTTCCAATCGGCATGGTCGAACCGTTGGGCACAATTGCGGGGCCATTCCTGCTCGCGGTGTCGCTGTTTCCTCTGCTCGCGATTCTGACCCAATTCGGCCGACTCCGCGCGATCTGCAGCGCGCTAATCGTAATTGGAGTGCGCCAGGGCTCGCCGCTGCTCGGACTGGAAGGTGAAGAGCTGCAGACGGCGGTCGCAACGGCCGCGGCGACGCTGCTGCTGGTGGGGTTCGCTATTCGACGGGGGATGGCCGAACGGAACAGAGAAGCAGTCGTTTCCCGGTATCCGGAAGAGTCGGAGGAGCAGTTGCAGAGCCGGCGGAAGCTGAGGCGAGGTCTGCCCTTGCTAATGGCGATAGGAGCGCTCGCGGCAGCCGCTTGCCAGCTCGGCGTCTTCTCCGGCTCCGATGCGGCGCTGCCCTTCCTGCACAACGCGCGGGAAGCGGGAGAGATCCAGCGCGAAGGATGGCTGTTCGGCGCGGCGACCGTGGAATTGACGCGTCTGCTCGGATTCATGCCGCTGCTCGCGGCGACTGCGCTGGCCACGGGCGTATACGGGCTGTTCGGGCTCATGCTCGTATTCCCCATCGGCTACTTGTCACCCGATCCTGCGGTCGCGGCAGTTCTGGGAGCGCTGACGATCTGGGCCGAGTTCGCCGCGATCGGGAAGCTGGCGGAGAAGCTGCAGCGCCATCCGATCGTTCGGGCAACGGCTGATTCTCTGCGCTCTGCGATGAATGCGGCGATGGAGTTCGGGCTTGCGGTCGGAGGGGCGCTGGCCGTCATCGCAATGGAAGGCGGCCGTCCGGGCATCGGCTTGCTGCTGTACATCGGACTGTATGCGGGGAACGAAGCGATGGGCCGGCCGGTCATGCGGCTGGCGATCGGGCCGGCGGCGGCGATTGCGTGCGGCTTGCTGCTGAACGCGCTGCATTTTGCGGGATTATTTGCGCTGCCCGCCTAGGGCGGGCATTAGGATAAATCGGGAGGCGGGCGGATGCGGCTGCATACGGTGAACGGCGTTACGGACGGAGACAGCACGGGCATGACTATGATTCACGAGCATCTTATCTTCGATCTGACGGGCGTTCGCAAGGACGAGGACTCCCGGTTGCGGGAAGCCGATGTGATTGAGGAAGTGATGCAGCTCAGACAATCCGGCTGCGGACTAATGGTGGAAGTGACGAACATCGGCATGGGCAGAAATCCGCTCGGCTTGCTCAGCATCTCGCGTCGCACGGGCATGGACATCGTGGCGTCGACCGGATTTTATAAGGAAGTGCACTATCCTTCCTACGTGTTCGACAGCGAAGCGGAAAGACTGGCGGACCTCTTCGTTCGAGAGATCGAAGAAGGGATGGAAGGAACGGCCATCAAGGCCGGGTTGATCGCGGAGATCGGCAGCAGTCTGAACGAAATTACTCCGGCGGAGGACAAAGTATTCCGGGCGGCCGTATCGGCCCACCGCGCGACCGGAGCCCCGATCAGCACGCATTGCGAGATCGGCACGATGGGGTCGGAGCAATTGGCGCTGGTGGAAAAGCACGGTGCGAATTTAAGCAAAGTCTCGTTCGGGCACCAGGATTTGAACGAAAATCTGGAGGAGCAGCGACAGCTGCTGCGCAGCGGCGCCTATCTCCAGTTCGATACGATCGGCAAAATCTCTTACAGATCCGATGAGGATCGGGCCTTGAATCTGGTGCGGTTGCTGGAGGACGGATTCGAGAACCGGATCATGCTCTCTTGCGATATTACGCGTCAGTCCCACCTGCGGAAATTCGGAGGCCACGGATACCATTATTTATTCGATAGTTTTATTCCGCTCTTGAAGCGCTATGGAGTCACGGACAATCAGCTGCAGAGAATGCTGGTAATCAATCCGCGCGCATGGTTGTCTTTCTGACAAGGGCATGATTACGAGCAAACGAGGGGATCGCTATGTTCTTGGAAAGAACGGTGGAGAGGAACGCCGCCCTGGTTGAATACGCGATCCGGCTGCATCAATCGGGAACAATTATGCCCGACACCTATGTCATCGACCTGGACGCCGTGATCGGCAACGCGCAGACGATGCTGGACGAAGCGAACCGCCATGGCATTAAATTGCTGTTCATGACGAAGCAATTGGGCAGAAATCCGATCGTGGCCCGCCGATTGGCGGATCTGGGTTTCGAAGGAGCGGTGGCGGTCGATTTCAGGGAGGCGGAGACGCTGCATGCCAGCGGTATCCCTCTCGCTCATGTCGGCCATCTGGTGCAGACGCCGACGCGCATGATCGAACAGGTCGTTCGCATGAAGCCGTCCTGGATGACGGTCTATTCAGTCGACAAAGCCAGGGAAATTCACGAAGCCTGCCGCAAGCTTGAGGCCGATCCGCAGCAGATATTGCTGCGGGTCGTGGACAAGGGCGACATGATGTATTCGGGGCAGCAGGGAGGCATCTCTCTGGCCGATCTGCCCGCAACAGTGGAGCAGTTGCTTAAGCTTGATCGTATTCGCATCGCCGGACTGACGTCGTTCCCTTGTTTTCTGTTCGACCCGGACACGGAAGACGTCGTCCCGACTCCCAATGTTGCGACGATGCACCGCGCCAAGCAAATTCTATCGGAGCAGTTCGGAATCGAAGTCGGACAGATGAATATGCCTTCGGCGACCTGCACGCATACGATCGCGAAGATCAAGGAGCAAGGAGGCACGCACGGCGAGCCGGGGCATGGCCTGCTGGGAACGACTCCTCTGCACGCCGCGCGAAACCTGGAGGAACGGCCGGCCATCGTCTATGTCAGCGAGATTTCGCATGGGCTTAACGGCAAGAGCTACTGTTACGGCGGCGGTCATTACCAGAGAACGTCGCTTGGGCATGCGATCGTCGCGGACGGCTCTAATGAACGGCGAATGGCGCGCGTTCATTCTCCGGCGCTCGACTCGATCGATTATCATTTCGAGTTGGACGGCAAGTTCCCGATCGGACAGACCGTCGTTATGGCTTTCCGCACGCAAATATTCGTAACCCGAAGCGTTGTTGCGGTCGTGGCCGGACTGTCTGCCGGCCATCCGCAGCTGCTGGGCTTGCACGACAGCCAGGGGAAGCCGCTCCGGGAGATTTGCCATGCGTAGATTTATCGTAATCGTGCTGGACAGCTTCGGAGTCGGGGCGATGGCGGATACGCCGATCGTGCGGCCGCAGGACACGGGGGCGAACACATGCCTGCACGTGCTGGAGGCAGTGCCGTCGCTTCGCCTGCCGAACTTGTGTTCGCTGGGGTTGATGAATGCGCTGGGACGGGAGATCGCAGGGATGAAGTTCGCTCCGGAAGCCGTGTACGGGACGTCGGATTTGATGCATGTCGGGGCGGACACGTTTTTCGGCCATCAGGAAATTATGGGCACCCGGCCGAAGGCCCCCGTCCTGCAGCCGTTCCGGGAAGTAGCCGAGCAGACGCACAAGCGGCTGGTACAGGCTGGTTATGAGGTGAAGCAGGCCGGAGGCTTGCTGACCGTAGACGATCGGGTGGCGATCGGCGACAACCTGGAGACCGATGCCGGTCAAGTGTACAACGTGTCGGGCTGTCTGGACCTGATCGACTTCGAGGAAGTGCTGGAGATCGGCCGGATCGTGCGGAGCGTCGCTTCGGTCTCCAGAGTGATTGCGCTCGGAGGAGAAGGCGTCGGCTTCGAACGGCTCATGCAGGCGAGCGCGGTCAAGGCGAACGGGCGGTATGCGGGAATCGACACTCCGTCGTCAGGACTGTACGATCAAGGCTATCGGGTAGTCCACCTCGGCTATGGAGTCGATCCGCGCGAGCAGGTGCCCTACTTGTTGGGGAGCCGCGGAATCGACGTCTCTCTGATCGGGAAGGTGGCCGACATCGTGGACAACCGGTTCGGAAGATCGCTGCCGGGCGTTCGGACGGAGGACTTGTTCTCCGTGCTGTTCTCGGAGGTGGAGCGGATGCGGGAAGGGTTCATCTGTCTGAACGTGCAGGAGACCGACTTGGCCGGACACGCCCAGAATGCGAAGCGGTATGCGGAGCGCCTGTCCGTATGCGACGACAGAATCGGACGGCTGCTGGAGCGGCTGGGCGACGAGGACATTCTCGTCGTCATGGCCGACCACGGCAACGATCCGACTATTGGGCATAGCCGCCATACGCGCGAGACGGTGCCGATTCTCGTCCGGCGAAGGGGAGTGGCTGGCGTCCATCTCGGGCGCAGAGCTACCATGTCCGACATCGGCGCGACAGCGGCCGAATTTCTCGGCGGCCCGGCCCCCGAGAACGGCCAATCCTTCCTGAACAGTCTGTTGGTCAATTCCTCTAAAGGAGCATGAATCGATATGGAAAAACAATTTACGGTGCTTAATCCGGACGGCATTCACGCGCGCCCCGCGAACGCCATCGTAGAGACGGCTTCGTCCTTCTCCAGCAGAATCGAGATCAAGGCGGGGGCGAAGACCGCCAATGCCAAGAGCATGATCAGTCTGTTAAAGCTGGGAGCGAAGATGGGAGATTCGGTGACGATCGTCGCCGAGGGAGAGGACGAGAGCGAAGCGATCGCCGCCGTCGGGCGGATCGTGGAATCCAGTCTGGAGTGAGGAGCGCCCTGCGCCAGCCAAGGAGGCAGACATGAACGAGTGGAAAGGGATCGGCGCCTCGCCGGGGTATGCGATCGGCCAAGCTTACGTATTGCCCCGGATCGAACGGAAGATCGGCAGGGTGAGCTTGGAGCCGGATGAGATCGAAGCGGAATCCGTCCGGCTGGAAGAGAAAGTCGAGCTGGCGGTGTGCGAGCTGGAGGAGCTCAGGGAGAGAGCTTCCCGCGATCGGAAGCAGGATCGGGCGCGCATCTTGTCGACGCATATTACTTTGCTGCGGGATCCTGAATTCGTGGGAGAGATCGCGCTCCGTATCCGCAGCGAAGCGAGAACCGCGGAGTCCGCATTGGGAGAAGTGACGGAAGAGCTGATCTCGGTATTCGAGCTTATGGACGACGAGCGGATGAAGGAAAGAGCCGCCGATCTGCGGGACGTGCAGGAGAGGCTGTGGTCGCTGCTGGACGACGCTGCTCCGCCTCCGCTGCCCGTTGACGGCGACTTGCCGGTTATTCTGATCGGTCATGACATCGCCCCTTCCGTCACGGCCGGTCTGGACCGGGAGCGGATTGCCGCGTTCGCGGCGGATATCGGCGGCACGACCTCTCACTCGGCCATCATCGCGCGGGCGCTCGGTCTTCCCGCCGTCGTCGGAGCGGGAAGGCTGTCGCTGGAAGTTCGCAGCGGCGATACGGTCATCGTGGACGGAGGAGCGGGACTTGTCATAGCCGCTCCGGATGCAGAGGCATTAGCCTTCTATAGACAGCGAATCGTGGAGGCAGAGGAGCGACGGAAACGCTTCGACCGCTTCCGCGAGCTGCCTACGGCCACCGCGGACGGACGGCGGATGGAGCTGGCCGTCAACATCGCTCACCCGCGGGAAGCGGAGGAGGCGCAGGTCGTCGGCGCCGAAGGCATCGGGCTGTACCGGTCGGAATTTCTGTTCATGGACCGCCAGCAGATGCCGGGCGAGGAGGAGCAATTCAACGCCTACAAGTCGGCGGTTCTGTCGGCAGGGCCGCAGATGCCCGTCGTCATACGAACGCTCGATGCCGGAGGAGACAAGGCCATTCCTTACTTGCGCATGCCGGAGGAGGAGAATCCGTTCCTCGGCTATCGCGCCATTCGCTTATGCCTCGACTCCGCCAACGAAGAGCTGTTCAAGACCCAATTGCGGGCGATCCTTCGCGCGAGCGGGTTCGGGAACGTCAAGATGATGTATCCGATGATCGCCACGCTTCAGGAGCTGAGGCATGCGAACCGGCTGCTGGCGGATGCGCGGAAGGAACTGGACGACAGACGGGAGCCGTACAACGGGCGAATGGAAGTCGGCATCATGATCGAGATCCCTTCCGCGGCTCTGATCGCGGATCAATTGGCCCGGGAGGTCGATTTCTTCAGCATCGGTACGAACGATCTGGTGCAGTACGCTATGGCCGCAGACCGGATGAACGAGCGCGTCGCCTATCTGACTCAGCCGCTTCATCCTTCCATTCTCCGTCTGATCGATCTCGTCGCGAAGGCCGCCCGCGCCGAAGGCAAGTGGGTCGGCATGTGCGGCGAGATGGCGGGACAGCCGTCGGCCATTCCCATTCTGGTCGGAATGGGGCTGGATGAACTGAGCATGAGTCCCGGCGCCGTGCTTCCCGCCAGAGAGCTGATCTCGCGGCTGCAACGGAGCGAGATGGAGCGGTTGGCGGAGCGGGCGCTCCGAATGACTTCTGCGGAAGAGGTAGAGCGATTGACCGCCGAATTGCTGCAAGAGAATGCCGAATAGCCGCCGCCGCGCAGGAGCCGTCGCGCAAGCCGTCTGGGGCCTTCCGAAAGGGATGAATCCCCCGGAGCCCGGAGCTTGTGGACGGCTCCTGTTGCATGCCCGCTTTTTTGCGAAAATTAACTTGCATAAGCAAATGGTTTCATGTACAATAAGCTTTGTGCTTTCTGCGTGGCTTCCCACGGCCCCAGCGCAGAAGTGTCACACTTTTTGGTGTGTTTGACGGAATCGGCCTTGTGCAGGTTCCAACATCCAAGTCGAACGCATCGTTGTATCGCAAGTCCCAACTAGAATAATCAATTTGTAACGAATGTAATTGACGTATCACATAAAAGCAGGGAAATTACCGAAGGAGGATGTTTCATGCGTACAACTTACATGGCCAAGCCGCTTGAAGTCGAGCGCAAATGGCATATCATCGACGCCGAAGGCAAAACTCTCGGTCGTCTGGCCAGCGAAGCCGCTACTCTGATCCGCGGCAAACACAAGCCTGAATTCACTCCACATGTCGATACGGGAGATTTCGTTATCGTCATCAACGCCGAGAAGATCGTTCTGACCGGCAAGAAGCTGCAACAGAAGAAATACTACACGCACTCCCACTATCCGGGCGGACTGAAAACGACGACCGCTCAGGAAATGCTGAACAGAAAGCCTGCCCGCATTATCGAATTGGCGGTATACGGCATGCTTCCCAAGAACAAGCTCGGACATCAGCTGCAAGGCAAGCTGAAAGTGTACGCAGGCAGCGAACATCCACATCAAGCCCAACAACCTGAAGTTTACGAACTTCGCGGATAATAAAAGGAGGACTTTCGAATGGCTCAAGTGCAATATTTAGGAACGGGTCGCCGCAAGCACTCCGTTGCGCGGGTTCGTCTCGTGCCGGGTGAAGGCCGCATCATTATCAACAAACGTGAAATCAACGATTACTTCGACGTAGAGACGTTGAAGCTGATCGTTAAGCAACCGTTGAACCTGACTGAAACGGGCAGCAAGTACGACGTTCTGGTCATCGCTCACGGCGGCGGTACTTCCGGCCAAGCCGGCGCAATCCGTCACGGTATCTCCCGCGCTCTTCTTAAAGCGGACCCGGAGCTTCGCTCCCCGCTGAAGAAAGCCGGATTCCTGACTCGCGATCCGCGTATGAAAGAGCGTAAGAAATACGGCTTGAAAGCGGCTCGCCGCGCGCCTCAATTCTCCAAACGTTAATTTTATCGATTCGCAACAAAGCCCTTGGCCCTTGGCGGCCAGGGGCTTTTCTGCATTTTCCGCAGCTTGCGTCAAGGTACGCTTCCAAAAAAAGTTTAATCTATTTTGGATTGAAGTATTCCGACTGTCGGCGTATAATGGATGTATTCATACTTAAATACTAGGGTTTAAGTGGAGGTCATGAAGATGAACTTGATCGAAAAAGAAAATCTGATTCGCGTCAAAGCGGAGGAATTCGAGAACGCATCGCCGGAGACCGTCATCGCGTGGGCGATTGAGACGTTCCCGAATATTACGTTCGCGTGCAGCTTCGGCGCTGAAGACGTCGTACTGGTGGATATGATCCAGAAGATCAGCCCTTCTACGGATATTTTCTATCTGGACACGGATTTTCACTTCAAAGAAACCTACGAGACGCGCGATCGCATTGCGGAGAGGTACAACCTGAAATTCGTCGAGGTCAAATCCAAGCTGACGCCGGACGAGCAAGAAGAGAAGTACGGCGCCGAGCTGTGGAAGAGCGATCCTACGGGCTGCTGCAACCTTCGTAAAGTCGAGCCGCTGACTCGGATTTTGTCTCAGTACGAAGCGTGGATTACCGGCATTCGCCGCGATCAGGCGCCTACCCGCGCGAACTCGAAGAAGGTAGAGTACGACACCAAATTCGGACTGGTCAAGTTCAACCCGATTGCCTCCTGGACGACGGAAGACGTATGGGCCTACATTAAGGAGAACGATCTGATTTACAACCCGCTGCACGATCAGAACTTCCCGAGCATCGGCTGCGAGTACTGCACGAAGCCGGTTATGCCCGGCGAAGACCCGCGGTCCGGACGTTGGGCGGGCAACGAGAAGACGGAATGCGGTCTGCATAAATAAGAAGGTACGGAAATTTATCGCTTAACGAAGGAGCTACTCAGAAGATGAGCGCAATATTGCCGCATGGCGGAACATTGATTAACCGGGTAGTCGAAGGACAGGAGCGCGAAGCTCTGCTGGCCCAGGCGGCCGAATGGGTGTCCATCCCCGTCAACGCTTGGACGATATCCGACCTGGATCTGATCGGCGTCGGGGCGTTCAGCCCGCTGACGGGATTTATGAACGAAGACGATTATTTGTCGGTTGTGAACGATATGAAGCTGACCAGCGGCGCGATCTGGAGCATTCCGATTACGCTCGCGGTATCCGAAGACTATGCGAAGAAGCTGTCTGTCGGCCAGAAAGCCGCCCTCGTGGGAGAGAATGACGGCATCGTGTACGGCGTAATCGACGTGGAGAGCATCTACAAGGTCGATAAGCGGCATGAGGCTGTACGGGTGTTCAAGACGGACGATATAGAGCACCCGGGCGTCGTGAAGCTGTTCGACCGTCCGGACACCTATATCGGAGGATCGGTTCAAGTGCTGAACCGTCCCGTTCCGGAGAAATTCAACGAGTTTTATTTCGACCCGTCGGAAACCCGGCGCCTCTTCGCGGAGAAAGGATGGAAGAGCGTCGTCGGCTTCCAGACCCGCAATCCGGTGCACAGAGCGCATGAGTATATTCAGAAAGCGGCGATGGAGATCGTCGACGGCCTGTTCCTGAACCCTCTCGTGGGTGAGACGAAATCGGACGACGTTCCGGCCAATGTGAGAATGAAGAGCTATCTCGCCCTGTTGGAAAACTATTATCCTCAAGATCGGGTTTTCCTGGGCGTGTTCCCGGCAGCTATGCGTTACGCGGGTCCGAGAGAAGCGATCTTCCATGCGCTCGTGCGCAAAAACTACGGCTGCACCCATTTCATCGTCGGTCGCGATCATGCGGGCGTAGGCGACTACTACGGCACGTATGAGGCGCAGGAGCTGCTGAAGTCGTTCGCTCCGGAGCAGTTGGGCATCACGCCGCTCTACTTCGAGCACAGCTTCTTCTGCACGAAGTGCGGCAATATGGCGTCCAGCAAAACTTGCCCGCACAGCAAGGAAGACCATCTGACGCTGTCCGGCACGAAGGTTCGCGCTCTGCTGCGCGACGGAATTTGCCCGCCGCCGGAGTTCTCCCGTCCGGAAGTGGCCGCGATTCTGATCGAAGGAATGGCCGAAGCGAGCAAAAGCTACTCGATCTAATTCATAAAAATCCACCTTGTCCCATAAGATGTAGGGAGCTTTCCCTGGGACGAGGTGGATTTATTTTGTTAAACGGACATCGTAAATCATGGCTTCACATGCTGAAGGGGCGCAAGCGGCTGGTCGTCTGGATGACGAGGCAGGCGCTGCTGCGGCTCGGGATCGTCGTCTGCTTGATCGCCTTGACCGCGACTCTGTTCCTGAGCGAAATTCCGTCGTCGCGTACGTGGACGCATTGGACCTTGCCGCTGTCGGGCAAGGTGATCGCGCTGGACGCCGGGCACGGAGGGGCGGACGGCGGGGCGATCAGCCGGGACGGAGTCATCGAGAAGGACTTGAATCTGGCGATCGTGCTTTACTTGAGAGATTACCTGCAGCAGGCGGGGGCTCTGGTGCTCCTGACGCGGGAGGGCGATTACGATCTGGCGCAGCCCGATACGAAGGGCTATTCCCGCCGCAAGACGGAGGATCTGCTGCGCAGAGCCGATCAGGTGAGCAAGCAGCAAGCCGATCTGACCGTCAGCATCCATATGAACAGCATCCCGTCGCCCAGATGGTCCGGCGCCCAAACGTTCTATTCGGCCAATAACGCGGAGGGGAAACGGCTGGCGTCGGACATTCAGACCGAGCTGCGGAACGTGCTGGGCAATACGCAGCGGATCGCCAAGCGGGCCGATACGGTGTATCTGCTCAAGACGCTCAAGATGCCGACGGCGCTCGTCGAAGTCGGATTTCTGTCGCACCCGGAAGAGGCCAGTCTGCTTGCCGACGAAGAGTATCAGAGGAAGGTGGCCGCTTCTATCTACCGCGGAATTCTGAAATTCGCATCCGAACAGCCGGAATCCTCGCCGCAGTCCGGTGAATCGGGCAAGCCTGTGCTATAATGACTATAGTAAAGGCATGCAATACAAAGTGATGGAGGTCGACTTGTGGTCACTAAGGAAAATGTACTGGAGGCTCTGCAGCCCGTGCTCGAGCCTACGCTTAAACGCGGCTTGACGGCGCTGGGGCTGATTCGAGATATGATGATTCGGGAAGCGTCCGTCTCGCTGACCGTCGTGCTTCATCCGGACAGCATGGGACAGGCCGCAGGCGTGGAGCAGGACGTCGTTAACGCGCTCTCTGGCTTGCTCGAAGGCAAGCCCCATATTCGCGTTCGCGCGATGACGGAGCGCGAGCAGGCGGAAGCGCAGGGCGGCCAGGGACAGGAAGGCTCCGCGTCCGCGGGTTCCCAGGCGAAAGCGCAGGAAGCGCCGGTCAGAGGACACGGGGCAGGCTTGGAGCAGCACACGATTCTTCACCCGGAGAGCGGCGTCGAGTTCATCGCGATTGCCAGCGGCAAAGGCGGCGTCGGCAAGTCGACCGTCACCGCGAATCTGGCGGTCGCCCTGGCGCGCCAAGGCAAGCGCGTAGGCTTGATCGACAGCGATATCTACGGGTTCAGCGTGCCGGATATGATGGGGATCGAGGAGCGTCCGGTGCAAGTCGGAGACAAGATCAAACCGATCGAGCGCTTCGGAGTAAAGGTCATCTCGATGGGATTCTTCGTCGAAGACAACAGCCCGATCGTATGGCGCGGGCCGATGCTTGGGAAGATGCTGCGCAACTTCTTCGCCGAGATCGACTGGGGCGAGCTCGATTACTTGCTGCTCGACTTGCCGCCGGGAACGGGAGACGTAGCGCTTGACGTCCATCAGATGATCCCTCAGAGCAAGGAGATCATCGTGACGACGCCGCATGCGACGGCGGCGTTCGTCGCGGCCCGCGCCGGGGCGATGGCGATCAAGACGAATCACGAGATTATCGGCGTCGTCGAAAACATGTCTTATTTCGAGAGCAAGGTGACGGGGGAGAGGGAGTACGTATTCGGCCGGGGAGGCGGCGGCAAGCTGGCCGAGACGCTGGGCACCGACTTGCTGGCGCAGTTCCCGCTGGGGGCTCCCGACAATCATCCCGCTGAACCGGACTTCTCTCCGTCGGTGTACAAAGCCGACTCGGAGATCGGGCGGGAGTATCTGGTTCTGGCGCAGACGATCATCGACCGTTGCGGTAAATAAGGAAGAGAAGGGCTGTTCCTCTCGGCGATTGGCGCCGACGCAGGAACAGCCCTTTTCTCAATTACGACTCGCTTTCGCCGCCGCCCTCGCCTTCCGATTCTCCCTCGCCGCCTTCGCCTTCTCCGCTTTCCTCGCCGCCGCCTTCTCCGCCTTCCTCCTTCTTTTCCTCTTTTTTCTGAGGCTTAGGAGTCAGTTCTTCCTTCACGACGCTTTGCAGCAGCTTCATGATCTCCAGCTTGAACAGCGGATTTTGCATCTGCTCGGTGACCGAACCCATGATCACTTTGCGGACGTCGGGATTTTTCATCGAATCGCCAAGGACTTTCGCCATCTCCGGCGTCTTAAACATATCTACGAGTTCCTTCTGATAAGTCGGATCCTTCATCAAGTCCTTATGAATCTGCTTGTTGTCCTTGCTGACCGCTTTGGCGAATTCTCCCGCGAACTTGGGGTCGCGCATAATGCTTTCCAGTACGGTGGAATACTCCGGCGCGGTCAGGACGTCCTTGACGGCCAATCTGACCTGAGCCTGATCCGAAGGGGTCATGCTCTTCATCTGCAGCGTGCTTTCGCCGTATTGAGCGGTGGAGGCTTTCTCCATCGCCTTCTGGGCTTCTTCGGAGCCGAGGATGTCGATGACCATCGATTTGACTTCTTTGTAGCTGACTTGTCCGCCGCCTCCGCCTCCGGACTCCTGACCGCAAGACGTCAACAGGAGGGAAGCGCCAAGCAGACATCCGAACCATCGCAAGCGATATCGCATACCGACCACTCCCATCATAGGGTTTATGGCTGTAGTATGCTTCGACAACCTTGTGAATATAAGGAGTTGTTCATGGCTTTTTAGCTTGTTCATGGTAAAATGTAAGTTGATCACTTAGAGGAGGTTTCCGGACTTGAGCTTACGCAAATGGATGAAATTATTCGGCATGACGATTCTGATCGGTGCCATCGTTACTGTAGTCGGAAGCGTGTGCATTCAATTGTTCAATCCCGACTTTCGCAACGTCGAGGCGAGCGGATGGCTGTCTTACGTGCTGATGATGGCACTGATCGGAATGACTTTCGGCGCTTTCGCGCATATGGGCTTTTTCGCATATATGATGTTGAATTATATCGCGCGCAGCATTTTCAAGCGTCCTTATTATTGGGTGGCGATTCAAGGGTTTGTGGCCTTATTCGTCCTGATCGAGATTGGCTATTGGACACACGACTCGAATTTTCCGGCGATGACGTTCTGGGTCGTTCCGCTGACTCTGTTAGCCGGATCGGCGCTGGTCGCGTGGTTTAAGGTCAGTCAGACGTCGGGCGGAGCCTGGATTCCGACGATTTTCTTCATGATCGCGATCACTGTGCTCGAATCGATTCCCGCATTCAGAACGGGGGACATCTCTTCGCTGCTGTATCAGCTGATTCCGCTGTTTATCTGCAACGGATACCAGATCATGCAATTGCACAAAATATTGGGCCAACGCGCCGAAGCTCAGCCTGTCGCAGCGCCCGCTAAATAAAGTACGGCGAAGCGAGCTCGTTCCAGGCGGAACGGTCCTGTACGACTTTGCTCTTCGTCTCCGTCTGGTTGATCAGTTGGGATACGGTTACGAATTCGTACCCTTTCGCGCGCAACTGATCGATGATGATCGGCAGCGCCTCGTGCGTCTGCTTGCTGGAGTCGCTGGCGTGCAGCAGGACGATATCGCCCTCGTGAGCGCTCTCGACGACCCGGTTCACGATCGTGTCCACCCCGGGGTTTTTCCAATCCAAGGAATCGGTATCCCACTGAATGACTTTATAATTGAGCTCGTCGGCGATGCGAAGTACACGTTTGTCGAAATCTCCATTAGGAAGTCGGATCAGCGTAGGGGACTTGCCGGTCGCCTCCCGCAAAATGCCGTCCGCGATCGTAATTTGCCGGCGAATTTCCTCGTCGCTGTATTGACTGTAGTTATCGTGCTTGTGGCCGTGGCTGCCGATCTCGTAACCGGTCTCCGCGATCTTTTTGACGAGGTCGGGATGGGCTTTGCTCCAAGGTGAAGACAGGAAAAAGGTAACGTTCTGCACGTTCTTCGCCTTAAGTACCTCGATAATCGGTTCCGCTCGTTTCTCTCCCCAGCTGATATCGAACGTCAGCGCAATCACTTTGCGGTCCGTCGGCACGTTGTACACGGCTGCGGGGGGATGGGGAGCGAAGACGCTCAGGTTGTTTTTCTCGACCCAAATGACGGCTACGGATAGAATGGCCGCCACGGTCAGAAAAAATGCTTTTTTAATGCGCCGTCCGTTAAATACGAAAAAATGATTCATGGATTCGATCGGCTCCTTTCCGGAGTGGGGTGGTCTAACGGCTTGGCCTTCGCGCATATAACGGACTAGCCGCCGACTTGGATACTATCAATGTATGCTTGACCCATAGAGATATTCGTATAGTAGTCGTTCAAAAAGTCCGCTTTTGAACACGCAAGTAGAGAACGCTCGATTAGTAGGCCGAATGGGGGAAGGTTATGTTTACGCGAGCAGGGCTGCTGCTTACATGGAAGGAAATTCGTCCGTATTTCATATTCTCGATCATTTTGTTTTTTGCCGGAATGGTCATCGGGGGAACGCCGAATGCGCCTTCGGAATATCTGGAGCAGCAGATGAAGGGGCTTGAAGGCATCTCGAATTCGATCCGCACATCCGACAATCCGGAATGGACGGCTTTCCTGCTCATCACCGGCAACAATATTCTTAAAACGATTATGGCGATGGGATTCGGGATCGTGGCCGGCTTGATGCCGATCTCCATGCTCGTGCTCAACGGAATGATCTTGGGCTATTTGCTGTCGGGCTTCTCCGCAAGCGGGGAGAACGTGTTCATGCTCGTCGTAAAAGGTTTGCTTCCGCACGGGATTCTGGAACTGTCTGCGGTATTTCTGGCGTGTGCGTTCGGGATCAGATTCGGATTGACTCTGCTCGGGGGAATTTTCGGTTCCGCCTTCGGCAGGAAAGAGCCTTGGCAGCCGTTCGTTCGGACGGCGACGGGGTCGGTGCCGGCATTGATTGTTATCGTTGCGTTTCTGCTGCTCGGGGCGGTCGTGGAGAGCACGATCACTTATTGGCTAATGAAGCCTTGATGCCGAGTCGAGCGAATTCCGTGAGTCGATGTCATAAAGTTGCCAGAAAAGGAGCATAACAGTAGAACACGCCGGAGCGTTCCCATCGGGTCATCGCAGTGCGAAAGTTCCGGCCCTCTAAGCTGCTTAATCACGGGAGGATTCGCGCTCTATGCTCGGTATGATGTTTACGGACAAGGAATGCAAGGAATTCGACTATTTGCTCCGCAAGGAGATGGACGAGATGCTGCTCGATATGAGCGATCGCCGGTTGGACGGACCGGTGAAGGACGCCATTACGAGGCGGTATAAGATCATCTTCCGCATGTACGCCCGCATCGCTCCGCCGCGGGAATTATCCCGGTATGCGCTGGGTCTGAAGCCGAAAAGCCATAAATCTTGAGAAAATCGAATTTAAGGCTTGACCGACATAGGCGATCTGTGATAAATTAGCTTTCGCCCCGCTTTTGAGGGGACGAGCTGACAAGCTTCGAAACGGCGGCCAAAAAGATGTTTGAAAAAAAGTGTTGCCAAGAGGTAGTCGGTTGTGATACATTATAAAGGTCGCTGTTAACGCGGTGACGAAATAAAGAAACACCGATTGTTCTTTGAAAACTGAACATTGAGCGTAAGAAACAAACATCGTCGAAAGACGGTAACCAGCAATAAAGTAATGAGCTAATCAACTTTCATGGAGAGTTTGATCCTGGCTCAGGACGAACGCTG
>Ga0206118_100140_pt1 | contig 83601 bp, 52 predicted proteins | sample 3A20Ametagenome_FD_177999 | JGI IMG/M metagenome (GOLD analysis project Ga0206118, IMG submission 177999) | Enriched microbial communities from leaf-cutter ant dump, University of Wisconsin, Madison, United States - 3A20A | ecosystem: Environmental > Terrestrial > Nest > Insects nest > Nest dump... | reverse complement strand
GGAAGACAGAGCAATCGAACACTCAGGCCGGGCCGGCCGCTACTGGACCGATGTCGACCTGCTGCCATTTCCGCAGAACAACTATGTCGGTCTTGTGTATCACCTGTACGGACTGGGTGACCAGGGCGGCATCCTGTTCGATAAAAATACATTAAGGATGTTTGATCATACCGGCAAGCTTGTTTTTGAGGTTAAGGACAGCTATGAAACAATTGTCGGGGCGCTGGTCACGCCGGACGGCAGATATGCTGTGGTCAATATAGGTGGAGAACAGGATATCAATAATATGTCGGACAAGCTCAGCCCTGAAGGTTTTATCGTCTATGAGATTGTTTCCGGTAAGGAGATATATCGGGAGTATGGTGAGAACTCTAATGTTTCTATAGAAAATGCATATATGGTTGGTGATTATGTAAGAATAAATGCCGTAGATCAAAAGAGGTTTGATGAAGATTATCGTGGGAAAACCATTTTGTTAGATATTGATAAAAGATTGATGTATAGACGAGACTTCAAGGAAAGTGAAATTCAGAATGTAATAGGAGACATGCAATATAAATCGGATAAAGATTATCTGGAATTTCTATTCAAAACTTTCAAGTTCGAGACCATAAAATTCTAAGTTAAAATGAAAAAATCATTCTTTATAGCTGTGATGCTTATCACGGCAGGGGCTCTCCATGCCCAGAACAAGCTGTATTACAGGGATTATATCGGCAATAGGCAATACAGCGCCGCCCGTGATACGTTCCCTAATAACCTCATAGCCGACGACTACGGCCCGCGAGATCTGATTGATGACGATAACAGATGGCATGGAGGAATCGATTTCAACGGGCCGGGAAAAGATCTGGATGACCTTATCCTTGCTCCTGAGGCGGGAACAATAGCTAATATCAACAGGATTCATAAGCAGAAAATTAGATATGTCCTATTAGATGCCGGCGATCATCGCTATGCCTTCGTACATATGTTCGGAGAGAACTCTTTTCCAATATGGTATAATGATTCAACTATTCATCTTACCTATATGGACGGACAAGATAATAAGTTGAAATATGCAATTTTTATCAATGATAATGGAGTATTGAAGGGTATTGGACAGGTTACAGGTAAGGCAGAATATAAAGGTGTATTGAAGGATGTGTCCAATGTTATCTCCCAATATGACGCATTGGGGCCTATCGGCGGGTCCACAGGCTACCCGCCACACATGCATCTGAGTACACTGGCGGATGACAAGGATCAGATATCGGATACGCATAACAAGAACGCACTGGAATATATAGACTATATCCCACCCCGGTATGATATCTACATGGGAAGCCGGGATGACCAAAACGAAGTGGTCATCAGGTATCCCGGTACTCAGCCTACTGCGCTGCGTATAAGACCGTGGCTAAGGGGAGAGGCGGCCGGCACCAAAAGATATAGCTCCATCTATGATGTTAATAAAGTGGAATTTATGATACAGGTAAGCGGTGACCCGAGCTATAAGCAGATAGAAGGTGTAAAAAGTTATGGAGAGATCAATCTCGGAGGATTTCTGGATACCAGGCTCCGGAATCATAAAAAAGGCTTGGAAAACTACGGCTCATGGACTCAGACCGGTATAAGGCCCTATACATACGGAAGCAGCACTTCTACCCAACAGCCCTATGACGATTTCTATTTTGTGGATTTCTATGCGGCAATTCACAAGTCTCATAAACCCGGTCAGAAAGCAAAGTTTGCAGAGATCGGCTCAGAAGCCAAATACCCTGACGGACACTGCCAGTTCAATGCCCATGTGACCAATATGCGTAATCTCTATCAGGATATAATAGCGAAACATGTAGTAATAGACAATAAGCTTCCGGCTGTTAAAAAAGTAGTTGTCAAAAAAAGCATTTCTTTGGGAGGGCCCACTCCTGCCGGTGGTAATAATGAGCTGTATATTGCAAGCACAATATATACCGATCCTGATCTATCTGTTATGGGTGATGCCCGTGCGATAATTACCAAAGAAGTTACTCAGGGATGCTGGATCGGCAATGGCCCGTTGGATATCCGGGTAGAAACAACCGAGCCTATGAAATGGATGAAATGCAGCATACCTGAATTGGGCTTAAACAACTTGTCAGGAACAAGCTCCGGCGACAGCACCTTCTGGAGATTTGTTACTGGAGGCTCCTATGCTTTATCTGAAGGTATTGATTACCATCTTGTTTTTAAGGGTAAAGACGGAAATGATAATGATCTTATCAATATGAAATATTTTGCAAGCTCTTTGGCCGGAGATAAATATGTCTCAGCTATTCCATACAGAACTGCGGATAATAATACTGTTCCGCACTGGTCGCCCAACCCTACGGGCAACCAAATAGGAGAGGAGAGTCTACATTCTTTCAGGATAACGAGTGGCTGTAGCAACCCTCCTGCCCTTGCCGGGGAGGAATCCTCCCGTGGTGAGAAAGGTATCTGTCCCGTATGTCTCAATAACAGCCAGTTTGTAATAAGTCAGTCGAAGGTACAGGGAGGTGCATTGGTTACCTTAAGTTATCCCACATCCGGGATCAACGGGATAAATATAATATGGAAGAATTCGAACGGGATTGTAATCGGTTCCGGTACACAAAATATATTGATCCCGGGAGAATATACCATTGAGATTCGATATAATGAATGTTGTGAGATCGTAAAGCGATTTATAGTTGATGGCTGTAAACCACTGATAGACAATCTCAACATCCCCGACTGCCTTCCCGAGGCTCCGCCAATAGAGGTATCCATCGACCTGGCCGACGGCGTGGTTCCGGCCGCTATCACGTGGTCGGTGCCCGGCAACGAGACCACGGTCATGATCCCGGACTTCGGCAGGCATTTTGTAGCGGTAAGTGATGCCTATGGCTGCGAGACGAGGCTGGAATTTGAGCTGGCTGCTCCTGTGATCACTGCCGGTGTACAGGTGGCGGCTACGGAGATATGCGGCGAGTCGGAGTCGGTGGTCACCCTTACGCTGCCCGCCGTGATCGATACAGTGGCGGGATGGAGCTGGAACGTGCTGGATGTGGGCGCCGGCGACCTTCTCTATGACGAAAATATCGTATCACCGCAGTTTACCCTGTCACATGCCGGCGAGTATAAGGTCGTCTTTTATGCTCCCGGCGAGTGCCCGTACGAAAAGGCGTTTACGGTTCCGGAGGTCAATACCCATGTGATGCTCAAAGATTATAACAACCTTTCGTATTGCAATCCGTCCAATCCTTCACAAAACTCCAATGACGGCATGATCGAGATCATGGTGGACGACCCCTCTGCCATAGTCCAGACGGTGTGGACCGGCCCTGATATGAATCCCGGCGCCAATGAGATAGATTTCAGGAAAGAAAACCTGAAGCAGGGTGATTACCTGGTCATCGTGATCTTCGGTGAGAACTGCAGCAGCTCGGTGTATGTCAGGATAGGATGCTGTGACGGTCCGGGGATCCCCCAGGGCGTGGGCTGTACGCCAGAGATAACTCCTATCACAGAGCCGGGCGGCCTGGGGTCGATAGTTCTGAGCTGCGGTTCGGGTGGAGAGCAGCAGCTGTTCTATAAGTGGGACGGTGATGAGGGCTTCCATCCCAACAATACGTTTAGGTACAACCTGCCTGCTGGGACATATTGCGTAACCATTACCGACGGGTGTATGGAGAAGGTGTTCTGCTATGATATTGTAGAGTGTTACCTCAATCCGGTCATTATCTCCGGCAATGTGACACCCACCTGCCCCGGGTATAGCGCGGGCGCCATCGGTGTGAGCGCCGGCGGAGGTACGGCGCCCTACAAGTATCAATGGTCTACCGGTTCTGTGCAGCCGATGCTGGAACTGCTTGCCAAAGGGCGGTATTGCGTCACAGTGACGGATAAGAACTTCTGCCGTGCGGTTCAGTGCTATGATATCGAGGAGAAGGCTGTGACTACACGTGATGAATGTAATATAAAGTGTAATGACAAGACCGTCGCAAGCTATTACCCGCTTAAAGAGGTGTACCACCCGGATAACTGCCGTAAAAAGGATATCCTGTGCCAGGATAATTACCCGGTACAGCTCGATGTATTGGCCGGAACGTATATATATGTGGAAGAATATACCAATACGTGCCTGCTCCAGGAGCGGTGCTACAATAATGTTGCCGTGGGAGCGGCTTATGTGGTGCCGAAGGATACGGTTCCAAGTCCTGACGGGTCATGCAATTGGGTGGTCAAATGCGCGACAGAGACACTCAGGGTTATTCCCGGAACGCCACAGCCCAATTATAGGGAAAGAGGGGTAGATGCTGCAAATAAATGTGTATATGCGTTTAAAGAATATCGTTGCAGCCTTGGAGATCTTTATTGGTCTGCCAATACGGAAAGCACACTCAGAAGTAATTTTGTATGCCCTGCGCCTATTGGTTATACATGTATAGATGATAATGGTAATTCCTGGAAAATTACGGAAAGCAACCAGGACGATTATTGCTGGCAATATTTCTATGAGGGTGCAGATACGATACCGTTTCACAGTGAATGCCAGAATGCCGGGGATCCGCTCAAAGACTGCACAACGATCCCGGGCTGGGAGACACTACATCATGGAGGGTCAGGCTACCGCAGCGCTGCGGGGTCTTATTCTACACCGGATTATCTTAATACAAAGGGTGATATACGTATTTATCCTAATCCTGCTACCGGTATTGTTCTTATCTCGACGTCAGACTTCGGGAATGAGATACAGTCGGTAGATGTGCTGGACCAGAATGGACGTCGCTTAAGATCAGAGCACATAGACGGATCACGGATCATTGCCGATACGTATGAGCTGAAGATCGATTATCCGCCGGGCCTCTATATAATTGTTGTAATGAGAAAGAATGGAGAAATCGTTCCTGTGAAGGTAATAAAGATATAGAGAGGAGGCAAATAAGAGGCTCAGGCAAAAAAGGCTATGGTATAGCTTTTATACTAAAAAGATCTGATCAGAAAGCTTATAGGCGGTGGACTGACGCCGGGAGTGTTTCCTGCGGAGGTGCACGGTGATCAGGGTCCATTGAGGTGAAGTGCGGGGATGGGGTTTACGATGCGTCCGGTTTTTCAGTGGCTTTGACACACGATCTGCATCACTTGAAAAACGAGGCTACTTTATACCGGGACGAACCGGGAGGCGTTTACCGTTCAGCTTTACAATTCTATCAATGAGCTTATCTTGTCGGAGGATGTCAAAGGCATTACTACAGGGGACGTGATCACGATACGCATACTGGATGGACAGGCTTCAGGCATTTATTTCCTGAGGATCAAATCTGGTCGTAATAAAACGGAAACACACCGTCTGGTAAAGATCAATTAGAGCTGATCGGTTTGTAATGAACGGCCGTGTATTGTTAACAGAGCGTTAATTTGTATGGCCCTAATAAAAGAATTGAGTACCTATGCGTTAATAACGGGTTATGAAGATAACCTCAGGAAAAAATACAGAAACAACTCCCTTCAATCTGTTATAGGCAGGCAAAGTACCGCTTGTTGCAGGGTTTGAGGCCGGTAATCCGGGGAAAATATACGGTTGTGTCAAAATAATAAAAGATTATTTTCGATAGATGTATGAAAATTCATTTTCATCTGCTAAATTTGGCCCTCGAAAATATCTTCAAGCTGACACAACGGTGATCAAGAAGGCTGACGGAGGTATCAAAACGACCAGTATCCGGTGATTTCCGGATCGGGAAATATAAAATGTTCCCGCTGCTACAACAGGTTGGTTGGATTTAAATCCGCGATTAAAACAAATCCTGATTAGTGATGTTATATAACAGAAGGATCAGGAATTAAGACATATTAAGATTTTATTGTAAGGTGTTTTTATATTAAGGGCTGGCGTCTCCCGACGCTGGCCTCTTAATTTTATGGGGTTACTGTCAGTACGGTGAGATAGTTTCCGTGTTCAACAAAGTATCATTGATCGATATTATAGTATTATAATTTCCAGCGGTGTCCATTGAAATTTGATCATGTTAAATAGTCTTTGCAGGAGGCACCTGGAGTCTGGTTACGCTCGTTCTTCTGTAACGGGTACGGGCATCACTACGATTAGCAGATAAAAACCTCCCAGGCACTAATAAATATTTTGACAATGAATTTGATCTACCGTTCTCTTATTTTACTGTTTGCTGTAGTTGGCGGTCATGTGGGCATTGCACAGGTTGCACAGATCCAGATCCCCAGGATCGGGATGATGCCTGACGAGCCAAGCCCTTATAATATGCGCGACTGGAAATCTGTGGCGATGAAGTATGATTCGTTTGTATATGACATACATAAGACAGGCCAGTACCTGCCGTTGGTCTCTATCAGGAATAATGGCAATAATTATCCCGGGAATAAGTTCTTTAGCATGCAGACCTACGTCGGTTCCAACAGCACGACCGGCAATGAGGCTATCAATTCCATGCCGTCGCTTGTGGGAGCTACGCTCGTGGGTATCGATAAGTCCGATCAGTTCGGTGAAAACTGGGTTTTGATGAGCCAGGACTTTTACAATAAGAAGAACGGTGAAAACATATATCTCAACGGAACCAATTCGGGCAGCGGACACGACTGGTGGTACGATATGATGCCCAATATTTTCTTTTACCAGCTGGCAGATCTTTACCCCAACATCGGAGGTGAAAAAGATCAGCAATTTATATCCATTGCGGATAAAATGCTCGCGGCTGTGAAAGCCATGGGAGGAAGCGACCGCCCCTGGTCGATGCCCAATATGAATTACCGGGCGTGGAGCTTCAAGACCATGACACCCCTGGCTGAAGGCGTTATCGAGCCGGAGGCAGCCGGAGCCTTTGCATGGCTCTTATACAATGCCTACTTAGTGACGGGCAATGCGGAATACCTCAAAGGTGCAGAGTGGAGCCTCGACTTCCTCCATGAGCTGAGCAGCAATCCTTCTTACGAATTACAGCTGCCCTACGGTACTTATACCGCGGCAAGGATAAATGCAGAGCTGGGCACTCAGTATAATGTCGAAAAGCTGGTCAACTGGAGCTTTGACCGTGGCCCACTGCGGGGATGGGGCACCATCGTGGGTAAGTGGGGAGGATTTGATGTATCGGGCCTGGTCGGCGAAGCCAATGATAACGGAAACGATTATGCGTTTCAGTTGAATGGCGTACAGCAGGCGGCGATGTTGGTCCCAATGGTCCGGTATGACAAACGTTTTGCCAGCGCGATAGGCAAATGGGTGCTGAACATGGCCAATGCGACGAGGCTGTATTTTCCGGGATTTCTGCCTTCGCATCTCCAGGACGGATCTTCCTGGGCCGGTCAGTATGATCCCGACAGGGCCATCGGCCATGAGGCGCTCAGAGAAAAGTGGAACGGAAATTCACCCTTTTCGACCGGAGACGCCCTTAAAGGCGGCTGGGCCGGGACCAACCTGAGCCTGTACAGTACCTCCAGCATCGGCTACCTTGGCGCCATCATCGAAAAAACCAATGTAGAAAAGATACTGCGTCTGGACCTTAACAGGACCGATTTTTTTCAGAAAAAGTCCTATCCAACCTATCTGTACTATAATCCCTATGGCGATGACAGGCAGGTCAATATCGACCTGGGCGGCGGTCAGAAAAGCGTATATGACGCCGTGACGGAAAGCTGGATCGCCGAAGAACAGAGCGGCGTCATCGAAATAACGATCCCGGCAAAAAGCGCATTAATTGCGACCATCACCCCGGCGGATGGCATCCGGAGCTATGACAGGAACAGGTTCCTGGTAGACGGGATAGTAGTTGATTACAACCAGACAGCTGTTCAATACACCTATGCTCCGCGGATCCTGAGCCTTGCACCGGAGAAGGATACGGTTGAATTCGGAAAGGTGACAAGGATATTTGCCAGGGCCTTGGATAAAGATTCCGGTAACATGACCTATGACTGGTCGGCTGAGTCGGGTGAGCTGACTGGCAACGGAAGCGAAGTTACGTGGACTGCGCCGGAAGCGGAGGGCTATACAACCATAACCCTGATCGTATCGGATGAGTCGGGCAACAAAGATACCTTATCCACAGAGGTCTATTCTTTAGCTGAGATAAATGTCGAGCCGGAGATCATCAGGATCATCACTTCAGCGATCCATGTTATACCATCCCAGAGTATAGAGATGCAGGGAATTGCCGAAGATGCCAACGGCGACGATCTGGCCTATCAATGGTCGGCTGCTGCGGGAACATTCACTGACAGCGGCAACCAGTCAACCGGCTGGATCGCCCCGGCTGCTGAAGGGATCTATACGATCACATTAAAGGTGACGGATGAAGGTGGCTTGTCAGATCTTGCCACGGTTGATATCCTGGTAAAAGAATTTTCATCCGGAGCGGCAGGAGATCTGGTTGCCTGGTATCCATTCTCCAATAATGTGCTGGACAGTACGGACTACCATCATGACGGCATCCTGTCCGGTCCCCTGTTTGTCAATGATATAAAGGGCAGACCTAAGAGCGCATTGGCATTTGACGGGGTCAATGACAAGGTCACGGTCAATGCCACACAAGACCTGAACTTCCAGGATGCGATCACAGTGAGCTGCTGGGTCAGGCCCGATGCTTTGCCGGACAGGGAGAGCTTCATTGTTTCGCACGGCAGCTGGCAGAACAGGTGGAAGCTGTCAGTAACCCCTGAAGGCCTTCCCCGCTGGACTGTCAATACAACAAATACGATTACGGATCTCGATGCGGTAGCTCCACTTCAGAACGGGAATGCAGCTATGATCACGGTATGCTATGATGGTAAAATAATGACCATGTATATCGACGGTGAGCTGGTATCATTTAAGGCACAGACAGGCAAAATCAGGCAGAGCAACATACCGGTCCTGATCGGGCAGATGACTCCTGATGAGGCCAATTATAATTTCAGAGGGCTGATCGACGAGGTAATGGTATTTAATTACGCGCTGGCACCTGACGAGATCAAAGAGCTGTACCAGAAGTCTGTTCTCAGAAATAAGGATATAGATGATCAGATGTCTCAGGTATCCTTATTTCCTAATCCGGCTGATAATGAGATCCATATTCAATTGAAAGGAAAAGGGGTCAACGGCCTGGTTGAGGTGATGGACCTGTCAGGCAGGGTCGTGAAGAGAGTCCGGCTCAGCTCAGCTGAAAAGGTGAGCATCGATGTATCCGGTTTAAATCCCGGTGTGTACCTGATAAGGATACTTTCACCCGAACTGACCGGTGTCGGGCAATGGGTTAAGATATAGGTGGCGGAGAGTATGGGGTGAGGAGAATGAAGGAGTGGCGCATGGGGATTTGCCACCTCCTTGATGATTATCCGCTTTTATACTTCTGCTTGTCGTACCAGGTGTTTTCTACGCTTAGGGAAGCTAAATGCTCAAACCACTCTGCTTTTAGAGCTTTTCTGTTGATCTTGAAGGTAAATTCATCCAGATAACGTTGCAGGTAACTGCTAAGGACATTGTGATGGATGCCGTTGATGTTTCGTTTGGCATTCCATGTCATTATCCGTGTCCAGGGAACGGACTTGTTTCCCGGGATATGATTATTTTCTATTCCTGGGAGCTGGAGCGATATTGTTTTCATTGCATTAAATGCAAGTCTCCCGCTTGTTGTAAGTAATACTGCCGGCTCTGTTTCGCTTTTATGCCTTTGTCTTTCCTCCTCTTGAGTAACAAACATTCTGACCCTATGCAAGGTGGTATCATTTTGACCCGATTTAGCGTTTTTTGAACCCTGACCGATTGAGGCCATGACTCTTACCATACATTGAGGCTTGGTGGCTATCCGTCCTGATCCTGATCTTTGGGCTTTGGCTTGCCGGGAAATCAGGTTTTTTGCTGTGTGTTTGTTAGAGGCGCATCTAGTTTCAGTAGCCGATTGGTTGGGCTTTTGGGTGTTAAAGCATATTTCCCGGACTTCTACCACACCTTCAAGCCTGTATTTGCTGTCATGCACTCCCATCGCAGCCCGGATCTTGTGCAGCATCGCCCAAATGGGCTCATAACGTTTGTGCCTGAGGTGGAACTGGATATCCTTTGCAGAGAAACTCTTGGTGGGGAAAGTCATCATGAACATACCATACAGCCAATAATGAAACGGGAGCTTGGAAGACTCCATGACTGTACCGCTACGCAGGGTGATACGGTAATGACACTTTTTACAATCATGTGAAATATATTTCTCTCGCCAGTAAAAAGCTGTTCCTTTACAGGTGGGGCAAATTAAGCCTTTATTTTCTTTCAGTTCTCTGAAATAAGCAATACAGGAAGCTTCTGTAGGAAATCTACGGGTAATTTCGAATGGGATCATGATTATGAAGTTTTTCCAAAATTACAAAATAGTAAATAAACGGACAATCAATAAGTAAATAAAATTTCAACCCCACCCACCTTCCCCTCCCTGCACATAACCTCCGGGCCTGACCAATAATTGCATACCGCAAAAAATCGACTTATTCCGGGTTTCATTATCTCCTTTGGAATATCATTTGGTCGTTCTATGTTTTATCTTCATTAAAATATCATACTTTACCGCCAAAGTATCATAATTCTTTTTTTTCTGATTCTAACTTTACATCCGTCATTTACTCTAATTACATTCATTTATTCACTTCCAGTATTTGGATAAACAAACCTTTTTTATGAAATATTTACAACATTTAAAAACTTTGATTTTTATCTGGTTGGTTAGCACGACGGCCCTTCTGGCACAAAATCCCGTCACCACCTATTCCTTCTCCGGTAATGTTAAAGATGGAATAAGCGGTACAGGTGCACAGATCAACGCTCTGTCCCTCACGCAGGACCGCTTCGGCAACGCAGCCAGCGCAGCAGCTTTTGATGGCTCACAAAGCGCATTGTGGACACCCTCCCGCCCGGAATTAAATACCGGTCAGACCACTGTCTCTCTATGGATCAGGGCCAACAGCATTCCGGTCCAGGGCGAAGTCTATCTTTTTTCTTTCGGCGGATGGCAGGAACGGTACAAAGTGTCTGTCCCTAATCACGGTAAACCGGTCTGGACTACCAATAGTTCGAGCGGAATTTCAGATCTCGATTCGGGTGACGGTAACGTCGTCTCCCCCGGAACATGGCAGCATTGGGTTTTTGTCCATGATGGCGCAAAAGACCTCATTTATCTGAATGGTGTCCTGGCCAACTCCAAAGATGCTTCAGGGACTTTGAACAATTCCTCATCAGATCTTGGAATAGGTTTCAATCCTATTGACAACGCCAATTTTTTCGATGGCGCAGTGGATGATGTAACCATCTTCGACGGTGCGCTCGATGCCTCACAGGTAGCGGATCTCTATGCGGCTGAAAGCACCAGGCCTGTGGTTCCTCCTTCCGTGGTAGCTCATTACCAGTTGAATGGAAATGGACGTGATAACAGCGATCATAAGAATCATGCGGTTGCGACCGATGTTACTACTCAGACGGATCGCTTCGGTTATGGCGCCAGCGCATTGGGATTCAATGGCTCCACTGCAAAGGTCGCTGCATCTAATTCTGATGTTTTGAATTCCGATTATACGACTATCAGCTTTTGGGTCAAACCGGCAGTCTTACCTGCTTCAGGTGAAGCGTTTCTGATCTCCAACGGCGGCTGGCAGGAAAGAATAAAGATCTCTGTACCCAGCCACGGTAAGGTTGTTTTCACGACCAACAGCAGCAGCGGTATTTCCGATATGGATGCCGGCGGCGGGCATGAGCTTGTGCCGGGTGTATGGGCACATGTGGTTGCCATTCATGACGGCACGAATGATAAAATATTTATCAATGGCGCGCTTGCCAATTCAAAAGCGGTAAGCGGCACATTAAAAGCTACTACACATCCTTTGGGTATCGGCTTTGACGCTATCGACAATGGCAGCTACTTCAATGGCAGCCTTGATGAGGTCCTGATCTACAACTATGCTCTGACGGATGGAGAGGTCGCGGCGCTTTATACACAGCAGTCCACCTTCCCGGGCTCAACCTCTGATATAGTAGCGGATTATGGCTTGAACGGCGATGCTTCCGATGCCTCACAATTCAATAATGATGCAACAGGAAGCGCGGCTTTTGGTGCAAATCGTTTCGGATGGGCCAATAACGCATCTGTTTTTAACGGAGGGGATTCACTGACGGCGCCTAATTCACCGGCGTTGAATTCTGACTTTGCAACGGTGAGCTTCTGGGTAAAGATGGATGAGTTGCCGGTATCAGGTGAAGCCTTCCTGGTCTCTAACGGTGGTTGGCAGCAAAGGATGAAGATCTCCGTGCCGGGTCACGGTAAGGTTGTATTTACCACCAATGCAAGCAGTGGTATCTCTGATATGGATGCCGGCGGCGGAAACGAACTCGTACCCGGCGTATGGGCGCATGTTGCAGCAGTACACGACGGCACCAATGATATTATCTATATAAATGGTGTTCAGGCAAACAGCAAAGCCGTAGGTGGAACGCTCAACAAGGCCTCGGCTCCTCTGGGCCTGGGTTGGAACCCGATCGACAAAGGTAACTTTATGAAAGGATCCCTGGATGATGTGCTGATCTTCAACAGAGCTCTGAGTGCTGCTGAAATACAGGATCTCTACAACTCTCAGAAAGATGCACCGGTTATAACGGATCCGCTGGTAGCCAACTATACCTTTACCGGCAATACCGCTGATGCGTCTCCATATAACAATGATGCTGTAAGCAACGGCGCTCAGTTGGCCAATGACCGTTTTAACAAAGCCAACAGGGCTTATTCCTTCAACGGTACATCATCCGAGATCACCGCGGCTAATTCCGCCCAGCAGAATTCTGATTATACGACCATTGCTTTCTGGGTCAATGTTAAGAATCTGCCGGTAAACGGTGAAGCGTTCCTCCTCTCCAATGGCGGATGGCAGGAAAGATGGAAGATCTCTCTGCCTGCTCATGGCAAACCGGTATTTACTACCAACAATACTTCCGGTATCTCTGATATGGATAGTGGCGGAGACAATGCGCTTGTTCCGGGAACCTGGACCCACGTGGCTATGACCCATGACGGTACAAATGATAAGATCTATTTCAACGGTGAGGTCGTGGCAACCAAGGCGGTTGACGGAGCACTCAACAGTACGTCTCATCCATTAGGTATCGGTTACAACCCGGTAGACGGAGGCAACTATTTCGAAGGCAGTCTGGACGAAGTCCGCATCTACAACAGAGCGCTTTCAGATGCTGAAGTTGCCGCACTGTATGCTGAGCAATCTGTCGAAACACCGGAATCAGATACGGAAGCGCCTACGACTCCCCTTGACCTGACCGCTTCGGTTCTGTATACCAATATCGATCTGAGCTGGTCACCTTCTGATGACAATGTCGGCGTATCTGCCTATAATGTCTATCAGGACGGAGCTAAGATAGCGACGACGGCAGAAGTGACCTATAAGCTGACCGACCTTACCCCGCTGACCGAATACGAATTGGGCGTAAGCGCAGTCGACGCTTCAGGTAATGAGTCATCTGTGTCTACGATCCAGGTTACCTCAGGTGAAGACGAAACCCCTGATACAACGCCTCCTTCCGCTCCTGGTAACCTCTCTGGTATCGCAGGCGCAAACTCCGTGCTCCTCACCTGGGAGCCTTCGGTCGACGACCGCCAGGTAAAAGGTTATGAGGTCAGCGTGGATGGATTCCACTTTGATTCCCTTCCGGGAAATGCCACATCAGTGCTGGTCAACGGTCTTGATCCCGAAACTCTGTACTCATTTGAGATATATGCCTTTGACAATGCCGGAAATAATTCCGATATCTCCGAGCTGACCCTCAGCACCACCAAGGAGATCGACGCCGGAGAGCCTGGACTGGTGGCTTATTATCCTTTTGAAGGCAATGCCAATGATGTTACGCCTTATGCCAATCATGGCGTGATAGGCGGTGATGCTGTCTTCGAGCCGACAACCCACCCTAACGGCGGTGCCCAGAATATTAAGTTCGACGGTCTCAGGGATTCTGTGTTGGCCCCCAATGCCGTCCAGTTGATCTCTGATTATGCATCGATCGCATTCTGGATCAGAGTGGACGAGGTCAATCCTAACGATGCCGAGGCATATGTGCTGGATTTCGGTCACTGGAGTGAAAGATGGAAGATATCTCTTCCCAAGCATACCAGGATCGTATTCACTACCAACTCTAAGACGGCCCAGTTCCCCAGCCTTATTTCCGATATGGACTCCAAAGACGGAAATGAAATGGTGCCCGGATTCTGGTGGCATGTCATCATGACCCACGACGGCACCAATAACCGCATCTATGTGAACGGAGAAATGGTCAATGAAGTATCGGCTCCGGGCACACTCAACAGTACCAGCCTGCCATTCTGTATGGCGAGCAATCCCGTAGAAGGCGGCCAGTACTTCAATGGCGCCCTGGATGAGGTCAAGATGTATAATAAGGCTTTGACCGCTGAGGAAGCGCTCAACCTCTACACAGTAGGCTCAACCGGTACCAAAGACCTGGAGAATAAAGTTGCTGCGCTGGTCGAATCCGTATTCCCGAACCCGACCACGGACAGGCTTTGGATAGAGCATAGCTTTAATACTTCCAAACCCATGCTGATCCGTATTATGGATGTTCAGGGTCGTCAGGTTGGAGCCGTTAAATACGGTGCCGGCCGGTTACCTCTCGACAGATTCAGCATCAATACTTCCAATCTGAGCCCGGGATCTTATTATCTGAATTTCGTGTCTGACGAACATAGCCTTGGATCTGTCAAGTTCCAGGTCAATTAACATTAACTGAAGAGGGGCCAATGGCGGAGATCAGCCATTGGCTTCCTTTTTTGACTGACACTTTATTACTTTATAATTATTTACCGTTAATACCTCTATTATTATTTAATAATGGTAACAAGATTTGCTCAAAATCCGATTATTTCAACTAAGGATATCAAGCCCAGCAGAGAAGGATTTGTAGTAGAATGTGTCCTCAATCCAGGTGCTTTTACTTTCGAAGGCAAGACCTGGCTTATCCTGCGGGTAGCGGAAAGACCTGCTCAGAAGGATGGACACGTTTCCTTCCCTGTCTATAATGAGCGTAACGAGATCGAGATCCTGGAATTTCGTGTTGATGACCCGGCTATCTACCTCGGAGATGCCCGTCTCGTCAGGTATAACGGAATGGCTTATCTTTCCACTATCTCTCATCTCTGTCTTGTGTGCAGTGAGGACGGGATCAATTTTTACGAACCTGAGGACTTCCCTACAAGGATCTTTGCCCATGGGCAGCTGGAGGCATATGGGATCGAAGACTGCAGAGTCAGTGTGATCGATGGCGAATACCTGCTGACCTATACCCAGGTATCACGCTATGGTGTCGGTGTGGGACTCATCCGCACGCATGACTGGCGTGATCTCCGGAGAGAAGGTATGATCTTTCCTCCTCATAATAAAGACTGCTGCATATTTGAGCATCAGATCGACGGAAGGTATTATGCCCTGCACCGGCCGTCAGGTGTCGATCTGGGTGGTAACTATATCTGGATCGCTTCATCTCCTGATCTTATTCACTGGGGTAATCACACCTGTGTCATGACGACGCGTCCGGGCTCATGGGACAGTGCCCGCGTAGGCGCCGGCGCAGCGCCTATAAAAACCGAACTTGGCTGGCTCGAAATATATCACGGCGCCGATGCCTCGCATGTATATCATTTGGGTGCGATGCTGCTCGATCCGGACGATCCTTCAAAGGTAATTGCCAGGTCAGAGATGCCTATACTGAGCCCTGATATGGATTATGAGCAAAAGGGCTTTTTCGGAAATGTTGTTTTTACCAACGGACATCTGGTCAATGGCGATGAGATTACCCTGTATTATGGCGCATCCGATGAGGTGATCTGTGGTGCGACGTTATCCGTCAGAGAGATCCTGAGCTCACTGGAGCCTCAGCTTGCCAGCCAGCTTAATTCATAATACTGTTCAATGATCTGTTATGCTGAATAAAGAACTCCAATATTTCAAATCTCACAGCCTTCCCATGCGCATGCTCCTGATCACCAATCTGATCTATGCCCTGGTCCTGCCTATTATCGAGCTCTTCATAGGCGCCTATATCATGCGCAATTCGAATGACATCAGCCTCGTCGTGATATTTCAATTGTCCCTGTATATCGGTATTCCGGCTACATTTGCGCTCAATGGTTATCTGCTCAATCACTTCAGGATAAGCCGTCTGTATTCCCTTGGAATGCTGCTCAGCGGTATATCGATGACCGCAATGATGTCGCTTGAGGAGCTGACGACCTGGGGCATCTTCGGCACCGGACTGATCATGGGACTTTCCTATGGTTTTTTCTGGGCCAACAGGGACTTTCTCGCACTCAACACGACTAACAACGCGAATAGAAATTACTATTACGGCATCGAAACATTTTTCTATACCATTGCAGGGATCATCATTCCTTTCGGCGCCGGAGCATTTATTGCCAGCACCAAAGAGAACGGCTGGTTCGCGGGTAATATCAACGTCGCCTATTATTGCCTGGCCGCTTTTGTGATCATATTGACAATTATTGCTTCAGTCCTGGTCCATAAAGGCAATTTTCAGAATCCCAAAAAAGCGCCTTTTATTTTCACTAAATTTCATCCCTTATGGAATAAGATGTTGCGTCTTTCCGCGCTGAAAGGCATTGCTCAGGGCTATATCGTTACTGCCCCGGTGATGCTCATCCGTACCCTGGTCGGGGAGGAAGGCAGCATGGGCTCTATTCTGTCTATTGCAGCCTTTGTTTCTGCGATCCTGCTGTATATCCTCGGCCGTACTACCACACCTGAGCACCGCCTGAAAATATTTTCGATCGGCCTGATCATCTTTCTTGCCGGAGCCGTATTTAATGCCGCATTATATTCAGCGGTCGGTGCGATCTTGTTTGTATTGTGCCTGAGCTTCGCACGTCCGTTGCTTGACATCGCTTATTTCCCGATACAGCTGCAGGTCATCGATTTTGTATCTGCAAAAGAAAAGCGCAATGACTTCGCCTATATCTTTAATCATGAGATCGGCCTGCTGGTAGGGCGCCTTGTCGGTTGCGGCCTGTTTATTATCCTGGCAAGATACGTCAGCGAATATGTCGCTTTGCGTTATGCCCTACTTGTAATTGCTGCCATCCAGGTTTTGTCGGTATTTATGGCCCGGAGCATTCTGAAAGACAAAGCCTGGGAAGAGCCGCATCACGAAGTGGAACCTGTTCCACAGCCCATGAATCTCTGATCAATTAATGTTTATGTTTAAGATGAAAAATAATTTCTCATTTACGGCTGTATTGCTCCTGATAATTACGGGATTTGTCTCCTGTAGGACCAATACCGAAAGTATCCTGCCGCCTTCCTCGGTAGTCAGCCAGATCGATATCCCCCGTGTTACCGGGATGCCGGATATGCCCCGGCCGTATGTTATGAAGGATTGGAAAAAGACGGCTGTCGATTTTGATCATTATGTATATGATTTTAGCCAGAAAGGCCCTTTCCTTCCATTGATCTGGATCGATACGATGAAGCGTAATTTTCTGCAGAATACCTACGGAATTTATACGGCTATCGGAGATGTCCGCGAAGGCCCGCATGTCAATGACGGCGAAAATCATGAAGCCATCGGGGCGCTCGGGTCTATCATCGGCGCGACTCTCGTGGGCATTGATAAGTCCGAACAGGATGGAAATAATTATGTCGCTATGGTCAAAAATTATTTCAACAAGGATAACGGTTGGAATATAATCATGAATTTTACAGGTAAAAAAGCCCACATAGGCGGCGGATATGGCAATGATTACTGGTATGATATCTATAACAATGTGCTCTTCTACGGCGTCTCACATTTTTATCCGAATGTGGAGGGCATCGACTCTGTCCAGCGTGCCATAGCCGACCAGTTTCTCGCTTCGGCCCATAAGCTCGGGAGTAATTATTCCTATTCCTTTTTTGATTTTTCTACAATGACGCCCGGCAAAAATCATATACCCACTCAGGAAGATGTCGCTGCCGGTTACGCATTTGTTCTCTATGCAGCTTATATCAAATACAAGGATGATAAATATCTCAAAGGTGCGGAAATGGCTCTGAAGGCCCTGGAAGCTCAGAAAGAAAACAGGAACTACGAACTATTCATGCCTTTTGGAGCTTATCTCGCGGCCCGGCTCAATGCTGAAGCTGGCGGAAATTATGATGTCATGAAGTTTCTCAACTGGACCTTTGAAGGCAAGTCCGTCAACCGTGACGGCTGGGGTATCATCGTCGGTAACTGGGGCGGTTATGATGTGTCGGGTATCTATGGCAGCACAAAGGATAAGGGAGGCTATGGCTTTGCTATGAATACCTTCGACCTGGCATGGCCGCTTCTGCCTATGGTCAGGTATGACCAGCGTTATGCCCGTTCTATCGGAAAATGGCTGCTCAATGCTGCCAATGCGTCCAGGCTGTTTTATCCCTATGATATCCCGGATTCCCTGCAGGCGCTTCCCGGGAAAAAAGCAATTACTAAAAATGTGATTGCATATGAAGGGCTGGTAAAAGAACCGGATCTGAAAGGTCATACCGGCAAGTCTCCATTTGCCCAGGGCGACGGCCCGTTATGGGCGCCGGGCATGCCGGATGAGACCATGTTTTCCGTATACGGCAGTGGCCATGTGGGAATCTTTGGTGGTACTATCCGTACTACCGATGTGGAAGGTATCCTGATGCTGGACTGTCTGGCTACCGATATGTACCGGAAGGAAAATGCCTTTCCTACCTATCTTTTGTATAATCCGCACAAGGATAAAAAGTCGGTTACGGTGCCGCTCGGCTCTTCGTCTGTCGACCTTTATGATGCTGTAAGCCAGAAATTTATTTCTAAAAATTTAACGGGAAATAGCAGCGTTGAAATTGCGCCCAATCAGGCTGTCTTGCTTATATTTGTGCCCGCAAAAAGTAAGCTCTCTGCTGAAAATAACCAGTTGAAGGCCAACGGTACGATCATTGATTTTAATTATAAAATAAATAAATAGACTTATTAATTCTCATAATTACTAAGACTTTGACACAACACACTACTTATAATCATTAAACTTTTTTGAATTAATAAGTTCTATTTATCAGCCGTCGATCATGTATTGATGGCTTTTTTGTTTTTGTCTTGCGAAATAATTTCTATTTTTATACTGATAAAACGCTTTCTAACTGCCAATCTCCTTATATGCGTACAACCTTACTCCGTTCATTGCATAATTCCTTTAAAGAAGCAGCCCGCAGAAAACTGAAAAACGACCCGGCTTTCCGGAAGGAGATCTCAGAGAGTATTATATCACATTCGCGCAGGAGGATGCTGAAAAACCTGACCCTGAGCGCCGGCGGACTGCTGGTCGGTTCCGACCTCCTCTTCGGTAAGAATGACTTCTTTTTACCTTTTCAGGATGATATCAAACAGCCGGCCATAGCGATCCTCGGAGGCGGAATGGCAGGATTGCACGCAGCGTGGATCCTGCAGAAAAATGGCATACATGCCAGGGTGTATGAAGCTTCCTCAAGAGTGGGAGGGAGGATGTATACCCTCCATAACCGTTTCGGTAAGGGGCTTAATACGGAGGCCGGCGGAGAATTTCTCGATACCAGCCATAAGGATATGCTCAACCTGGCAAAGCACTTCGGTCTACCGCTCCTCGATGTCACTCAGGACTCATCGGATATTGAGGAGATCATCTTCCGCTATGGCAATGTAAGCTATTCCCAGGAAGAGGCTGCGAAGGCTTTTGAGCCGGTCGTCAAAACATTGGTCGATGACAGGCTCAGGTGTGGTGAAGATTATGATACTCCTTATGCCGAAGCCCTCGACAATACCCCGATGGAAGCTTATATCAGAAAGCTCGGCTGTGAGATGTGGCTGCAGGAGCTGCTGATCGCGGCCTATATAGGGGAATATGGACTCGATGCCGGTGAGCAGTCAGCTCTCAACTTCATCAGCTTCATCGGTTTCCCTAAGGATGGAAAGTTGCCGCTGTTCGGGGAAAGCGACGAACGTTATAAGGTGATCGGCGGAAACGAACAGATCATATATAAGCTCGGTGAGGCGTTGGGGGATAAGATCCAATACCAGATGAAGGTCTCTGCCATCTCTAAAAAAGGCCGCCGGTATGTCATTGACTTCGATCAGGGTCAGCCCGTTGAGGCGGATATTATCATCTGTACCATTCCTTATTCCATTCTGAGAAATATCGATCTGAAGATACCTAATATCGATCCGCTAAAACTGAAATGTATCAGGGAGCTTGGTTACGGCCAGAACAATAAGCTTCTGCTGGGGATGAATGACCGCGTATGGAGATACGGAGCCCGGCCTACCATGGGTTATACCTATGATAAGATGATCCACACGGGTTGGGACAATTCCCACATGCAGAATGAAAACAAAGGGCCGGCCGGATATACGGTCTTCCTCGGAGGCAGTGAGTCGCTTCACGTGGCTTCTCAAACCACACTTGTCGACGGCCGGCGTAAGCTCGATGAGAAGGGTCTTGCGCCGTTTCTCAATAAGATGGACAGTATCTACGGCGGATTCAAAAGCCGGTTCTCCGGTGACCATGAGGTCATAACCTGGTCAGGCAACCCATTGACCAAGGGCTCTTACGCGGCCTATAAGGTCGGGCAGTGGAGCACTATCTCCGGATGGGAAGGTACACCGCTGAATGATACTTTTCTATTTGCCGGAGAGCATTGCAGCTCCGATTTCCAGGGATTTATGAATGGTGCGGCGGAAACAGGCAGGCAAGCGGCGGAATCAGTGCTGAAGAAAGTATCTAAAAGGTAAACTGACCAGTCATTAAGATCCGGTCAGGGTTGCCGTAATGTGGACTGGTCCCTGTCGGTAGCAGGAAGGTTATTTTTATGTAAATGATTTTACAGACCCGGAACCGGTATCTGCCAGGGTGCAGGAATATGACGGGTTGGTCCGGCGTCGTCGTAAAAAGGCTGTTGCAACTTTTGCGGTTATTCTTTTGTTTTTACTGGTAATTTAATTTCAGTCATCCGTTTTTTACTTGTAACCATGCGGATAAGCAATATTTATGGACGAAAAAGTACTCTTCAGATCTTACCTTACTTTATTTGATGAAGCCGAATTCCCACTGATCCTTTCTTATGACATAGAACAACCGGAGTCCTTTTCGGATGATCCTCTGCCTGCAGGTCTGGCCCAGTTGTTTATCGCCGAAGAAGAGGACGGAATTGACGGTTTTGTCGAATACATACCTGTCGTGCAGTTCAGGCTCAATAAAAATTACCTCGCTTGCATTGTATGGAAAGCAAGCCTGGGTAGCTACGAATTCCTCCTGGTCGTGTATGATAATGACGGCAATATACAGGAAACGGATTCTGTCGCAGGGACCTTCTACAGCAGTGATCCCATGACCTATAAGATCGCCGAATTTGCCACGCCCACAAAGGCCGTAGTAGTGGAAGGCAATATACATGCTACCGATAAAGAAGCCGACCTGCCGTCAGCCAGAAAATATATTTTAAACATAAGTGACATTGGAGAGATCAACTATTCCATTGTCGGAAATCTATAACATGACTAAAAATTATCCTAAATCCTTCAAAGGGCAGAAGCTCAATGCACAGGAATTGAAGAATGTGATCAGCCGGTCACTTAAAAAACAAACAGGCGTATCCTTATCGCCTGCAAAGCTTATTAAAAGCCTCAAGATCAGCAATACCAAAGCAGAGGTCCAGGCTACCCTGCAAAAGCTTGTCAGGGAAGGCCGTGTCCGTGAGACAGCGGCTGATATGTACCAGAGTAATAACGGTGTGTCGGCCAGGACAAGATTATACGCAGGAAAGGTCGATATGACCCGTTCGGGTGCAGCCTATATTATCGTTGAAGGCCGGCAGGACGATATCTATGTCGGACCTAATGACCTCAACGGCGCCATGAACGGTGATACGGTCGAGGTAGCCGTCACCCCGCGTTCCGGCAGGCGTAAGCCGGAGGGCAAGATCACCCGTATTATCCGGCGGGGCCGGTCCATATATATGGGTAAGATATTTGTAAATAAGAAATACAGCGTCGTAGTCCCTTATAAAGCGCCTTCCGGATTTGAGATCTTTGTCTTCCATGATGAATTGAACGGAGCGGACAACGGTGACATCGTGACCGTGCGTATTACTTCGTGGCCCGCCGGCAAGAACCGCATGGTCAGAGGTGTTGTGACTGATATCCTGGGACAGGAAAACTCTTCCGACATGGAGATGAAATCGATCCTGATCGGTCAGGGCTTTGATCTTCATTTTTCAAAAGAAGCTCTGGCTGAAGCGGAACTGATGCCGGTCAGCATATCCGAACAGGAAATAGCATTGCGCAGGGATATGCGTGATACGGTGACTTTTACGATCGATCCCTTCAATGCACGTGATTTTGACGATGCCCTATCCTATAAAGAGCTGGAGGACGGAACGATAGAGATCGGCGTCCATATAGCTGATGTCTCCCATTATATCAAACCGGGCGGACCACTGGACCGGGAAGCGTACGAACGCAGCACTTCCGTCTACCTCGTGGACCGCGTGCTGCCTATGTTGCCGGAGAAACTGTCCAACGAGCTTTGCTCCTTACGACCTCAGGAGGATAAGCTGACATTTTCCGCTGTGTACGTTTTTGACAAGCAATATAAAATTGTTTCAGAATGGTATGGCAAGACGGTCATCCACAGTGATCGCCGGTTTACGTATGAAGAGGCACAGGAAATATTGGAACGGGGCGAAGGTGATTTTGCCAGGGAATTAATGCTGATGAATACCATCGCCGGTAAGCTGAGAGACGAGCGGTATGCCAGGGGAGCGATATCATTTGAGGCGGATGAGGTCCAGTTCAAGCTGGACGAAAACGGGGTGCCGGTCGAGGTCTTTATCAAAGAGCGCAAAGCCGCTCATATGCTGATCGAGGATTTTATGCTGCTTGCCAACCGGACCGTAGCGGAATATATCAGGAAAAAAGGTGTAACGGGAGAGATCCCTTTTGTGTATCGTGTCCACGATCAGCCGAATGAAGAAAAGCTGAACGATTTTGCCCTTTTTGCAGCGGACCTGGGCTTCAAAATGGACCTTTCCAGTCCAAAGGCTATTGCCAATTCGTTCAACGAGCTCGCCAAACGCGCAGAAGAAGACGATGCCCTGAAACTGCTCACACCGCTTGCCATCCGTACCATGTCGAAAGCGGCATATACTACCACCAATATCGGCCATTATGGTCTTGGATTTGAATACTACACACATTTTACCTCACCTATCCGCCGATATAGCGATGTATTGTCGCATCGTATTCTTTACAGAAACCTGGGCAGCGATATCTACCGGGAGGATAAGGAGAAGCTGGAGATCATGTGTAAGCATATCTCATCGCAGGAACGCAAGGCTATGGACGCCGAAAGGGAATCGATCAAGTACAAGCAGGTCGAATTTATGAGCCGCTTCATAGGGCAGGAATTTGACGGTATCGTCTCAGGGCTGCATGACAGGGGCATTTTTGTAGAGCTGCTTTTGACCCATTGTGAAGGTATGATCCGTTTTGACCGTTTCGACGAGCCTTTTATCCTGGATGACGGCAAGCACAGAGCGACCGGAAGGGTTTCGGGCAGGGTGATCAGGATGGGTGATCCGCTGCGTATAAAGGTCCTGGACGCCGATCTTGACAAACGTCAGCTGGAGTTTGACCTGGCAGGGGAATGATGCGGCCGATAAGGATATTCCTTTATTTTCGGCAGATGATATGTATTTATCAGTGGCAATCCGGTAGACCGGCATTCGGCTTTGCTTTCCCCGGATAGGATATTGCCCTCCTTTATATCCGGAAAGATCAGGATCGCTTTTCAGAATGCGTGCTCATGCTCGGGACAGTCGACCCTCAGTTCGGTATCGGCGAGCTTTGTCTGAAGCAGCCTGCAGTAATGGGTGCCGTTCCGGGAGCTGTAGTTGGTGCAGCTGAAGCACATCCGTTGGATGGTTATGACGCCGTTACGGTTCAGCTCATAGATCAGCTTCAGCAAGCCGTCCAGCATGTTTTCCTTCTGTTCGGGAGAGAACCTGCTTATTGGCTGTTCAATGGCAGACGCAAATGAAGACGCGTTCCCGGCTACTTCTTTTCCTTCAGCTGTCAGCAGAATGGTATAGCTTCTTGTGTCCGTCTCGTCCTGTACCTTTATCACCAGGTTTTTCTGAAGCAATGCCTTCACACTGTCACTGATAGTGGCCTTGGTCATATTGAACTCCTCAGCGAGGTAGCTTATTTTACATTTTTCGCCGGAATGAAAAAGCAGGAAAATCAGGATCTGAGTCTGGATAGGGCTTAGCGCATTTTCTTTACTTTCATTCCAGAGCAATACTCTGAATGCTTCGGAAATGCGCTCCAGCGCAACTACGATCTTACTCTCGATCTTGTTTTCCTGCTTTTCCGGATTGAATGACGACATGCGATGTATTCAGGATTTATTTGGCATATAAAGTTAGTGATCCTAACTATGATATGCAAAAAAATATCAACCTTTTACATCAGCCATGGATGCACCGAAATTGATGTGCAATACATTGCCATTCGGGGTAATTAATGCCGGCACGGATTTCACACCTTTGCCTTCTGCTTCGGCGATCCTGTTTTTCTGTTCGCCGAGATGTACGATCTCCACGTTGTCGTTGCCTATCAGAGAGACGATGTCGTGCTCGGCGCTTACGCATACCGGGCAGCCTGCATGATAAAACACTGATTTGGTCATAATAAAAAATTTAAATGGTAACTGGCGATATTGCCTGTGCAAATATAGTAAGGAATCCTAACTATATAAAAAATACCGATATAAAAATTTGGAAGCACCGTTCAATAATTTTCGAAAATTATGATTATGATTGTGTCTTGAGGCGATTTTTGTTTTACAATGTACGATGTTGATCCTGTATATTGTTTTTTGATAATTTTTAAACAGAATATAAGCTGGTAATGGCCTATCGACAAGCGCTCAGGGAAGATGTTACGTATATCTTAGGCATGTTGGGAACAATATATCCTGTAAGCAAGGAGCTTGCTGCCGCTTTTTACGAGAAGACGGTGTACCTTGAGACCTCCCGAGACGAAATGCTGCTGAAAGAGGGTAGCCATTGTCAATATATGTACTTCATTAAAAAGGGAGCCTTGATGGGGCAAACCATTCATAAAAAGAAGCAGATCGTTACCTATATCTCTATTGAGAACGAGTTTGTAAGCTCTATCTCAGGGCTGCATGGCGTGGTACCTTCGCAGGAATCCATTATCGCCGTGGAGGACAGCCAGTTGCTGGCCATGCACAATAATGATCTGCAGGAATTGTTTCTCAGGCATTTTGATATGAACTTCCTGTTCAGGGTCATGGTGGAGAAATATTACCGGGATGCTCAGGAGCGTACACATATCATCAGGGTAGGCAATGCCAAAGAGCGTTATATGCACTTTGTAAATACCAGGCCGGGTTATATAGAAAGGCTGCCTTTGCATTTAGTGGCATCAATGCTGGATATGAAGCTCCCCACCTTGCTAAAGGTCCAGAAGCAGCATCAGTTGTCCTTAAAGAAGGACAGAGAAAGCGAAGAATGGTGTCGTAAGATAGAAGAATATATCGTTCGTCAGGAAATGTATAAAGTGTCCGGTTTAAGCCTGGAAAAAATGGCAAAGGACTTGTCAATTGCTACTCATAAACTATCGGCTATATTTAACAATACCTATCAACTCACATTTACAGATTTTGTAAACCGCTGCCGGGTCAGAAACATACAGCAATACATGGCCGATAAAGATGCAATGCACCATTATACCATTGAAGCCTTAGCAAAAAACGCAGGTTTTTCCACCCGAAGTGCATTTTATAATGCTTTTAAGAAGATAACGGGAATGAGCCCTGCGCAATACCGTAAAGATGTCGGATAGCACATCTCCAAAAGCTATTCTGTTATTTTTAGCATAGAAATTGTGGACCTGTACTATAGGTCAACGCATGATGTTAACAGCTGCATTCAATGATTTGCAGATAGAAGTTTCAAAAAGCGCTTACGCACTTGGAAAAACGAGCATTTATATAAACTGAAATAGAGAAGGCATCTATGCTTTCAAACAACTTTGTCCAGTTTTATAAAACTGGACAAAGTTGTTTCTTTAATATTTTAGGACAAGAAGAGGGGCTCTTACTTTTACGGAGTTAAAACCTAACTCCCTGTATTGTGAGCAAAATACTACACACTCTTGTATTCCTGTCAGCTCTGATTGCTTTTAGTTTTGATATTCATGCTCAGACCATCCGCTATGTAAGGCCATCCGCAACCGGTAGCGGCGACGGCAGCAGCTGGACTAATGCGGCCGGTAATCTCCAGGATATGATCAACGCTTCTTCGGCGGGCGACGAAGTGTGGGTAGCGGCAGGGACTTATACCCCGGCTACCAGTACCGGTCATACTATGAAAGAGGCTGTAAAAATTTATGGTGGCTTCCCTGCTACAGGCAATCCTACATTTGCCGACCGCAACTGGCAAACCCATATCAGCCTTCTACAGGGATATGCTCCCTTATTGAATGTGACCCAGCGCGTCATAAACAATACCGGCACCGGGCTTACCACAGCCGCCCTGCTCGATGGCTTTACCGTAGCCAACGGCAAAACCCGCAATCTCTTCGAGCACGGCGCCGGCATGTATAATAATGGAGCATCACCCACGGTACAAAACTGCATTTTTACCAATAATCTGGCACAAGGCGAAGGCGGCGGCGTGTATAATGTAGGCTGTAGCCCTGTCTTTATCAATTGTACGTTTTCGGGCAATGAAGCTCAGTACCTGTACCAGGTAGACCCGCCCGGCAGCGGCGGCGGCATGGGGAATTATAACAGCCATCCCACGGTTACAGACTGTACTTTCACGGGCAACTCATCGGGCCGCCACGGTGGCGCCCTGTCCAATATCAGCTCCAACCCGACACTGACCAATTGTACATTTACCAACAATTCGGGTTACGGGGGCGGGGCTGTCTATAATGATGCTGCAAGCCCGCTTTTTACCAAATGTGTCTTTTCAGGTAACGATGGCGCAACCGGCGGCGCTGTTTACAACTACAATTCTCCTGATCCCCGCTTTACCGGTTGTACATTTGCCGGTAATCATGCCGGAATAGGAGGTGCGGTTTACAATGAAAAGGGATACTACATCCAGGTCTATACCAATTGTGTATTTTACCAAAATTGGAGCGATAATAGCTATGGCGGCGCAGTATGCAACTCAAGCGCAGTTAGTAAATTTTACAATTGTGTGTTTACGGGTAATACGTCTGCCAGTAATCCGGCCATTATTTTTGCTATGGACTATACGAACAGCCAGGTGTATAATTCTGTCATTTACGGCAATAGCGGCGCTTTAGCCCGGTATAATTTCCCGAACGAACCTGTGACGATGAATAACAGCCTGGTACAGGGTTTGAGCTTCTCGCCGGGAAATCCGGGCAACAATATTGACGGCGCTACAGACCCGCTGTTCACAGATGCGGCAAATGCGATAGGAGCTGATGGCATCTGGGGTACGGCAGACGACGGTTTGCAGTTACAACCCTGTTCGCCCCTGATCGGTACAGGCAATAATGCCCTGGTTAATGTGCCAACGGATATACTGGGCAATGCCCGTATACAAAACGGCAAGGTGGATATAGGCGCTTACGAGAGTAATTATATCACGGCATCAGGGCCCAGCCTGTTCGTTGACGGCGGGGTAGCGGCATCGGGAACAGGAACAGGCTGGGGCAGCCCTTTTAAAACGCTTGTAGAAGCCCTCGCCGCCGCCAATCAATGCAGCAGTGTAGCAAGCATTTTTGTGGCCAAAGGAACCTATTACCCTACGGGTGCACAAAACGGAACCGACAGGAATGCCACCTTTCTCATCCCACAGCGTGGCGGGATCAAAATATACGGCGGTTATCCGACCGGTGGAGGCACAAGGAATATCACCGCCAATCCTACTATTCTTAGCGGTGATATAGGAACCCCCGTCAATAAAACCGACAACAGCTACCACGTGATGGTCATGACGGGCACACTTGCCGGCGCGGACAGTGTCGTGATAGACGGCTTTACCATTACCGGGGGAAATGCCAACAGCGGGACTCAGCATACCTATAACGGTCAGCTTACCAACCAGAGTGAAGGAGGAGGGTTGCTGTTACGGGAAAATAGTAACATAGGCAATAAAATAACCGTTCGCAATTGTACAATTACCGCGAACGCTGCAACGGACGCGGCAGGATTGTACATGTGGGCTTCTTCGGCGCTTGTTCATCATACGGTCATATCCGAGAATACGGCTTCCGGGAGTGGTGGCGGGGTGTTTATTTATGAGACATCTTCTCCTAAAATCATTAATTCAGTAATCAGTAAAAACACGGCAACAAACGGCGGAGGTATTTACAACCTCCAGGCGTCAACCTCACTGAGCATCATCAACACCACGATAAGCGATAATACCGCCACGACCAACGGAAACAACATACATAACCATACGGGCGCTACCGTTAATATGGCCAATTCCATTGTGTGGGGCCCGGATGCGGCTAAAAATATTCATAATACGTCAACCTTTAATGCTACTTACAGCGACATTCTACAACCGGGCGGGGCATATGCAGGAACAGGAAACATCAATGCAGTCCCGTTGTTCAGAAATCCGGTAGCCGGAGATTATCTTCCTTCTCCTTGTTCCCCGGTTATCAATGCCGGAAATAATACCGCTGTAAACAATGCTCCTTCCGGTTCGGGAACATCCGATATTTTGGGTAACCCGCGTATTTTCGGGAGTGTAGTAGATATAGGGGCGTATGAGCTGCAAATCGCCGCAGGCGCTCCACCCTTTACCATTACAACTTCTCCCCCTCAAAGTATCTGCTTCGGATCTGGTTTCCCGGAACTCCGGTTAAAGGGGGAAAACGGGCAGGTTTGTTTTATTATCAATGAAAATGCAACGCAAACGATTACCGCACCGGCAGGGACCGTCTTCTCGGAAGTGGTTTTTGCGAGCTACGGGAATGCTTCAGGAAGCTGTGAAACAGGTTTTACGAAAGGTACCTGCCACGCGGCGAACAGCGCGACCGTAGTAGGGAACCTGGCATTGGGGCAAAACAGTTTTACGATTACGGCTAATAACGGCACGTTCGGAGGAGACCCTTGCAGCGGTATAACCAAAAAATTATATATCAAACTTTCCTACGTTTATACTACTACTTATACGTGGACAAATAATAACCCCGCTATAGGACTGGCAGCGTCCGGCACGGGTGATATCCCTGCCTTCACCGCTACCAATGCAGGAACAGCAACGATAACCGTAACGGCGATAAATAATGGCTGCACGGTTTCCCCTGTTACATTTACGTATACCGTAAACCCAACACCTTCTGCGACTACCGCACAAACCAATGTAGGCTGCTACGGCGGTAATAACGGCATTGCTTCTATAACGGCAATAAGTAACGGTACAGCGCCTTATACTTATAGCTGGACGAACAGCAGCAGCGACAGTACAAAAGCGGTCAACTTAGTTGCGGGTGTTTATACCTGTACCATTACCGATGCCAACGGCTGCTTTGTTGTCAAAACATTTACCATTACTCAACCTGACCCACTTACGGCAAACACCTCACAAACCCATGTCAAATGCAACGGTGATCATACCGGTGGCGTAGCAATAACGGCTGTAAGCGGGGGTACAGCGCCCTATACCTATCTGTGGAATACCGGAGCTACCGCTTCTTCTATCGAAAATCTGACAGCCGGTACTTATACCTGCACCATTACGGATGCCCATAATTGTACCATTGTCCGCCCGGTTACCATTACACAACCTGTACCACTTATAGCTTCTACAGCCCAAACGAATATAAGTTGTTTCGGAGGAAATAACGGTGAAGCATCGGTAAATGCAGGCGGAGGAGTGTCTCCTTATACTTATTTATGGAATACAGGGGCTATTACTGCCTCGATCACGAATCTGACCATTGGCGATTACAGTTGTACCATTAAAGATGCTAACGGGTGTATAATTATCAGAAATATTACCATTACGCAGCCGGATCTTTTAACCGCAACAATAGATAAAACCGATGTAAACTGTTATGATGAAGCAAGCGCCACGGCTTCTGTGGCGGCAAGTGGCGGTACATTGCCTTATACTTACCTGTGGAATACCGCAGCTGCTACCGCTTCGATCACGAATTTAACGGCAGGTAATTATAGCTGTACCATAACAGACAATAAAGGCTGTGAGGTTGTAAGAAATATTACGATCACCAACCCGGTAAATCCTTTCTTAGTGACTGCTATTGCTGCCGATAACCACGTAAGCTGTTATGGCGGATCTAATGGCAAAGCGACTGTATCGGCAACCGGGGGCACCGGTTCTTATACCTATCAATGGTCCGGTGGCGCTACAAGCGTTACTGCATCTGATTTAGCGGCCGGCACTCATACCTGTACCATTACAGATGGAGGCGGTTGCGAAACTACCCGGGCGGTTACGATTACGCAACCTGCTGAATTAGAGGCAATTATTTTTAAAATAGACGCTGATTGTGATGGCGGTTCTGCGTCGGTGACGGTAAGTGGCGGCACAGCACCTTATACTTATTTGTGGAGCAACGGAAGCGACAGCACAAAAGCCGTAAACTTAACGACAGGCGATTATACCTGTACGATTACCGATGCCAATGATTGCCTTCTCACGAAAGAATTTACGATTACCGATGTGCAGCTGATCATACCGGTCGCATCGCAGTCGGTATGTATTGGCAATAACACCACTGCCGTAAGTTTCGCCTCTCCGGAAATTGCAGGAGGTACTGAAATGTGTTTTATCATTAACGAAGGTCAGGCACAGACCATTACCGCCCCTGTCGGACAAGTGTTCACTTCTGTCTTATTTGCCAGTTACGGTAATGCGTCGGGCGACTGCACCAATGGTTTTACGATAGGTTCCTGTCATGCTGCCAGCAGCCGGAGTATAATAGAAAGTCGGGCGCTGGGCAACAACAGCTTTACAGTTGCGGCCAATAATGCCACGTTTGGAGATCCTTGTCCGGGTACAGCTAAAAAATTATACATTACCATTGCTTATACTGATCCGGGAGCTTCTTCTTCTGCCTATTCCTATTCATGGACCAATGACAACCCGTCCATAGGCCTGCCGGCGTCGGGTACAGGTGGGCTCATACCATCTTTTACAACGCTTGCGGCCGGAGTGGCAAACATCACACTGACGGCTTCATTAGCTGGTTGCAATATTTCGGAGACGGCTACATTTACTTACACCGTTGTCGACAAAGAATCTTTATATGTAGATGGAACCGTAAGCGCATCAGGCGACGGAAAAAGCTGGGGAACAGCCTTCAAAACATTGCAGGAGGCATTGGCTGCCACGGGTAATCCTTCTCAATGCGGCGCCGGTAGTATATTGGTAGCAGCCGGCGTCTATACGCCTCCGGTCGGACAAGGTTTTTCCATGGTGGAAAGCGTGAAAATATTGGGAGGCTATCCCAATGGAGGAGGAGACCGTGATATAAACCATAACCGCACCATTCTGGAAGCAAATGACTATAGCTATATTATCTATAATGAGAATAACGGATTGACGGCTGCCGCGCTCCTGGACGGCTTTACACTCTCGGGTACCGACCATTCTTATTATCCTGCCGTGTATAATTACGCCGTTTTTCCGACCATCAGTCATTGTGTTTTTACAAATAACAGAGGAGGCGCCATATATAACTACGCTGCTTATGGTTCGGAGGCTATGGAGATCAGCCATTGTGTTTTTTCGGATAATGGCAACACTGAGTACGCTACGACCGGCGGGATAGAGAACTGGGAATCCCGGGTTTTGATCGCCAACTGCCTGTTTTCAGGAAACACTGCTCACGTGGGCGGGGCGGTGGTCAACTATTATACGGAAGGTACCGTCGTCAATTGTACGTTTTATAATAATTCCTCCGTCAATAATGGCTATCCAAGCCACGCGATGTACAACGAAAGTTCTTCTTTATCTATGGCAAATAACATTTTTGCCGGGCATAGCGGCCGTTCTGTTTTGGATCAATACGGTGCGACGGATATAGCGTATAGCCTTATTGAAGATGAAGCCTATGTATATTATAGCGGAGCAGGCAATGCCAATATACAGGCCGATCCGCAATTTGTAAATGTCTCAGACCCCGTTGGCGCGGATGGAATCTGGGGTACAGCAGATGACGGGCTGAGGCTGCAGGCATCTTCCCCGGCCGTCAATGGAGGATCTGGTAGCCACTATACCAATAAAGTGGGCATACCCGTAGAAACAGATCTGGATATATCGGGCAATCCTCGTTTGTATGGAGAGAATGTAGATATGGGCGCTTATGAATATCAGGGAGCGCCTCTTCCGGTCACGTTGATCTCGTTTACGGTGCAAAAGCTGGAGCATACAGCGGTTTTAAACTGGACGACGGCTACTGAGCAAAACAGCAGGGGCTTTGAGATCGAGCACAGCACAGACGCTAAAAGCTGGAGCAAGATCGGTTACCAGCTATCTCTTGCTGAAAACGGCAACAGCACCCACATATTGAGCTACGCCTATAAACATCTTACACCGGCAAAAGGCAATAACTATTATCGCCTGAAGCAGCTTGATATCAGTGGACGATACGAATACAGCCCGGTGAGAACGGTGAACTTTGAGGAAAGTACGATCAGCATTTATCCGAATCCTGCCCGTGATTTTGTCCATATCACGGGATTAAAGGGCGATGAAACGATTTCTGTCTCTGATTTGCACGGCAATACGATAAAGCAAATAAAAAGCACGGGAAAACAAAAAGGGCTATCCCTCGAAAGCCTTCACACCGGCGTGTATCAGGTACATATTATTCCACCCGGTGGAAGCCCGGTAACATTCAAGCTTGTAAAAGCAGAGTGATTAAGCATAGGTTTTGCAGTTAAATTGTCTTCCCAGCATACAATTTTCGGGTATTTTAGCCCGGTGGGGAATTGACCGGTAAGAAGGTATAATATCTTCATCTAAGGGTAATGACGACTCCTGGACGAGCGCTGGGCTTAGGTTTGGACAGCATGAATTTTACGTGTAATGCTTTTTACAGTCCATTCCTTACCTTTGGCGGTAATTTTCCTCATGTTTTTTTATAGGAACCATACTACGTCTCAACCGCTTAAGAACGCAAGCCGATATGGAGCAGGCATTCTATGGATCCTGCAAATGCTGTGTCCTTTTTTCCTGTTTGCTCAATACGACTCTTTGCTTCATAAGCCATACGGAAAAAATATATACAGCATCCATGCGCTGTACAAAAGCCTCATAGATATACCCGACTCTACGCTCCGCGCAGAAAAGGCAGATGAGATCATATACTTTGCCCGGCAGCATAAAGACAGAAGGCTTGAGCTGAATGTTGATTTCTTTCTGGTTTTCTGGAATGCCTTCTACCAGCCTCAGCCGAAAGAGATCTCGCTCAGAAAGCTCAAAGAACAGTTAGATCGCTCTTCCAGAGAAAACATTGAGTTTTTAAGGGCTCGCTCTTTGCGGGCCCTGGCGGAATTTTACTGGAAAATTGAGAAAAACTATGAGCTGGCTTTTGAACAATACTTATTACTCGATAAAGAACTGACGACGATTGATCCCGGTGATTACCCGGAAATGGTAAGAGACCTGATGCAGATAGGGGAGGCCTATTATTTTTTCCAGGATTATTCGGTGGCAAAAAAATATTTTAAGAAAGCCATTGCATTGCCTGAAAACGACTTTAATACTATGGTGATGAATGCAGCCCGGAATAACCTGGGATTATGTTACCAGGAGGAAAACAAGCTGGATAGCTCCGATTATTACTTTAGTGAAGTGTTAAAGACAAATTTTCATGAAGCCGTCGTATGGAAAAGGATAGCTACCGGTAATATGGGAAAGAATCAATATCTGCGACACCAATATGATGCTGCTATTCCGTTGTTAGAAACGGACTTTTATGGCGCAATCAAAGAGAATGATAATGGATGTGCTGCCGGAGCGGCAGTGATGTTGGCGGATATTTACCGGGAAAAGGGGAAGATGGAGCAAGCCGGAAGATATATAACACACGCCCGGCAATACATTCAAAAAGCGGAACAGCCGGATCGGCTTCGGTTGCTGTACCCGGTAATGAGCAAGTGGTATGCGGCTATGGGCGACAGGGGCCTGTCACAGCGATATGTGGATTCATCCGTGCTGGCGCTTAACCGTTATAATGAAAAATTCAGTGCCCTGAAAGTACTAAGAGCACGGCAAAAAGTGGACCGGCAGGAGGAAGAGCTGCACATGGCTGCCATCACCCTGGAAAGGGAACGCAAAGTAGCCGAGCGTAATTTTCTCATTCTGCTGGTGCTTATCCTGGGTTCTGTAACGGTACTTACCTATTTTATACAAAAGAAGAGGCAGCTGGCTAAGGATATCAAATTACAGGCCGCGACGCAGGAGCTGGAGATGGCACGTCACAGCCTGAACAGCTATATGGAAAGTATCCGTGAAAAAAATAAGCTGATAGAGCAATTGCAGCACCAAAGCCCCGAAGAAGATAAAAACGGGATCTTTCAGCAATTGCAGCAGAGCACCATCCTTACCGAAGACGACTGGCAGGCATTCCAACTGCTGTTTGACAAAGCCTACCCAGGATTTATTCTCCGGCTTAGAGAAAAGCGTTATGAGCTTTCGGTGGGCGAATTGCGGTATTTTGTACTCTCCCGGCTCAATCTCTCGACCAGGGAAATGGCAGCTATGCTGGGGGTATCGCCCAATGCCGTGCAGGTGATGCGGCACCGTATCCGTAAAAAGCTGAATCTTTCCGATAATGTATCCCTGGAAGAGATGATAAAAAACACCTGACCGCAGGGACAATTTCCGTTTTCCTGTCATACATTTTACTTTCTTTTATCTCTGATCATATATGCTTTATGTGTAATTGTATATTATTTATAATCAATTGTTTGTGTTTTTATTTTTCAATTGTAAGCTTTTTGTAAGCCCCAGTTTTCCGGTTATTCGCTCCCGGTTAGGCTAAGTTTGTTTCTAAAATCAGGTATATGCGCTATTCTGTTCCTATCGACAAGAAGCTGCTTCCGCTCCTGATCTTGATATCGATGCTCCTCATCTCCATCGGTCTTATTTGGCGACATTATGATATCGAATTAAAGGCGATCGAGAAGCAGAGAAGTGAATTAAAAGCGTATTCAAATTAAAAGTTATCTATATGACTACTTGCTATATTGTAAATCCATTCGCGACGTCATTTTGGTCCGCATTTAGAAAATTTATCGCCTGCATCCTGTTGCTGGGAACCGGCCTCACTACCTATGCCCAGGTACCTGATGCCAACGGCATTGTGTATGTTAAGGCCAACGGCACAGGCGATGGTTCTTCCTGGGTCAATGCTTCTTCCGACCTGCATAATGCCATCCATGCTGCGGGGGTAACAAAAGTGTATGTGGCCATGGGAAACTATAATGTTGACGGAAATAGCTTTGTCATGAAAAATGGAGTGGAAATATATGGCGGTTTTGATCCTGTAAACAATACGACCGATTGGAACACCCGAATCCTGCCCAATGAATACCCGACTAACGGAGGGAGTCCCGAGGGGTCTGTGCTCAATGGACAAAATTCAAAGCCGGTAATTTGGAATGAGTTTACATCAAGTACGGCTTTAGACAACAGTGCTGTCCTGGACGGTTTTACGGTAAAAAATGCAAGAAATACCGTTACCGGAGTAGGAGCAGGCATTTTTAACAAATTTGCTTCTCCTGTGCTGCGAAATCTGGTGATAAAAAATAACTATACTGTCATTGGTGCAGGGATTAATAATAGCGCTTCTTCTCCCTTAGTGACCAATGTGAAGATAATCAATAATTTTGGTTCCGATGGAGTTGCGTTTTTTGAACTTGATAATTCTAACTCGATACTTACCAATGTGGAAATAACAAAAAACGTGGCTAATGCAACTAATGGTAACATAGTAATACATGGTGGTGGTACTATTACGATGAAAAACGTAACCATCGTGGACAACACCGCCACCAATGCTACATTATTAGGCGGTGGCACTTTGATCATCGACAATTCCATCATTTTGGGATACATAGACGGCAATGGTAATTTTGTCAAGAAACATTCCTTGGTTACAGACAATACTGATTTTACTAACGGCAATCTCAATGCCTCGGGAGTTACTCTTAATGATTTATTTACCAATCCGGCCAATTTAGACTATACGTTAAAATATGGAGCGATTGTCATCAATAAGGGAAACAATGCCTTATACCCGGGCCTGAATGCGAGCACGGAAGATTTGGCAGGAAATCCACGTGTTTACAATTACGCCCATAGCGCAATCATCGATATGGGGGCTTATGAAAGTCCATACAATTCGCCGATGGCTCATACTGCCGGAATCATCTATGTCACGCCGGATGGTACTGGCGATGGAAGTGGAAAAGACTGGAATAATACCACATCTGATCTGCACAATGCCATACACCTGACGGGGGTGCAAATGGTCTTTGTCGCCAAAGGAAATTACAACGTCGGAGCTAACAGCTTTGTGATGAAGAATAATGTGTCAGTCTATGGGGGATTCGACCCTGCAAACGGAATTGACAGTTTAGACGATAACCGCATTTTACCCAACAAAGGAATGGGAGATGGCTCTGTGCTGAACGGACAAAACGTACGTCCGCTTATCTGGAATGATGGTAACGGTCTCAACCATACCGCCATTTTGGATGGCTTTACCCTAACCAACGGATATACTTCCAACAGTGGAGGAGCTATCACCAATTCAAATTCAGCCCCTGCGTTTAATAATTTGGTCATAAAAAATAACGCTGCCGGTACTTCGGGTGGCGGTATATACAATCAAAATGCACCTATTTTATTAAGCAATACCATTATCACAAACAATACTGCCCTCTATGGCGGTGGCATACGAAATAACAATTCTGGTTCGGAATATACCAATGTCGTCATTAAAAACAATGCTGCCACCATGGATAGTGGTGAGTCGGGCGGCGGCGGCGTTTTTAATGAAAATTCCAATCCTACATTTACCAATGTTCTTATAGCCAATAATAGTACTAACCGCTGGGGTGGTGGTTTTCGTAACCTATCGGGCAATCCGGTATTCATCAATGTAACTATGGCAAATAATGCCGCTGTAAATCAACCTGCAAGCACTGCCATGGAAGTGAAAGCCGGCAGCAATCCGGTCATTAAAAACACTATTATTTTCGGCACAGTATCGGGCAATTACACGCCAAGCTATTCGATGATTCAGGGCAACACCAATTTTAACAATGGCAATATCGCCTCGACTACTTTGACGGAAGTGTTTACCAATCCTTCTTCCGGAAATTATTCCTTGAAATATGGCTCTACTGCGGTGAATGCAGGAAGCAATGCTTTGTTCCCCGGGCTGACAGCCGACACCAAAGATCTGGCAGGGAATCCGCGTGTACATAACTTCGGAACAGGCATTATAGACATGGGTGCTTACGAAAGTCCGTATAACCAGATTGTGCCTACTAATGGAATCGTCTATGTAAAACAGGATGGCATCGGCGACGGTTCTTCCTGGACCAATGCTACCAGCGACCTGCACTATGCCATCCTCACATCCGGTGTGACGAAAGTCTTTGTCGCCATCGGAAACTATGATGTGGGCAGCACAAGCTTCATCATGAAGAACGGTGTAGAGATATACGGAGGTTTTGATCCGGCCTACGGTATTACGGATTTAAGCCATACCCGTATCATGCCCAATGCTTCCAACTCGCAAGGCTCCATCCTCAATGGGCAGGGACTCAGATCAGTCATCTGGAATGTGTTTGACTCCGACTCTCCTATGAATAATTCGGCCGTATTGGATGGTTTTACGATTTTCAACGGTTTTTTTCCCGATGGTGGTGGCATCCGAAATATCCACGCATCGCCTACACTACGCAATCTGGTCGTCAAGGGCAATGTAGCCTCCATTTCTGGAGCCGGCATATATAACAATTTTTCTAACCCGATCATTATCAATACGGTTATTACTGCAAATATCGCAACCAATGTGATTGGCAATGTATATGGTGCCGGGGTTTACAATAACAATAATTCTACACCTCAAATCATTAACTCTACGATTGTTGAAAATAAGCTGATCACCACGACCGGAAGTATGAATGGTGCAGGCGTGTTTAACGCGGCAAACTCTGCACCAACCATCGTAAACAGCATCTTATGGAATAACCGGAAAAACAACGATGCAAACGCTTCCGGAGCTGATATAGAAAATGTTAGCGCTGCACTGACTCTCAAAAACAGCATCACGCAAGGCTACAACACCGGCAATACAGGTGACAATAACCTGATCGGTGTCAATCCGGCTTTTTCTGGAGCTGATTTTAAATTAAGTGCCTCATCACCTGCCATCAATGCCGGGCAGAACGGTTATTTCCCAAATCCAATCGATGCCAAAGACCTGGCATTTACTCCACGCTGGAGTGGGTCAGCCATCGATATGGGTGCTTATGAAGTATTCAGCTTGACGCCGAATAATAGCACGATTTACGTGAGAGAGGGCTTCAGCGGTAATGGTATAAGTTGGGTGAATGCAACCGGTGACTTGCAGCAGGCTATTTATGTCAACGAGGTGCAAAATGTCTTTGTCGAAATCGGAAATTATAACGCGCCCTCCAACAGCTTCCGAATGAAAAACAACGTCGCAATCTACGGTGGTTTCGATCCTGATAATGGTATCATCGATTTGTCTGATCAGCGCATCCTCCCTACTTTGTCGCAGGAAGGCTCGGTGATGAACGGACAAAATGCAAAACGCGTGATTGAAAATTCCTGGAATGAACTCAATCATTCTGCCATTTTAGACGGGTTTACGGTAAAGAACGGATATTCTTCCAACAGCGGTGGCGGTATTTGGACTTCGCTTTCTTCCCCTTTGTACAGAAATCTAGTTATCAAAAACAATTATGCCAATCTTTATGGCGGCGGATTAGTAAATAGGACAGAAGTCGGCAATTCAGGCACCACCAATCCCACTTTTATCAACTGTATCATTACCAATAATGCTGCCAATGACGGCGGTGGCGGAGTTTACAACGTAAAAACCAATAATAGTTTCATCACCTTTATCAATTGTCTGGTTTCAAAAAACACATCTTACTTTAGCGGAGGAGGAAGCGCTGTGTATAATCTCGGCACAAGCAATCAGGGCGCTGTTGAGTTTATTAACTGCACCTTTGCAGCCAATCACCAACAAGGCTCTCCGTACTACCAAAGTTCCGGAACATCGTATCTAAAAAACTGCGTAGTGTGGGAAAATGTCTCTAATAGTGTTAATTTTTTCTATTCCCTGGTAAAAAATAATAGCAATACATCCAATGGTAACATCGATGCTTCCGGCTTACTGAATACAGATATTTTTACCGACCCTTTCAATGAGGACTTTACCTTAAAGGAAGGGTCACCTGCTATTGATACCGGCGATGAAGATATGTTCCCCGGCTTAAATGAATCCACTACGGATTTAGCAGGGAATCCGAGGGTAAATGGATATTATGACAGTGGTATTATAGATATGGGCGCTTATGAAAGCGATTCTCCTGTTATCACATTAATGCCGGATGCTAATGGTATCCTCTATGTGCGTGAGACTGCTACAGGAGAAAAGAACGGCAGTAGCTGGGAAAACGCAGCAGGTAATCTCAAAAGTGCAAGCAAAACACCTGAAGTACAACAGATATGGGTGGCTACAGGTACCTACTTTGCAAAAAATATCAAATTAAAAAATGATTTTGCCATCTATGGTGGTTTTGATCCCGACCAGGGCATTGTCGATCTGACGGATCAACGTATCCTTCCCGATCCTGCCAACAATATTGAAGGCTCTGTCATCAATGGACAGAACTCAGGTTCTGTCATTCTGAATGACGATAATGGCGTAGATGAAAGCGGTGTGTTGGACGGCTTCACACTTACCAATGGCAAGGGAGATTCAGGTGGCGGTATTTATAATAATAATGCTTCGCCTACATTAAAAAATCTATGGATCAAGGGAAATACCACGGACAATGATGGCGGTGGCATATTCAATATCAATAGCGCTTCGCCTGTGATGACAAACATAACCATATCCAGTAATACGGCACGATACGGGGCAGGTATGTTTAACAGGACCAATTCATCACCCATGATGACCAATGTGACCATCAAGGGCAATATTCCCGTGGAGGACGGCGGAGGCATGTACAATGATGACGCTTCATCGCCCACGATGATCAATGTTACCATCACCGGAAATATCGCCAAAAATGGTGCAGGTATATACAACCGTGCCAACTCGTCTCCGGTCCTCGCCAATGGGTTAATCGTCAATAATACGGCAAACAACAATGGTGCAGCCATACGCAACGAATCAAATTCTTCTCCGGCCTTAACCAACGTAACCATAGCCAACAACACAGGCCCAACTGCTTTGTATGCGACAAATGGTTCTACATCACTGGCCAATTCCATTGTTTTTGGAGGTGCTGCAGGTAGCTATTCTGCTCAATACTCTTTAATTCAGGGCAATACCGATTTTTCCAACGGGAATATAGATGCTTCCGGAATTACATTAAATGATGTTTTCAACAATCCTGGAAGCGGAGATTATACGCCAAAAAGCGGCTCTGTTGTCATCAATACAGGAAGTAACGCCTTGTTTCCCGGATTGGATGAGCATACCAAAGACCTGGCAGGCAACGCGAGGGTTTATAACTTTGCCAATGGGGGCATTATAGATCTGGGCGCTTTTGAGTCCCAAAATAGCCCGCCACTGCCGGTTACCTTATTGGATTTCAATATATATAAGCAGGACAATGCCTCATTGCTTCGCTGGACTACGGCTTCTGAATATAATAATAGGGGCTTTGAAATAGAGCACAGTACAGACGCTAAAAGCTGGCACACCTTGGCTTTCCAGCCATCACACGGTGAGCATGGCAGCAGTGCACAGGTATCGAATTATACATACATTCACCGGACACCAGAGCCAGGCGTCAATTATTACCGCCTAAAGCAGGTGGATTATAACGGCAGCAGTGGATACAGCCCGGTGCTTGTGCTGTCATTCGGATCCGGTCAAAACATAAGCATCTTCCCCAATCCGGCCGGCAATAGCTTTTATATTGCCGGCCTTCAAGGAAGTGAAACGGTCGGCATATTTGATATCAGTGGTAACAGGGTAAAGCAGCATTCCGGTAATGCTTCCGGGGCGATATCGCTTAATGGCCTTCCTGTGGGTGTGTACCAGGTACACGTTATTTCAACGGAGGGGAAGACGGCTATCTATAAGCTGGTAAAGGCGGAGTGACATCCGGGAAATTCTCAAATGATATTCTCAAAAGATTAATGAATTTTGGACGTTGCAGCTTAATTTTTGGCATTGTGTATAACAAATTAACATTTTATGCCGATTGGAGAAATGCGATAGCCCGGTACCGGCTTCGCCTTATTGTACTAAACATTTTTCACATCGGTATATAACACTGTGAAAGCTCAAAATGGTCTTTGGACTATTTTTCGTTCGCATTGGTATTACACGGCTTTTATATCATATTATACCAATGCTGATCCTGTGATGGGAGACAGTTATAAAAAAAAATCGCTACAAACGCAAATCTTTAAAATTTAATTGGTTAGAAGTGATACAATGATGTATTAAGCACATGGAGGAAGGCTTACTACTTCTTATAATGCGGATTACCATTAGTTTTATGTTGCTTCCGGCTTCCTGCAGCCTGTCCTGATAAGTTTATCATAGTAAAGTGCGGGTGTATCCGTAAGAGCTGAATTTCCCCGATAATGTTTCCTTAGATAAAATGATAAAAAATACCTGGCCTCAGGGGATGGAGCACTGGATTCTGTCATACATTTTACTTCTTTTCGCTCCTGATCGTATTTATTTTACAGACAAGCGTATGTTTCTTATAATCATGTAGTTGTGATTATTTTACACAATTGTAAGCTTTTTGTAAGCCCCCATTTCCCGGTTATTCGCTCCCGGTTGGGCTAAGTTTGTTCTCAAAAACCAGGTATATGCGCTATACAGTTCTTTATGATAAGAAGCTCCTTATACTCCTGGTTTTATTATTAATGCTTGTTATCTCTATCGGTGTTATATGGCGGCATTATGATTTGGAGCTGAAAACGATAGAAAATCAAAAAGAAGAATTAAAACTAAGATTGAACTAAATATCTGGATATGACTACTTACTATTTTATGAATATGCCCGGAACAACAGCATTGTCCGGGCTCAGAAAGCTGCTTACCTTCACCCTGTTATTATGGTATGGCTTCTTAGCCAATGCCCAGACGCCCGATGCCAACGGCATTGTGTATGTAAAACCTGTTGCAACAGGTACAGGCAGTGGAAACAGTTGGGCAAATGCAACCTCCAGTTTAAGAACTGCCATTACCGCAGCAGGCGTTAGTAAAATATATGCAGCGGTCGGATATTACCACGTGCAGGGTGGTGGTATTATCAGTATGAAAAACGGTGTGGAAATTTACGGCGGTTTTATTCCCGTAAACGATGAAACCGATTGGGCGACCCGATTTCTACCCAATAAACAGGTAGGGAATTATGGCGACTGGTGGAACCTTGAAGGTTCTATTATTGATGGCATGACCTGGAATGGGGGCTCTGGTGAAACTATTGTTATCAATAATAGCAATTTGAATAATACTGCCGTGTTGGACGGATTTTCCGTTGTTGGCGGCAATGGTTACAGTAGCGGAGGAGGAATTATCAACAATAACGCATCGCCTACACTCCGTAATTTAGTCATATCAAGTTGTAGCGGTATCAGAGGCGGAGCTATTTATAATAATAACTCTTCGCCTGTTGTTACCGATGTTATTATAAGTGCTAATTATGCAAATGAAACCATTTCCGGAACAGCAGGAGAAGGCGGAGGTGTTCACAACAGGGGAAATTCTTCGCCTGTTTTTACCAATACGCTATTTATCAATAACAATGCGGTTATTGATTACAAAGGCGGAGCGGTTTATCATACCGGAACAGGAACGGCTACTTTTATCAACTGTACTTTTAATAATAATACTTCCGGCGTAAACAATCCGCCAAGTGTGTTGCGTTTCAACTCGGTAACGGTGGATACTGCAACCACAGGAACGGTTTCTTTTATCAATTCCATAGTTTTTGGAACGGTTCACGGAACTTATACCGCACAACATTCTATGATACAAGGTCATACCGATACTTCCGACGGGAATATGAATGCTGATCCTTATGCACAAGGCGATATTTTTATCAGCCCGACTACGGGAATTGTAGCACATCTTGGAAATTACGGATTGAAAAATGACGCAGCGGTTCTCAATGCAGGAAGCAACGCTTTGTTTCCGGGTTTAGATGAAAATTCCACAGACATTAGAGGAAATTCCAGAGTGCTGCATTACAACGATTCGGGCATAATCGATATGGGTGCTTACGAAAACCAATATGTACCACTTGTTCCGACAGCAGGAATTGTATATGTAAAACCAGCCGCAACAGGCGAAATGGACGGAAGCAGCTGGGACAATGCAACTTCCGATATATATTCTGCGGTTCTCGCAACAGGTGTACAAAAAGTTTTTGTCGCTATTGGCAATCACAATTTGAGCGACCACAGCGTTGTGATGAAAAACGGTGTGGAAATCTACGGAGGTTTCGACCCCGATAACGGCATTACCGATTTAACTCACAACAGGATTTTACCTAATCCAAGCACCAATATCACCGGTTCTGTTCTGAACGCATTAAACAAAAGACCCGTCATCTATAATGATAATAACGGAGTGAACAACACTGCTGTTCTGGACGGATTTACCTTAACGAACGGAAAATATTCATCAGGTGGTGCGGTTTATAACAAAAGTGCTTCGCCTACGCTGAAAAACCTGTGGATAAAAGGAAATTCGGTAGTAGATGACGGCGGCGGAATATTCAACCTCAACTCGTCTTCGCCTGTAATGACCAATGTAACCATTGAAAACAATACGGCAAGATACGGAGGCGGTGTTTTCAACCGAAATAATTCTTCACCTGTAATGACAAATGTTATCATTAAAGGCAACTCTACTGCCGAAGACGGTGCAGGAATGTACAACGATGTTTCCGCTTCACCGGTAATGACCAATGTTTCTATTACAGGAAACACAGGTAAGAACGGAGCAGGAATATACAACCGCAACAATTGTTCGCCGGTTTTAACCAACGTTCTTATTGCAAACAACACGGCGGCAACCAATGGCGGTGCGATTAGAAACGAAAACAATTGTTCGCCGTTATTAACCAACGTAACCATTGCCAACAATGCAGGTTCTACCACTTTATATACAACAGGGGGCACTGCTTCTTTGGCAAATACTATTGTTTTTGGCGCTATTTCGGGTAATTATTCACCACAGTATTGTTTTATTGAGGGAAATACCGATAACACAAACGGAAATATAGATGCAACGGGAGTTCCTGTAACGGCTATTTTTAATGATGCTGCCAATGGCGATTATACTTTGAAAGACGGAGCTGTTGTAGTAAATGAAGGAAACAACGCACTGAATATCACCGAAACGGATTTGGCAGGAAACCTGCGGATTATGGGAACGAATATTGATTTTGGAGCTTTTGAGCAAATTGTTATTATTCCCGATGCCAACGGAATTGTGTATGTATCCACCACAGGAACAGGCGTTGGCAACAGTTGGAACGATGCTACTTCCGATTTGCACAATGCCATTCACGCAACAGGTGCACAAAAAGTCTTTGTAGCCATTGGAAATTATCCGGTAGGTGACAACAGTTTTGTGATGAAAAACAATGTGGAAATTTACGGCGGTTTTGACCCTGACAACGGTATTGAAGATTTGGACGATGAAAGAATTTTACCCAATCACGGCACTTCGGAAGGTTCGGTTTTAGACGGGCAAAATGCAAGACCTGTAATTTGGAACAACAACAATAGTTTGAACAATACAGCGGTTTTGGACGGATTTACCGTAAAAAACGGTTATTACGGTGCCAATTTCGGCGGTGGAATACACAATGTTTCCGCTTCGCCCGTACTTAGAAACCTGGTGGTAAAAAACAATGAAGCAAGTGCCGGTGGCGGAATTTATGCCGCGTCGTCTTCTCTCGAACTTACCAATGTAATCATTTCTAACAACCACGCGTATTCTGCTTCAATGAACGGCGGCGGCGGTATGTTCTCTTTTAACAGTTCGCCCGTGTTAACCAATGTACTTATTATCAATAACACAGTTAACGGTTTGGGCGGTGGATTTTTAGGCGAAAACGGAAATCCGGTATTCAACAATGTAACCTTTGCCGGAAATGAAAAAGACGCCATAGCTGGCACTAATATTACGCTTCATAACAGCATCGTATATAAAACAGGGACAATCTATGGCGCAATCTATGGGACTTATACTGCTTATAATTCACTTATTGAAGGCAATTCCAATACCGCAAACGGAAACATTGACGCAACAGGAATTACTGTTGCGGATATTTTCACGAATCCGTCAGCAGGAGATTACACACTGAAAAACGGTTCTCCTGCGGTTAGCGTGGGTCAAAATACCCTGTTTGCCGGTTTGGATGTCACTACGGTTGACCTGGCAGGAAACCCGAGGGTTTACAATTTTGCCAACGGTGGCATCATCGACTTAGGCGCTTACGAAAGCCCTTACAACGGAGCTGTTACGCCCGGCCTGAACGCGATTTCCTATGTACGCGAAGGCTTTTCCGGAAACGGCTCAAGCTGGGAGCTCGCGACAGGAGATTTGCAGAAAGCCATTAACGCTAACGGTACACAGAAAGTGTATGTAGCCATAGGTAATTATGATGTACCCTTGCCAAACAGCTTTGTAATGAAAAACGGGGTAGAAATCTACGGTGGTTTCGATCCGGACAACAGTATTGAGGACCTGGATGATGAGCGTATCCTACCGACAGAAACTATAAACGGTTCTACTCTGAATGGACTAAACCAAAAAATTGTTATTCACAACAATTTTCCACCGCCAGCGACTGCGATGGGCAACACGGCTGTGTTAGACGGTTTTACGGTCATGAATGGCAATAACTCCAACGGTTCCGGTATCCGCAATGTATATGCTTCGCCGATACTACGCAATTTGGTTGTTAGAAATAATAACGCTTCCGGTTCAGGAGCAGGAATATATAATGATTTTTCATCGCCGCTTATTACAGATGCTGTTATCATGGACAATACTTCCGGAATATTGGGCGGTGGCATATTCAATTCAAATTCCAGCCCTGTATTAACCCGGGTTGTGATCAGAGGTAATACAACGACCTCTACTACACAGTTTGGCGGCGGTGGTGTATATAACCAAAGCTCGTCGCATACGGTAATGAACAATGTCACCATATCAAATAACACAGCCGGAAATACGGGAGGCGGAATATTCTGTCAAAGCAATTCCAGTATCCAGGTAAGCAATTCAACTATAGAGAACAACACCGCATTGTACGGTGGCGGCCTGTATAATAATGGCACTGCATCGGTGTTTACAAATGTAATTTTCAAAGGCAATAAGGCGACAATGAATTCCGGTGAGTCAGGCGGTGGCGGAATCTTTAACATTAATGCCGCTCTTGCGCTTATCAATGTGCTTATCACCGGCAACAGCACCAATCGCTGGGGCGGCGGTTTCCGTAACCTGTCGGGCAGCCCGGTATTTACCAATGTTACTATTGCAGATAATACAGCCGTAAACCATCCCGGAACTACCGCTATGGATATTGCAGGTGGAAATCTGCAAATAAATAACTCTATCGTTTATGGAGCGATAGCTGTTACTGGTTCGGGCAGTTATAACGCGCAATATTCTTTAATAGAGGGCAATACCAATACCGCAAACGGAAACCTCAATGCAACGGGAATTACCGTAACGGATATTTTTACCAATCCGGCGTCAGGAGATTATACGCTGAAAAACTGTGCTGCCGGTAACAACAGGGGAAGCAATTCTTTGTTCGCCGGATTGGATGCTGATACCAAAGATTTGACAGGCAATCCAAGGGTTTTTGATTTTGCCAATGGAGGAATTATTGACATGGGAGCATATGAATATCAGTCGGATATATTTACTTCTGATATTACACTATCGCTCAACCGGGAGACTATTTGCCATGGTAGCTCTGTTTTGGCCGGTGTTACCTTTAGCCAAGGTACCAATCCTGCTTTTTCATGGTATCTTAATGATGCTTTAGTTGCGACAACATCAGATGCTAACTATACATTCACTAATATAAATGAACCCGGAGAAATAAAGGTCGATGTCGTGTTTAGTGAGTGCAGCACCATTTTTCGGGATTCTTCATATGTAAACTTATACCCGGCGCCTTCCGTCAGCGCTTCACCAACCTTTCAGTCCATCTGTAACCAGGAAGCCATCGCCGCCATCACCCTTACAGGCGATATGACTGGTACAACCTTTAGCTGGACAAGGGATAATAGTGCCAATGTCACCGGTATACCGGCCGCAGGAATGGGCGATATCAGCGGAGAGCTGACCAATACGACTGAAACGGTGCAAACTGTAACTTTTACGATCACGCCCATGGCCAATGGATGCACAGGTGAGGCCATTACCGCATCAGTTAGGGCATATCCTGCTCAAACAGTAGACGAAGTAGCGGATCAGGAGCTTTGCAATGGAGATCCTTCCGCGCCTGTCAGCTTATCCGGAGGTATAACAGGTACAACCTTCACATGGACCAATGACAATCCGTCTATCGGGCTTGCATCCTCAGGCCAGGGTGATATACCTTCATTTACGGCCACAAATACATCCGGCGTACCACAAATAGCCAATGTAACAGTTATGAGTATGTTTGAAGAAATACCTCTTCCGGTTTCATTTGAAGATAATGGCCGCCGTACTACTTATTCCAATGTACTAATCAATAACACCGGAAATAGTGCTGTAATAGAGCCGGGCAGCACAGTCAGCCTGAGATTTGATGCCTTAAGCGAGTTTTTAGGATATTGTCCTGACTGTTTTTTTCAAGAATATATAGGAATAGGTGGAAGTAATGAAACAATATTTTGTAAAGACACGCTGTTCGATCTGGATCCGGCATCAATAGCATATAGCGCCAATGTCAATTTTATAGCTCCTGCTCTTCCGGGAATTTATTACCTGTCGTTTTCATCTTCTCTCGATTTTTATTGTGTAGAACAGGATTTTCAGAATGATGTGGATAAAGCTATCGGTGTAATCTATGTCGGATTTCCATCTGACCCATGTTTTAATCCTGTAAGTTTTGAAATTAAAGTCAACCCTACACCAACAGCTATCGCCACACCATCCTCACAAATCATCTGCAGTAGCAATACCATCACTACCATCGCCCTGGGAGGCGAAGTATCAGGCACGACATACACCTGGACACGCGACAACACAACCACAGTGACCGGTATACCAGGTAGCGGTACAGGTAACATCAGCGGATCACTGACCAATACCACATCTGCACCGGCGTTAGTGACATTTACGATCACACCGGGTGTGAACGACTGCCCGGGAGCGGCGATCTCCGCCACGGTTTTAGTCAACCCTGCACCAAATGCCACCGCCACACCGTCCTCCCAAACCATCTGTAGTGGCAGCGCCATCACTGCGATAGCCCTGTCAGGTACAGTATCAGGCACGACGTATAGCTGGACACGGGACAATACTGCTACTGTAACCGGCATCGCAGCATCGGGCAGTGGCGACATCAGCGGATCATTGACCAATACTACATCTGCACCAGTGCTGGTGACCTTTACGGTCACACCAACAGCAAACGGTTGTATCGGAACTCCAATCACCGCCACCGTCCTGGTCAACCCTATACCAAACGCCATCACCACACCGTCCTCCCAAACCATCTGTAGCGGCAGCGCCATTGCTACGATAGCTTTGTCGGGCGCGGTACCAGGTACGACCTATACTTGGACCAGGAATAATACTTTTGTGACCGGTATCCCGGCGTCGGGTAGTGGCAGCGCCATTTCCGGCACACTGACCAACAATACGCAGTCTCCCGTGACCGTGACATTTACCATTACCCCTTCTGCCAATGGTTGTATAGGAACACCGATTGCAACTACTGTCATCGTCAATCCAAGGCCCGTTGTCTCAGCTTCCGCCAATCCTAATCCCATCTGTACCGAACAGATGCTCTACCTCCATGCTTCGGGAGGTGTGCTCTACAACTGGTCAGGCCCGGCCGGATTTAGCAGTTCCTTACAGAATCCGGGGCGAAGGATTTCCTCTGTCTCACAAGGCGGTGTCTATACCGTAACCGTAACCAGTCAATACGGCTGTACACGTATCGCCTCAGTCAATGTCACAGTCAACCAGGCGCCAACAGGATCCATTAGCGCTGCATCACAAGTTGTCTGTGTCGGAGGTACGATCGACCTGTTTGCCTCCGGTGGTGACAGCTATTTTTGGTCAGGCCCCCAAGGTTTTACCAGCACCGCTCAAAATCCTGTCATCCCCGTTACATCGTACCAGCAGAGTGGAGAATACTCGGTTGTCATCACCAGCTCTCAGGGATGTAGCCGTAAATTAAAAATCTCGATCAAAGTACTTTATCCTCCGGTAGTGAAGATCGGCTTCGATGCTTCCACTGCATGTGTGGGTGGCACACTGGCCTTATTCTCATCCGGAGGCGGCACCTACTCTTGGTCGGGCCCGCTTGGCTTTACCAGCAGCAGCCCCAATCCGGCTATTGTTAACGTTACCTCTGCCCACAGTGGTGTCTATACCGTCACGGTAACCAGCCCGAACGGATGTACCGCTACAGCAAGTACGACTGTGTCCATAGAGACCCCGCCGGTACTTACTGCGTGGGCTGATGATGCTGATGTATGTGAGGGAAGCACCGTGTTTCTGCATGCGACCGGTTCAGACAGCTACAACTGGTCAGGACCATGGGGTTATAGCTCGACATATCAGCATCCTGTCATCCACAACATTCCATCATACATGAGTGGTACTTATACCGTAACAGGTAGCAGTAAGAAGGGCTGTTCTGCCGTAGGTACAGTCGTCATCAATGTAGGTTCGAACATCGAAGGTACCATCAGCGCTACGCCTAATCCGGTACCATTAGGCGCTACCGTACGGCTTGCCGCATCAGGCGGAACGTATTATCTGTGGGCCGGACCGGGCGGATTTACCTCGACAGAGCAATATCCTGCGATACATAAGTTTACCAGTCGTAATGCAGGCTTGTATTCTGTCCTTATTACCAATACCGAAGGATGTCAGTGGACTTTGTTTGTAAAAGTAGAGCTGGCCACAGCCAGGGGTGAAGGAATACACACAGTAGCGGCTGATCCGTCACAGGCCGTACAGGGGCTTATCTATCCCAATCCGGCTAATAGCATGATTACACTACAACGTGATGCTTCCCGGGCTGTTAGATATACCATCATCGATGCCGCAGGCAGATACATCGTACGCAACAAAACTACTGAAAACGCGCAGGTGAATATATCCTCCCTGACACCGGGCATCTACCAGGTGCTCTGGAATGAACTATCAGACCAGGGACAGTTCTATCAAGGCAAGCTGGTACGTATAGAATAGCTAAAGCCGATAAAAAATCTATTTATAAGGCCTCTCCATACGTGAGGGAGGCCTTTATTTTTTTCATTATGGTAATACATAAATTAAGAGCTTAGAAAGGTTATTTTATCGTGGATAACGGATAAGAATAGATAGCAAAAAACTATAAAAATGATGGTGCAGTAGAAGCCGTGCATCTATAAGCTGGTAAAGGAAGAGCGATTCCTTCCAAATCGGCAAAAATAAATGACGATACCTGTTCTTACAAATGTGCACAGGTATTACTACGCACCGTAGCCGGATGAGTACAGGTCCTCCGAAAATCCCCTTTCTATCAGGCTCTCCAAAGCTTCAGCGCCGATGCCGGTTGTTTTGTTACGCCTGAAATTTCGCTGGATCTCTCAAAATAGATTTGCTTATAAAAGCCATTACAAACGGGTAGGAATAATCTTGACATCTGTGGCTTGATGACTCCGGAGTATACTCAGGTACATTCCTGGCTGGAAGGAAAATGCCGAAGATCCTTAAGAGTAGGCGGGAAGTTGAGATCTGATTTTTTGATGAGGCTAACTAACATTTTATTTTTTTCCCCGGGACGTTTAAGGAAAGTGCTCTTATGGGTCCGGAAAGTACGGACGTTCCAAGGTTCTAAAACCCTATATGCCGGTTACCGGCGCCGAAGATCCCGGGCTTAGGGGTCAGCTCTTTTGGAATGTCCGTTTTTTGAAAAGCAGGCACAGATCATGATCATGCATATCGCAGGGCGGGTGGTTTACATTTCAGGCAGGGTAACCGGCAGTAAGACAGAGTTCTCTCTTACAGACTATTCGCCGGGAGCTTACATTATGAAGTGCCGGGATGAATGCCATGAGCAGAGCCTCAAGGTACTCAGGCTATAGACTGGTTTGCCGGTCAATAAATTAATGAAAAGAAATTTCTTATAAGAAGAACAATAAGATATGACCATATGAAAAAAGTTGGTGATCAGAACAGTCGGACCATGGCTTTATTGATTGGAATTGTTTGGACTCTTTCTTTTTATGAGAAAGCCATAATTAAGATGGCAGCAATACTACCTGTTCTGTTTTCCAATGGATGGCAGGATCGTGATAACAGCAATTTTCTTTTAAATAGGCAGATATTTTTGACTCAATTGTTGATACCCATTCTCATAAGTAAGGACTGAGGCGTATCCCCTAAGCTCCCGTTGAGCTTGGTACGGGTACGGTTCCATGTTACACGGATGGCATCCGGGGTTACGCCAAGTGTATTTGCCATTTCCTTGTGCTCCAGGCCGAGCTTGCTCAGCATCAGGTAGCGCAGCTCTGAGGCGGTAATGGAGGGGTGCTTTTCTTTGATGGTAGCGGCAAAATCGGGGTATAGCTTATTAAAAGAATTGAGGAAGTCTAACCAGTCATCGTTTGTCAGAATACTTTTCTCCTTTAGCTCGCTAAGAGATTTGGCCAGATTTTGTGATGCCGTATGAGAATCATTCTTTATTTTATCCAGTTCATTTGAGATTATGCTTATTACAGCGTTCTTATCGCTGATATTTTTCAGAAACTGCTTTATATCCGTCCGGGCCTGTTTTAATTCATTTTCCGTCCTTTCTTTTTCCAGGCGTATTACCTGCTGTCCTGCCAGCAGGATCTGGCGTTCTTTTATTTTTTTCAGCCTTGTAATATAGTACATGGAAAAGCCGGCAATAGCGAACATTAAAATAACGCCCACTATGATCCACAGGCGCAGGCGGGTTTTTTCGTGTTCTGCCTTCGCAGCGGCTTCCTTTTTTTCAAAAATGCTCTGAGCTTCTTTCCGGGCAATTTCTGATTTTGTATTTTGCCCCACCATGCTGTCATTGAGCATAGTAAACTTTTTGTAGTATTTGTAAGCCGATTTATAATCTCCGAGCTTTTCATAAGCCTCGATAAGGTTGTTCCCGATCATGAGCTTTTGTGGTGTATCGTCCAGCCCTTCAGCAAGCTTCAAAGCCTGGATCTCATAATCGACGGCAGTTTGAAAACGTTTTCCGGGATCAATGCCCGCTATCGTGAGCACGCTGTCCGGCGCTTTTAGGATCAGGTGCCCCATGTCTTTGAAATACAAAAGCTGTGTAAATGGCTTCTTATGCTTTTTTGCCAATAGGAAGCACTCATTATGATATTTCAATGCAGTGATAAAGTCAGACAAGATCTGGTACTCGAAGGCCACATTTGCATAGTCGTCCGCCAGCCCGATTTCATCTTTCAGCTCCTTTCTTTTCTCGATTGACTGCTCGTATATTTTTAAGGACTCTTCATATTCCCCTATATTCATCAGGATATTTGCCTTCCAGCTCAGTTGACCCGCTATTGCACCGTGATTGCCCGATTGGGTGTATATTTTTATTATTTTTTCTATATATTCCAATGTCTTTTCAAACTCCTGAAGGTGGAAATACACCTCACCCATTCTGCCGAGAGCATTCACCCTCTCCTGGTTGTTGTTTCTCCGTTCAGCGATCTCTAATGCTTTCTGATAATGTTCAAGCGCTTTGGGAAAGTTTAAAGTCCGGTAAAATAGATAGCCGTACCCCAGATGGATATTGCATAAAGAATTTATTACCCCGGTCTTTTCGGATAGTGTCAGCGCATCCTGGAAATAAATGGCGCTTTGCGTATAATTCAGAAAATCAGTGTACAGGTTACCTAAATTATAAAGATTGGTCACTAGCCCTTCATGATCATTGATCTGAGCGAATATTGCCATAGATTTTTCATAATAATCCACAGTTTTGGCAGAATCTCTTTTACAGCTATAATAATTACCGGCATATCTTAATGCAATGGCCTGGCCCTTTTTGTATTCTAATTTTTTTGCGAGATCCAGCGCATTCTGCGCATAGGTTAATGAAGACGGGTTTTCGCAATTGGTAATGTAATATTCCCTGCTTATTGCGTTAAGAAGGTTTACTTTGCTGGTATCTTCCCGGAAGTAGTGCTGCAGTGTGTTAAGCAGGGAATCGATCCGGGGAGGTACCTGATTTTGGGCGCAGCTGTATTGAATTTTAAAAAATACAATAAGCAATAAAATAAAATATAATTTCATTGGTTTGGTCTTATTGTTCCAGATCTTGAATAGATCAGGGCATACCTATCAGTATGGGACAAAAGTTTGCGTATAAAAAATATCCGTATATCATAGTTTGATCTTGTTAATTATAAGAAACTATACCTGTGATTATCCGGCAGGTAAGGTAAGGCATTATATTGAAAACTTAAAAACGTTCTTTTACAAAGAGGAGCTACCTGGGATAAAGCTGTTCCGGATTTGGATACCGGCAATTGTTATTGTAAATAAAGCTCCTGAAAAGAATATATGGATTGTTTTTTTGCGGTTACCTGTTCACGATACCACATGCCTCTAATTCTTCAATCTTGTAATAGCGTCTGTATTTGCCCAGACACTTAAATGAAAAGCTTATATGACTGCATTTAAGCCCGCTTTTGACTCCCGGTTTGCGGCAGGTCATGACCGGTTGGTCTTCTCAATTCACTTTTACTGCCTTGTCTTTTTACAGCGGGTCAATTATATTCCTTTCAGATTGGATTATGTTACATTCTTTATATTGCTCATTACACGCCAGACTGCCTTCCACTGTTCCTTCTCCTGTTCAAAAACAAAGATATCTGTTCCCGTCTCGTGGTAGGTTACATTATTTTGCTCATATTTCATTTCGAAGTCATAGGCCACTATAGCGGTATTTCTGAATACCTGAACAACCGGGTTGTTTTCCTTGTATAGCAGTATCCTGGAGCTGTCCATGAAGCCGGCATAGCTCCGGATACATGGCTCCCTACCCCTGACCTGATGCCGGAAGTCGGGCGTGTTGAATACAATCTCATCATGAAAAAAGTCAGCGAGCTTGGCCGGTCTTCCTTCATACCAGCACCTGTTTATTTTTTGCATCAGCATCCAGAGTTGCCGCTGCTTTTCATTCAGGATCGACTCCATATGGCTCTTGTCTGTTATTTGGTTGTTTTACCTCCCGGGCCGGTCAGGACCTTGTAAATATGCCCGCATTGAAATTTAATACAAGACTGACGAAGGACCTCAACCATGCTATAATTGACTGTTCTTTTTATATCCGGCGACAGATTAAATAAAGGAGACCCTACTTCTCCAATACACCTTTGAGGTTTTGCAGGCCTTTTTCAAAATCGTTGCCCATATCGTAGAACAGGCCCATAATGTTGAAAGGATAAGGCGACTTCCCGGTAATGCCCCATACGACGGTTGTCTGGCCGGCATTGGCATCTTTGGTGATGAAATACGCTTTTGCCGGGTCGCCGAATCCGAAATCCAGCTCGGTATCCATCCGCTCTCCTTCTACAATATTGGTAATGGTCTGTGTGCCTTTGCCCATCTCCTTGCTGTCCCAGGAATACTTAAATCCTACGGTGCCATCCGTTCCTTCGTAAGATTTTTTCATAGCCGGGTCAGACAGCTGCCACACACCAAAATTGTCCTGATTTTTTATATACCTGATGTAGTCAAATACTTCGCTACGGGGCTTGTTGATCACGATCTCGCGTTCGCTCGTAAATTTTTTCGGCACAAAGGCAGCCACGATGAGTATCAGTGCGATCAAAGCAAGGATCACGAGTAAGATCTTTTTTAGTACTTTCATTTTATTTTAAATTTTATGGTTTAAATTAATAGAAGAAATTTCCCGGCTATAGTTAGGAGGATATCCAGATCAGTGACTGTTGCCGGCTATACATGATATCAGTTGTTCAGGCCTTTTAATTCCGGGACCTTATTACGCAGATCAAAGCCGTTTTCGTAGAATGATTTCAGATTGGCGAGATAGAAGGTCCATCCTTCGAGGCAGCCTATCCTTATCCTGAATTTTGATGCTTCATCGGCCGGGATATTATGTTGCATAAGCTGTACCATGACATGTCCGGCAGCTTCTTCCAGAGTGATATCCACCAGGCAGTGCCCGGCAAATGTAAACTGAAGAAGATCTTTCCCGTTGGCCCGGACGATCTTTCCGTCTTCCACCATATCATACAGATACCAGCTCCATTTATAGTCGCAGCCTGCCGTGACGTTCCAGTCTTTGTCGAGCGCATTGCCCTTGTCATCCGTGTATTGGCAGGTTTCGAGGAACCAACGCTCTATCTCACCGGGCCTTGTCCAGGCGTTGTACATGGTCTCCAGGGAGGCTTTTACGCCGATCTTTAAAGTAAAAGAAGTCCAATCCTGTGCCATAGGAATTAAGTTTTATCTTTTAATATATCAGCTGCCGGTAAATAGTGATACCCGGGACGATTGCTTTTCCTGAATATGATCTTATTTTACGGTTCATAGCAGCACATTGCATTTAATTTTTACCTGCTCTGGTCCTTGTGAAGAAGGCAACGATAGCGCTGGTTACGATGCCCATTATGGGAGTGCCTATTGCGCCCTGTATAATATAGCTTTTCAGGTTGAAATAGGATTCGGCTTCCTGCTGGGTTTTCAGATTATGCTCCACGGAATACCTGATGGCATTGGAGAAAAAATCCGGTGTAATAACCTTTGAAATAATGACCTGTGTGAGCGGATTGATGATAAAAACCACAGCAGTGATGACCAACCCGGAAATGAATCCTTGTTTATAGGTCATTTGCCCGCCGTAATAATTTTTTTTCTTGTCCGATAAGGCCAGCACATATACGGCTATTGCCGGAATTGCAAAGAGATTGGTATATATGGGATGCTTATCTATGTAAGTATCATGCAGCCCGGATAGTTTTTCCAATGACATCCATGCTATGGCAACGAGAACAAAAATGATGCCCCATTTGATTTCGATCTTAATTTTTTCCATATTTCGATTGCAGATAATGGATGGTTTCTTTCATCAGCTTTTTCAGTGCATCCTGGTCGATGTCTGATAGTTTTTTGACATAGATGCAGGCTTTGCCCATGGTGAATTTACCCAGATCTTTGAGCAGGTGTTCGTGCTCTTTCAGTCCCGTAAAGGCATAGAGGGAGATCGCGGCTTTGCGTGGCGAGAAGCCAAGCAGGGGAGCGTCGCCTTCATGGCCGCTTTCATACCTGTAATGATAGCTGCCGAAGCCGATGATGGACGGGCCCCACATTTTTGGCTCAAAGCCTGTGACTTCCTGCATCAGCGCCAGCAGCTCATAGCTGTCTTTTTTCTTTTGCTCAGTATCTGCAAAGGAATCGATAAAATCAGGAACGCTTACCGTTGTTTCTTTTGTCTTGTTTTTTGCCATGATCACATTTATTTTTACCAGTTGTTGTCGCTTCGCTATTTATACTTGTCATTGAGACCGGCACCCTGCAATATCATCGGCCTGATCTTTTCAAGACGGTTCTGCCTGGTGCTTTCCTGCTTTGCTTCATTGATATAGAGGATGTATTCCTTTTGCCTGCCCGGTGAGAGCTTTTCGAATGCTGCCTTTAGATCCACCTCATTTTTAAGAGCGTCAGCAAGCAGTTGCGGCAGCGGAGCAGGAGCAAATTTTTCAGGCTTTATCTTCAGTCCCTGTTGCTCTACCTTGATGGCTTCATCGATATATTCCAGGATCTTTCCTTCATCGATCTCCTCCATTGAATGAAGACGCCATTGGCGGAGAGATTTTGTTTTCCCCTCCTGGGCATTGATCAGCACATTATATTTATCTTTGAGAAATACGCCGTTGTAAAACCAGATGGTAAAATAGCTTTTAAATCCTCCGTAGCTGATTACATTTTTACCGTTATAGGTAAAGACCTCTGCGCCCCATTTGATCGCCTTCTCCAAAGGCGCTTTGGCGATGATAGAGGCTATACGTTCCAGTTCTTCCGACCATTGAGTGGCATTTTGCATCGTTTGTATTTTTTCTGAAACCAACCGCAAATGAGAGACCGCTGATATTTTCATCAATTGCCGGGATAATATCAGGCGCTACCCATATATACAAAAATAAGAAAAAATCATTCATGCAGAAAGTATTCATATCGTTGAACAGCAAAGCTGCCGGATGCGTCACTGCCGATGGGCTGAAGATCGTAAGCTGCCCTATGCTGAATACTGCTGCCGGTCTGATGAGCTATCAGCCAGGTTCGGCCGGTTTAAGAAAAGGTTAAGTTTTATTTAATCTCGGCAGGGCAATGCAGATGGTGCGTTACGCCCGTTTCTGAAGCAGGCATTTATTCTAAATAAGCTCCTTGATTTCAAAAATTTTGCAGGCCTCGTCTTTGTTTTTTATTTCTTATCAAAGACTCAAAATTTTTGGGCAAGCGCTATCTTATTTTCCAGAATTCATCTTCGTAGTTATCTGTCTGGCTTTCCTGATGCGCTTTTTGTAGTTCATTTCCTATGTTTTCTAATTGACCGGGAGTTAGCACGGATTCGAAGTAAGGAAACAATTCCCGTTCCTCGAACCGGATATGGGCATCGATCTTATCAGCCAGTTCTTCGAGCATTTCAGTACCGGAATTTTGGGCAATAATTGCTCCTATAAGTTTCTCTATAGACCGGTGCTCTTCTTTTGCTCTTAAGCAATTAGGATCATTCTCCGGTATAAAGAGGATGGTTTCTTCCTGCCCAAAATGATCGCGCAGATGGTTTGACCAGAAATAATCAACATACCTGGTCAGCCTCTCCGTCTCTGTCCTGTTTTTTAGCCCCTGCCGGATCTTCCAGCAGAAAAGTAAGCCAAAGTGGTGGTCACGTGATAGGGTGACGATATGTTCATTTCGCTTCATAGCCAGTAGAAATTGTCGCAGACCGGATGTAACGGTCATTGCGGTTCAAGGTAATGATATTCAATTTATTTCGTATCTTTTGCTCATTCCGGTCTTCTCTCCTGCTCCATCTCTGCTGCCCGGACAAAGAGAATGTTATTCTCAAGATGGATGTGCATATGCAGGTCCTGCTCAAATTCCTCAAGCAGGGCGTAGGTAACCCGGTAGGTATTGCAGGCATCGGCCGGAGGTGTATAATTGTGTGAGAGTGTGGAGATCCTACGGAAACGCTCTCCTTCGGCGCTGTGCTCCCTCATCATCATGGCGATCGGGCTTTGGATCGTTTGGAATGGAGCGTCTACCGGGCTTGTACCCGAAGCCACCATTTTTCTGATATAGGGGAAAAGGATCATTTCTTCTTTTTTCATATGGATAGTGAGCTCCAGAGCGCACTCGTCGAACAGCGTCCCGATCTCATTCAGCTCGGGATGGGCTGTTCCGTGGACTATAGTCACTTTATTCAGAAGCGGCTGTATCTCTTTGATCCTGGCCGTGACATATCTGTGATGCTTTTTCTCGATATAATCTGCCAGCAGGTCCGGAGGCCACGACCTGAAGTCAGTGGCAGCTTCGCTGACATGCTGCACGGATCGGATAAGGGCTTTGATCAATGTGCCGGGCTCCAGATCTTGTTTTTCACAAGCTTCGGCAATGCTTCTTTTGCCATTGCAGCAAAAATCGATGCCATGGTCTCTGAAGACAGTGGCGGTACGATAATCTTCTGCGACGAGATCGCCTATTGTAGTTTGCTCTGTGATATTCATAGCTTATGATATTTTATAATGATTTAACTATCTGTTATTCCCCTGTCACTTATTTTGATTGTTTAAAGAGGGCGAAGGCCACGACAAACAGGCTGATGACCTTGGCCACTTCAGCAATAATAAACCACAAGTGCAGGCGGGAGGGCGGCACGGGCTTGCCATGGATATGGAGGAGCGCCCTGGCATTCAATACTGGCAGCATCCAGAATGTCTGCGCCAGGAGGATGACCAGGACGGCTGCGAGAAAGAGATTGGAGATCCGGTACAGTTGATTCCAATGGAATAAAGCGCTGCCGGTGACGACGGTGGCGAAGATCCATTCGGTCCTGTTGAGAGTCGTAAAGACGAGCTTACCGATGCCTAAGCCGATCGGGAGGGTGACGCCGGGCGCCTGGAATTTCAGCCATGCCTCCATAAAGCTGATGGCGCATACAAAGCCTATCCAGGTAAAAAGACAAGCAATGGCTACCGGTTGTAATGCTATTGTCTTCATATCAGGGAAGTTGTGTTGGAATTTCTTAGAAATTCAATTTTAGAGAGAAACAGGGCAGCCATTTTATCTCCCCGCCATTTGGCCTCATCAGCTACAGGACCGGTGAAATACCGGTCGACGGTCCCGTGCCATAATGCAAGCCAGGTATTAAAATGGTGCTGCTCCAGGGGCATAGCGGCATGAGGAGGAAAAGGACTGCCAAAATAGGTGTGATCACCCAGTAAAACTGTTTGCCAGAATCGGTACATTTTCTCCAGGTGTTCCGGCCACCGGTCGCGGATGATGGCCTTGAAGATGGGACCTAACAGGTCATCGTTCCTGATGTCGCCATAGAAGCTGTCGACCAGCAGTTGGATATCCTCCATACATTCGATGTCTTTCCCGGAATTTATTTTTTTCATTTTCTTAAAATGTGGTGTAAGGAATGCTGATAATAAAATACAGTTTTGTCCTTTATTTTGTCAAAAAAATTACCTTGTCAGGAAGGCTTCTCCCTTTTTAAGGTCCATTGCCAGATCGCGCACATTGGTTGTGGTGAGCATATGTAGCAAGCCATCCCTTATTTTTTTATACTGGAAATGAACGGGGCATGGCCTTTGGCTATTACAGGCCTTTAAGCCCAGACCGCAGGCATGGAACATCTCATTGCCATCGATAGCTTCTACGATGTGGATGAGGCTGATGTCGTTCAATTGTTGTGGGCTGAGATAAAAGCCGCCATTCGGACCTTTGTCCGAGCTCACGATCCGGCTCCGGCTCAGCTTTTGGAGTGTCTTGGCTGTAAACGCCTCCGGCCCTTCGATCGCCTGTGCGATCTCCTTCTGACCAGCTTTTAGGCCTTTCATAGACTGGCCGGCTATAAAAATAGTAGCCCTGATCGCATACTCACATGCTTTAGAAAACATCATCAGGCAGATTTAAGCGTAAAGTTAAGCTTTTCTGACCAATAAAGGATATTCTTATCTTTTATTTAGAAAAAGACTTATCGTCAGCAGATTACACGACCGACCGGGTAGGCTTTTAAAGAGGATAGGAGAAGCCGGGAACAATAATTGCATGTATCAGATGAAAAAGAAGCGTAGCTTGCAGCAATTGGAAAAGTTACTGAAAATAATCCTTAACCAATGAATCAATATGACCATTTTCTTGAGGTCCTGGCGCAATTCCCATCCAGGCAGTGGGTAGATCATTACTTTGACCTGCAAAAAAGATTGCTTACCGATCTGCAGATAGAAAATGATGATCCCAGGCTGACCATGTCTCTTACTGCCGATAAGAACATGCCGGTAAATATCGGGCAGCGTTATGTATTGAAGCCGGTAACGGCCGGCGCTGTTCGCTGTATTGTGCCATTGATTTTTGATGAAGCGACAGTAGCGGGTAAGCTGCGTTTTTTGTTCCGGAGAAACAGAATGCCCGATGCCAAATGGATAGAAATTGATTTTGATGAGAATACTCTCTTTCCCGTTGATTTATACATGGCTTGCCTGCAAGAAGCCAGGAGCATTCTGCAGCAATGCCGGAGATCAGGATATAGGAGATATCATGCAGAGCTACTTTATTATTTTACGATGGAGCAGGAAGTGAGAGATGAAATTTTAGAAGAAGTAAACTGGAAGAAATGAATGTATAGAAGCCAAAGTAACAGGTAAAAACCTGCAGATAAATCCAGGATGCGTGATGACTGTCTTTGTACCGATCCACCAGATTAAGCAATGGCTAAGACAATTATCGTTAGCTATATTACTTCAACCCCTTTCTTTTTAATAAATCTTTCGATGCCAGGTCTTTTAAAATAGCCGATACCATATATTGAGTTATTTTTTTTGCAGCTATGCGTTTTCCTATAAAGATTCCCAAACCTATAAAAGGGCTGAGCAATGCTGAACCGATTTTAGATAACCAGCTGTATCCATGCCTTTTTTTAATCCAGGCATCTGCAACCGCACGTTGACCTTCAGCCCTGGCATCCAGCGCTTCAATATCCTTGCGCTGCTTTTCAGTAAGTTTTGCCAATTCAGCTTCTTTTGCCAGTTTTATTGCTTCCGTAAAATCCCTGTTTTGCAATACATTAAAGATCTTTCTGAATCGCCGTTTAATGGCCTTTTTCAATTTGAAAAGTTCCTTAGGATCATAGACCGGCGTTTCCTTAATATCATAATCAGTCCATCCTACCTTCGTGCCGTTTTCTTTTTCCAATAGAATATTAAGATCAGGAATTATAGGTAAATACCAGGTTCCGTCCTTTTCAAACTTAAAGGTTTCCACCATTTCAGGCGTCCAGTTCCGATGGATTGGATGAATGTCATCTTTGCTACGATCATTTTCATGCTTAAAATAAGGAAATGAAAAAAAGTAGCGGAAAAAATTACGGGCATTGTTGCGGCCCAGAAAAAAATCATGCTGCCGGAACCGTATATCGAGAAAGCCTCCGAAGGCCATAGCTGCTGCACAGGTAATCGTATCAGGTGGTCCGTTAATTCCACCATCCTCATTGCGCTTCCATTTTCTCGGGAAAATAATACTTTTGAAAGAATCAGAAGGATCGGTTTCCAGCATTTCCCTGCGCTTAATCCTCGACTGGTCAGTAAGCGTACCGATAATGGCCTGCGCCACATCGATAGCATCATTGGGTTTTGAATGGGATTTTTCTAGCTGTGCCCTGTCCGGGAAAGGATCAATCATAATAATGCCATAGCGGGGATATCCATCGGCAGGCGCATTGCTGTTTTGGTGGTGAAGAATACTCAATACCTCCCTATATGGTTCATTATTGATAGCGCCCCCATCTATAGCAATAGACGAATAGTTTTTGCGTAAAAACTTCAATTCTATTTTACCATCAGGATCTGGATCATCCTTTCCAAATTCACCGGTGATCACACGCTTTATAGCTGTTCTTATGTATTTATCGCTTAAGTGTTCCGTAGTAAATTCACGAAAAGCAAGTCCAATCGGAAATGCCCCGGTAGCAATAGTGGAAAGCTTTAATATATCGGCGTATGGCTTTTCATAGGGGTTAAGCCAAAGGTATTTATCTGTATCGGGCTTTACACCTTTATTTAAATGATATTGCGTAATTATATAATGCTCAAAAGTTGAATGATTGGGTATCACACTTTTTCTGCCGAATTTCGAAATAGGGGTTTCAAAATTAACATCAAGTGGTATACCCCTGAGAAAACAATGTGAGTATAAAAGCTGAAGGTCTTTTGAAATATAAGATGGCAGATTTACGGTATTCGATTCCAGGCTCATTTCTCCATTGGTATGGAAGGCGTTATCAGCAATGGTATCAATAAACCCGGAGTTAAGCAGCGAACCAAACTTTCCTTCGTCCAGGTCATTTGTATCCCAAACTTTTTCAAACAGAGACCTCCCGTCAGCCGTGTTATTATCATCCATCAAAACCCAGCTATCATAAAGTATATTATTTTTAACCTCTTTTATTTCTCCTGGCTTTTTTACCGGGTTAATTGCTCCATTTAAAGCATAAATAGCAGACATGGTTGTTGTCATACCGCCGGCTGAAGCTCCTCCCATTGCGTCGATTCGCACCTGGTGATTAGGAATAAGGGCATGATGTTTCTTTAGGGTATCATATTCTCCCTTTTTCGCCCTTTCCCAAAGGTCGAGAATTTCAAAAAGATAATCCATTACACCAGCGGTGTAGCAGCCCGCAGATACAGCGCCGGCCATGGTGATACCAAGGGAGAATATTTCGGCTTTATTTTGGTCTTCCATAATAAAATGTTAGTAGTGATAGATAATCTAAGTAAAGAAATTTTACAGATAAAACAAAATTTTTTGTATACTTGGAAAGCCAAAAAACACTCAACAACCTTAACTTATGTCCCTATTATATAATAACCCGGAAGCAAACCCCCAAACCCATGTTCTGATAATTGGTGTTGGGGGCTATCCTTATCTCAGCGGAGGCGACAGGGAAATAACCCAATCTGTTGATGCAGCAAAACAACTTGGCCAGCTGAGCTCACCGCCTGTTTCTGCTGAAGCTTTTTACAATACTGTGATGAAGCTCCATGAAGATGGTGCCTGGATAAAACCTGTCGGCAGTGTGGAAGTATTAATATCTCCCTGTAAAGATGGTAAAGTTGTTTTTGAAGGACAACAGCCCGATATCGCCAGTATGAGCAATATAGATAAAGCTTATTGGGACTGGAAAGCCCGCTGTGATCGGCATCCTGATAATGTGGCAATTTTCTATTTCTCCGGACATGGGCTGGAGAAAGCGGAACATTACCTGTTGGCTGAAGATTTTGGAGCAAACCCCGGTAATCCCTGGAGAGGCGGCTTTGCATTTGATATGACAAGGCGTGCGTTTTCTACCTGTAAGGCGAGCGCACAACTTTTCTTTATCGATGCCTGCAGGCAGGTAACTTCTGATATGCTGACAACAGATCTATCAATGAGCCCTATTGAAAACCCGAACATTTTGGCCAAGGACTGTCTATACCACCTAACTCAAAAAGCCACCGCTGTTAATGAAAGCGCTTATGGCAAAAAGAATGAAGTATCGTTTTACACAAAAGCGCTTATCGGAGCTTTATGCGGTGATGCTGTTACCCAAGATTCCGAAACAAACAAGTGGTGCATAGATACGGGAACCTTAGCCTCTAAAATGACAAGCTTCATTAAAAAGATTGCCCCCGATCAGGGTTATGAGCAACGGTGTGTCAACATCACGAGCGATGTGACCAATATAATACAATTTATGGAAACCCCGAATACAGAGCTTACCATAACCTGCTTACCGGAAGCAGCTCTGGAAATTGCTAAGTTCTCATATCTTAATCTTGCTTCAGAGGAGAATGATTCCAGGTCACCAAAGAATGAACCATGGGAAGTAAAAGTTAAAGCGGGAATATATAAAGTAGAAGCTAGCTTTATCAACGGGCAATATGATTATGGCCATGCTTATAAAAACTGTATGCCACCATCAGCCTTACACACTTTTATATTGATGTAATGACAATGAAAAACAAAAATATGGGCTCGCTAAAGGTTATTATCGAAACACATGAACCTGAGTCAAAATTTATCCCCAAACAGATTCAAATACTTGGTGCTGACCTAAGTGTAAAACATTCTCTCTGGATTGAAGATAATCTATGGATGCAGGAATTGGGAGCAGGAGTATATTTAGTCCGTCTGAATTTAGCCTCCGGAAAGCAAATTGAAAAGATCGCAGAAGTTTTTGATGGTGAGGTAGCAGAGCTTGAGTTCAATATAGCACAATTCAGCCCAATGGAGAGCCAGGAATGGGCTTATCTTACCAAATCATCAGTGGGCGATAATGTTGTTGAATATTTCAGGAAGGATAATAGGCTGCCGGAAACCATACAGATAAGATCGAAACGATGGAGATATTACCACCAGAGATGGATTTCAGAAAATGAATCACCTGTTGAGTTTTCCCGCATAAATGAATATGGTCAAACCTCTAAAATAGATGTGCCCCGGGAAATGCAGCTGATGGAGGTAACTCCGTTAGAGAAGCAATCTACTTTTATTTGCCTTCCACCCGAAAACTCGCTCAACTTTATGATAAAAAAAGCTGTTGGGCCGCAAGAAACGATTGACGATATTAATGTGTCCGTCGGTATAGCTAATAAAGTGGCACAGGCGTTGCTATCATTAATGAATAGCGGGGACATGCTAAAAGGCAAGTCCTTGTTTACCGTTAAGAATGCCGAACAATTATTATACAACAAAATCAGTGATCCTGTAGGTGCCGCAATAGGAGGATATTTTTTACTAAAAACCAGAGAATTGGACCGGATGCATAATTGGCCGGATAACCTGGCTGATTGGTTCGACTGGATGCCGGATGGCGCTGTTATCCATGGCTGGCAGTTAATTCAGATGGGCGCCAAACCGGATACTATCCGTATCATACGACAACGTTTTTTAGAAGCTGTTAAAAGGGGCATTCCCATTTACAGTGAAGGGCTACGATTATTGTACGAAGGTCTTACTATGCTTTCCAACGAGTTTGAACAATCAGATAGGGATATTGAAAAAGCGCTTTCAACAATAAAAAAATATATGGCGGCAGCTGACCTTAGCAAAGAAAATACCACCTTCAGAGGCAGCTCTCCTGATCTTCCCGAACTGAATTCAAGTGTTGAAAAGGGTGTATTTGTTTAAGATAAAATGTTACCGTTATGGTCTTCAATATAAATTTTCTCCCGGCCAAATATGGAGATAGCATCTGGATTGAATACGGCAACGCTGATGATCCGAATATCATCCTTATAGATGGAGGAACAGGTGGTACCAAAAAGCACATCCAAGAACTCATCCAGGCACTTCCAAGTGGTAAGCATATAGAGCTGCTGGTAGTTACGCATATCGACCGTGATCATATTGAAGGCATCTTACGCCTGCTGGAAGACGATGACCTTGGGTTTACCGTGGGCTCTGTATGGTTCAATGGCTGGAATCATCTGCCTGGTAATCCCGACTATGAAATTTTCGGAGCTATACATGGAGAAAAGCTTACTGCCGCAATCATCAAACATAACCTTAACTGGAACAGCGGTTTTGGGAAAAAGGCAGTTGTGGTCCATCATGATGAGCCCTTACCTGTCATTGAATTAAAGGATGGCTTAAAGCTCACTTTACTTTCACCAACAGAAGAAAATCTTGAGGCGCTCAAGCCTGAATGGGAAAAGGAAGTAGCTAAAGCGAACCTCGCACCGGGTTTCGGACTTGAAGAGCCTGTGGAGGATATGGAAATATTTGGTGCGGGTATGCCGGATGTAGAGGTGCTTTGTGAAACAGAATTTCACGAGGATGATTCTGCTGCCAATGGAAGCAGCATTGCCTTTCTGGCGGAGTTTACCGGCAAAAAAGCCTTATTTGCAGGTGATTCCTTTCCGGGAGTGATACTTAAATCCCTGAACAGGCTGTATGACGGGCCAGTCCCGCTTGACCTTGTTAAATTGTCTCACCATGCAAGCGAACACAATACAAGCCCTGAGCTGATAGAAAAACTTAACTGTAAAAGATATGCAATCAGCACCAATGGAAGCATATATCACCATCCTTCACAGACAACGGTAGCACGTATCATAAAATCAAAGGGACCTGGCACCGTGTTGATTTTTAATTACAGAACAAAGCATAATGAGTGTTGGGATAACGACATTTTGAAAATGAAGCACAAGTATGAAACCGTCTATCCCTGGGGCGAGGGAATAAAAGTAAGCCTTATATAACCATTGAACTATGCAAAGTCACTACCAACAAGTCCTTATTGATGATTTAGGTGCCTGCGAAAATGATGAAGAGATTGCCTATGTTTTTGATCGTTATAAAAGTATAATTGACGGGTCTTTTGTATGTTTTTTTATAAATCCACTACCACCAGGCTCTGTATTACAAGAAATAATGACCCGGGAAAAAATTGCAAGGATTACTCATTTTGTACGTGAATATGTCAGAAATATCGTTGACCGATATTTAGAGGTACCCCAACAAGATATTGATGCTTTTGTGCAAGGAACAATTAGTCTATTGCTTGTACAACATTCCTTCAATCATATTTCATCTTTACTTGAGCTTTACAAAACCGATAAAGAAAAGGAGTTTGCAATCTTAGTTCGTTTGCGTTGGCTTATGGACTATGGTGTAAAGATGCTTATGAAAACCCATGATATTGGTCTGATTAAAAAGGTAATTGACAGAGGGCCTTCTTTTTTCGACAACCGATTTGTTATCGACCTTCTGAATAATAAGAGAGTTAAAGGTAATCCGGATGAGCAACGGAGCACATACATCATACAGGCAATTGCAGACTATAGAAATCGTTTTCCATTGGAGCAGGTCGCAGATACCAGGTTAGTCTACCTGATAAATCAATTTAACGTTTCTGATGCTGAAGAAGTAAGGTTAAAAATACTGCATGAAGCGCTTTCAATTGCAGGAGCTGAGACCGAGGAGGTAGTTGCGAATATTAATTTATTACTTGGTAAGTGCTATAGCGACAGGTCAAATGGTTTGAAATACCAGAATATAAAGGAAGCTGTAAAATACTTTCAAATAGCCGGGTCGGTTTATAATAAAGAAGAACATTTTAATAAATGGTGTTTTATACAAAAGAATTTGGGAGATACATATCTCTTTATGCATATAGGTGCAGTGCCGGAAAATATTGAAAAGGCGATCGGTTATTATAATAACGCGTTAGAAGGAATTACAAGAGAATATGCACCTTATGACTGGTCTGTATTACAAAGTAATCTCGGTATAGCTTTTCTTAAGAGATTCAGAGGAAATAATATGCAAAACATCCGGCATGCCTTTAGTCATCTTAAAGAAGCATTATCTGTTCTAAGCCTGCAATATACTCCCCAGGAATGGGCCACTAATATGATGCGCCTGGGTGATGCTTATAATAATAGACATGATTTAGAAAGGCCCGTCAATGCACAAAAAGCTGTGTACTATTATGAGCAGGCGTTAACTGTGTATAAGAGAGAGCTTGATCCTGCAATGTGGGGAATGCTAAAAGCGAAAATAGGTGATGCCTATTCTGTAATGGCAGGCGATCAACGGGCTGAAAATCTGGAAAAGGGGCTAAATCATGTCATGGAGGCGTTAGCTGTACTACAGCCCTCACTGTCTGCGCATGGTTGGGAGCTTGCACAAAGCGTACTTGCCCAAATTTATTTGGAAAGAGTTTACGGCGAACGTATCGAAAACATAGAAAAAGCCATTTCCCTTTTCCAGAGTATATCGTTGGCGATCCCCAAAGATCAGGTGCCCTATGATTGGGCCCTTAACCAACAGAGACTGGCAAGCTGCTACCGGGCACGTTTGAGGGGCACCGAAGTAGAAAATCATAGATTGGCAATGGAACATATTGAGCAATCATTGACGGTGTTTGATCAACAACAATCTCCGGTAGACTGGGCTAAGGCACAGCATCTTCTTGGAATTCTGCACCTCGAAAGAACCGGGGAGAATAAAGCCGAAGACTATGAGCAGGCAATAAAATGTTTTCAATCAGCGCTGGAAGTACGGACGTGGGACAATTCCAGATATAGTTGGTCGGAAACAATGAATTGCCTTGGCAACGCCTACAGGCTTCGCATAAATGGTGACATTTCGCTTAATGTTGAAAGATCAATTGAATGCTTCAAACTGGTAATCGGAAAAATTCAATTGGAAGAAAATCCTGAACTATGGGCCATACTTCATAGTAATATCGGGATCTCCTATACAGTAAGAGTTAAAGGAAAAAAAGATGATAATGACAAGCAGGCAATTGATTTCTACAGAAAGGCGTTATTGGTTCATACTCCGGATCAGAACCCGATTGAGTGTTACAGAGCAGCATTCAGCTTAGGTAAATTGTATTTCTTCTACCAGGATTATATCGCTTCCCAAAATACCCTGGAGCTGTGCCACCAATCCGTTGAAAATCTCCGTGCCCAAAGTGCACGGGAAGTAAGCCGGTGGCAGATCGCTTTTGAAACCACTGAGGTATATGAAGTATTGGTAGCCTCCTGTCTTAATACCGGGGATATAGAAAAAGCTTTTTACTATGTGACCGCGGCAAAAGCACGTTTGTTTACAGACAAGCTGGGTGGTGATGCAGAGAAACCTGCAAAGCAGGCAGCATCTGATCCTGAATTTGCGAAAGCATGGGATCATATCTGTCAATTGCAATTAGAGATGGATCAACTTACCAGTCAACTCCGCCTCCAATATTCTGAAGATATTGAAAATAAGCTCCACAATAAACGCAAAGAGCACACTATTGAATTGCGGGAATTATTTTACAGGTTCCCGGAAATATCATTAAGCCATAATGCTCCGATACCAGAGCCGGATTTGGTAAAACAACTCGCTGCCAAACTTAATGGGGCCGTATTGATTGAGTATTTTAAATGCGCTAATGGCTGGGTTGCGTTTATCATAATGAATGACAGGATTGAATGTATTAATCTTCCTGAAGTATCAAAAGGATCAGTTGACCTGATTGTGAGCACAATGCTGGAGTATGAGCAGGGAGTGATAGATAATAAGCCGCCGGTGTCATTTATCAACCAGCTCTCTATTGCACTTGGCAAGTTATACGATTATTTGATACGTCCTCTTGAAATTTATTTGCCACAGGAAGGGACATTGGTACTTGCACCATCACAAGACCTGCATTTACTTCCTTTTACAATTGCATATGATAATGTACGCCATCAATATTTAATAGACAGGTTCACTATTAGTTATATGCCCAGTCTGGGAGCATTGGAAAACCTTAATACAATGTTGGATAAGAATGGGCAGGAGTCTATGGAAAAGTCTTTGCTGAGTGTGGTATATTCCGCCCAGGATACCGGAATGCCTTTGCGATATGCTCTCAGAGAAGCAATGCAGATTGCTGCGCATTTCTTGGCTGAGCCAAAATCAATTTATTTGCATGAACAAAACGCTACATCGGCGAATGTTTTGAAAGCATGTGATAATTATCAGTTTGATACATTGCACTTTTCTTGCCACGGACAGTATAATGGTAATGATCCGGCTAACTCCGGCTTGCGTTTAACGGACAGCATTCTTACTGCTGAACGTATCAGCACTGAGCTACGTCTCAGCAATTTTCCTACAGTTATTCTGAGTGCCTGCCAATCGGGTATTTCACAACCAGTGGAGGGTGATGAGGCAATCGGTCTTATTCAGTCCTTTTTCAACGCCGGAGCCGGAAGCATAATCTCTTCTCAATGGTCGGTGGAAGACAATGCCACTCAGGTATTATTTGAGAAGTTTTACGAATACAGAAAATCACTGAATGCACCGGAAGCTCTACGTCAGGCTATGTTTGCTATCAGGAAAAAGGAAGGTTGGAACTATCCTATATACTGGGCTGCCTTTAAATTTACAGGCCTCGATAGAACGAGATACTTTAGGGAATAAATAATTGGATATGACATTATTTAAACTAATTGAGGATAAAGACTCTGGGTTTTATCTAAATTTGAAGTCCGGACGGACTTTAACTTCATCATGTATGAAAATACTGCACATTGCACAATGTTTTTTGATTGCCATGATTTGGTCTTCCTGTGGCAGTATGCCGGGCCATTATCTGACCAAGCATGACCCTTCCTTTTTTGACGGGCGAGGCCAGGCAAAAATTGCCGCTGCAGGAGAGATAACCGGGATCAAAACAGGAGCTGTGCTGTCAGGTACATATGCTTTTTCAGATCATTGGTTTGCCGGAGTCCAGGCCGGCATCAATAGGGCAATCCTTTACCGGGACAGTAGCCGGGGTTATTTTGTACGGCCGGTAGTGGGATATTTTTTTGATTTTGCACCCGATGATGCGATGTATTGTGAAATTTTCGCGGGAGCGGGCCTATTACGTCAGAAATATCAGTTGACGGTCTATAACTCTCCATTGGAATACTATGGAGGAACTGGCAATGCCCGCCAATTTTTCGGAGGCGTATTTATCGGCTGCAGGATGGAGCGGGGCAAAAAGATCGGATTTGATCTGTCCTACGAATACAGCAGCTACAGGACACCTGTCATAAGTATCGACAAAAAGTATGAATTCAATAATCTTATTGGTTATAGGGTTCAAAAACACGACCAACTGCACAACCTCACTACCTCATTTTATGTAAGCCGAAGCATCAAAAACCTGGAGATCTACTTCAATCCGGGATTGAATATAGGCTTTGCTGCGATTCTGTTGAGATTGGGCTTGGCTTACCATTTCTGAGAAGCTGCCAGGGCATTGTGCTATGCTCTTCTTTTGTAACTGTATGTGCCGCTTTATTTTATTGTTGGTGTGGATTTGTGACTCGTATCGCCATGGGACTTACTCTTTTAAGGAGAAACTTATCCTTTTGAAACAAAGATAAGTATTGGATAAGGGAACCTTAGTTAAAATACCTTTATTAATGATAAAGATATACACCGTCTAAAAATTAAAAATCCCCGATAAAGCCAGTGTTTACCGGGGATCTAACGATCATTTATTTACCATTGATAAAGAAACAATCAAAATATTGCGGACTGACAGGGATTATAGTCGAACACCTGATACCACTTTCAACATTTTTGAATAATCTGCAAATGCTATTAGACAACAAATTCCTTTAAAGAAGATGTTTCATTGTAAAAGCCCTACCAGATCCGCTCTTTAAATACTTTTCAAATTGATAGGCTTTATATCTGTCAGTAAAAGAACAACACCATACTAATTTGAGTGGACGATATGGTTTAGTAGCAGGAACATAGCCTTTTAAATGGCGGGATAAACGTTCTTTTATACTGATTGTACAACCAACATAGTGTTTTTTATTGCTAAGTTCAAGGATATAAACATAATACCACATTGGAATACAATATAAGTAGAAGTTTTGGAAAAGCGGACATTGCCCGTGAGCCGGCGCTGAAGCTCTGGCGCAAGCGTCCGAAGCCCGCTACTGAAAGTTGTAACCAAAGATGAAGTTGTTGCATAAAAAAGCCCGCCTTCGTTAAAACTTCGGCGGGCGAAGGCGGAGAGACAGGGATTCGAACCCTGGAGGCCCTTTTGGAGCCTACACACTTTCCAGGCGTGCGCCTTCGACCACTCGGCCACCTCTCCTGATCGGAGTGCGAAAGTAATAACTTTTCTTTAATTTCGGCCAACTTTATTTTAAAGTCAGCTATTATAACCTATCATAATCCATACTATGAACCTGACCATATCCACACCGGGGCTTATCTTTCCTTCGATCTCCTTCCTGCTGATCGCCTACTCCAACCGTTTTCTGGCGATAGCGACGCTGATCAGGGACCTTAAGACAAAGTTTAGTGAAAATAAGGAGGAGATCCTCCTGCAGCAGATCAAAAACCTGCGTTACCGGCTGAAGCTGATCCGGTGGATGCAGGCGGTGGCAGTATTCGGCATGCTGATGGCGCTGATGTCGATCTTTGCCTTGTATCTCGGACATGAGGCGGCCGGCCATGTTTTGTTTATAATGGCCGCGGTACTGGTTGCCACATCACTTAGCATTGCGCTGGTAGAGATAATGTTCTCAGGAAGAGCGTTGGACTACGAGCTGCAGGATATACAGGATCATTTCCGGAAGAAAAACTAATCCGGTATTATGGCGATCTTTCCTATGCTGGACGATGATCCGTCGGCATGGATACTAATGATGGTATAAATACCTTTTGGCAGGTCGGCTTCTATTCTATACCCGGACCGGGTACGGTGAGATATGACATTTCGTCTCTGTCCATTGATATCTACCAGCAATATTCGGTCCAGGTACCCGCCGTGGTCCACATTAAATATACCGTTGGAAGGATTGGGGTAGATAGCGCCCGACTTAACGGTGATCCTGTAATTGCTCAAAGTTCTTAAGGAATCGAAGGTATTGCCGTTGCCGTATTCTATTCCGTCTATGATGCGATGTACCGGCAGGTAATAATTGTCCCATACCAAGATCCCGGAGCAGTCATAATAAGTGGTAAAACTGTGCCTGAATACAAATGAGCCGTCGCAGCCATCTATGAATTCATTATAACAAAAGTCATTGTTCTGATGAGATTGATAGGTTGCTCTGCGTTTGACCCCGTTTTCATCCAAACTAAAATATGCTGCTTCCCCGAAGTCATAGCGTATGGTCTCATCGGCCATACCGGAGATATATTGTTGATTGTAAACGATTGTTTCGGTAATGGTATCTGTCGAATATTGAAACGTTGACACAGAGTTGTTCTTGTTAAGCTCCTCTTTCCTGACCACCCGTCGCTGGTGTGCGCTGTCTTCTTCTACGATCTGTAAGCACGTGATCCTATCATACCTGCGTCTGAAGTCCGATGGAGGATTAGCATAGGAATATTCCGCCGTATATTGATCCCCGACTCCCATCCTGTAAGCCTCCCGGGGAGAATAATCCCGGATACCTGTCTCCGGTTCCGGTATTCCGACCAGGTTGACAGGAACCCAGCTATAAGGAAAATACTGAAGGCTGGGCATATTGTAGACACCAAACTTCTTTGAGAAATACAGATCTTCGATCTGCCAGTCAATCAACGGATCAAAGGCTGTATTGGTTAGCTGTAAACGAAAAAGTGTATCATACTGACCCATAAATACCACATTTCTGATTTCGATCAGCTGCGCTTTGATGTGATCTTCGACCGAAAAGGTGTCACCCGGTGACAACGACGCCGGAATAGTGAATGATCTTGAAGAGGTAAGCATAACAGTTTCATTGTCGACCTGTACGGGTGTATAATGGAATGTGTAATGTCCGTCGATCTTATTATACACAATGGAATCGCCCAGCCAGTTATTGGTCAGGATGGCCGTACACATATTGTTATTGACCGGAGCTGTCAGCGTGCGGAACGGATAATATATTTCAATGCTGTCGGTGATCCTGACGTTGTCAAGACGGGAGCTTGAGATCCTGTTTTGCTGATCATCATATATCAAATAATTGCCTTCTATAGCCGGATTGAAGATCCTGATCTGGGTCCATCCGGCATTCATCATGATAAAAAACAGGATAAGAAAGCTTGTGCAGTGTAAAACCATATTTTTCATAACCGCCATTGTGCTTGTATATAATACTCTGCGTTTTCCTGTTTTGTTTCCTGTGACCGGATGTCAAAACCTGTACCGGCCTTTTTTGTTTTTTGCGCCTCCGATCTTCCACTTGACCCCGACACCAAAATTGTACAGGTTGGGAAATACGTCGATGGTATAGATCTTTCTCAGCGGAAACGCTGCCGTAATATCCAACCCTACCTTGACCCTGTCCCCATATAATATGCCTCCTGAAAAACCTGCATAGTCGAAATACGTATTGGCCAGTCCGAATGAGCCGACAAACTGCCCGATGTATTTGGGGGTCACATAGATGCCCAGCTTTTCGACTGGATGGACGGACATATGCAGCGGAACCTGAAAGTCGTAATAATAGAAGAAAAAGGTATTGAATCCCAATCCCGTAGCCATGGCAAAGGTCGATTCCTGGTCACCGGCAAACTGGTATTTGCCTTCCAGGCCGATCTGGCCAAAAGTGCTCAGGTTGAGGCCTGCATCGAAGTTCTCGGTTATTCCGTATTTGCCCGTATACTGGACATAGGGAACGGTAAAGTTCTTCTTTTCCTTGTCGGCAACCTGAGCTATGGCATTGATGACACCATAGGGGTAGAAGAGGTTGAGGCCTATTTCTCCCGTACCTTTTTCGGTTGTCCGGGCGGTCTGCATGCTGCTGTAGGATCCGCACGAGGAAAAGGCCAGAATAGCGCTGAAGCAAGCTGACAAATAAAGGATAGATGAAGGGCAGAGCTTTGATTGGTTCATGGTTTGCAGGTCTCAATTTTCAATGTAAACGTAAGGAGATTCTTATGAATGGTTATAAAAACATTAAAATATCATTGAAGCAGCCGTTTCTGGCCGGATTTATTGAAAGTATAAATTTTGCCTGCGGATCGCGCAAGGGATAGAAGCGGCACAAGCGACGGCAGGAGCGCGTACAGCGGATAGCCCGGCCCGCCAGGGATGCGCCCGGGTGATCATTTTGTCGATACCCGTTAAATTTTTGTCCGAAATGGCGCTGAACAATTGTACTTTTGGGCTGTTTTTTCCAAATTGCCGGTAATTTCCGGCGGAAGCATGCGTTATTATTGGCGTAAATATTGTTCATTTAAAAGAGATAGATGTATTCTTCAGACGCAAGTGGGGTGGACGCCCTGGCACAGGCTACGAAAGATTTGAAAGCAGAGATCGGTAAGATCATTGTCGGCCAGGAAGAGGTCGTGAAAGCCGTGCTGATATCGTTATTCGCCAATGGTCACAGCCTCCTCGTGGGTGTGCCCGGTTTGGCTAAAACATTGCTGATCAGTACGATAGCGGAGGTGTTGGACCTGGAATTCAAACGGATTCAGTTTACTCCCGACCTGATGCCTTCCGACATTACCGGTACCGAGATCCTCGATGACAGCCGCCAGTTTAAGTTTAATAAAGGTCCGTTGTTTTCGAATATCGTACTTGCCGACGAGATCAACCGTACGCCGCCGAAGACGCAGTCAGCCCTGCTCGAAGCGATGCAGGAGCGGGTGGTGACGGTGGCCGGCCAGCGATATGCGCTGCCGAAGCCGTTCTTTGTATTGGCTACACAGAACCCGATCGAGCAGGAGGGAACCTATCCGTTGCCGGAAGCCCAGCTGGACAGGTTTATGTTCAACATCCCCCTGGACTATCCGAGCTATCAGGATGAGCTGAATGTGGTAAAAGAAACTACTTCCGATCGCGTAGTAGCGCTCCGCCATATCCTCAATGCCGACCAGATCATCTATTTCCAGCAACTGATACGGAAGGTCCCGATCGCCGACAATGTGCTGGAATATGCTGTGAACCTTGCGGTGAAGACCCGTCCGAATACCGACCGGGCGACAGAACAGGTCAATAAATATATCTCCTGGGGAGCCGGCCCGCGTGCTTCACAGTACTTGGTGCTGGGAGCCAAATGTCATGCGGCCATCAACGGGAAATATTCACCCGATATCGAGGATGTCAGGGCTGTGGCTGACTATGTGCTGCGTCACCGCATCGTCCGCAATTATAAGGCGGAGGCGGAAGGGATCAACGAAAGCGCCATCATCAAAGGACTGTTGTAAGATAAGATAGAGCATGAGAATAGCTGTTTTCCGAACTGCGCATTTTAATGCGGCGCATCGTCTCAACAACGATCACTGGACGCTTGAGAAGAACCTGGAGGTCTTCGGTATCTGCCATAATCCCAACTATCACGGCCATAATTATGACATGGAGGTCCGGCTTGCGGGAGAGACGGACCCTGAGACCGGATTCCTGATCAACCTTCATACGCTCAAGGAATTGATAGAGGAGCATATCATTCAGCATTTTGATCATAAAAACCTCAATATCGAAGTTCCTGAGTTTAAGGACATGAACCCAACGGTCGAGAATATCTGTTACGTCATCTGGTCCAGGCTTAGAAAGGTATTGGATGACAAGTACGAGCTTACTGTAAGGCTGTATGAGACTCCGAGGAACTATGCAGAGTACCCGGCCTGATCTTAAGACCTTTTTTGTCGTGATATAAGAGAAGGTTAGGTGTACCTGTTATTCAAAATCATAATCAAGATCAATACCTTTTTCCTCCTGCTTTGCTTTCAGTGCAGGAATGAAATCAATGATCTCCAATAGTAACAGGTAATCATCTCTGAATTCCAGCCTGTAGTCTTCGTGTAATGCGCCGATGAGTTTTTTGATCCGCGCAGCCTTCTGGATCACTAGTGTAACCAGGTTCTTCATGTGATGTTTGCTGATCAGGGTCAGTGCGGCGGCATGCGGCTTCAGCGCATTTAACAGTATGGTCAGCAGGAGCTCGACCTCACCGGCCTTATCTTTGGTCACCTTAGTGTGTGTCGTAATGAGGGGAAAGGTGCTGCGCAGGCATCTGTAAAGGAAATACGAAACCAGGTAACGGCCGCTGAAAGTGGTCAATAATTCATCAAAGTTATCGATGATGGCCTGCCGGCGTGTTTCTGTGGTTTCGCCGTATTCGAGGAGATTAAAACGAAGCTGATCGATCAGTACCGGATCTTTGCGGATAAGTCGCAGGAGCAGCTTGTCCCTTTCCGGCAGAGGCATTTGGAGGATTGCCTTTTCAAGGTCTTTGTCGATTTTCATGTTGGCGGTTTTTATTCAGAAATAATGCCATCACTATCCACAGACAATGATGGCATATATTTTAACAAGCAGGAAACAAATCGCTCCTGCAGCGGATCAATATCTATAGTAATCGGGCTTGAATGGTCCCTGAACCTTGACACCGATGTAGTCGGCCTGATCCTGTGTCAGATCCTCCAGCTCGACGCCGATCTTGGCAAGGTGCAGGCGGGCTACCATCTCATCGAGGTGCTTGGGCAGCATATAAACCTTGTTTTCATATTTGCCGGCATTTTCCCAAAGCTCCATCTGAGCAAGACATTGATTGGTAAATGAGTTGGACATGACGAAAGAAGGGTGCCCTGTTGCGCAGCCAAGGTTGACGAGGCGGCCTTCAGCGAGAACGATGATGTCCTTTCCGTCGATGGTATATTTATCGACCTGTGGCTTGATCTCGATCTTGGTATTGCCATAATTGGCGTTGAGCCATGCCATGTCGATCTCATTGTCGAAGTGGCCGATGTTACATACGACCGCTTTGTCTTTCATCATTCTGAAATGCCCGGCGGTGAGGATGTTTTTATTGCCTGTTGCGGTCACGATGATGTTGGCCTCAGCTACAGCATTTGACATTTTTTTCACAGCATAACCGTCCATAGCTGCCTGAAGGGCGCAGATAGGATCGATCTCGGTAACAATGACACGGCATCCGGCACCACGAAGGGAGGCGGCGGAGCCTTTTCCTACATCACCATAGCCGGCTACGACGGCTACCTTGCCTGCCATCATGAGGTCGGTGGCCCGGCGGATCGCGTCGACACATGATTCTTTGCATCCGTACTTATTGTCGAATTTAGACTTGGTCACGGAGTCGTTGATATTGATCGCGGGAAGCGGCAGCTTACCGTTTTCTACCCTTTCATATAAACGATGCACACCGGTGGTGGTCTCCTCGCTGATACCGCGGATGTTGGCAACCAGTTCTGGATAGCGGTCCAGGACCATATTGGTGAGATCACCTCCGTCGTCGAGGATCATATTGAGCGGCTGGCCGTCTTTGAATGCAAACAGCGTTTGCTCAATGCACCAGTCGAATTCTTCTTCATTCATCCCCTTCCATGCAAACACCGGAATGCCTGCCGCCGCGATAGCTGCCGCAGCATGGTCCTGGGTAGAGAAAATATTGCAGGAGCTCCAGCTCACCTCAGCTCCCAGCTCGATCAGCGTTTCGATCAGCACGGCTGTCTGGATCGTCATATGGAGACAACCGGCTATGCGGGCGCCTTTAAGCGGTTTGTTAAGACCGTATTGTTCACGCAGGGACATAAGTCCGGGCATTTCGGCTTCGGCAAGCTCGATCTCTTTTCTGCCCCAGGCAGCCAGGGTGATATCTTTGACCTTGTAGGTCAATTGTTTATCTGTAAGTTCCATGAAAACATTTTAATGTTAATAATGGGCGCAAAGGTAGCTATTTAGCCGTTAAAATCATAGTGCAACTCCTAAAACCTCTGATAAATCCTATTAGAGATTCACATAAAACAAGTAACCTGTTGTTTTCAAAAAGTTTAATGTTGCTTGTTTTGTTGACTATACACAAAAGAGGGCTTGCCTGGCCATTTGTTATATTATTGAGCGTTTGTACGACCATCCCTATAACCGGAGTGCAACGATCATTTTAACCACTATCAGCCATAACAACAGGCAGCCTCTTTTATGTTTATGCCTGCAGGACTTTTGATAATTCTTGAAATCCTAAATTTCATTTATGTAAATTTGTAGCTTTTTTATCAAAGCCAGCTTCCATAAGGAGAATATTTTATGCCTAAAGTAAAAACAAAACAATCACCGGATAAACACACCTCCAGCCTTTATGACAAGCACAACGTCGTCATAAAAGGCGCGCGTACCAACAACCTGAAAAATGTCGACCTGACCATCCCAAAGAATAAGCTGATCGTAGTAACGGGTGTGTCAGGCAGCGGTAAATCATCGATCACGATGGATACGCTCTACGCGGAAGGCCAACGGCGTTATGTGGAAAGTCTTTCCAGCTATGCCCGGCAGTTCCTGACCAGGGTCAAGAAGCCTGATGTTGATTACATCAAAGGCATCTCGCCGGCCATCGCCATTCAGCAGAAGGTCAGCAGCGCCAATGCGCGGAGCACGGTAGGGACACTTACCGAGATATTCGATTATCTGAGATTGCTTTATGCAAGGATCGGCCATACTTTTTCCCCACTGACCGGCCTGGAGGTCAAAAAAGACAGTGTCAGTGATATCGTGAGCTATCTGAGTGGCCGGGATGAAGGCAGCAGGTTTTCCATACTGAGTCCTTTCTTCTATAATGAGGCGAAGGAGCCGTTGAAAAATATCCTGGAGCGATATGAGCAGAAAGGCTTTAACCGGATCTACATAGATGGTTCTGTAACGCGCATCGATGAGCTCCTGCAGAACCGGCCCGTATCGAAGAAAAAGGCAAAGGGTGGAGAAGACGCGTTGGCTTATATTGTTGTAGACAGGATCGTCGTCAGGAAAGATGATGAAGAGAACTTCAAACGGATGGCTGATTCTATCGAGACGGCACTGGCAGAGAGTGCGGGACGTTGTGCCATCCTGGATGAATCGGGGATGATCAGAGAGTTCAGTACCCGCTTCGAGGAAAACGGTGTCGAATACGAAGAGCCTTCCGTCGCCCTGTTCAACTTCAACAGCTCAATCGGCGCCTGTCCCGTATGCGAAGGTTATGGTATGGCTATCGGCATCGATGCCGATAAGGTCATTCCCAATAAACATAAAACGCTCTATGATCATGCTGTTGCACCCTGGTCGGGCGAACGGGGTGCATCGTATTATACGAATATGATCCGTAAGGCTGACAGCCTGGGACTCTCCATTCATAAGCCATACAATAAGCTCAGCGAAAAAGAGATCGATATCGTATGGAACGGTACAAAGAGTTTCGAAGGTATTAATGATTATTTTAAAGATCTTGCAGCTTCCAGCTATAAGATACAGGACCGGGTGGCCCTTGCAAGGTACCGGGGTAAAACCGTGTGCCCGGAGTGTGGGGGAAAGAGACTTCGTAAGGAAGTGCTGTATATCAAGGTAGGAGGTAAGGATATCGCCGATCTTGCCAATATGGATATTGAACAGTTGGACAAGTTCTTTACGGATCTTCATCTTGACGAGCAGGATGCAGCCGTAGCAGAACGGATTCTTGAAGAGATCGGCTCACGCCTTTCGACCATGGTGGCTATCGGATTGGGCTACCTTACCCTGCAACGTCCCGCTGCGACGCTCAGTGGAGGAGAAACCCAGCGTATACACCTCACCAGATTACTGGGCAGCAATCTTACGGGATCTATGTATCTGCTCGATGAGCCGTCGGTAGGCCTGCATCCGAGAGATACCCGCAACCTGGTCGCTGCGCTCAAGAAACTGCGCGACCTGGGTAATACCGTCATTGTTGTTGAGCATGAAGAAGAGGTCATCCGCAGTGCTGACTTTCTGGTCGACATGGGTCCCGAAGCAGGTATATTGGGGGGTGAAGTCGTATTTACCGGTAACTATAAGGACATCGCTCAAAGCCCGGTCGACAACAGTCTCACAATAGACTACCTGCTTGGAAGGAAAAAGATCGAGGTTCCGGCTCAGAGAAGGGTCAGCCGTAATTTTCTGAAGATGGAAGGCGTTTCCCTGCACAATTTATCCGATGTACAGGTCACGATTCCCTTACATTCGATGGTATGCGTTACCGGGGTAAGCGGCAGCGGTAAAAGCTCGCTGATCAAAAGAGTTTTGTTCCCGGTATTGGAGCATGCGATACAAAACGGCCTTATGGAAGCAACCAACAATCATATTGAAAGGCTGTCCGGCGATATTAAGAAACTGGACCGTGTTGAAATGATCGACCAGCAGCCGATAGGAAAGTCCTCCCGCTCCAATCCCGTGACCTATGTCAAAGCTTATGATTATATGAGGGATCTGTTTACATCCCAGCCCATGTCCAAGCTGCGCGGATTCAAACCGAAACATTTCTCGTTCAATGTAGAGGGAGGCCGGTGCGAGACATGTAAGGGAGAAGGTGTGACTGTCGTGGATATGCAGTTCCTGGCCGATGTGACATTGGTATGTGAGGAATGCAAGGGCAAAAGATTTAAAAATGAAGTCCTTGACGTTACCTACAAGGGAAAAAATATCTATGAGGTACTGGAAATGGATATCCGTGAGGCGGTTGATTTTTTTGAAGATCAGCCGGAGATCATCAACCGCATCCTTCCGCTGCTTGAGATCGGCCTCGGTTACGTCAAGCTCGGACAGTCGTCATCCAGCCTGTCCGGTGGTGAAGCCCAACGTGTCAAGCTTGCCAGCTTCCTGACAAAAGAGAATAAGGTGCCCCACAGCCTTTTTATTTTTGATGAACCTACCACAGGACTTCATTTTGAGGATGTGCGCAAGCTTCTGATTGCCTTCAACAAGCTTATAGATAAAGGCAACTCCGTGCTCATCGTCGAGCATAATATGGAAGTCATCAAATCCAGTGATTATATCATAGATATCGGCCCGGAAGGGGGCAGTGGCGGTGGAAAGATCCTCTACCAGGGTGCACCTGAGGGCTTGGTGGATATCAAAGAAAGCTATACGGCCAGGTACCTGAAGCTTGAATGAGAAGCGAAGCCTGCTTATTGAGGAACTAAAGTGTGCGGGATCGGGTTATGATCTGGTTTATAAACTATTGAGCTATCGATTGAAATGAATGCTTCAAATAAAAAAATTAAAAAGTCAAGGAGCCGGCTGTATAATCCGCATGATGGAAGCATCAGGCCGGCCACCCAGGTGCATAGCGATAAAAGACGCAAGATCAAGTACAAAAAGATCGAAATAGAGCGTCATGACCGGGCAGAGTAATGGTTTGCCCGTATCCGGTTACTCTCCTGAAAGGGTTTTGGGATTGACAATAAAGCTGAGCAGCCAGGCAGGTCCGATAAGGAGGAACTGAAGATCTTTGAGAAATGAAGGCTTTTTTCCTTCGATCTTATGGCCTATAAACTGGCCTATCCACGCCACGGCAAAGATTCCCAGCGACCAGTATAGCAGGTTGGTGCTATTCCATCCAAGCCAGCTGAAGAGTTTCCAGTTACCATATAATAACGCTAACGCAATAAAAAGGAAGTAGACGGTAAGTGGCCTGGAAAGTCTCCAGTAATAAATGAGTGCGAGGAAGAGCACAAGTGCGCCAAAATTATTATACCAGGTCTTGGTTTCCCAGAATACTGGAATGACCATCAATATACCCACGAGGCTAAACATAATGGCCGGCACACATATCCAGTGAATGAACTTGTTAACGGCATTCTGATGGCTTGATCCGTATTCGGCAAGGAGGAGGTTAAGCTTGTTTTGTGCAGCGCTCATAAAAGACATGAATTTAGAAGTGTAAAAAGCCCTGATAGAGGCTATTGCAGGGCTTTTTGACGGGATCATAACCGGATCCAGCTAATATAGTCAGAATTCCGTTAGGATAATAATTTTTTTACGATTTCGGAAATAGATTTGCCATCAGCTTTTCCGGCGAGCTTTTTGTTTGCCGCGCCCATTACTTTACCCATATCTCTGGCGGAAGTAGCGCCTACCTCGGCAATGATCTCCTTCAGGGCATTCTCCAGCGCCTCTCCCTCCAATTGTTCGGGCAGGTATTTTTTGATGACAGCGATCTCTTCTCTTTCCACGACAGCAAGATCCTCTCTGCCCTGTTTCTCATAAATTTCCAGTGAGTCGGTACGCTGCTTAATGAGCTTTTGCAGGATCTGGATCTCTCTTTCAGGAGTTATCTCCTCTCCGGAGCCATCCGTTTTAGCCAATAAAATAGCCGATTTAATGGCCCGGATACCCCGGAGCCCGGCCTGGTCTTTGGCTTTCATGGCTGTTTTGAGGTCTTCGTTGATCAGTTCTTCCAATTTCATAGGACAAATGATTAGTTTTTTTGAGACAAATATAATTCAGTTAAGTGAACATAATCCTGGATTGAAAGTTGTTCGGCTCTTTGGCTGAAGAATGCTTCGGATAATAAGGCTTCGTCGGTGAAAAGATTCTTGAGGTTGTTGCGCAACATCTTCCTTCTCATTGCAAAGCT
>Ga0206118_100139_pt1 | contig 83817 bp, 68 predicted proteins | sample 3A20Ametagenome_FD_177999 | JGI IMG/M metagenome (GOLD analysis project Ga0206118, IMG submission 177999) | Enriched microbial communities from leaf-cutter ant dump, University of Wisconsin, Madison, United States - 3A20A | ecosystem: Environmental > Terrestrial > Nest > Insects nest > Nest dump... | reverse complement strand
GCTTCCTTCAGATTCCACCTCGCGGTGGACAACTCGCTCTTGGCTAGTGGTTGGCAACTACAAGCCCCCACAGCGGACTTTCACCGCCTAGTTAATCGCCATGCGTGGCGCACAAAAAAGAGCTGCCCCATACTCGATGGGACAACTCCTATAGATTGCTTATCCGATAAAATAAGAACGTCAGCCGCTCGCTTCGTGCAGGACTTTGTCGGCTTCGAGCTTGGCCCGGAGCGTATCGACGGTCGTATCGTCCTCCAGCAGCGCCGGGACGAACAGCGGTTCGCAGCCTTCCTTCAAAAAGTTGGAGCCTTTCAGATGATAGCCGTATAGCCGGGTCAGCTCGTACAGCTTGCAGAACTTCTCCGCCGCGTCCACGGCCGCCCCGAACTTGGAGTATACCGCCAGCTGATTGCCGAAGCCCAGCGGATTCACGCGGGAACAGATCGTCAGGTGGAAATCTCCGCCTTTCTCCAGTACGAACACGTCGCTCTCGGAAAATGCGATTTGATATTTGACAGTCATGTTCACCCTCTCCTTCTACGGAAAGATTAAGCTTCCGTTACGGCTAATTACACCGTTCGGGTGAAGATGAAACGTCCCATGCCTCTCCTTTTCGCCTCTGCTTCACTCCAGCTTTCGGACGAACGGCTTCAGCTTGTCGATGGCCCGCTTCTGGATTCGCGAGATGCTCATCTGCGATACGCCGAGCTTGTCCGCGATCGTTCGCTGGGACAGTCCGGCCTCGAATACGAGATCCAGCACTTTGCGCTCCTCCGGCTGCAGATGCTCCATCGCCTCCCGCAGATCGAGCTTCCGTTCCAGCGCTTCATAGTCGTCGGAGGGGGAGCCGATCAGATCCCCAAGGACGGCCGCGTTGTCGTCGTCCGTCGTCGGCGTATCGAGCGATACGTAATGGTATAAGTCCCTCCCGGCCAAAATCTCCAGCGTCTCTTCGACTCCGATGCCGAGCCGCTCCGCGATCTCCTCTACGTTCGGAGACCGCTCCAGCTCGGTCGTCATCTCGTCGATCGTATTTTGAACGACCAGGCTCATCTCCTTGATCCTTCTCGGCACCTGGATGTACCAGGATTTGTCCCGCAGGTAGTTTTTCATATGGCCGATCATGCTCTTCATCGCGTAAGGCTCGAACGGCATGCCGAGGTTCGGATCGAACTGCTTCAGCAGTCGGAACAGGGACATCTGGCCCACCTGGAACAGATCGTCGAACAGATCCGGCCGATTCCGCGACATCTTGTTCGCCGCCACCTTAACCATCGGCTCGTAATGCCTGATCAGCTTCTCGGCCAATTCGGCGCATAACGTTCGCTGATACTCCAGCAGTATCGCAATCGCGTCGTCGGGCAGACGCTCGGAATGGGATACGCTCATGCAGTCTCTTCGGAGGCCAGCCTTTTCTTAGATAACGTAACCGCGGTTCCGCCGTCCTGCTTGACTTCCACGCGGTCCATCAGCGCCTGCATCAGATATAGCCCCAATCCGCCCGACTGGATCTCGTCGATTTCTTTGCCGTGCATAACAGGCGCTTCCTTGCTCTCGTCGACGACGAAGCTTTTGCCGAAGTCCTTGACCGTGATGACCAACTCTTCCCCTAACGTCTGGAACGTCACTTCGATGTTCCCGCTCAGGTCTCCGTACGCATGCAGAACCGCATTGTTGCACGCCTCGGATACCGCAACCTTCATGTCTTCGATTTCCTCGAACGTGAACTTGAGCTTCGTCGCGATTCCGTACAAGGTCAGACGAACCAGGTCCACGTACTCGGGCAACGCGGGAATGCTTAACGTAACGACTCTTTCGTTTACCATGGAATCTATCCTCATTCCTCTCTTCGCATTCATATCGACGATTCCGGCTTCATCAGAAATGGAGTTATTCCCGTCATATCGAACAGCTTGCGGATATGGGGAGGAATATGTACGACGTCGAACGATACGTGGCGCGCGTGAAGCGCCTTGGCCAGGGAAATCAAAATCCCGATGCCGGTGCTGTCGATGTATTTCAACTGTTGAATATCCAGGGTAATCCTTCTGTCCGCTTGCTCGATCAACGAGTTCAGAGCCGCGCGCATGCGGCTTGCGGCCTCCAGGTCGAATTCGCCCCCGATGTGTACGATGGTCCGGTCTTCCGTATGCTCCGTTCGGAGCGAAAGTTTCTCCATTGGCATGTACAATTTCCCCTCGCTTCTCGTAAAAATAACTCTCCAATCCTGTTATAACCCGTATTCGCCGAGATTGAAACAGGCTGAATAACGGTTAACGGATGCGGAAACCTAATCTGGATCGGAGGAGTATCTTTATGTCCTTGTATTTCGGGTCCTTGTACTGGCCGAATTCGTTGGCCCAGCCTGTCAGTTACCCCGAATTGCGCGGCGACGTCAGCGCAAGGGTTGTCGTCATCGGCGGCGGAATGTCCGGGGTGCTCTGCGGTTACGTCCTGGCCGCCAGCGGCATCGAGACGGCGCTGATCGAACAGCAGCGCATCGCTTCCGGAAGCACTTCCGCCAATACCGGCTTGCTTCAGTTTTCCAACGATACGATGCTGAGCGAGTTTGCGCGGACGCTGGGAGAAGCGGACGCCGTGCAGTTCTACCGGGCTTGCAAGCATGCCGCGGAGAAAGTCGCCGATATCGCGGAGAAGCTGCCCCGCGACGTCGGGTTCAAACGGCGCAGCAGTCTCTATTATGCGTCCAATGAGGACGACGCGAACGCCCTTCGTGCGGAATACGAGATGCTGTCGCGGAGCGGATTCGATGCCGATTGGTGGGACGAAGAACGAATCGCGGCGCACTTTCCATTCCGCAAAGCGGCGGCGATCGTCACTCGCGGCGACGCGGAGCTTAATCCGTACCTCTTCGTGCATGCGCTGGCCGAAGAAGCGGTCAAACAAGGCTTACGGCCGTACGAGCACACGAAAATGCTCGACGTTCAGCCGACGGAACGCGGATATGTCGTGAGGACCGGCAACGGCTCGATCGAAACGGAGCATGTCGTGTACGCCGTCGGATATGTGCCTGAAACGGCCGACGGACGCTGGGTGAATGCCCGGCTCAACCGCTCTTACGCGATCGTGACGAGCCCTCTTCCGTCTCTGGCGGAATGGCATGAACGGATGTTGATCTGGGAGACGGCCCGGCCTTATTTGTATGCCAGAACGACGGGGGACAACCGGATCATTATCGGAGGATTGGACGAAAACGTTCGCCAACCCCTGCTCTCGCAGCAAGAGCTGCGCGCGCACTCGATGCGATTGCTGTCCGAGCTTCGCAAGCTGTTTCCCGGCTATTCTCCGGAAATTCGCTGGGAGTGGAACGCGACGTTCGGGGAATCGGCGGACGGACTGCCCTGGCTCGGCGAAGATCCCGAACGCCCCGGTCAGCATTATTGCCTGGGATACGGAGGGAACGGGACGATCTACAGCTGCATGGGGGCGGAAATCATACGCGACCATATTCTCGGCTTGCCGAACCCGATCGGGCGAATCGTCCGTCCGGATCGCGCCGTCGCCTCCTCCGTATAACCTGTTCTCCCCGCAAAGCAGCCCCTCGGCGCTCCGCGCATCGCGGACAATCGCCAAGGGGCTGCCAGGCCGTCTATGTCTGTTCTCTGACTCCGTCAGTCCGGCGTTGTCGCGCCCGCCTGATTGAGAATGCGCCGTGCGCCGATCTCCCGCGAGTCGTTGACGACGAGCAAGTATCCGCCGCTGTCGATCGCTTCGGCGCATGGTCCGCAATAACGCTCGGGAATTCCGATCGCGGCCAGCACGTCCTCGGTGCCGTCGTTGCCGCCGACGTCGCTCGCCGCTACCACGACTCCGGGGGCCGCGTTTCCTACTGTCAAGTTGCCCGCGGGATAGGCGGATAGCGGAGCGACGCCGGCCACCCACTCCTCGTCGTAATCGCGGCGCCGGGTCGCCTGGATTTCGTACAGTTCCTCCAGATTCACGTCGGGGCTGGACGCAAGCAGCGGAGCGTTCTCCCGGTTGCCGACGACGACGCGGACGTCCGCCGATTCGGCTCCGACCTCCCGGAGCATCCGAATCCCTTCCAGCACCCGATCCTCCTGTGCGAATATGCCTACGTTAACCGTCATAAGTATCCCTCCGTTCAAGTCGGATTTTGACTTTCATCATTGGTATACCCTGAGCGGCGCGCTTTGAACCGGCCAACGGCTCACAGCAGCTTGCGGTAGATCCGATGCGTATCGTTCCACGTCTCGTAACGTTCCGCCATCGGCGTAAACGCGAGCGACTCCTTGCCTCCCAGCACGAGAAATCCGCCGGGGGCCAAGCTCTCGTAAAACAATCCATGCACCTGATTCGTCAGCTGCGGATTGAAGTAAATCATGACATTGCGGCAGAAGACGACATGAAACTCGTTAAAGGAGCTGTCCGTCACCAGATTGTGGCGGGCGAACACGATTTTCTCCCGTAGAAAAGGCTTGAGCATGACGATTCCGTGATTGGAGGCGTAATAAGCGGAGAAATCCCGTTTGCCCCCGGCCGCCTGATAATTTCTCGTATACTGCTTCATTCGATCGATCGGGATCATGCCGTCCCGCGCTCTCTGCAATGCGTCCTCGTTAATGTCCGTCGCGTAGATTCGCGCCTTGTCGAGCAGCCCTTCCTCGTGCAGCAGCACGGCCAGGGAATACACTTCCTCTCCCGTCGAGCAGCCCGCGTGCCAGATGCGGACGTACGGAAGCCGGCGCAGCTCCGGGGCGACGTCCCTGCGGAAAGTCAGAAACATCTCCGGATCCCGGAACAGCTCCGTGACGGGAATGACGAGATCGCTCAGCAGCCGCCGGAAAGCGTCCGGATCGCGCAGAACGCTTCCGAGCAGCGAGGAGATATCGGGCAGCCCTTCCAGCTTGAGCCGATGCCGGATACGCCGGTAGATGGACGGATGCGCATAATTGCGAAAATCGTAGCCATACCTCTGATAGATGCCTTCCAGCAGCAGGGCCGTCTCTATTCTCTCCAGCTCGTCGTCCTGGCCGTTCCGGGCGCTTCGATTGTCCCTGTCGTTCCGGTTATCCCGTTCCGTCATCGGTGCAGCCACACTCTCATCAGGGATAGCAGCTGATCCGTGTTCACCGGCTTCGTAATGTAATCGGACGCTCCCGCTTCGATGCATTTGTTGCGGTCGTCCTTCATCGCCTTGGCCGTGAGCGCGATGACGGGCAGATTGCTCCACTCGGGATTTTGCCGGATGCGCCTCATCGTCTCATACCCGTCCATCTCGGGCATCATAATGTCCGTGAGCACCAGGTCTATGGCCGGCTCCGTCTCCAGCTTGTCCAGAGCCTCGATCCCGTTCTCCGCCGTCAGCACCTTCATGCCGCGATGCTCCAGGACGCCGGACAGGGCGAACACGTTGCGCACATCGTCGTCGACCAGCAAAATCGTCTTGCCCTCGAACGCGTCCTCTCCCCGGTTCAGCTTGCCGAGCAGCTTGCGCTTGTCCTCCGGCAGATCGGCTTCGACCCGATGCAGGAACAGCGCCGTCTCCTCCAGCAGACGCTCCGGAGATCTGACGTTCTTCAGCACGATCGAATCGGCGAAATATCTCATTTTCCTTAGCGTCCGTTCATCGTCTTCGCTGTCCGAATGTACGATCACCGGAATTTTCAGCAGCTCGGCGGACTGCTGCATCTTACTCAACAGCTCGACGCCCGTCCCGTCCGGAAGACCGGAATCCATCACGATGCAGTCGAACGTTTCTTCCTGCAGCCGATCCCAGGCGTCATCCGCATCGCCTACAGCGGTGACGGCGACGTCGTCGTGGACGATGAGCTCGGTCAGGCTGCGGCGCGTCTCCTCGTCCCGCTCGATCAGCAGCAGGCGCTTGGGCATCCGATCGAGCACCTCGCGAATGCTCACGAACACCTGCTCCAATTGCTCCCTCGTAGCGGGCTTTCGGAGATGGTCGATCGCGCCCATGCGCAATCCGTGCGTAGACTGCTCGGTCACGGAGATGACGTGCACCGGAATGTGGCGTGTCGCCGGATCGTTCTTCAACGCGCTCAGGACGGACCAGCCGTCGGTCACCGGAAGCTGGATGTCGAGCAGAATCGCGTCGGGCTTGATCGCCTTCGCCGCTTCCAGCCCCTCGTCCCCCTGCAGCTCGACGATCGCTTTGAAGCCTCGCGAACGGGCCATCTCAAGCAGCACCTTGGCGAAGTTGACGTCATCCTCGACGATGAGCAGCACTTTGTCTTCCGGCTCCAGGGAAGCCCGATCGTCCTCGGGTCTGCCCGCCGGTTCGGAGCCGTCCGGCTGCTCCGCCGCGACGGCCGTTAATTCGGCCGCGGCGTCAGCCGGATGCGGAGCGGCGTATTCGCCCCCTCCGACCCCGGCTTCGGCCGCGCCCGTCCGTCCCGAATCGTTTTCCGGCAGGACGAGCGTGAACGCGCTGCCCTTGCCGGGTTCGCTCTCCAGATGAATCCAGCCTCCGAGCAGATGGGCGAGTTCCCGGCTGATCGTCAGCCCCAGTCCCGTGCCTCCGTATTTGCGGCTTGTCGTCCCGTCCGCTTGACGGAACGCCTCGAAGATCAGCTCGCTCTTATCTTCCGCTATTCCGATGCCCGTGTCCGTTACCGACAGCGCGACGTAAGCCGCCCCCTCATCCAGTCTGGACGGGTCCAGCTCGCGCGGATAAGGCCTGCGCAGCGTCAGCGACACCGATCCCGCTTCCGTGAATTTGATCGCGTTGGACAGCAGATTGCGCATAATCTGCTTCAGCCTGTAACCGTCCGTTCGGATAGACTCCGGAACGTCACCCTCGCGGGCAAAGCCCAGCGACAGCCGCTTGGCCTCGGCGAGAGGCCGGTGCTGGTGCTCCAGAAACGCCCACAGATCGTCCAGAACCATCCATTCCGGCTGCACCTCCATCTTGCCCGCGTCCATCTTCGACAAATCCAAAATCTCGTCGATCATCTTCAGCAGATCGGTGCCGGACAAATGAATCGTTCTCATATATTCCTGCTGCTTCTCCGTCAAGTTGCCTTCCCGGTTTTCCGTCAGGAACTCCGACAGAATAAGCAGGCTGTTCAGCGGAGTTCTCAGCTCGTGCGACATGTTCGCCAGAAACTCCGACCTGTATTTGGTCGTCAGCGCGAGCTGAAGAGCCTGTCGCTCCAGCTCGGCATTCGCCTGCGCGATCTGCTTGTTCTGCAGCTCCATGCGCTCTACGTGCTGCTCCAGCGCAACCGTCTTGAGCGTCAGCTCCCGGTTCGCATGCTCCAGTTCCTCCTGCTGCTGCTGCAGCCGCTGCTCCGATTTCTTCAAGTCGCTCTGGCGCTTCTCCAGCTTGTCGTTCGTCTCCCGCAATTCCTCCTGCTGGCATACCAGCTCCTCGGACTGAACCTGCAGCTCTTCGGTCATCGCCTGAGATTCTCTCAGCAGCTCCTCCACGCGGCGCCGGGAACGAATATTGTTCAGAATCGTGCCCAGCTTCTCGCACAGCGCTTCCAGAAGCTCGCGGCTCTCGGGAGTGAAGGACGTGAAGGATGCCAGCTCGACGACTCCGATGACCGCATCGTCGTACACAACGGGATACACGATCAGGCTTCCGGGTTCGATCTCTCCGAGCCCCGAACCGATCTTGAAATAACCGCTCGGCACCTGATCGACCGCGATCGGCCTCGCGTCCCGGAAGCATTGCCCGGCCAGCCCTTCTCCGGAACGTATCGCCGTCGGAACGACGGCGCCTTCCCTGCCGTCCCCCGTCGCCGTCGCGTAAGTTCCGGCCAGTTCCAGACGCGAATCGTCCGAGGAAGACTCGGACAAGTAGATCAAGCCGTGGGAGGCGCCGAGCACGGGAGCGAATTCGGCGACGAAGGACTGGGCGACGCTCTTCGCATCGGAGCCTTCCTGCAGCAGCTCCGTCACTCGGGCCAATTGGGCGTTGATTCTGGCCTGCCTCTTCTGAACTTCCGCCAACCGGGCCTCGCGCTCGTTCTTCTCCTGCAAATCCAGGGCGATTCGCTTGAACAGAAAAGCCAGCTCGCCCAACTCGTCCCTGCTCTGGACTTCGATGCGGGCGAAGCTGCGCAACCGCCCTCTGGAGAACCGATCTGCCATTCGTCCGAGCAGGTTCAGTCCCCGGTTAATGCTCGGGAATACCCACATGACGATAGCCAGCCCCAGAAGCAGCCCGATCGCCGTCAACGCGGCGACCATCCGTACCGACCAATCGTACGTCGTCTTGGAATCCGCCATTTCCTCCCGCAAGGAAATTTCCTGAACGGATACGAGTTCATCCATCAGATCGATGACGTCGCGCTGTTCGCCGCGCAGCTTGTCCGCATACAGCAGCTTCGCTTCTTCGATCTTGCCCTCGTTGACGTAAGCGATAAACTGTCTGACCGTAACCCCATACCGTTCGGTAAGCTCCTCGATCTTGCCCATCAAGTCGAGTTCTCCCGCTCCGAGCTGCATATTTTCCAAGATGCGGTATTGCCGTTCGGCGTCTCCGAGCCTTCTCGCGATGTCCGCCACTCCCTGGGAAGGGTCCTGGTCTCCGATCATCATATCGTTCATAATGCGGCCGGAGGCGTTCACTTCCCCGCGCACCGCCAGCGCGATTTTGACCTTCTCGAATCGATTGTCGTAAAAAAGCTCCAGCGAGCGGTTCATCTGGGTAAGCTGCGAATAGCCGAACAGGGTGATTCCGGCAAATAATAACAACAGCAGCGCGTAACCGATGCCCAATTTCGTTTTGATTTTCATGTATGGACTCTCCTCGGACTCAGTTCAATCTTGACCAGGCAGCGATCGTCGGACCTCTCGTCCAGCGAATCGCGCCGAACGAGCCGCTCAAGCTCCGCCTCGCCTTCGAAGCGGCGCAGGAAAGCGGCCAATTGTCCAAGCCTGTCCTCGTCCTCGCCTTCGAACGAACCGAGGATGCCGTCGGTGAACAAATACAAGGCGTCTCCCGGGGACAGCGACAGCGTTCTGGGCGTCAGATCCAGCTTGTCGAACAAGCCCAGCGGAGGACAGCTGACGGGAAGCTTGTCCGGATGCCCGCCTCCGGAGCGGTACACGAAGCCGGGCGGATGGCCCGCATTGATGTAATTCAGCTTGCCGACTTCCAGATCGATCGTCGCGTAGATGCCTGTGCAATAATAATGGACGAGTTCGTTCTCCCACTGCAAGCCCATCAGCCGTCGGTTAAGCTCCTTAAATACGCGTTCCGGCGACCACAGCGTCCTCATCGACTCCTTCAAAATCGAAGCGATGAACATGCTGACCAGCGATGAGGAAATCCCGTGGCCCATCGCGTCGATGACCGCGACTCCCCAGCGGCTGTCGTCGATCCGATGCCAGGCGTACAGATCCCCGGCAAGCTCCTCGGACGCCTGGTAATACGCCCGAATGCGGATACGGGAATCTTCGACCTCGTCCGGCAGCACCGACTCCTGCACTTGGCGAGCGAGCTGCAGCTCCTGGCGAAGCCGGTAATCGCGCTCCTTGTGCCAGTCCAGCTCCCGCTTCAGCTTCAACGCCGAGCGAATTCTGGCGAACAGCTCGATCTTATTGATCGGCTTCGTAACGAAATCGCTCGCACCGGCGTCGAGCGCCTCCGCCAGCTTCACGGAGTCGCCGACCGCCGTCACCATAATAACCGGTATGTCCTTATAGCGGGCATCCGCCTGCAAACGGCGGCAAGCCTCGATCCCGTCCATCTCCGGCATCATCAGATCGAGCAGAATCAGGTCGACTTGCGGCATTCCCGGCAAGCTTCCGTCCTCTTCTCCCGCGAGCAAGCGGAACATCTCCGCCGCCGAGTGGGCGGTGCGAAGCCGCTTGTACCCTTCCCGTCTGAGCATTTCCTCGATGACGAGCACGTTCATGGCATTGTCGTCTACGATTAACACAGTCATTTTCCCCGTCATCTTCTCCGCTCCTTGGTAACCCATTCGATTTGGAACCTTCCCCAAACAACAAACGCGAATAAGGAATGAGCGGCGGATTTCCGCCCTCATTCCTTATTCCCGCCTGCTCTCGGGTTATTGGCGAGCCATTACCAGCACCTTGCCTCTATCCAATTCGGATTCGTACATGCTCGCTTCGAACGAGTTGAATCCCATCGATTCGATCTTGCTGCGAAGGGCATCGCCTCGGTTGCGAAATAAATTCGCCATCGTATCGAACATTCCTTCTTCCGCGATGCCGACCGTATTGGCGGAGGCCGCGTCGGCCAGACGATTCGTGCGGCCGCTGTCGTGGGTGAGCACGTAGATGTCCTCTTCCTCGTATCCTTGACGATGCAGATCGTTCACGACTTCGAACGCTTCCAGCCCGTTGTTTACAAGTTTAGCATAGGCTTTCATTTTGCTCTCCTCCTTTTTTCTTTCACCGTGGTCTACTGTTGATTAAACCTCTGTCTATCTATTGAAACAAACAGTTTGTTAACGATAGTCAGTTGCGGAGAGTGCCGGAAGTCCGGCCGGATTCGGCATGGAGAATCCGGAACCCGGAATTCAAAAGTCAGCATTCCGCGCCGAACAGATCGAGCGAGACGAGCCCGCCCCGGTCGTCGACGAACACTTTGATCGCCTCGTCGCCGTTCAAGACGCCCCAGCCGTCCTCCGCTTCGAATTCGGGTTGGCCCAGAGCCTGCCGCAGATCGGCGTCTTCCAGAAGCAGCTCCTGTCCGTTCAAATTCGCGCGTCCGGCATTCGCGGTCACCTGAACGAACGACACCGCGCCTTCGCACAGCCCGACATTCCTGCCGTCGTCGTAGCTCCAGATCGCGCAATCCCGATGCCATTCGTCTTCCCCGATCGCTCCCGGACGGCCCCACGCGGCCGCGACTTTCCATTCGGCATCTCCCAGCGCGACGCCGTCCAGCTCCCACCTGGGGACGACGGGCTGGGGATGAACGACCGCCGCGGGGGCGGCGGAGGAGGGGGCAGGTCCTCCGTTCAGAAGAGAAGACAGCAGCAGCAGCCATGAGATCCACATCAGAGCCCCTCCTTCGCTTGCGAATAAGGCCTCTTGACGCCGAACTCCTTGTCCTTCCTTAGACGGGTGACGATTCGGGAGCCGATGGCCGCCCATCGCAGCCAATTCGGAACCGTCCCCGCTTCATCTTCGGACGTCGCGGCTTGTTTGCGGACGGCGTTCGACAGGCTTCGAGTCGCCTCGCGGGCCGTCCCGGTCAGCTCGCCCAGCATGGCCCCGACGTCCTGGACCGCGCGGAAGAGAGGATCGGTCGAACGCAGCTTCAGCTTGACGTCCGAAGCCACGTCGTTCACGCTGACCGCCAGCCTGCTCACCTCGCCTTGCAACTCCTCCACCGTTTCCTTCACTTCCTTAAAAGCCGACCGAGCGGTAATGAGAGACTCCCGCGCCGTTCTGAGCAGCGAGATCAGAAAGCCGCACAGAACGATGAACGCCAGCGCTGCCAGCGCCGCGCTCCACGCCAATATATCGTTGCTGTCCATATCCGATTCCTCCTTCATCTGCAGCAGGTGCTACCGTTCGTTAACCCGCTCGTCGGCTATCCGAAACAACACCGCTCCGGATTCATCCCCGTCCCGGCGGGGTAACCAAGCATTAACGCCGAGCGCGGAGCGGCGGCTTCAGCAAGCTGCAACCGCGCGAACAAAGGAGGAATTCCCTATGCTGTATTGGACATTCGTTTTCTTGATGGTCGCGATCGTGGCCGCCGTTTTCGGTTTCGGAGGAATCGTCAGCGCGGCGGCGGGAATCGCCAAAATCCTGTTTTTTATCTTCCTGATCCTGTTCATCGTCTCCCTGTTCACCGGCCGTCGCGGGAGAATCTAGACGCGTCCGGCGCCGCCTCGGTCGGACAAGCCATCTGGATAATAGTTGCAGGAAGTGCCTTTTTCAGGTAAAGTAGGCTGTAGCACTAGGTCAACTCCCTTCATTCCATCCGTCCGGCCGACGGGGTGAATCTTTCTTTCTATTGCGGCAACTTTACTTTCTCCAATCCCAATAATCGTCTTTCCAACGGATATGGACGCCTCCCTGCGCTTGATGCGAATCGGGGGCGTCTTTCTATTTTCCCGGGGAGGTGATTGAGGACGCGGCGATTGCGTTAATAGGTTTGACAGTTGACCCTGCGGGGGGAACTCATCAATTCAACGGAGGTTGATCCTATCATGAAAGCTTTACTTCTCGCCGGAGGTTTGGGAACCAGGCTTCGCCCCTTGACGGAACATCTTCCGAAGCCTATGGCACTTGTCGGAAATCGGCCATGGCTCGAGCATCTTCTCCTGCACTACAAAGAGCAGGGCGTAAATGAATTCGTAATCGCCGTAAAGCATTACCGGGAGCTCATCGAAAGCTATTTGGGAGACGGCTCCAAATACGGAGTCCGCATCGATTATTCGGTGGAAAAAGAGCTGTTGGGAACGGCCGGCGCGATTAAAAACGCGGAGCGTCTGCTGAGCGACCGCTTTGTCGTCGTTAACGCGGACATTATTCACCAGGTCAATCTGACGGCGGCTTTACGGTACCATGAGGAGCACGGAGGAGCGGTTACGATCTGTCTGACCGAGGTGGAGGATCCCTCCCACTATGGCGTCGTCGAACAGATGGACGGCGGGCGAATCGTTCGGTTTATCGAAAAACCGAAAAAAGAAGAAGCACCGTCAAATCGGATTAATGCCGGCATATACATTATGGAGCGGAGAGCGCTCGACTTCGTGCCCGCGGGCAAAGTCGTATCGATAGAGAAAGAAACGTTCCCCCTGTTGATCGACAACGGCAGCGGGGTATACGGCCATCCCATCGGAGGGTACTGGATGGACATGGGTACCAAGGAGCGCTATCGCCAGCTCCATTGGGACCTGCTGGATCGCCGCTTCCCGCTGCGCATCGACGGCAAAGAAATGGAGGATAAGAGCATCTGGCTCGGAGACAACGTCCGCGTCGGCCAAGGCGTCCTGTTCATCCCCCCCGTCATGATCGGGGACGACGTCACGATCGGCGACCGGGCGATTATCGGGCCATACGCGGTCGTAGGCAAGGGAAGCCGTATCGGCAAGCAAGTCCGGCTGGCCAATTCCATCCTGTGGGATCGCTGCAAAATCCGCGCCGGCGCCCAGCTCAACGAATGTATTTTCGGGACGGCCATGCAGGCCGGTCCGCACATTTTGCACGAAGCGGTATGCAATCGCAATTTGGAGGTGCAACGCCGATGAACCCACGCCCGCCACAGATCGCCTATGTCAGTACTTACGTTCCCAAAAAATGCGGCCTGGCCACTTACACCCACCATCTGAGAGAAGCCATTTTCCATGCCAAAGGCTCCCGTTCCCCGGACCCCGTCCTTACGATGTGCAATCCGGACGAACAGGACGATTACCGCGAAACGTGGATGCTTCCGATCCTCAAACAGGAGGTCGACGATTACCGCAGAGCTGCGGAGTTGATCAATCAAAGCTCCGTGGACATCGTCTCTTTGCAGCACGAATTCGGCATTTTCGGAGGGGAGGCCGGCTCTCATCTGCTGGAGTTTCTGCGCCGGCTGAAGAAGCCCGTCGTCACGACTTTCCATACCGTGTTCGAGCAGCCCGTCGAGCCTTATGCCCCGGTGCAGCGGGAGATCGCCCGCTGGAGCGATCATCTGCTCGTCATGAACCGCAAAGGACTCGGCTATCTGCAGGACAACTTCGGTATTCCTCTCGACAAAATGACGTTCATCCCGCACGGAACTCCGGTTCCGAACAATGCCGACCGTGCGAAGGTGCGCAAGAAAGCCGGCTGGGACAATCGCAAGGTGCTGTTTACGTTCGGTCTGCTCGGCCGCGGCAAGGGCATCGAATTGATTCTCCGCTCCATGGCGACGGCCGTGCAAGCCGTTCCCGAGCTGCTCTACGTGATCGCCGGACAGACGCATCCGGAAGTGCGCAAACACGAGGGAGAGACTTACCGCGAAGAGCTGAAGACGCTGATCCGGCATCTGGGATTGGAGCATCACGTCCAATGGATCGACCGCTACTTGCCGGAAGACGAACTCGTGTCGCTGATCTCCGCTTGCGATCTGTACGTCACGCCTTACCCCGGCATGAGCCAGATTACGAGCGGCACGCTCGCTTACGCGGCCGGGCTTGGCCGGCCGATCCTGTCGACGCCTTACGTCTACGCCCGCGATCTGGTGCAGGGCCGGGAGGAGATGCTGCTTCCTTTCGGAGACGCGGACGCTTGGAGCGCCAAGCTGATCGAAGTGTTTACTTATCCGGGCATGCTGGCGAACTGGGAGCGCCAGATCTCGGAAATCGGGCGAAGCATGCATTGGCCGCACGTGGGGGCGCAGCATTTGCGGCTATTCCAGCGCATCATGACGGAGCAGAGGGACAAAATCGCCGATGTCGTCTAGCTCGACGAGCCAAAGGGCGTTCGCGTTCCGTCAGGCGCCGCTTCCTTCCTTCGCCCATCTGCGCCGCCTGACGGACGACACCGGACTGCTCGAACACGCCCTCGGCCGCGTTCCCCGGAGGCGGGAAGGCTACACGACCGACGATAACGCCAGAGCGCTGTGGACGGCGACGGAATGGCTGTCGTTCGGAGAACAGACGATCGGGGAGGAAAACGCGCGGGAATTGGAACGGCTGGCCGACGTCTATCTGGCGTTCATGCTATGGGCGCAGGAGGACAACGGCTGGTTTCTGAACAACTTCGCCTATGACCGGACGCTGGAGCCGGAGGAAATCTCCCACGATTGCCAGGGACGCTCGATCTGGGCTTGCGCCGACGCCTGGATCCGGCTGTCCGGCCCCCGCCGGGAGACGGCCAGGACGATCTTCGAGCGTACGCTGCCCACGTTCGGCGGGATCGACTCCTTGCGCGGGCAGGCGTTCGCGATGGCGTCGTGCGCCCATGTGCTTCAGGCGTCTCAGGAAGGCGCGATCGACCTGCCGCTCGACGTCAAGCGCGAGCTCCAGCACCATCTGACGCGGCTGGAGGCGGTGCTGTGCCGGGCTTACCGCGACTTCTCCGTCGCCTCCTGGCGCTGGTTCGAGCCGGCGATGACCTACAGCAACGGCGTGCTTCCGTGGGCGATGCTCCGCACGTACCGGTTCACGCGGCGGCCGGAGACGTACCGGGTCGGCACGGAGAGCCTCCTGTTTCTCGTCGAGGCGATGGCCGCCGAGGAAGGCTGGCTGCGGCCGATCGGCAACGAAGGCTGGTGCACCAACGATTCGGACGCGGTCAGCCGCTGGGACCAGCAGCCGCTCGAGATGTTCAAGCTGGCGCTGGCGCTGCGGGAAGCGACGGTGGTCGATCGGCTGGCCGAGCACGAGAACAGCCGGCTCGTCGGCAGCGCACGCGGCCACGGAGCCGGCGATTCGTCGGCGGACCGCGGCGGGGTCCGGCCCGCGGTGCTGGGCCGTTCCGCGCTGGAGGAGGGCTTCGCCCTGGGAGGGCGGCAGCGCTGCAACTACGCCGCGCTGCGCGACCTGTGCCGCGACTGGTTCTACGGCGCCAACGACCTGCGCGTCCCCGTCGCCGACCCCGAAGACGGAAGCTGCTGCGACGGCCTCACCCCGTACGGCCCAAACATCAACTGCGGCGCGGAAGCCGCTCTGTCGTATTTGATGACGGAGGCTCTCTGTCTCCGGAAGTAAAAAAACAAGCATCGCTGTTCGCCGTTTCCGGCGGGTTGCGATGCTTGTTTTTCTTACTCGATTTTTTCGAACATTGCCCTCCGTTTCGCCGCCATTGGGGAGACGTTACTCGATTTTTTCGAACATTGCCCTCCGTTTGGGCGTGATTGGGGAGGAGTTAGTCGATTCTTTCGAACAATGCCCTCCATTTGGGTGCCGTTGGGGAGGAGTTAGTCGATTCTTTCGAACATTGCCCTCCGTTTGGGCGCGATTGGGGAGGAGTTAGTCGATTCTTTCGAACATTGCCCTCCGTTTGGGCGCGATTAGGGAGACGTTACTCGATTTTTTCGAACATTGCCCTCCGTTTGAGCGCTATTGGGGAGGAGTTAGTCGATTCTTTCGAACAATGCCATCCATTTGGGTGCCGTTGGAGAGTCGTTACTCGATTTTTTCGAACAGCTGGTTCCTGTGAAAAATCCTCAACGGACTTATGTTCATCTACGCAAATGGGTCATCCGCAGTTTTCTTGCGAGAGGCTTTATCGTTTCGCACCTCGAAGCTTGTCCAACGCTTCCCGGAAGTCGTCCGGAAGCGGCGCGCTCACCTGCTGCTTATCACCCGTCCACGGATGCTGCCAGATGAGCCGCTCGCCGTGCAGCGCCTGGCGGGAAATAACGGTCCGCTTGCCGCCGTACAGTCCGTCCCCGGCCAGCGGATGGTTGATCGACGACAGATGAACGCGGATCTGATGCGTGCGTCCCGTCTCCAGATGCAGGCGCACGAGCGTATGATCCGCGAACCGCTCGACAACCTCGTAATGAGTCACCGCCGGATCGCCCGTCTCGCTGACGCGGCGGCGCGTGGAATGGTGACGGTCCTGGCCGATCGGCTTGTCGATCTTGCCTTTGTTCCCCTCTATGCCGCCTTCGGCCAGCGCCACGTAGACGCGCCCGATCGTTTTCTCGCGCATCCCTTTATCGTACTGGTATTGGGCGAATTCGTTTTTGGCGTACAGCACCGGCCCCGTCGTATCCTTGTCGATGCGGTGCACATGGCGTACGCGCAAGTCCTGTCCCGTCATCTCGTAATAAGCGGCGACCGCATGCGCGAGCGTCTTGCGCTGCCCTTTCTCGCTCGGATGCACCTCGATGCCTGCCGGCTTGTTGACGACGAGCGTAAACTCGTCCTCGTAAAGGATGTTAAGCTCCATCCAGTCCGACGGATAATCCCGCTGCTCTCGCGGAAACAGATGCAGCCGCAAGTTCGCTCCCTGCAGCAGGCAGCCCCGGTTCTGCACCAGCTTGGACAGCAGCTTGGGCGGCAGCGGCAAAACCTTGGCGACCACCGACAGCGGAGCGCCGACCAAGCCGTCCGGCAGCCGAATGTCCATCCACTCTCCCTTGATGCGCCCCATGCCGAGCAGAGCCTGCTGCTGTCCGCCGCCCCGTGCGGCGGCTCCCGACGCCGCAGCCGCTCCCGCTCGCCTAGTGCCGGAATTGCGCTCGGCCGGACGTGCCGCCCGGTCGCCGACTCCGCTGCCTATCGCCGTCTCCGCCCGCAGGCTGCGGCCAGGCCTGCTCCCCTGGCTTACAGGCTTCGCCGCACGCTCATCCCGCCCTGAACTTGCCGCTCTGGCCCCACGCTCCCCGCGCCCTTGACCTGCGCCCCTCGCTGCTGGCTCGCCGCGTCCGTAGCTCCCGGCCTGCGACGCCCGTTCGCCTCTGCGTCCTTCACCGTCCGTCCGCTTAGGCATCCCACCGCTTCGGCTTCCAACGTCCGTCCGCTTGAACGGCGCTCCGCTGCTTCGGCCGACCGTCCCCGCTCGCGCCGCCCCGCTGCCCCGTCCGGCTCCCGAAGCTCCGCGCTCCCGCCGTCCGCTCTTCTCCTGGCCGCCGGCCGGCTTCTGCCCGCCGCGCGTCCGATTTCTTCCCGCTCCGCTCATTCTGTCTTTCCTCCGATTCTCTTGCGCGCCCGCTAAGCGTTGCCGGGCTTTGCCGACCAATATACGGGAACGCCCGGGCAATGTCAACCTGGCCGCTCTTCCGACAAACGTTACGAATCAATCTTCATCAGCATCTCTTCCAGAAGGCGGATTCTCGCCAGCGAAGCCCGCAGCAGACCGATTCCGATCTCCGGGTACAGTCGGACGAGCCGCGTCACATCCTCACGCTGAAGCGCCAGCACGCGAACGTCTCCGAAAAATGCCTGCGCGGTTACCGACGAAGATGACTCGTCGAGAGCCGACGTCGCGCCGCACACCTCTCCGGCCCCGAGCACGCCGAGCGTGCCTTCCCAACCTGCCGCGGATACGCTCGTCAGCTCGACGTTGCCCTCGATGACAACGTACATCGCCGGGTTCTTTTCTCCCCTGTGCAGCAAATAGCTGCCGTCCGCGAACGTCATCTCCGTCGCCGCGCCCGCGATCAGTCCCAGCTCCTCCAGCGACAGGTCGGCGAAGAACGGCACCTTCTTCAGGAATACGACCTTGTTTAATCTGCCAAGCGCGCCCTGCTCTTCCTTCATCGCCGTTCCATCCTCCCCTCGCCGCCATTCTCCGGCCATCTCCCGCCACCAGTCGTCCGACGTCTCCGCCGACAGCTCGACCGCCGCCGCTGCCGCTTCCACGGTCAGACTGGTCGAACGCTCCTCGCCCGTCTGCCAACTCGCCGCCAACCTCTGCGACAGCTTGCGCACGCCGCCGATTCCTTCAGCGAGCACCTCCAGGCCTCCGCTGCGAATTTCCTCGTCCTCGTCCGCCAAAGCCTTCTTCACGGCGGCCACGACCTGCTCGTCCGTCAGCCGCTCCAGAATCGACCAGACGCCTTCGTGAATCGTCCGTTCCAGATCTCGCAGCCTGAGCGCGGCCAGTTCCGCCAAATCCGCTCGGCCCAGCACGGCATATGCCTCGGACAACAGCGCCGACTGTGCATGGTCAGCCAGCTTGTCCGCGGCTTGTTCGGCCAGCCAGCCGCGGACCTCCTCGTCCGGCAGCAGCTTCGCCAGCGCCGTGGCGCAGGCGCTCCAGCTTTTCGGCGCGGCATCCGGCAGCGCGCCTTTCAGCGTCTCGACAATGCCGTCGCCCATATCGATCAACGCCTGCACCGTAACCCGGTGCAGCTCCTGATCCGCCGCCGGCAGCTTCGCCAGCAGGCCGGGAACGACCTCCGTCCGTTTCAGCACGCCGAGACAGGCCGTCGCCGCCACTCTGACCGCAGGATGCGAATCCTCCAGCAGCTCCTTTACTTCCTCGGCGAAGCGGTCCAGACGCAGCTCCGCCACAACCCGGCAGACGTGAATCGAAGACTCTCCGCCTTCCTTCAAGATCCGCTCGATTACCTCGTAGCAGGCTTCGTAGCTTTGCGCGCTCTCCAGCAAGTACATCGCCTTGACCGCTTCCGCCACGACCATCGGCGATCGGTCGAGCAGCTTCATCCGCAGGAAGAAAAATGCCTGAGAAGGCATATGTTTCATCCGCGCCAGCTTGCGCACGACTTCCTGACGGACGTCCGGCTCAGGGTCCTCCAGCAGCGAGGCTACCTTGGCCATCTCTTCCAGGCCCGCTCCGGACAGGTCGAGCGCCTTCAGCGCGGCGATCTTCACCCGCGGGCTCTCGTCCTCGATTCGGGCGAGAATTTCCGGCATATACCGGGAATCCTTGCTCCGCCCGAGCAGGTTCAGCGCGACCTCTCTCGCTTCTTCGCCGCCATTCCCGAGCATCGTCAGCACCGCGCCCATCGTGCGCGAGTTGCGGAAAAACTCCTTGTAGCTCTCCGCCAGCTCCTTATCCTCCGAGAAGCTCGCCGTCTGCAGGCTGCGGACCAATTCCTTCATATAGAGCTGTCGAACGATCCAGGCCAGGACGAACATCGCTCCGGCCCCGGCCAAGCCGAGCGCGGCCAGCTCCGCGAATCCCCAGCCAAAGCCCGTATGCAGAAACTGAAGCCCCGCTCCAAGCAAAATGCCGGCGAACGTAGCGACGCCCTGCGCCACGTAGCGAAAGCCGTCCCGCTGCTGCAGAGGCAGCATTTTATAGAACAACTGATAGGAAGGCTCGGCCGAATAATAGATCAGCAAATACGTCAGCATGTAGCCGCCGGACACCGCGAGCATAGCCGCCGGAGAACCGATCAGACTCCAGGCCGCCGCGAATGCCAGCACGTAGACGGCAGAGATGCCTGCCAGCATACCGCTCGCTCCGAGCCATGCCATCAATCGTCCCGACACAAGCTGCAGCAGAAAAGCCAGCGCGAACAGCACCGTCGTGACGACGCCGAACATTTTGCCGAAATCGGCTTCGTTCGGATAGGCGGCGTGAGCCGTATTCAGAAACACGAACTCCATCAGAAAATACAGCGCCGGCATAATCGTCATCATGCCGAGAACGCCGAGCAGAAACGGAGACTTCAACGTTCGCTTGAAGTAGTCCATCGACGACAGCGTTTCCTGCTGGCTTTCAAGACCTCCCGCCGATCGGAGCGCAAGCGGCACAAGATAATCCGCGATCGCCTTGCGATAGTTGTACAGAGCGGCCAGCAGGAACAGCGGTCCCAGCACGTAGACGATGTCCGGACCGAGCAGCGGGCTCGCCACCTGCGTGATCACCCCGGCGACAACGCCCCCCAGCGTGGCCGCCGCCACGAAGAACGGCATCAGCCGCTTCGCCTGCTGCGTCGGACATAGATCGACGGCAAGGCTCCACAGCAGGATCGTCTGCTGCCGGACGACGAAATTGGACGTCAGAAACAGAAACGGGTAGTAAAACCGGAAATCGATTCCCGCCGCCCTGAGCCCCAGCAGCACGATCGCGTTAAACGCAACGATGCCGATCATCAGCGAGAACATCGTCCGCATCAATCCCGGCTTCGTCATTCTGCCGGCAAGCCATGTCATGAACCACGCTTCCAGGGGCAGAACGACCGCTTCCGCGACATAGATATAGGGAAGATACACGCTGCCGAAACGTTGGTTAAACAGCGTCATGAACCCGTTGTAGTTCAGCATCTCGGCAATGCCGCACAGCAGGAAGACCGGCACCATCAGCGCGAGCTTGTGCCGGTCCTCCGTCATAATCCCCAATCGGCGAATCCATTGTTGTGCAATCATACGATACTCAACTCTCTTATGTAATCCGAAGCCAGTAGATGAGCCGGTCTTCCCCGTCGAAGTAGTAGTCCGGACACTGGCCGATCAACGTAAACCCGTTCCTCTCGAACAGTCTGCGAATCGTCTTGTACTCCGGAAGGCTGCACGTATACGTTATCAAATAACGGGCCGATACCTTCCGCAAATAATCGAGCATCCGCTCCAGCAGCGCTCCGGCGATTCCCCAGCCGCGGTATTCGCGGTGCACGACGACGTAATCCCAGCTGTAGCCGCCGGTTTTCTGATCGTTCTCGGCCGCGCAGCTGACGCCGATAATTTCACCCCGTTCGTTGGTCGCGTACCAGACGACGGCTTGTCCGGCAAGCGCACGGTAAGGCAAAGTTTTAAGCTGCTCTTCCTCGCCGGGCGTGTACCTCGTATCGTCGAACGAAAACTCGGAGAAAAAGAACTCCACAATGCTTCGGGCCCGAGCCGCCGAATCCAGCAGATGTATTTCGTAAGTCCGGGTAATCATTCCCGTCGCCCCCTCTACGCGCTAGACCGCCAGCGTCCCGTTCCAGCCGGAAGTAGTGCCCTTCTGGAAATACTCGTCGCAGAGATAGAAATACAGCTTGGCCGCCTTGTCCATCCGATTGTGCTTGATAACCTCGACAAACGTCTCCCGGGCATCGTAGAATCGGCCTTCCTGACACAGCATGAGCCCGCGCTCGAACAGCGCCTTCGTACGCTCCTTGGCCAATCTGACCGGCTCCGGATCGCCGTCGAATACGTCGATCAGCTCGATCGCCTGGTCCTGCCCTTCGGGCGTAATGCGTCCGAGCGAACGATGGCGGAACCGCTCCGGCTCGCGCAGCTGCTCGAACAAATCCCGGGTCACGAGCACGGAAGCGCCCAGTTCCTCGGACATTTTCTCCAGCGTGGCGGTCAAATGCACGTCGTCCGAGATGACGTTGCCTTCCCAGCGTCTCTCTTCGCCGATAATGCCCATCATGAGCGGCCCGCGATGGATCGCGATGCCGATGTCGATCGGCGCGTAGCCGGATTGGCGTCTGCTGGCGTTGTATTCGTCCAGCTCCTGGCGGATCGCGATCGCCGCCCTGAGCGCTTCCTCCGCGTAGCCGGGGAACAGCGCCATAAAGCCCGCTCCGAGATATTTGCTGACCAGCCCGTCCTCCCGGCGCACAAGCGGTCCGAAGCGGCGCAGGAATGCGTTCATGAAGTTGAAGTTTTCCTTCGGCGTCAGCGTCTGCGACAGCTTGCGGAAGTCGCGAAGGTTGGCGACCATCACCGACATTTCCTGCTGCACCTGATCGCCCAGACGGATATCGAGAATGCCCTTCTTGCCGAGCGACTTGAAAATTTGCTGCGGAACGAACCGATAGGACACTTCGGAGAAGCTCGTAATATCCGAGATATACTGGCGGATATACTTGGCCATGCGGTTGAACTGCTCGCCGAGATCGCCGACCTCGTCGCGGCTCTTGACGTTCACTTCGACGTCCCAGTTGCCGTCGGCCATTGCCATGACGCTCTTGCGCAGCTTGCGCACCGTCGACAGCATGAAGAACGTTCCCGCCAAAATGACGACCAGCAGCACGCCGGTAATAATCGCGATATTTTGCAAAATGTTTTGATAGATTTTCTGATTGGCTTGATAGAGAACGCTCAGATCGCGCCCGGTCTCATAGATGCCGACGACCTCTTGATTGCTGTTGTACACGGGACCGATCGCGTACAGCCACTTGCCGTTCGCGTCTTCCCACTGCCCGGTGCGGATGATGCCCTCGAGGCGCACGGCTTCGTTATCTTCGTTCATCTCGAACGGCTTGAACATGTTCACGCCGTCGTCGTCGTCCATGATGATATACAGTTGGCCCTCGTCGTACTTGTACAGCGTGCTGTACAGCCCCTGGCGCTCGACGTCCTGCTCGCCGGCGAAGAGGAAGTCCATTTTCTCCCGGATGAATTCGTATTCGCCGTTGCGGTAATCCGCCGGGGAGCGCAGCTTCTCCAGACGGTCTCCGTCGATCAACTGCTGCCCGTTGCGGGCGAGAAGCGACAGCTCGCGCTGCATCTCCTCTTCCATCCGGGAAGAGAAGCCGTTATAGATGGAATTCGACAGCATTACCATACCGACGACGATAATCGGAACGATGATGACCCCTTGCTTGAGAAAAAGAGATACCCGGCGATTCATCAGATGGACGTAAACGAGCCACAGCGAAAGAATCAGCAGCGCGATGCCGGCCGCCGCCGCTCCCCAGCGCAGCCAGCCCGAAGCGAGCACTCCGCCGGAGTAGTCGGCTTTCGTCAACGCTTTCGCCAGCCGATTCTGCTTGTCATAGAGCAAGATGCGATCGTTAAGCACGACGGCGTACCCGCCGTCGGCCTTCGGAACGACGTCCATGATCTCGTAGCTTTCCGCGTCCGGAACCGACTGCACGATCGACGATCCTTCGAGCAGCACCTTCAAATCGGCTCCGCCCGAAGGCATGACCGTCACGGCGTTCAGCAGGCGGTCGACGAACATCAGACTTCCGTCCGGCGCAATGGACAGCCTTTCGGGGAAGTTTTTGCGGGTGCGATCCATGCTCGCGAGCGGATACATAATGTTGCTCGACCCGTCCGCCGTGACGCGAAAGATGCTGCCGCGCTTTGTCGTATAGTAAATCTGTCCTGGCTCCGTTCCTTCGATCTCGGACAGAAACCGATCCTTGGGCAGCGTAAACGAAAACTGTTCCTGAGGCTGTCCTCCCCCTAGCGGAAGCTGCATCAGAGACACCTTCTCCGATGCCGACAGGAAGAAATACAGACTGTCTCCCTTCACCTGCAAGCCCTGAATTTGGCCGATGCGCTTGCTCGTGCCGTTGCCCTTCCATTCATAGAGCGTTTCCGGAGAATTGCCCTTCGCGTCGTAACGGACGATTCGCTCGCTCTGAACGATGAGCCCGTAGGAGTCCAGCACCGTGTCGAGCACGATCGGCCGACCCTCTCCGTCGACCGCCGCCTCCGTAAAGTCCTGGCGGGAGTCTCTGCCGATGCCCTCGTGCTTCGCGGACGCCTCCAGCTTGCCTTCCGGGGACAGACGCACAATCTCCTGCTTCGACTGTCCGATGACGACGAGCGAATCCCCGGTCGCCTCCGCGGCCCTCGATAGATTTTCCAACGGATATTGCCGAGACCAAGGTCCCTTCTGCAGTCCGCCTTCCTGCTGAATCCGATAGACAGATAGTCCCGTCAACGTCAATGCGACGACAAGCGCCAATAACGCAAGTTTTCTCATATCGTTATACCGTCTCTTTCCTTGGTTGGCATGCGCTCGATGCCTTGTTCCGTCACCTAGCCTATTATTTCCATCGTACTATAAACAACGACAATTTACATCCTTTTTCCTATATAAAATGACATTTTTCAAGTAATATTGTAGTATGGAAATTGATAGAAAAGATTGGCGTTAACCGCCGATGGAGGATGGTTCAATGGGTCAGCTCGTATGCGGGGGGGCCGCTCTGCAATGTTCGTTCGGCCTGGCGCCGGGCATGCTGAACGTGCTTCCGGTCAACCGAACGATGACGGCGATGCCGATCGCCAACATTATGGACAATAAGCCTTTCGTCAACATAGCCCCTTTTGGAATGTGCAACTCGATGGCCAATCCCGCCGTCGCGTCCGCAACGGCCGCGGCTCTAGGCGTTCTGACCCCCATGCCGTGCACGCCCGTCGTCGCCGCGCCCTGGGTGCCCGGTTCCCCTACCGTGCTCGTCGCCAACATGCCCGCCTTGAACAATTCCTCCAAATGCATGTGCAACTTCGGCGGAGTCATTCAGATCGTCAATCCCGGACAAGTAACGATACAGGTGCCTTAATATGATAGAGATGATATTAAAGCCGTTCATCCAGCCGATCAAACGCAAGATCATCATGCCGCTCAAGCGCGCCGGCAAGCTCCCCAAGCTGATCGTCCGCTGGCTCGTCAAGTGGATGCGGAGCATTATGGGCGGCAAGCTTCGCTCGCTGGAGAACTATTGGAAAGTCGGAACGTTCTACATAGCCAAGAAGCTGTTCGTCATTATCGTCCTGCTCTCTTTGGTCATCGTCTACTTTGGCTTCATCAAGCCGCCGAAGTTCGTGGACAAGTGGTTCGCCAGAACACCGAAGATCGAAGCGTCGTCCGCAATGGCTCAAGGATTCACCGGCCTTGCCAAAATCGTCGACGAGAACGGCAACCTGGTATACCAGGGCCCTCTCGACAACGGCCAGTTCTCGGGCTCGGGCAAGCTGTTCGCCCCGGACGGAACGCTGCTCTACATCGGGGATTTCAGCCAAGGGCTGAAGTCGGGCAAAGGCGAGCTGTACGACGCAAGCGGCGCTCTCCTCTACCGCGGCCAATTCGCGGCCGATCTGTACGAAGGCAAGGGAACGCTGTTTAAGCCGGACGGCTCGATTCTATACGACGGCGGCTTCGCGGCGGGCAAATACGAAGGCAAAGGAACGCTGTACTCCGCGCCGGACCAACCGCTGTATGCGGGCGCATTCGCGGGCGGCGAGTACCAGGGCGCCGGCAAGCTCTACGACGAGAGCGGCAAGCTCGTCTACGAAGGCGCGTTTAACGCCGGCAAGTACGAGGGCGCGGGCAAGCTGTATCGTCCCGACGGCTCCTTGCACTACGAGGGACAATTCCTGGCGGGCGTCCTGTCCGGTGCCGGCAAGGAGTATTTCTCCTCCGGCGTCGCCAAGTACGAGGGCGCGTTCCTGCTCGGCAAGTACCACGGTACTGGCAAGCTGATGAACGAGCAGGGCATCGTCCTGTACGACGGCGGTTTCGTCGGCGGCCTGCGCGACGGGGACGGCAAAGCGTTCGGACCGGACGGCATCGCGCAGTACGCCGGCAAGTTCAAGGGCGACCAGTACGAGGGCGTCGGCACGCTGCTCGACGCGGACGGCGCGGCCGTCTATACCGGCTATTTCAAAAGCGGGGAAATCCACGTCCAAGGCTTCCTCGGCCTCTCGCTGCCGAAGCTTCAGGAGCTGCTGGGAGCGCCCGACGCTCCTCCTGCGGGCGAGATTGTGCCCGAGGAGCTTGAGCCGATCGGCGAAGAGGAGCCGCCGGTCGACGTCCCCGCGGAGGAGAGCGGCAGCAACGGCGACAATGACGGCGGAGCTGGCTCCGGCGAAGCGGCCGCGGAAAGCTCGGATGCGGGCAGCGCCGGCTCGGGAGAAGCTCCTGCCGCTAGCGGCGGAGCAGGCTCGGATGCTTCGAGCGGTGCGACGACGGATTCTGACGGCTCAAGCTCCGCAGGCGGGACGACGACAGACTCGGATGGCGCAAACGCCTCGGGAGAGGGCAGCAATGGCAATAGCGGAGACGGTACGAGCAGCGGAGACGGCGTGGAATCGAACGGCGACGCGAACGGCGGCGGTGCAACTTCGAACGGTAACGGCGACGGAAATGCTGGCGGCAGCACGAGTTCGAATGCTAAGAGCGGCAATCCCGTCGCGAATGCCTCCCGTGTGACCGCCGGCGGAACTGGCAACCGTTCGTCGACCACTATCACGCTGGCGGCTGCAAAGACAAGAATCGTTAAAGTGCTGCCTCCGTCCCCGACTGAATCGGAAGCGGAGATTCTGCCGGACCTCCCTCCGGAGCCGCTTGATTTCAGTTACGCCGCCCATCAGTTCTCGTTTAAGCTGAAGGCGGACGAAGACAATCCGGAAGCCTACGCCGTCACCGAAATCAACACTTGGAACAAGACGGTGCTGGAGCGGCTTGCAAAAGTGATCGAAGACGAGAAGCTTAAAGGCATCAAGCAGTCGCTCGGCGGCAGCAAGTACGAAATGACCTATCTGTGGAACGACGCTCTTTATATCTTCACTTACAATAAAGACGTTCCGGTTCGGCTCAGCGTGCACCAGTTGCAACAGTGATCCTGGACAATTTGCCCAAGTTAAGAAGGAGCAGCCCGATTAGGGACTGCTCCTTTCATTTAACGGTCCAATAGACCGTTAACCCCTCACCTGCCGTCCCACTCGAGCATTTAACGGTCCAATAGACCGTTAACTACACGCCATCCGCCAGCCATCCACCCCCAAACTATCAACGGTCTGATAGATGTAGGTCTCATGATTTATACCATTTTGATTTTGGGCATCGGTATAAGAGGGCTAACGTCGTTATTTTGCGAAGTCGGTGAAATTCGTCATGAAAGACACGATTTTAAACGCACCAATCCGCCACATTTCCCATTCGACTTCCATAGGAACATCTGACGTTATTCGGCGGATTGGCTCGACTGCTCCCGCTTTCGAGGAATCCGGTCATTAACCAACAAAATAACACCGTTGCCACTTTTTTACTTTAGATATAACTTGGATTGTAGGGGATTGTCCCCCACATTACGGAGTCCGGGAGGTAGTATCGATGGATGCAGAAGAAGTAGTAGCGGTAGAAGGACAGGAAGCGGAAGTTGAAGCGGTTGCAGAGGAAGTCGCCGAAGAGGCGGTTGCCGAAGAAACCGTAGCCGAGGCGGTCGAGGAAGCGGAAGCAAGCGCCGAGCAGGAAGAAGCGGTTGCCGAAGCGTCTGAGGAAGCGGTCGAAGAAGCATCCGAGGAAGTATCCGCGGAAGCGGAAGAAGAAGCGGTAGTCGCCGAAGCGGAAGAAGCGGTTGCGGAGGAAGCTTCCGAGGACCAAGCCGTGGCGGAAGCCGAAGCGGACGAGCCTGCGCTGGCCCAAGTCGCCGCGCACGAGAGCGAAGCTTCCGATTCGGAAGCGGAAGCCGAGTAATTATCCATTCCTGATCGGACAACGATCTAAGGGGCTTATCTGCGCGGGGATTCGATCCGCTTGCGCCGGCAAGCCCCTTGTCATGTGCCTTGCGTCACGAACGGCTGCGCAGAGGCGCGCGAAGAGCCCACTTGCGCTCGTGCCGCTTCATATACTTGGGCAGGGTGCGGTACAGTTGGCGGCACTCCTTGAACGCTTCGGCGGCTTCGGCCGACTTGCCCAGACCGTCGTAAATCGTTCCCAGGCGGTAATAGGCCTCGCACGAAGACGAGTTGACGTCCTTGAATTGCTGCAAATAAACGATCGCCCTGTCCGGCTCCGTCTTGGCCAACGCCTCAGCCAGCCTCAGATAAGGCTGACCGTACTTGACCTTCGGGCTGATGGCCAGCGCCCGCTTCATCGCCTGCTCGCCTTCCTCCACTCGCCCCAGCGCAAGCTCGCAAGTCCCGAGATCGCTCCAATACTCGGCCGAATGCTCCATCTGCTCCCCGATGCCCTGCAAAATGTCCCTGGCCTGCGCGTGTTTCCCGCTCTCGATCAGCAGCCTGGCCAACTCGGATTTGGCCGACACGTCGTGCGGACTCATCTCCAGCTGCCTTCTCCACTTGGAGATCGAGCCGCGCCTGCGCAGCGGCTTGACCAGGCTGGGAGACAAGCCGATAAACCGCCTCTCCAACACGTAGATGACGATCAACAGCACAATAATCGCAACGAACGGATTGCCGAACAGCCAGGTCAAACCCAAGAACAGCAAAATTTTGCTCATAATCAAGCCTCCTATCCCTCTCGCCCTTACGGCCCAATCGCGATGGCGGCTGACTTGATGCGAATTCTTTAGACGCTGTCGATTCCCGCAGCCGCTTCATCGACCGCCTTGCGCAGATCGGCGGCCGGATATCCCGAGCCTTCCGGCAGCTTCTTGAACGCCCACCAACGGATACGCAGCGATGTGCCAGTGGCAGCGCCGGCCAGCTTCATGCCGATCCGGAAACTGCCCTTGTCCGGGTAAATCAGCGTACCGAAGCTGATGTTCGGAAGCTCCGCTTCGTACTCCGTATCTTTAAATACGTCCGTCGCGCCGAAATAGACCTTCGAACCTCCCGATCCGACCGGAGCCTGCGAATCCGGAATTTCCTCAAGCCCGACGACGACCGTCACTTGGCCTTCTCCCAGACCGTGCACGATTTCGTCGGTCACGTAATTCCGCTTGCCGCGCGAGAAAAATCTCGATCCCTGCTTGGCTTGCGAATCGAGAGGCACCTCCACGAGTCCGGTAGCCATTTCGTCCTGGATCGTCTGAGGCTGAGGGATGCCCAGCTTGAAGTCGAACGCGTTCCGCTCGGGATGGTACACGACGTCCAACTCCGGCTTGCTGCCGTATTCCAGATCGTACGCGCGCGCCTCCGCATAGAAGCGATGCAGAGTCGAAGCTCTTCCGCTGCGGGAAAGCCGATTGGCAAGAGATGCGTTAGGAATATATTCGCCGAAGGGTACCCGTTCCACCTGCTCGATCATATAAGTCGGCCCAAGCTGCAGCAGTCCGATCTTGGCCAGGCAGACATCTTGGTCGGCGTAGCCCTCCACCGCTTGATCCAGGGAACGTTCGTACCATACTTTCAAAATGCGCTCTTCGACAGGTTGATCGATGATATCGACCGAATGGCGGACGGTATGATCGATAGGCACGCGATTGTCTCCGAGCAGCAGCTCGACGGAACCCACGTTCAGCGTCAGGCTGCCGGTCGTTCCCGCGCGATCCTGGACCTTCACGCTGTAGTTAAGACGATATTCCGTATCCTGCTTGTCGCCCGGCTCGAGAAACTTGACGATGTTGCCGTCCTTGCCGAGAGCGTCGAAGCCGTCCGCTTCGTAGGCCAAGGAGAGAGAGACGCGCGGGGCTTGCAGCGTTTTTTCCACGACGAGGGTAACGTCGACGACTTCGCCCGGATTGGCGAATTTCGGCATTCTCTGGGTTACGCGGACGTCCTTGTCCTGATAGATCGTGACGATGTCTTCCAACAGGCCGTCATGCTCGAAAGAATGAGGCGACGGCGCTTCTTCCTTCACGTACAGCCGATAGCTTTCTAGGAACCGGTTGTACTCGCTCATCTCCTCGCCGCGAACGGAGGAATTGCCGACCGAGTGGACGGGCTCCCGGCCTTTTTCGTCGTAAGCGACGTAGAGATAGACGTTCTTCTTGTACTCGTTGTTGGTGAAGCCGTCGATCATTGACAGCTTCAGAGTCACGGGGGCGGATACGACGATCTCGCGGCCGAGGTAGTCGAGCGCGACGCCCATCTCCACGGTAATCGTCTTGTCGTCCACCGGGACGACCTGCATGCCGGCCACGACGCCGCTGCCGAAGAGAAGCCGGTTAAGCAATCTCCTCTTGTCGTTGAAGTATTTCTGCTCCGATTCGAAATCCCGCACGGTCAGCAGCTTTCCGTAAAAATACCGGTTCCTCTCAAATGGAAACATCCTCGCCTTTTTCACCGGAACTCCCCCTTAAAATGAGTCGTCATTCCAACTCCGAATCCATTCCCAGCCTCGTGTGCGCGTCCATCCTGCCGTCCATATGCTGATCCACGATAAGCGTATCGTTCGGCATGCTTCTGTCCGGTCCGAGCGTGAACAGCGAAGGCTCGGCCAATACCGTATTCACGCCGAGATACGTATGCAGATCGAGATACATCCAGGGCTCCAGCCACACCATCCGCACTTCCGTGTAAGCGGGCTTATGTTCCTCGATGAGGCCGCGGAGCAGCACGCGCTCCTTCTCCGACGGGGCTTGCGCCTGATCCAGCAGCACCGTGAACGTATACGGATTGTCTCCGTAAAGCCCGTCCAGCAGCCGCCTCAGATCGGCGTTATCCCTCATCGCCTTGTACTGGAACGGCTCGACGATGACAGGCGGACGGCCGGTAAACGTCTCGACGAGCTTCGCGATGCCGCGCCTCGTCCCTCTGTAGCGGTACAGCTCCGGCGCGGCGCGAATGAGCGCTCGCACTTTGTCGTCGCGCCAATGCTCGTCGCTGTCCAGCCCGAGCCAGGATGCGAGCCAGCGAAGCTGGCCTCCCTGCGCCCGTTCGCTGTCGAAGTAGGCGGCCATGCCGTCGATCTTCTCCTCCACGCTGTCGTACAGCGTGCCGAGCAGCGACAGGTACCGCTCCAGGAAGTCCCGGCTGCTCTCCTCTTCCTGATACACCGCAGGCAAGTAGGACAGCAGCGTCTCCCGAGGAAAATAAACGCGAAGGCGGCGCAGCAGCGGCGTCTGCCGATCGCTCCCGATCCACTCGATCTTCAGCCACAGATATCTGCCCTGGGCGCCGAAGAACAGAGCGTCCGACGGGTTGACGATCGGAGCGGACCAGTGAGGCGCCATCCCCGCGAGCTTGTCGCGGAACGAATGCTCCTCGTCGGCGATCCAATCGTCCACTTTCCACACCGTGCCCTGAATCGCCAGAAACTCCGAATCCGAGCTGTAGTACGATACCCGGATTTGCGTGCCGTCGGGAATGTCGGCGTCGATCGCGAACTTGTGCCACACCGTCTCCGCTTCGGCGCTGTCCAGCGCCTTGGACAGCCATACCGCTTCCGGAATCGAGCTGCCTTCCCAGCCCATCGTCTGCGGCTGCAGTTCGAGCACCGTTACCGTGCTCTCTTCGCCGTTCCAGACGTACATCCGGTCGCGGCCGTCGATGACGATGGCTCCGGCTTTGCCCCGGAATCCGGAGATCCGGTCCTGATGCTCCCCGTTGCCGCTGAAGCGCACGATAAAACGATCGTCCTCTCCGTCTTCCCCGATCTCCCGCGAATCCCCGATGTAGATCATGTTGCGGGAATCGACGCTCAGCCCGGCAAAATATTGCGGCGGCATCAGGAAGCGCTCCAGCCTGCGTTCTCCTCCCGAGCTCGAGAGAATATACAGAGCGCAGGTCAACGTCTCCAGAACGAAGGCGTCCCCTTGCGGCGTCACGGAAATAAACTGCGTTCCGCGCCAGCCATCCGTCTCCGCCGGAAGCCTCGCCGTAAACTTCTCGTTCGCGTAGACGTCCGTCACGACGCCCGACATCGTCATCCTGATCAGCGCGAGCTGCCTGAACCCGAGCGCGTCGGTCGCGTTCGGATCGTCGACGGGCAGACGCGTCGTCAGGACGTACAGACCGTGCTCGTCCGAGGCCAGCGCCAGCGGATGGAACGGAATGCCGTCCAGCTCGCGCCCCGATCTGCGGAAGCGAAGCTGCCCGTTGGCCATGTCGAACGCCGAGATCGACGGCTCGCCCGCCGCATCTGCGACGAACAGCGTGTCTCCCGTAATCGCCAAGTTGGCCGATGCCGTAAACAGATGATGCCCGGGCACGAACAGGCGCTCATGATGCCGGCTGCCCCTGTCGTACGTCCATAAGTCTCCCTCGGCGTTCAGGAACACCAATCGGCCCTGGGAGTGAACGGCGAAGGCGGTCACGTCGCCGACGCCTTCAAGCTGAGACAGATGCACCGTCTCGAGAACCCCGTATTTCTCCCCTCGCTTGATCGCGACCTCTTCGTCCAGCTCCAGATTGCGTCCGACTCCGCGGCGGGCCCAATGCTCCGGCCGATTCAGCGAGAAGTACGTCGTCCCGCCCTGCATGTCCGTCCCTCCTTCGTCTTCCCGATTGTCATAGCTGCGAGCTGCTGATCAGTTCGATGCGGTGCTCTCCCGAGTACGCGATCGCGGTTTCCGGCAGCTCCAGATCTCCGCCGGCGCTTTTCCGAACGGCTTTCCCTTCCGCGTCCAGCCACAGGTCTTGCACGTACGCGACGCCCTTGACCCGGCTGATCGCGCCGTAGATGTCGCCCTTGTGAACCGTCCTGCCGAACGGCCAGCCCTGAACGCCGCCCGGTTTGTCGTGCGGCGCCAGCAGCCGGTTGAGAGCCGCGACGATCCGATGCCCCTCTTCCATAAAATGAGGCTCCACCACGACGACCGCATGCACCGTCACCTTCACGTAATCCGGAGCGACGACGTGGACTTCCGTCGTGATCAGCCTTCTGTCGTCCAGATGCTTCGCCACCGTCGCGAGGAAACCCGCGCTCGGCATCGGGGTATCGCCGATCCCTTGAGGCACGACGACAACGGTGACCGCTCCGTCGGCCGGTTGGCCTCTTCCGGGCGCGTAGTTCGGGATGACGTGCACCCTCGACAGCTTCAGTCCCGGCGTGCTCATCGCGATCCTCGTGTAATCTTCGCTCGTTACGGCGCAATAAGGAACTTGCCATTGCGCCCTGGCACGCTCCACGCACTCCTCCAGCGTCTCGGCCTCCGCTCCGCCGAAGCCGTAGCCGAGGTTGTCCGCCGTCAGCAGCAGCTCGTCCTGCTCCTCCAGCAGCCAGCGATTCAGCAGCCCGGGCTTGATGTTGCCGCGCTCTCCGCCGCCGAATTCGCATACCGTAACGCACAGGTTCGGATCGGCTGCGCAGGCCGGAATCGCTCCATGCTCGTCGTTGCCGAACGCCAGCTCTCCCGTGGACGGATCGAACGTATAGTGGCGGTCGAGCGGACCCGAGCGATCGAAGCTGTCCACCGGCTCCCAATCTTCCCATACGAGCCGTCCGTCCTTGCCCTCCGGCACGCCGACCTGGATGCGAAGACCGTCCCGGCGCTTCACGGGCAAGTCGTACAGCCGCAGCTTCTGATGCGGCAGACCGTTGCTTCGCCCGATCCAGCGCAGCTCGGTGAAATCTTCCGAGCAATGAATGCGACGGATGTTGCCGACGCCCTGGCCGGGAATCGCTCCGCGCTCCCCGTCTCCGAACCGGACGATCGAACCTCCTCCGGCCACTCGCTCGACGACGTACACTTCGCTCTCCGCGCCGGCCTCTGCGAAGTACGGCACTTCCCGCCATTCCTTCCAGCGGCCGTCGGTCTGCCGCACCTGCACTCTCAGCTTGCCGTACCGCGCGAGCAGACTGTCCGCTTCGATCGCCTGATTCGGGAGCCCTCTGCCGTCGAACGCCATCTGCTCGCTCTTCGTATCCCGCTGTCGCAGCCGGGCCGTATTCAGCAGCACTTGGTCGATTCGCGGCGGCAGCTCGTAGCCGTCCTCCTCCAGTACACAGCAGATCCAGTAACGCGGACGGTCCGCTGCCGGGTGGACGATGACAGGCCGCATTGGCGAGGCGACGCGGAAGGTAATCCGCCCGCTGCTCGTCAGATGAAGCGTGCCGTCATCTACCAACTCCAGCGGCAGCCAGGAATTGCCGTGCTCCTCGCCCCAGCCGTAAGACTTCCAGGAGACGCGAGCCGACGGGACGATTCCGTCCGCCTTCGTCTCCTCGCCGTCCGCCAGCTTGACGTACAGCGAGAGCGACTCTCCCGCTTCAAGCTCACGGTCGAACGCGATGTACAGCCGGCTCCCCGCCTCGGCTTCGCGGCCGAACGCGTAGAAGGCGACGTTGCCTCTCTCGTTGGAGGCGGATCTGTCGCTCGCTTCCTTCTCCGTGCGGGTAACGATGCGCTCGATGGATAGAGGCAGCAGCTTGACGGGTTCCAACGTCTCGAAAACCTGATCCTCGGCCTGCAGCTTCGTGCCGACGGGAAGCACGACCGGCTCGCGCACGTTGCCGAACGTAACGTCCGCCTCCGCTTGCTCGGCCTCCCTCGGAGCGACGCCGAGCAAGTCCAGAAATTTGCGGACGTTGCGCTCCGGCACTCGGCTCAAGTAGTACTGCTGCATTTCGCTGAGCCATGCGAACAGCTCCAGGAACGTAATGCCGGGATCGTGCGCGTTCTCGTCCGTCCACTCCGGCAGCCGCCGCGGAATGCTGCGGCGCGCCTCCTGCACGATGTTCTCGAACGCGCGGTCGTCGAGTGGGATTCTTGGAAGCATCGGCTTCCCTCCTTTCGGCATTTTAGAGGTCGTTCAAAAAGTCCGGTTTTGATCACGAAGCATTTCAGGAAGTTGATTCGACGTCGAATCTTGAACTCAGCCGGTTCTTCCGGTGCTCACGTAGCTTCCACTACGCTCCGCTCCTCATCACTGGTCTTCGTCCAACCTTCCCGGATGCATGGGCGAGCAGTTCGCCGTAAGGCGAACGACCAGCCTCGGTGCTGAAACCCGAACTTTTTGAACCTTCATTTGAACGGTCGTTCAAAAAGTCCGGTTTTGATCACGAAGCATTTCAGGAAGTTGATTCGACGTCGAATCTTGAACTCAGCCGGTTTTACTTCACAGTCATAATGAGCCGGTGGCCGCCGCCGCTGGAGATAATGCCATGCGGCACGCGGCGAATGTCGTCCGGAAGCATTTCCGTCGATTTGCCATTCTCGGTGCGCACGACGCCAAGGTAGAGCTGCTCCACCCTCTGCACGCCTTTGACCGATTGCAACAAGCCGTAGAACGCGGAGGCGTGGATCGGCTCGCCGATGTCCCAGCCCTTCCCGTCCGCCTGTCCGGTCAACGGATCAAGGAACCGGTTCAGCGCCTCCAGGCAGGCCGTCTCGACCGGAACGAGAATGTCCGGCGCGTCGGCGACGATCGTTGCGAACACCGAAATCTCAATGAAAGCCGGTGCGATAACGCTTAGCTTGCCGGCTTCCCCTACCAGATTCGCGGCTCTCCGGCGCAGCTCCGTCTCCAGCTTGCGCTTCGTCTCGGCAAAATTCTCCCTGCCGGCCGCTCCCCCTGAAGGAAGAGCGACGACGACGAACGAACCCGGGCTGTTCTCCAGTCTCGCGTTGCGGTTCGGCAAGCACTTCACCTTCGTGATGCCGGGCTCGATCTCTCTGACGAGCCATTCCGCATCGGAAGTGGAGATCGCCCGTCCACGGTGCTTGAGCTGCTGCGGTCCTCTGCGCAGCGCGCCCTCGAGCGGCTCCGCGTCCCCTCCGCCGGTTGCCGGCTGAGGATTGGACACGCCTTGCACGAAAGCGATCGACTGCATCAGCCCGGTCACTCGCGCCGGCCCGACATTGCCGCGTGCCCCGCTGGTTACCCGATACGTAACGCGGAGTTTGTCCCCGCCTCTCAGCGGAGGCTCCATGCCGCGCGTTCCGTCGCCGAAGCGAAGCACGCCGGTAGCCGACTGAATCGTATAATGCCGATCGTCCGGAGCGGAGCCGTTAAGCGAGCGCACTTCGTCCCAGCGCACCCACAACCTCTGCACGCTGCCTTCGCTGTCGCGAAACACCTCGTACTTGTCCGGATCGACTTCGCTCAACCGCGCCAGCTCGTGCTCGCCGATCGTGCCCGTCTCGTCGACCCATACTTCCTGGCCGACGACCGGAGTCTGCGACAGCACGAAGCCTCCCTTGCCGGGCTCGGGGTATTCTCCGGCGATCGTACGAATCTGCACCGCTTTCACAGAGTTGCGGTGGATCGCTTTGACGCTCGGCAGATCGGCTTCCTCTTCGCCGTATTTGCCGTCGCGGTTCACCGCCCTCAGCCAGGCTCTCGTCTTGCCGAACATCGAAGCCGGAGCAAGCGACGCCGGTCCGACGAACTGCAGCAAGCCCGATTGCGTGAAGCTTTGCGTATCGTCCACCGTCTTCAGCGCTTCCCAACCCCATTCCCCGCCTTTGCGAACGTAAGCTTCCCATTCGATCCAAGGAAGCCGCTCGTCCGCCTCGGGCTTGCTGCCCAGTGCGAATTGCATGCGGATCGGCCCCCGCACGGGGGGAACGTCAAAGCCGAAATAGACGGCGGGCGCCGGACACGGAATCGGCAGGAACGCCTTGAAGACGTCGCCTCCCTGCCTCGTCGTGGCCGTAACGTCCGTCAGCACGGCGTTGTTCAGCGTGTAAGCCCAATCAGGGCTTAGTTCGGCAGTGGAAGGATAGGCGTAGGAGAAAGCCAGCGCCTCCAGACGAGGGCTCATATACTCGACGATCGGAGCGGTCGGCGTATCGGTCGCCGCCACCCTCGCACGAATCCAGAGATCCTCCCGTCCGTTGACGAGCGTCTCGGCCATATCCTGCGGACATGGGAACTCGAGCGTGAAATCCTTCTGCTCTTCCTCCGGCAGACTGGCGAACATCTCCTCGAACGGGCCGCTTTCCGGCAGCCTCATCCAGTTGTCCCCGTTCCAGTACTCCCACAGCACTTTGCGGATATAGAGACGCGGTGGAGGCTTCGTCTCGAAATCCGCCGTTCTCATCACCATCTTCCAGCGAATTTCCGGGTCCGGACCGACGCGAAGCTCGTTAGGGACGTTGCGCGCCCTGAACGTCATCCGCAGCTTGCTGCCCCTTTTGCTGAACGCCTCCCCGCAGGAGACATAAAACACCGAATACGGAATCGAATGCTCCCCGAACGGATAGAAACCGGCTTTATCCAATTCCACGTCGTTAAAATACAGCTCCCCTGCCGGAATCGCCTCGGGGTCCACCGTCAGATCGTGCGACGCCCTCAGCGTCAGCCTGTCCATCTCCGGCAGAACGCGCAATATCGGCGGCCCGTCGGAACCGTCCGCAAGCGGCTTGATGCGGCAGCGAATCCAGCGTCCCGTCACTCCGCCGATTTCCGCTTCGATCACGGGGCCTCTCGTTTTTTTCCGCAGCGTCACTTCTCTGCCTTCCGCCAACGCCTCCTCGAACGGGATCCATTCTTCGCCGCTCGAATAGCTCCATTCCAGCCAATCCGTCTTGGCGAACAGCGACGCCAGCTCCTCCTCGACATATCTGCGCTCGGCGTTATGCCACTTGAGCGTGAGCCTTGCGGGATGATCGAGCCGCAGCAGCTCGTCGTGCCGAACGTAGAAGACGTGGTCCTGAAGATTGTCTCCCGAAGTCGAAAACAGAGAAAATTCCGCGGCCGTACCCGCTTCCGTCCCGTCGCTGTAATCGTCCCCGGCCAGCACGATGCGATCCCGCCCCGGGTGAACGTTGTACAGTTCCATCAGCTTGGCCGGGCTGACCAGCAGCGCGCCCTCGGTCTCGAACGGAAGCTCTTCCCCTTCGTCTTCCGCAGCCGCCGTCAACAGCGTTCCGCCCGGAACGTAGACCGACTCCCTGACTCCCTCGTTCAGCGAAAATACAACGTTCGCGCGCGCGGGCCGAGCCGGCTGGAGCTGCACCTGCAGCAACTCCAGAAAAGCGATGAAGTTGTTCAGTGGAACGCGATTCAGCCGTTTGATATTCTCTCCCAGCATCTCCGCGGCCAGATAGAACAGCGCCGTACCCGCATCGGGATCTTCCGGCGAGAAGCGCCATTCCGGCGTATAATGGGGAACCATCGCCTTCATTTGCTCGACGAGAGCGTTCAAATCCCTTCCGTCGATCGCAGGGGCGCGGGCTTGCCCGTTTTGCCACAGCTCTGATTTCATCCGATTCGTCGCTCCCGTTTATTTCGTGCCTTCTTCGAGATAGAAGGGATATACCTGGTTAAAAAGATTGTTCGTGGAACGGACCACGTATGCGATGCCGATCGACAGCTTGCCAGAATGGGAAGGATCGAGCTTGGCCGTCACTTCCACGTCCGTCACCCTCGGTTCCCATACCGTAATCGCCTGCGTAATGTCGGTCTCCAGCAGCCGCAGCGTCGTCTCGTCAGTCGTGCCGAACGCGAAGTCGCGAAGCCCGCAGCCGAAGTCGGGGCGCATGACGCGCTCTCCCCTGGAGGTCATCAGGATGATGCGGATCGCCTCCGCGATATCGTCCTCCCCTTCCGCCAGCAGGAATCGTCCCGTCGTGGCGTCCACCTCGATCGGGAACTTCCAGCCTCTCCCGAGAAAAGATGCGCTCATCGCTTGTCCCCCTTCGCATTCGTCCGAATCAGTTGATTTTCACCATCGCGCCTTTGATCGTGACGATCCCGTCCGACATCAGGTCCAGCTTGCCTCCCGCTTTTACCGTCATGGCGGCGGTCGCCTGCAGGTTGATCTGCGTACTCTTGACCGTGATCTCCTTGGTCGACTCGATCTTGATGTCTCCCTTGTTGTCGATGGTGATTTTGTTCGTACCGTTTTTCACCGTTATCGTACCGGCGGAGCTGCCCTCGAGGATGACGGTCTGGGCGGCGTTCTTCGTCGCGAGCGTCACCTTGTCGGCGCCTTCATCGATCTCGAGCTTCAGCCCCTGCTTCGTCTTGAGCGTAATCTTCCCCTTGGAATCCGTATCGTCGAAAATCAGCTCGTGCCCGTCTCGCGAATGGATTTTCCGCAGATTGTTCTTCTCGTCCTTGGCGGGCGGCTTGTTCGACGTGTTCCACAGCGAGCCGATGACAAAGGGCTGATTCAAGTTGCCGAGATGAAAGGCGACCAGCACCTCGTCTCCAACCTCGGGAACGAACAGCGTTCCTTTGCCGCCTCCCGACATCAACGAAGCGATCGGGACCCAATCGGTCTCGTGCGAATTTTCTCTCAGCGGAAACTTCAGCTTCACGCGATTCAAGCCGTCCGGGTCTTGGTTGTTCGTCACTGTCGCGACCATGACTCCATGAACGAAGTTGGCGCTTCCGCCTCCATCCGTATCGAACCGTCCGGGAAAAAAATCGTTCATCAGAATGCATTCCCTTCCGTTCTGAATTGGGTCACGTAGCCCTGGTTGTTCATGAGATGGGTTACAGATACGAGCAGCAGCGTCTGATTGAATTTCGGGCTTAGCCCTTCCAGCTTGATGTTCCGTCCCGCACGCAGCTCCGGAATGCCGTTGCATTCCCCTTCGCCGCTAATCAGGTCCATCGCTCTTTCATTCGCCAGCGCGTTGGCCGCTGTCTGCGCCTCCGCTTGGGAATTCGCATCGCTGTACACGATCTCAACGGACTGGCTCGTCAGCGCATTCATAATATCTTTGCCGGTCCTTCCGTTGGTGCCGTATTTGTTCACCGATTGAGAGGTAGCCTGGAACGGCTCGCGTGTCTTCGGATCGGCGCCCCGTACGACGAACTGTCCGACCTGATTGGAAATATCCACGGAGGCGGAGTAGCTTCTCAGGTTCTTTCCGTACATCAGCGTGACGATGGGGCTGGCCGATGGCGTCGGTTTCTTGAAGTAAAGCTTCTGCTCGATGACGAAAAAGTAGTAATTGAGCTCCGAGGCCAGCTTTTTCAGAAAATGAAAATCGCTCGTCTTAAACTGCTCGATCGTCGGCTTCATAGCCGTCGTATCGTCCACCTGAACCTGCAAGCCATACTTGCCGCCGATTTCCTTGACGACGTCGCTGACTTTTTTGTTGAGCCACAGACTGGACTTGGCGCTGTGCATCATGAAGAAGGAGCGATCCATTCCTTGAACGACGATGGAGGGCTGTCCCTCTGCGGGATAATCGACCGATATTCCCGTAATGATGCCGTCGAACACCGTCTCCAGCTTATCGGTGTAGCCAAGCTCGATCGTAATCGTCTTGCCGACGTCGATGAGCGAACCGACCCACTTGAACTGGCGTGCCACGGCATCATAAGCGTTCTCGATGCGAAATTGAAAGCTGTCGGACTTGGCCGCGATCGTCGTCTCCACCTTCAGCATGGATATGGCGATTTGTTTGAGCGTAAAGCTCTGACCATCCACATGGATATCGAACGCCGGAGCGAAAAAGTTACCGTATTTCCGTTCCAGATCGGCCAACTCGTAGGTGCTGGTGTCGAATTTGATTTTTGCCACGCCGCGTTCACTCCAACCTCGGTATAATCAGCTTCCGTCCGTACGGCAATCTGCGCGGATTGTCGATGCCGTTCGCCTCCGCAATCGCCCGCCAATGGCTCGGATCTTCGTACTCCTCGGCCGACAGCATCCAGAGCTGCTCGTCCTGCTTCAGCATTTTCTGCTTTGTGCGGTCTGCGCTCTGCCGGGGAACGTTCTGATACTGCTCGGTCATCGACTGTACGGCGCGGAACGTCACGTTCAAGGTCGCCCGCACCGGAACGCCCGAGTCGAGGAACATCGTAAACCGCTGCTGCACCTTCTCCGCCACGCCCTTGAAATCGAGCGAGCCCCATACAAATCGGCATTGCGGCGGCGCGTGCAAGTCGCGATCGACGTTCAGCAGTCCGGCGATTTTGGCCGTGTGTGTCCGGACGTCGACGCCCTTCTCGTACGTATCGAAAAACAAATCCATCGTCAGCGTCGTCGCATCCCCGCTCACGAACTGGGCGACCGGCGACTGCAACCCCGGAATCGTCTGCCACGCGAACTGGTTGCCCGATTGCAGCACATACTCGTTCGGGTTAAACAGCACGTCAACCGACTCCTGGCCTTTGCTCTTGATAATAATGATCTTCGCCTTGCTGAGCGCCATCTTGATCGGCTCCCTTCTACGTCTTCGTCGCTTTCGTGGCGTTGGGGCGGGCTTGCAGCCGGGCCGTTAAGCTCGCCTGGCGCGCTTATTCGCGGAGTCACGGCTTCGGCCGGGCCGTTAAGCTCGCCTGGCGCGCTTATCCGCGGGGACTCGGCTTCGGCCGGGCCGTTAAGCCCGCCGGGCGCGCTTATCCGCGGGGCCTCGGCTTCGGCCGGGCCGTTAAGCCCGCCTGGCGCGCTTATTCGCGGGGCCTCGGCTTCGGCCGGGCCGTTAAGCCCGCCTGGCGCGCTTATCCGCGGGGCCTCGGCTTCGGCCGGGCCGTTAAGCCCGCCTGGCGCGCTTATCCGCGGGGCCTCGGCTTCGGCCGGGCCGTTAAGCCCGCCGGGCGCGCTTATCCGCGGGGCCTCGGCTTCGGCCGGGCCGTTAAGCCCGCCTGGCGCGCTTATCCGCGGGGCCTCGGCTTCGGCCGGGCCGTTAAGCCCGCCGGGCGCGCTTATTCGCGGAGTCACAGCTTCGGCCGGGCCGTTAAGCCCGCCTGGCGCGCTTATTCGCGGGGCCTCGGCTTCGGCCGGGCCGTTAAGCCCGCCTGGCGCGCTTATTCGCGGGGCCTCGGCTTCGGCCGGGCCGTTAAGCTCGCCTGGCGCGCTTATCCGCGGGGCCTCGGCTTCGGCCGGGCCGTTAAGCCCGCCGGGCGCGCTTATTCGCGGGCCTAAAATCCGTGAAGCCGCTGCTCCATCTTCATTCGCTTCATCAGAGATTTGTACACCTGGTCCGCGAGCTGGTCCGGATGCAGCTGCGGTAATGCGCTGATCGCCTTCTGCAGCGCTTCTTCGCTAATCTCCGCAGCCGGTTCGGGCGCGGCATTCTGAGCTTGGTTCGCCGCGGCGGTGACCGTCGCATTGCGGCGAAACTCCAAAAGTGTGTCCGGTTCGGGCGTATGAACGGAGGAATCAGCAGTGTTGCCCGAGGCCGCCGCATCGCGTCTTGCCCCGGTCGCCGGCAGCGCGGCGTGCGCTAATGACAGGCGAGGTGCGTCGCTCCGATCAAGCTGCGCGGATGAATCCTGTTGGATCGGCAGTAACGGTTCTCGAAGCGATTGTCGAATCGGATGCGTCGTTGGTGCATTCGGCGACATCGCTCGAGCCATCCTGCCGGTAGACATCACGGTACTGAGCGGGATCCGCCTTCCTCTCTGGACCAACGGAGACCGGTCTCGCTGCCTTCCGGCAGAAACCTCTCCGTTAGCGCCCTGCGACCGGATATTCTCCGAAACGGGCCGCATAACGTCTGCTCCGGTCTCCCCCCTCCTAACCGCCAACAATCCCGAGTTCGCAAACTCATTCGGACCGGTTTCAGGCGGGAAACCCCGTCTCGGCTGGATGGAGGTTCTTGCCTCTGTTAACGATTCGGTTTGCGCTGCCGGAGACAACGGCCTGCCGGACTGCCGATGCACGGCGAGTCTGTCGGGGCCGTCTGTCGGGACCAGGGGATTGCGCTGTCCCGGCATACCGGTCGATCCAAGCGTACCGGAACGATTCGATGCCGGTCTTCGGCCTCCCGTTTCCCCTTCTTTCAGACCGATTCTGCGAGCGAGCACAACGAGTTTTCCTTGATCGATCCGGCTCCGTTCTCCCAACAATCCCGCGTTGACGAGACCTGACGTCTTCAAGCCGGCTTTATCGCTTATACGGCTCGATACTCTCGTTCCGCGTATGTTAGCATGAACCGGAGTCGCTCGTATGCTATCCCGGTGCCTACTCTCGCTAGGTCGGACTCCATCCCTGGAGCCTTGTCCTCCCTCGCCCGCACGATCAGACACTCCGGAAACCCGGGCATTCGCGTGAACCGTAGGCGCTCGAGCCCCGTCCCCGGAGCCTTGTCCCCTGTCGTCAGCTTGATCAGACGCCCCGGAAACCTGTTCATTCGCGCGAGCTGTAGGCGTTCGGCCTCCATCACCGGAACCTTGTCCTCCCTCGCCCGCACGATCAGACGCTCCGGAAACCCGGGCGTTCGCGTGTATCGTAGGCGTTCGAGGTTCACTCTCGGGGCTTTGTCCCTTGCCGTCAACTCGATCAGACGTTCCCGAGACCCGAGCGTTCGCGTGAATCGTAGGCGCTCGGCCTCCATCACTGGAGCCTTGTCCTCCCTCACCCGCTCGATCAGCAGCTCCCGCAACGCGTGCATTCGCGTGAATCGTAGGCGCTCGGCCTTCATCACTGGAGCCTTGTCCTCCCTCACCCGCTCGATCAGACGTTCCCGAGACCCGAGCGTTCGCGTGAATTGTAGGCCTTCCAGCTCCATCTCCGGAGCTTTCTCCCCTGCCGTCAACTCGATCAGACGCTCCCGAAACACGAGCATTCGCGTGGATCGTCGGAGTTTGGATGTTGCCTGCGGAATCGCGCCCCGGTTCGCCTATATGGCGGCCCGAAGCTTGCACTCCGCGATCCGCACCGAGACTCGCCCCCGTTGTACCGGCGCCATTCGCTCTGGCCGAGCCCCGTTGTCCGGCCTCGCCCGACGCGGATGAAGCGTTCCGTCCGGCAGCACCGCCGCCGGTCGAACTTCGGATTAATCGATGCGACAGCTTCAGAGAACCTGTCGCCAAACCCAGCTTGGCTTCCGCCTGAGGCAGCCGGCGACTTCCTCGAACCGGCTCGCTTGCCGCAGAATCAGCTTCAGCTCCTTGAGTTCTTGCGGCCTTGATACCCAAGCCGATCGTTCTCTTCGCCGCAATCGGCCGTTCCCGCTCCGTCATACTCCGATACACGAGTGGCAGCAGAGAATCGGCGCCCGGCTTGCGCAGCGACCATGATCGCACGCTAAGCGCGGCTTTCGGTTGAGCCGATCTCTCGCCCAGCTCAACCTGAGCGCCGTCCGTCCGCCCGCGCGAGCTTGCCTCCTCCTTCGCAACGCCCGACGATGAAGTTTCCTCGAAGCGAGTCGATCCCGGCCTCAGCGCGTGAGAGAGCCGTAATGCATGACGGCTCCAAGAACTGGCATGCTCTTGCGCCTCGTTGGAGACAATGCCGCCGTCAGCGCTGGTCGAACTCCCCTCAACCGATAGGCCGAGAGGAGAATCGTCGACATGCGAAGCCTGCTCCTGCCGAGCTTTTCGCCGTGTACCGCTGCCCGACCGTCGCTTCCCAGCCTCACGGGAAGCATCAGCCGCCTCTTCTCCTATGTGCTCACCGTTCTCCAACTGCCCCCCGGCATCCCGGGTTTCGGTCAGACGCTGCACGTCCGCCAATAGATCCCGACGAGACGACGCCGAGCCGCCGGATCGTTCGTTCTCCCGCTGCGCTTCGGTCGGACGCGCCAAACTCGGCTCCGCATTCCCGTGCGACGCCGCGCTGCCGCTTAAACGTTCCGTCTGCGGCACCACTTCCCCCGGCGGCGTCGGCTCCCCCCGATTCGCGCGAACGTCCGCTCCAGGGGAATTCGCACCTCCATCGGCAGAGCGCTTCCCGCCGTCAACGCGCAGCTTGGGATTCAAGAACAGAAGCTGCGCATATACCGCCTGAGGCTTCTTGCCTTGCGAACCCGAACTCCCGGACGACTCCTTCGCCTTCCCACGATCGGCAGCTTTCTTCCGCTTGCCAGGGGCGTTCGAAGCCTTCGCCCCAAGCGGAATTTTTGCCACAGATGCCTGGTCGCGCTCCCTTCGAAAGGCCGAGTTCGCCTTAGCGTTCATAGGCCATGAGGTGCGCTGCGCCAGCGTCTCGGCCAAGGAAGTTCTCCCTGCGGGGGACGCCTCGCGCCCGGGAGCTTCGGACAGCTCATTCCCGAAGCCAGCTTCATCTTCATCGTCGGTCACGCGAGTGCGGGGGGCTTCTTCTTCGGCTGGAGCAATCAGTTTGTTCTCGGGCATACGTTTGTTGCCCTTGCGAGCCTTATTTGCTCCCCTGACCGAAGCACTCGACTCCCGCACAGCCTGGGCAGAATCGGCCGACTCGTCCGAACGTCCGTTCAAGTCCGTCGTAAGAGCGGTTTCCCTAATCCGCCGCTGCTCCACGACGACGCGTACCGCCTCCCGAACGACGACCGTGCTGCGCTCCACGATTTTCTCGCGTTCCACCACTTTTTCGCGTTCGACCAGCTTCTGCCGCTCGACCACCTTTTCCCGCTCGATAACGCGGTCTTTCCCTGCCGGGCCGGGCCGGTCCCGAACGATGTCGCGATACCGGATCTCCGGCTTTTCCCTTGCGGGAGTCACCGGTCCGGCAACGCTGGAACGCTCAGGAGGGCGGAACGGCGTCCGCTCCCGGCCCTTGCCTGCAGCTTTGCCCTTCTCCTGCGAAGAGACTCGAAAAACGAGAGGTTGTCCGCTTCGGACGCCGGGGCGAATCGGACCGTATTTGCCTGCGATCTCGCCGGCGAACCGCGCATGGGCGGGCGCCGCTCCTGCGTATCGCCGACTTCTGCCGATCCTCATTCTGCCCCCTCCTCTCTACGCGTCTGTCGCAGCTCTATGCTTTGAATATCGCTTTTACTCCGTTATGTACCAGTTCGATCGTCTCGATCGCCACCTCGCTGGAGGAGGCAATCAGACCGGGACCGCTCCATTTGACCGGATACGCGTCGAAAAAATTCCACCGGCAAAGCTCGGCCCCGTCCTGCTTGTATAAAATGATAGAGCCGCTTTTGCGGGTTACCGTCCCTTGCGATGCCTGCGCGTACCAATTCCACAGCTCCTGCGAGGAAGACAATCCCCGCTTGAGCATAATCGTCGAATTCCGCACGCCCTTGGGCAGCCGGTGAATGTACCCGTTAACGCCGCCCTCTCGGATTTCCTCATATTCAATTTGCGATTCCAAGCCGTGCGCTTCGGAAAAACCGGCGACGAGCATACCGTCCAACTCGACGGCGAAGCGAAACGCCCCGTTCACCTTATGATGCATTGCAGCCGCGGACACGTTCCGTCGTCACCTCTTTCCGAATACGTCGAACACGTTTTGCTTGTCGGTCTCGTCGTTGAGCTTGCGGTTGATTTTCGAGATTTCGTCGCACCATCTGCGCCGTTCCCGATGCTCCATGTTCATGATCTCATCGTGGGGCCAGTGAAAATAATAGGCGATGAAGCCGACTTCCTCGTAGATTCTCTCAGGAGAATAAGCTACGAGAGGCCCTCCGTTACGGATAAAAAATCGACTTCTACCTCGTACTCGTGATCGCATTTCGGACATGCGGTATGCAGCTTCGGCGACTCCAAATCGTTGATCTGCCTGTACAGGTTTTGCAGGTAGGCCAGATCGGCGGTAAACAGCTTCTCTATCGTTTTCGTATCGACGTGCTTCACGTCCCCGAGCCGGGTAATGACGCGAGCCAGCAAAATAATCGTCAGGTAGCTCTGGTTCTGCTGCACGCGAGGATCTCTCATCGGCAAAATTTCGTCCGCCGCGGTCGCAAGCCGCATGACTCCCCGCTTATGCAAGGTGCCGCTGTCGTCCACATAGCCGCGCGGGAGCTCGAACTCGTATTCCGTCTGAAACGCCATCGTCGCTTTCACTCCTTGCTTCGTCTATCGGTCCCGTAAAAAAGCAAAACAAGAGAGAGGGCCTCCCTTGTCGGTAAACGCTATTCCGTTCGTTATTGCCGCAACGGGGTTCCCGACCGGACTGCCCGTCCGCGCGGCGGTCCGATCCGGAACCGCCGCGCGCCGCGGGACTCTCATTTTACGAAACGTTCCGCTCCCGGCTCTCCTCCCATGCGAAGGAAAGCCGTCTCTCTCGCCTTATTCCTACACTATTAAGCGGTACGAGTCATACCTTCGTGAGCAAGCTCGAGCAGCTCGATCGCCACTTCCGCGCCCGATCCGTTAAAGGAAGGAGCCGTGTAGCGAACCGGCCAAGCTTCGATGACTTGCCACGTCGCGACGTCGCCGCCTTCTTCGTCGATGGCGATGATCGTCACCGTCTTGCGCTCCACCGTGCCGTTGATGCATTCTTGAATCCATTCGTAGAGCTCCATCGACTCGGTAGCGCCCCATCTCAGCGAAATGTTGCCGTAGCGGGCAAGGCCCGGCAGCTTGCGAGGCGTAATGACCTCGTTCCCCTCGCGGTATTGCACGACGTCGAAAGAAGCGTCGAATCCGGCGACTTCGCTGAAACCGGCCTGCTCCAATCCTTCGATCTCCACACGGAATCTAAAATTGCGGTACGGATCATTGCGTTCTCCTGGCATGGATATCCTCTATCCCCTTCCGTTCATATTGGGTGGTTCCTCAATTTATCGTTCTTTCCGGACTATGCCGGGGGCTTACTCGGAGCCGGTTTTCTGCGTAATGCGGAAGACGACGAACTCGGCAGGTTTCACCGGAGCGACGCCGATCACGCAGATCAGCCGTCCGTTGTCGATGTCGTCCTGCGTCATCGTGCTGCGGCCGATATCGATGTAGAACGCTTCGGAAGCGCTGCTGCCCATCAATGCGCCGTCGCGCCAGATCCGCGTCAGGAACGCGTCGATCGTCCGCTGAACGCGAGCCCACAGCTGCTCGTTGTTCGGCTCGAACACGACCCAGTTGGTGCCGCCCTTGATCGATTCCTCGAGGAAAATGAACAGACGACGAACGTTGACGTATTTCCACAGCGTATTGGAGGATGCCGTGCGGGCGCCCCATACGCGGATGCCTTGGCCCGTAAAGGAACGGATCAGGTTTACGCCGGCAGGGTTGAGGATATCCTGCTCGCCTTTGTTGTATTGCACGTCCAGGCCGACTACGCCGCGCAGCACTTCGTTCGCCGGAGCCTTCTGCACGCCGCGCGTCGTGTCGGAACGGGAGTAGATACCCGCGATCGTGCCGGACGGAGGAACGAAGATGTTCCGTTTGTCGAGCGGATCGAATACCGACAGCCACGGATTGTAGAGCGCGCAGTAGCTGGAATCGAACAAGTTGCGGTGCGTCATGACGTCCGCTACCTTCGTTTTCTCGCGCGGAATGTCGAGAATCGCGAAGCGGCTGCCCAGGTTTTCGCAGTGTGCGACGAGGGACAGCTGCACGTTGGCGTCGGTTACGCCCGGAATCGCCATGATGCTGACGACGTCGTTGTCGATGAACGCTTGGATGCCCGTACGGCGTCCAGGACCGCGGTCTTCTCCGATGAAGTCGGCGGCGGAGATGCCGTCGACCGAGCCGTCGCTTCCGCCGGCCAGCACGAATTCGACCTTGCCGGTCGCGCCCGCGCCGGATACCGTCTCGAACGGAGGCGTTGCGTCGGTCGACAGAGCCAATGCCCGCACGTTTACGAGATTCGAACGTCCGGCAACTTTCTCGACGAACGTCGGAGCTTCCGGATTAAGGCTGACTTTCTCGAAGCTTTCCACTTCGTCGTTATAAATGACGTGCAGCGAAAACTCGCAAGTCGATAAAATTTTCGTAGGCAGCAAAGCGTCGTCCACAACGTCGCCGGACAGCTCGTCGGCCAATTCGATCACGTTGCCTTGCACGCTTACGACACGGTTGTACTGCGTCTCGCCGCCTGCATTGTAGGCGACGACGTCGCCTGCGTAAAATCCGCCGGCATTTTTGACGCGGTAACGCCGATCCGTTACTTCATAGATTTGAGTCTTCGCTTTGCTGGCGTCCGTAATGACGACTTTCACCAGGTTGCCCCAGGCTCCCGGGTTTTTCGTCGTGATGCTCAGCTTCTCCGAGACGGAGCCCGTGTTCGTCGCAACCTGAGCGTCAGAAGGCGCTACGCGCATAACGTAACAACGGGAACCTCCGTTGGTGAAAAACTGATCTACCGCATAAGCCAAATAGCGATAGCTTCCGAATGCGCTTTCGGACAGGTAAGAACCGAAATTGCGCTGAAAATCGGCCGGGCTCGTAATGAGCAGCGGCAATCCTTCGACCGCTCCTCGCTGCGCGAGGCCAATGAAACCGGCGGTGCTCGTGCTTACGCCGTCGAGCGGCTTGGAGCCGCTCTCGAATTCCTCCACGTATACCCCAGGCGACAAATACTCTGCCATGATCCCCGGTTTCTCCCCGCTACGTATATATGTAAGTCTGAAATCTAGCTGCTCGTAAGGGGAAAACCAGTTCCTCCTCTCTCAAAATGGGTTTATCTTATCGTCAACCGGAAACGTCTTGCCTGGCGGCACTTCGTCCAATCAACGCCACGCCCTTCATTCAGCGCCGACGGTAAACGCGGGCAGCCGCGATACTTTGCCGCCTTCCGCTTGCCATACCGTCCGCCATCTCTTGCCGTCCGCCGCGATCTCGGCGTGAATCCGGCATGTTGCCGGCAGCAGTCCCCGAAACGGGAGAATCGCCGTGCCGGCGTCGTCGCTCATCGCGCGGACGGCCGGCAGCAGCCGGGTCCCCCGATTCCACGCGCCCTTTATGGGCCGGTCCACCATAATGACGGCAGGGTGGTCCGTCCAATCGACCATCCGGTTCCATTCCAGCTCCGAACCGTCCCTGTCCCTGAGCACGAAGGCGTCCCCGGGCGCCAACCGCCCGTGTCCGGGCGCGATTTTCAACCGCTGCCCGTCGCCTCCGCTCCGCTCTTCCGCCAAGCGGCCGCGAACTGCCGTTTCGTCGTCTATGTAGGCCATGATCTCCGCGCCCGCAAGCGGCAGGCCGTTCGCGTCGCGAAGCTCCACGATCGCTCCGGTGCCGGCGGCGGGAGGCACATAAGCTCTCCCGGGATGGAGACTCACCGTTACGATCGGAGGAGTTCCTCCGTTCGCCGGCAAGACGACCTCTTCCCGCACTTCCCGGTAAGCGGCCGACGCGATTCGCAACATGCAGCGCTCGCCCGGCACATCCAGAAATACGTAACTTCCGTCCGAGCTCCGGATCGGCTTGCGGTCGAACCCTTCCAACGATACGATCAGCGAGGAAGGAGACGGCGTCGTTCCGGTCCAAATATCGAACGGCTTCACCGCCAGCGAGCAGCGGGTAACGAACGTTCTCTCGGCTCTGTCCACCTGCGTCAGCCTCCCTTGTCGCGCAGCGTGATGCGGCGCTCCAGAACGCGGGAGCCCGGCTTGACGCGGTTCGATTCGAGCAGCACGGGTCCGACGCGGTACGCCAGCGACAGCTTGTACGGATTGTCCCCGAACTGCCAGAGCTGCGTCAGTTGATCCGTGCTCAGGTTTTCGGGCGTGATCCGCAGCTCTTCCCCGTTCTCCAGCAGCGTCCCTTCCAAGTACGGGCTGCGCAGCACGGAATTGTCGTACAGCACCTGCATCGCTTTGCCCAGTATTCGGTGCTCGTCCAAAATCCGCGTATGCAGATCGGCGGCGGAATGGGCCGTCAGCATGTAATGCAAGTCGACCGCGAGCGGGGGATAACGAAGCACGCCTCCTTGCGGCAGCATCTCGTTGCGCCTGGCTTCTCCGTTCTCCCTGATGCTGCACAGGTAGAGCGTCAACGCCAAGTCTCCCTTATCGACGGGGGAAGCCATTCCGATCAGGTCGGGCCGAGGGACAGGGTCCGGAGACAATTGTTCGCGCAGCAGCTTGAGCAAGCTTAAGCCGACGTCGGCGACAACAGTATAACCTCCGATACAGGCTCCTCCTTCCCCGCACAAAATCTGAAAAATTTCTAAAAAATTCTACATTTCGACTTTATTATAGCGGTAAAATGACGGGGTGACTATCCAAATGTTACGTTTTCTTCGTCTAAATACGGGGAGAAACTTTCTTTCACGAGAATTTTCCCCATTTTCTGCAGTTCCTGCCTCGCCGCGCGGATGAAATGCACCATTCCGATCGGCTTCCCGGAGCCCGCCGCAAGGAATGCGGCAGCCAGCGCAATGTTCTTGATATAGCCCCCGGACACCTCCAGCCGCGCGGCCAGAAACGCCAGATCGACATCGGGAGACACCGGGGCCTCCGACGGAAGATGAACGCGGAAAATGCGCTCCCGCTCGGCCGCGTCGGGAAAAGGAAACTTCACGACGAAGCTCATCCTCCGGATCAGCGCCTCGTCCATGTTCTGAAGCAGGTTAGTTGCCAGAATCGACACCCCGTCGTACGCCTCGATCCGCTGCAGCAAATAGGCCGCTTCCAGGTTGGCGTATTTGTCGTGCGCGTCCTTGACCTCCGTCCGTTTGCCGAACAAGGCGTCTCCCTCGTCGAAGAACAAAATCGCCCCGCTGTTCTCCGCCTCCGCGAACAGCTCGCTGAGCCGCTGCTCCGTCTCGCCGATGTACTTACTCACGATTCTCGACAGGTCGATCCGGTACAGCTCCAGGCCCAGCTCCCCGGCGATGATTTCGGCGGCCATCGTCTTTCCCGTGCCGGGCGGTCCGGCGAACAGCAGGCTAAGCCCCTTGCCGTACGGCAGCTTGCGCCCGAATCCCCACCGCTCGTACACGGTCTCGCGATGCAGGAAACGGTCGCAGGCTTCGCGGATGAGCGAGTACGGCTCGTCCGCGAGCACGAGATCCTCCCACGACCTCGCAGGCGCGATCCGGTCGGCGAGCTGCGCCAGCCGATGCCGGAACTGCCCGCGGCAAGCCGCCTCGATCTCGTCCCGTTCCGGCAGATCGGCTCCCCGGCTCGCGGCGAGCGCCAACGCCTGCCGCCAAGCGCTGCCGATCTGGCCCGGAGTGAACCGGTACTTGTCCGCCAGCTCCCGCCACGTCGAAGGGACGTAGCCGTCGGCGGCGTCCATCGCCTCCGCCTGCCAGAACGCCTCCCGGACGGAGGCCGGCGGAATGCCGGCTTCTCCGTAAATCCAGCCCGCCGCCTTAGGAACCGGCAGCTCCGAAGGCTGGCGACGGATATGCGACGTCCAGCCGATCAGAGGCACGGCCGCATAGCGGACATAGCGGTTCAAGGCCGCTTCCAGCGCTTCGAGATGCGCGATCTCCGTTCCGGCGATCGCGTGCTCCTCCCGGAAGACGATGCCCGCTCCGGTCAGCACCGCTTCGCGGACAATTCTCGCCATGGCCGCTTCCGCCCGGTCTGCCTCCTCCGGCAAGCTGCGAAGACGTACGACGAGCAGTCGCTGCCCTCGCGCCGCAGCCAGATGAACGAAGCGCAGGCGCTTGCCTCCGCCGGATGGGCCGGACAGATGCACGAACGGCGCCTGGCCCCGCGCCGACGCGTCCACGTCTGCCAGACCTTGCAGCGAACGCATGACCGGATCGTCCGGAAGCAGCGCGGGAAGCTCTTCGAGCGACCGCGGCTCGTAAGCTTCGACAATGCCTCTCAGGCGGCCGTCGAGCGTCTCCGAGCGCAGCAAATAGCTGATCGTCCGCTCGTCCAGACGCAGCGCCGTCTTCAGCTTCGGCCGGGCTTGCCCGCCACCGCCTCCGTACGGCTCTTCCGGTTCGAGCAGCAGGTCCCGCACCCTCCCGCCGCCTCTTAGCAGCACCCTGGCCTCGGAAACCTCATCCTCCGAATCGCAAAGAAACCGATACGCAAAATCCGGCGTCGGCGCCTTGCACGTAATATCGTCATTGAAATACGCATACCATTTCTCGTATTTCCGGCTCGTTTCCGCGGCAAGGCAGAGCACGATGAGGCGGCGCTCCCACACGGTAAGACGAAGCCTGGCGCACAGCAGCGACAGCGGCAGCTCCACGCCGGCGCGTATGGAAGCCTCGGCGGCAAGCGCGATCTCCCTCTCGTGCGCCCGGCGATCGCGAACGTAACGCAGCCACGCTTCCGGCGGCGCTTCCGTCTCGCCCGGCTCCGGCTCCATCAGTTCCTCCGCAGTCACGACAAGCCCCCTAGGGCCGATCAGCGGCTGCGCAAACGGATTGCCCCCGCCCAGCTCCAGCAGCGACAGCAGCCCCGCATCCAGCCATGCCAGCTCGGCGGCCAGATGATCTTGCGCATTCACAAACGGTTCAACTTGTGCCACTTCCTCCTAGTTCCTCCCTCGCCGTCACACTCACCCTTGGGCGCAGCCTTTAGGCTCGCACGGCACGCTTATCCGTCAGCCACCGTCACCTCGCGGCATATTATGCTCGCCCGGCACGCTTATCCGCCAGCCACCAGCCCCGCGCCCCACTTTACGCTCACCTGACTCGCTTATCCGCCAGCCACCGTCACCTCGCGCCCCATTAAGCTCGCCCGGCACGCTTATCCGCCAGCCACCGTCACCTCGCGACTCATTAAGCTCGCCACACACGCTTATCCGTCAGCTACCTTCCCTGCGCGACTCATTAAGCTCGCCCAGCACGCTTATCCGCCAGCCACCGCGCGGCATATTATGCTCGCCCGGCACGCTTATCCGTCAGCCACCAACCTCGCGCCCCACTTTAAGCTCGCCACACGCACTTATCCTTCAGCCACCAGCCCCGCGCCCCACTTTAAGCTCACCTGACGCGCTTATCCGCCCTTCACTATCATCCCGCCGCGCCTAACGCCGCATCAAAGTCAGCACCGCAATGTCGTCCGACTGCGGCGCCCCGTCCGCAAACATGAAGACGTGCATAAGCAGCGCGTCAATCGTCTCGGCGCTGGACATGCCCGGCGTCATCTCGAGAAACTCCCGCAGCCGCTCGGACGAATACTGCTCCTGCGCCGCGTTCTCCGCTTCCGTGATGCCGTCGGTGTAGAGCAGCAGACGGTCTCCCGGCTCCAGCGACAGGCGGCCGTCGTGGTAGACGGCGTCTTCCATCGCGGCGAGCGGCAGACTTTTTCTCAGCTTCACCGGCTCGATAGCGCCGCTGGCGCGCACGACGTACGGCGTGCAGTGGCCGCCCTCGCTCATGACCAACTCGCCCGTGGAACACGTATACACGCCGCACACGATCGTCGCGAACACAAGCGGATTGTCGCGCGCCAACTCGTCGTTGACCATCGTCAGCAGCTCGCCGGGCGACAAGCCCGGGCCCATCTTCCCCTTGAGCAGCGTCAGCGTGACCGCCATGAACAGCGCGGCCGGAATCCCCTTGTCCGAAACGTCGCCAAGCGCGAAGAACAGATGGTCGTCGTCTATTTTGAAGAAATTATAGAAGTCTCCCCCGACTTCCTTGGCCGACTTGAGCAGCGCGCAGACGTCGTAAGGCTCGTACGCCGAAGGCATCGTCCGGGGCAGGAAGCTCATCTGGATCGTGCCCGCCACCTGCAGCTCGCTCTCCAGCCGCTCCTTGATCGCCGTCGTCGACTGCAGCTCCGCGAGCGACTCCTCGACCTTGGCATACAGCCGCGCGTTCTCCAGGGAGACCGCCATCGGACGGGCCACTTGTTCGAGCAGCAGCCGGTCGCGGGTCGTAAACTTGCCGCCCTTCTTATTGATGACCTGCAGCACGCCCTCGACTTTATCCCGATTGACGATCGGCACCGTCAGCAGATTGCGGGTTTCGAAACCGGTTCGCTCCGCGACCCGGTTGGACCAGCGGGGATCGTTCTTCGTGTCGTTGACGATCAGGCTCTGCCCGCTTTGCGCCACTCGACCGGCGATGCCTTCGCCGGGCTTCAGCCGGATCTCGCGAACCTCCGCCCCCTTCTCCCCCTGAGCGAGTTCGAAGAACAACTCGTCCGTCTCGGGGTCGACGAGCAGCACCGAAGCCGCCTCCACCGGAAGCACCTGCTTGGCCGTATTCATAATGAGTTCCATCTGTTCCCTGCGCTTCAGCGTCGAATTGAGCTGCATGCTGATCTCCAGCAGCGCTTTCATTCGGCGAAAACGCATCCGCAGCACCGCATACAGCGCTCCCGCTCCGGCCGCCGCCCCGGCAAGCGCGCCGGCGCCCGCGGCTACCCATTGTCCATCCATGCGTTCCCCTACTTTCGCCGGTTCGCGGCAAGCGCGCGGCTTAAGCTTTTAATCGTTCAAGCGCCTCTTCCGTCGAATCCGCCGTTTCCAGAATGCTCAGGAAGCCGGACATCTCGAACACGTCGCGCACTTGTTCGTTCATGCTCGCGCAGATGAGCTTTCCTTGCATGCTTCTGACCTTCTTCGCCGCCACCAGCACGACGCGCAGCCCCGCGCTGCTTATGTATTGCATGGCCGAGAAATCGAATACGAAACGAGTGTTGCCCTCCCCGGCCAAAGCCAGGAAAGAAGCTTCCGCCGTCTGCGCGTGCTGGCCGTCCAGCCGTCCTTCTATGCTCATAATGGCCGCGCCTTCGCGCTGCGTCGTTACGATAATCATGGATAATCTCCTCCCGAATGCGTTGAACCGAACCGGTCTCCCAATGGCGGAATCCGGCCCGCGATGTCAGATCGTTTTGCGAAGAATGACTAAATTGCCCGTATCCGTGCGCTCGTAGATGAACTCGTTCATCAGCCTTTTCGCGAAGAAAATGCCCAATCCGCCGACCGTCCGCGCCTCCAAGTCCAGCGATAGGTCCGGTTCCTCGAACTCCAGCGGGTTAAACGGCACTCCCTCGTCCTCCAGCCTGATTTCGACCCCTGCGGGCGACGAATGCACGGATAGCGTAATGACATGCCTCCCGCCTTGCGGGAATCCGTAATTGATCGTGTTGGTCAGCAGTTCTTCACAGCTGAGCGTCATGTCGAATTTCAACCGGTCGGGCCAATTCGAGCGCACGCCAATCTCCTCGAAAAACGCATGCAAACGCTCCAACTCGTCCAACCGGTTATCCAGCCGAATGACCGCCTCTCCCGTGCGGTCTTCTTCCTTGTCCGTCATTACGCCACCCCCGCTCCCGTTCGCCGGCGTTCGAGTTTTTTCCGCTTTATCCATCATACCATATCGACATGGCATTTTAATGCAGTTTTTGACGCGTAGAAAAAGATAGAGCAGCGATTGGCACAGGGCCTTCGCTGCTCTCTTCGCGTTGAACGCGGAGTTACGTTGGACGAAAAACGGAAACGTTCGAGGAGAGCCCCATTCGCTACTGCCGGGGCCGGACGCGCCGGGTCGCTTCCGCTTCGAGCGGGTTGTCCGGCCAGTAGTGCTTCGGGTAGCGCCCCTTCAAATCTTTGCGCACCTCGAAATAAGCGTTGCTCCAGAAGCTCGCCAAATCCCGCGTTACCTGGACGGGCCGCTGCGCCGGCGACAACAGATGAAGCGTCAGCGGCACGCGTCCGCCCGCGATGCGCGGCGTCTCCGGCAGGCCGAACAGCTCCTGCAGCCGCACCGCTACGAACGGCGCGTCCGGATCGCCGTAGTCGATCGGGATACGCGAGCCGCTGGGCACCGTCCAATGCGTCGGCGCTTCCTCGTCCAGCCGGCGCCGCCGTTCCCACGGCAGCATCGCCTCCAGCAGCTCCTTCACGTTCAGCCGCTGCAGATCGGTCCGGCTCTTCATCCCTTCGGCATAGCCCGCCAGCCAATCCTCCAGCGTCGCCAGCAGCGCTTCGTCGGACAGATCCGGCCATGAATCGTCGTGACGACGCGCGAACGACGCCCGCTCCTGGAACTGACGAGCCGCCTTCGTCCACGGCAGCATCTCCAGCCCTTCGGAGCGTATCCCCTCCAGCAGCGCTTGCAGCCGCTTCTCCTCCGGCAGCTTGCCGATCGGCTTCTCTTCCAGCACGATCGCGCCCAGCTTCCGGCGTTCCCGCCCGCGAACCGCCTTGGCCTCGGCGTCCCAGAACACGTCCGATTCGACGGCGAACGCCTCCGGCGCGTTCGCGGCCAGACGCTCGAGCGATACCGGAGCGGCAAGCCTGATCCGGCTGTCTGCCCCCGCGTCGTCGACGTCGGCGACGACGATCCACGGCTCCAGCGCCAGCGCCTGCCCCGGGCCGAACTCCGCGCCGCGTCCGCCGCTGAGCAAATACTTGCCGCTGTCCCGCCTCCGGCCGATGCGGTCGGGGTACGCGAAGGCGAGCAGCAGGCCGCAATCGTCCGCCCGCTCTGCGCCTTCATCGGACACCCCCGTTCCCAGCTCCCGCCGCAGCCTCCGAGCCTCTTCCACCAGCCGTCTTCGCGCTCCCTCATCCGCGGCATATGCGCCGTAGCCGTGCAGCGCCTCGATTCTCGCCCGCAAATCCGCCGTCGGCGCCTGCCCGCCCGAATACCGCAGCAGCTCCCGCTCTCCGAGCACGACGGCCATCTCGCACGCCAGCCCGCCCAGTCCGAGCGGCAGCGCGCGAAGCAGCATGTGGGCGATTCGCGGGTGCTTGCCCAGCTCGGCCATCTTGCGGCCGTGCTCCGTCGCCTTCCGGCCGCCGGCCTCCAGCGCTCCGAGCTGCACCAGCAATTCGCGGGCCTGCTGCACGGCCGGCGCGGGAGGCGCATCCAGCCAATTCAGTTCCTTCGGGTCGCCGACTCCCCATACGGCCAGTTCCAGCAGCAGCGGCGCCAGATCCGCCTCCATCATCTCGGGCGAGCTGCGCGGCGACAATGCCGACTGCTGCTCGGCGCTCCACAACCGGTAGCACGTACCCGGACGAAGCCGCCCCGCGCGCCCCCTGCGCTGGTCCGCGGATGCCGCGGACACCGTAACGGTGTCCAGCCTCGACATGCCCGTGCGCGGCGAAAACCGGGACACGCGCATCAAGCCGCTGTCGATAACGACCGTTACGCCCTCCACCGTCAAGCTCGTCTCCGCCACGGAAGTGGCCAGCACGATTTTCCGCTCCCCCTCGGGAAGCGGAGCGAGCGCTCTGTCCTGCTCCTCCGGCGACAAGCTTCCGTGCAGGGCAAATACGCGCGCGCCCAGCGCCGAGCCGCGCAGCTTCTCCCTCAGTATCGATTCCGCCGTCCGGATTTCCCCGACGCCCGGCAGAAACGCCAGCACGTCTCCTTCGTGCGCGCGCAGCGCATCCAGCGCCGCCCGGGCGACCGCTTCCTCCGCCCTCTCGCCCGCCGATCTGGGCCGATACGCGGTATCTACCGGGAAGCTGCGTCCGGCGCTGCGCACGACCGGCGCATCTCCGAGCAGCTCCGACACCGGCTCCGCTTCAAGCGTCGCGCTCATGACGAGCAGCTTCAAGTCTTCCCGCAGCAGCGCCTGGGATTGCAGACAGAGCGCCAAGCCCAAATCCGCCTGAAGGCTCCTCTCGTGATACTCGTCGAAAATAACGAGGCCTACGCCCTCCAGCGCCTGGTCCGACTGAAGCATCCGGGTCAGCACGCCTTCCGTCACAACCTCGATCCGCGTATCCTTGCCAACCTTCGTGTCCATTTTCACCCGGTAGCCGACCGTACCGCCGACTTGCTCCCCCAGCGCCCGTGCCATATAGGCGGCCGAGCTTCTGGCCGCGAGCCTGCGAGGCTCCAGCATGACGATTTTGCGGCCTTGCAGCCAGCTCTCCCCAAGCAGGGCGAGCGGCACCCGCGTCGTCTTCCCCGCTCCCGGCTCGGCGATCAGCACGGCGTTGCTTTGCTCGGCCAGCGCCCGCTTCAACTCCGGCAGCGCTTCATCTATAGGTAAAGGCGAATAAAACGTCACGCCCGATTGCTCCTTCCGCTCCATGGCAAGCTCGAATCTCTTATCGTTGACAGCTTACCATTTTCGGAAGCGATGCGAAACGGGGCTGTCCCCCTGAGCAGGGTCGTACAAGATTATCGATGAAGTGCAAAGTGCATCTATCTCCTGGAGACTGCCTCATACGGTCCTAAAATTACCCTGTTACGGGTTAACCATTTCAAATTTTAGGATCGTATAGCATCGGAAGGAGGTAGATGCACGTACAGCACCATCCATCGATAATCGCTTCGTACGACTCTGCCTTCTTAAGGGACAGCCCCGTCTGGCGAATTACGTCGTGATCGTCACCGTCGTCTCCGGATCGAGGTTGACGATTTCCAGCACGATCGGCGTATTCTCGTCCAAATCGATCGACTCTCCGTCTTCCGGAGTCAACGTCAGCGTCGTCGTCGAAAGAGTGATCAGGCCGTCCATTTGCGGCACGCCGTTAATGTACACCGTTCTGTAGCCGTTGTCCGCGACGACCGCCTCGAAAGCGGTGGCCGCTATCCCCGCGTCCGTAAAGAAGCTTGTGGCAGCCAGCGTAAGCGGAGCTGCGTTCGTGACGGTAACGGGAGCAGGTACGACATAGAAGTATTTCGAAACTGCGGGATTGGCCGTCGTCTCCGCTTCGGCTTCGACCGTGATCGCGATATTGAATATCGTAAGAGGCATGGCATTCTCCCCCTTTCCCCGGCTGGGTCGGACTGGACTTCCCGATTCGTTCGGAAGTCTTTATAGCTTATGTCCAAAACCTGCCGATGCTAGGGCTAATCCTGCCGACATCCCCCCATTTCACCCCGCTTCCGCGCGAAATCTCACCGTCTCCAGCACGATCGCGGTTCCCGCCTTCACCGTCTGCCCGGTCGCGGCGATCGAGACGGCGCCCGGAGCCACGCGGTACAGCTTGCCCTGCTGCATAACGCCGTTGACGTACAGGTTGTAATATCCCTGCTCCCCGGCGATCGGCAGCTCGGTCGTCGGAGCCCCGTCGTCGTTCACGAAAGCGGCCGCCGGAATCGCAACTTCTACGTGGAAGTCCAAATCCGCGGGCAATACGTGAAAATGCCGTGTAACGGCCGGAAATACGCTTACGGGGCGGACGCACACCGCGGCCGCGCCCCGCCTGCGGTTTCGCGAGCGGCGGCTGGCGCGCTTCGTTCTTTTCGACGATCGGCGGCGCTTGACGCATCGGCAGCATTTGCAGCATCGCTTTCGCCGTCTGACGCACCTGGACAACTTCCCTCGCTTGCACACGAGTCCGAACCCTCCCTTCCGAGTCCTTCTCTCGTTCAACTTATGCGAAGGGCGGAACAAGGAGCCGGGCCATCGGCCACGCCGCGGCGTGATTCTCCTTATCCGGGCGCCGACGGGCGGCTATTCGCGATTCCCTTCCGACTCGTCCTCCGGTTTGGCTTATCCCCGATTCCCTTCCGGCTCGTCCTCCGGTTTGGCGGCGGGCGCTTCCGGAGAGGTCAGCATAATTTTGCCGTCGGCCAGTTCCAGCTTGATTTTGTTCGAATCCTTGACTCCGATCGATTCCAGGTAGGCGGCCGGCACCTGAAGACGGCCCGCCTTGTCCAGAATCGCGTACTCGACGTGGGAATCCTCCTCCGACTGGGCGATGCCCAGCTCAAGCTCGGCCAGCTCTTCCGCATAGGATTTGCGCCGGAGCATCTCGGAGGAGATTTTGCCGTCGCGGATCGCGACGACCCGGTCGACCTTCTTGGCGAGCAGCGGGTCGTGCGTGACGATGACGACGGTAATGCCGATCGTCCGGTTGAGCTCGCGGAACAGATCGAGAATCTGGTCCGCCATCTTCGAATCGACCGATCCGGTTGGTTCGTCGGCAAGCAGCAGCTTCGGATGGTTGGCCAGCGCGATGGCAATCGCCACCCGCTGCTGCTCTCCCCCGGACAGCTGATGCAGCTTGTTGTTCTTGCGGTGGGTCAGCCCGACCGCCTCGAGCAGTTCCAGCGCGCGGAGCCGCTTGCGTCTGCCCTTGAGCAGAATCGGCAGCTCCACGTTCTCGAGCGCGGTCAAGTAAGGAATCAGATTGCGCGCGTTGTTCTGCCAGACGAAGCCGACGCTTTCCCGCTTGTAGCGCACGAGATCCCGCTCGCTCATCTTCAGCATGTTCTTGCCGTCGATCTCGAGCTTGCCGGCCGTCGGCCGGTCCAGTCCGCCGAGCATATTCATCAGCGTCGACTTGCCGCTGCCGCTGTTGCCGATGATCGCCATCAGCTCGCCGGCTTCAATCTGCAAGTCCAAGCCTTGCAGGGCGAACACTTCGAGATCGGCGGCTTTGTAGATTTTGACCAGGCCTTCGCAAGTAATCATCGGTCAGTCCTCCCCCAGCTTGAGCGCTTGATGGACCCGGATACGGGAGAGCATGTAAGACAGAATGCCGAGCCCGATCGCCAGCATCGCGCCTACGACGGAATACAGCCTCATGAAGTCGATCGATTCGAAAATGACCTTGAACGGCGGCACGAGGCTCCCCGGGTTGAACGCGATCTGGAAGTTCGGCACGTACAGCGTACTGGCCAAGTTCCCGATCAGAATGCCGATCAGCACCGCCGCTCCCGACGTCAGCAACTGCTCCAGAGCCAGCATGCCGATCAGTTGCCGCAGCGACACGCCGATCGCGCGCATGATGCCGTTTTGCAGCGTCCGGCCTTTGAGCGACAAGATCCAATACAGCAGAAACCCGACGAAGCTGATCATAATGGAAATGATGAAGCCCAGCGTCAGAATTCCGTTCAAAGCCAGCAGGAACGGATCGTTCTTCGCCTTGATCAGCTCTTCCTTCGTATTGACGATGCTCGTCAGCGGTATTTTCTGCTCGGCGATGCTCTCGTACAGCTCGTTCGTCGACACGTCCGGCTTCAGCTTCAGCCACACCCGGTAAGGCTCCAGCGCGAGCAGGAATTGAATACGGTTCAAATTGCCGACGACGAGCATCGGGGCGGAATTAAGCCCGCTTTTGTCGGCTGAAGTGACGGTGCCCAGAGGCGGATTCGGATTAAACGTCGGAAAATAATCGACGATGCCGAAGACGATGAACGGCTGGTAGTTGACGTTCTCCCACCCGATGTTGATCGTATCGCCCTTTTTCAGTCCCCGTTGGTCCGCCATCGTTTTGGAAATGAGCACGCCCCGAGGGTCCGACGCGATCAAATTCAAATATTCGTAGAGCGGATAATCGAGCAGATGGTCGGGAAACCAAGCCGTTCGTCCGAAATCGTCGGTATCGATGCCGATCAGCCGCACTCTCCCCATCTGGTCCCCGGCCGAGAAGGCCGCGTCCTCTTTTACGAACACCTTGGCCGCTTCTTCGACGCCGTCCAGCTTCCGGAACGGATCGAACGAGGGCTCCAAATAATGAATAGGCTTGTTCGTCACGGCCGGCTCCGCTGCCGGAGGGCCGCCCGGAGCAGCCGGGGGCGGTTTGTCGTTGGGCCACTGGGACTGCAGGACGACGTCCGCCCCGTTGGCGTATCGAATGCGCTCTTCCGTATTGATATTGATCGTGCGGGCCGCTCCCGCGCTGAACACGCCGATCGCGATCGTCATGATCAGGAAAATCATCAGAAACTGGTACTGGCTGCTCGACCTCCCGACCTGAATGAGCGTAGCGTACAGGGACGGAGGCCACCACTTGCGCCCGGCCCAGTAAATGAACTTCAGCATGAGCGGGTACAGCCTCAGCAGCAGCAGCCCCGCACCGACGACGAACAGGGCCGGCATGACGAACTGCAAGGGGTCGAGATTCAGATCGTCCGCGCCGAGGCCGAGGCTCTGCAGGTCCTTCAGCCGGTTGCGGAACGTGTACAGTCCGTAGAAAGCGGCCGCGAGTGCCAGCACGTCCAGAAACGCCTTGTGCCAGAACGGCGTCTTCTGCATTCTCGCAAGCTGCTGCTTGTGGCCGACAATCGAGACCCGCGTGGCGAGCAGCACGGGCACGAGCATCATCAGGAACGCAGCCGCGGCGGCGATGCCTCCGTACAAGAACGCCTGCTCGTTCAAGCGAACCGTCATTCGGGACCGCTGCACGAATTCCAGGAATCCGTTGGACGCGCCCAGCATCTTCGTCAGCCATAAGCCGATGAACGGACCGATCAGCCAAGCGGCGCCGCAGAGCAGCGCCCCTTCGAGCGCGAACGACGCGACCACCTGCCATCTGGCCGCCCCCCGGCTTCGCAAGACGGCGATCTCGTTCTTCTGGCGATCGATGATCAGATTGGACACCATGAACATATAGAAGCCGAGCATGATCAGCACCGGCACGTTCAGGGACCACATCAGCTTGCCGAGCTGCTTCGAGCGCTCGAAATATTTCTCGATCGTCGGAATCGTCGGAGCGGAGAACTCGGACTGGAATGCGGCCGATCTCGACTGCGCCTCGGCCCGGATCGCCTTGTCCGTCGCGATGAAGTCGTTCACGTTGCGAAGCTCCATCTTCGTGTAGTCCAGCACGAAATACCAGCCGCTGGCGCTGACCGGCACTCTGCCCGCGCGAATAAACTCGTTCTCGAACAGCTCGGCGTCGGCGACGAACGCGGCCCCCAGATCGCTCAGGCTCGTATTCCGGAAGTACGGATCGTCGTATTCCAGCTTCGTGAACATGCCGACGGGCTTGATCTTAATCGTGCCCTGAATGCTGTTGTCCCTCAGCAGCATCTCCTGATCGAGCACGAGCCCGAACCGGATCAGCGCCTGTTCCGTAAGCATGACCTCGTAGACGCCGTCCACGGGCTGCTTGGCGGGCAGCCGGCCGTCCACGACTTTGATGTGCTTCTCGAAGTCGCTGTAGGCGCGGATCGTCGTCGTAGGCGCGTTTTTCTTATCCGGCTCTTGCACCGGGACGAGCTGCACCGACTTGCTTCGCCGCTCCTTCACCAGCTCCTTCACCGGAATGCCGAAGCTCGGGCCGGCGGTCTGCTCCATGTACCGGTCCAACGTTTCGATTACCGACTGCCGTCTCTCCTGATCTTCGTTATAGAACCCGACCAGCGACCAGTGCTGTCCGGGATAGGTTCCCCTCTCGGTCTGAAACGTCTCCAGATCCTTGACGAGCATGCGGCTCAAAATCGCTTCGGAATAGATCGGCATCGTGCCCACGAGCGCCACGGTCATGAGAATGCCGAAAAACATGCTCGATACGAGCCATTTGTTGTTGATCATTTTACGGATGATCATGATGAACAAAGCCAAAAGCGCAACCTCCCTTGCGACCCGAATGCGAACCTGTTATTGCAGCACGACGATCTGGCCTTCCTCGAGCCCTTTGACGATCTCCACTTCCGTGGAGCCGACCAGGCCGGGCTCAACGTCGACCTCGCGCAGCCGTTCGCCGTCCTCCAGCACGCGCACGAAGTTGCGTCCCAAGTAAGAGCGCAAGCCGCTTCGCGGAATTTTCACGATACCCTCGCGCTGCTGCGTGATGATCTTCACGTCCGCGATCGAGCCGATTTTGGCTTCCTTCGGCAGGCTCGGCAATTCGATGTATAACGTTCTGGCGTATTTCTCGGCCAACTGCTGATTCGGCGTTTCCGGAGCTGACGACGGCGTCTGCGTCACCGTGCCGACGACCTTCTCGCCCTTCAGAGTCACTTCCGCCGGTACGCCGACTTGCACTTCGCGCAAGTCGTTCGCATTGTCGACGCGCAGCGAGAGGCGCAAGCTCGACGGATCCGCGATCGTGACGAGCGTCTGATACGCTTCGACGTAATCGCCCTCGACGAGCGATTCGGCGAATACGACCTGACCGTCGATCTCGGCGGAGAGCTGCTTGGAGTTGAACTGCTTGGCCAGCCGGTCGTACTTCAACTGCTCGATCTCGACCTGCAGGCCGGCGATCTTGAACGCCTGCTCGTCGGAGTCGCGCGCTTGCCGGAACCCGTATTTCGCTTTCTCCAGCGCCAGCTGCTGTTCCTTGAGCTGGATGTCGAGTCCGTCCACGATCAGCTGCACGAGCAGATCGCCCTTCTTCACCTGATCGCCGGACTTGACCAGAATCTCGTCGATTCTGCCCCCCTGTCCCGAGAACTGGGCGATGCTCGTCGAGACGGATTCGAATGTGCCGCTGCCGGAGATCGCCTTGACGATCGTGCCTTTCTCCGCGGTAACCGTCGAATAGTTTTCCTGCCGCGGCTTGACGAGGGGCGGCTTAAGCTCCTCTTCCTCCCGGGGCAGCAGCGAACAGCCGGACAGGGCGCCGACGATCGCGAAAGCGATTCCAAAAGCAATCATTTTTTTAAGAGTGCGAGACAATTTGTCCATCCTCCAGTTCGTATACTTGGTCTACGATTTCCATGATGGCCGGATCGTGCGTCGTCAAGGCGATCGTCACGCCGCTATGCTCCACGAGATCCCTGAATACTTTGATAATTTGCAAGCCGGTCCGGCTGTCCAGCTCCGCCGTAGGCTCGTCCGCCAAAATCAGCTTCGGCTTGTGCGCGATGGCGCGGGCGATCGCCGTTCTCTGCTGCTCTCCACCCGACAGCTCAAACGGCCGATGGTGCATCCGCTGCTTCAGTCCGACGCGCTCGAGCGCCTGGACGGCGGCTTGCTTGCGTTCCTGAGCCGGATAACCGGCGACGCGCAGCACGAACTCTACGTTCTCGTAAGCCGACATTAACGGAATCAGGGCGAACGATTGGAAAATGAGCCCCATCTCCTTGCGCCGAACCTCGTCCCGTTCCTTCCCCGACATCGACGTAAGCACGCGTCCGTCGAACGTAATTTTGCCTTCCGTCGGCTGATCCAAGGCGCTTAGCAGGTTGATCAGCGTCGTTTTGCCCGAGCCGGATCTCCCCTTAAGGGCGACCAGCCTTCCCGGCGACAGCCGAATATCCACGTCCTTCAGCACCGTGACCGCTCCCGAGCCTCTGCCGAACACGCGCTTAATGCCCTCGGCGCGGATGATATCTCCGTCAGCCGTCTCCTCGCTTGTCATCGATTGTTCTCTCCCCTCGTTGCGGAACGCCCCGAATGCTTTTCCATTATTTTCAATGCTAAACCCACTATATCACAGACCTAATCGGAGTCAATTTCTCTACTTAATATAGTTCGAAATGATCGGCAAATGTGAGATTCTCTTCTAAAAGAATAAGATTACCCACGAAAAAAGTAATTTTAACCCCTATCCTCGAGTTTCGTTCGAAGGGACCAATAGCCGATTGCGCGAACTCGGGTTATGCAGTAGAATAATCATGAAAATGATTTTCTTGTTATGGTCGTTTTTCAAGAAATTTATTTCTATATAGTTGAATCTATGCGCTTCGGGCAAAACCGTCCTATCGGAAGTGAGATGGACTCTCCGTTCGCTGGTTCGACTTATATAGTCGGAAGGAACCGCCATGAGCATACTACATGCGATTCAAGAAAGATGGGACAGCCTGCATCAGAAAGAACGGGCGTTGGCCGACTTCCTGCTGCAGCACCCCCACGAAGCCGTCCAGATGACGATTACGGAGCTGGCGGCGCGTTCGGGAAGCAGTCCTTCGACGATTTCGCGGTTTTGCAAAACGTTCCATTCGCACAACTTTCCGGACTTCAAGCAGCGGCTGGCGACCGAGCTCGTCCAGATGACGTCCACCTCGACCCGATACCAGGATATCGTGGCGGGCAATCCGCTTCCGGAGATCGTATCGGCCATTACGGCGAACCATCTGAGGTCGATTACCGATACGACCCAGGTGCTCGATCTGGGGCAGCTGCGGCTGGCGATCGAAGCGCTGCACAGCGCGGCGCGCATCGATCTGTACGGCTCGGCGACTTCGGGCATCGTAGCTCAGGATTTCTATCATAAGCTGATCCAGATCGGCAAGGCGGCAGCCGCGTTCTCCGATCCCCATCTCCAGCTCACGTCCGCCTCATCCCTGACGGCTGGCGACGTCGCCATCGGCATCTCGTATTCGGGAGAGACGCCGGAGACGATTCATTCGCTCCGATGCGCTGCCGAGCGGGGGGCCACGACGCTGTCCATTACCCGCTTTGGGGCGAATACGCTTGCGGAGCAATCTCGCATCAAGCTGTTCACTTCCTCCGCGGAAGTCGGCATGCGCCGCGGGGACATGGCATCGCGCATGGCGACGCTGCACGTCATCGACGTGCTGTTCACGGGGCTGGTCAGCGAGCACTTCGAGCTGTACGTCCCCAGACTGAGACAGTCTTATCTGACGGTAGAACACTACTTAACGGGCAAAGAGGAGAGAAAATCGAAATGAACATCATCACTTTCGACAGCGACGCGAAGCTTAACGAGGCGGCGGCCAACATCATCGTCGGGCAAATCCAGACGATTCCGAGAGCGGTGCTCGGTCTTGCAACCGGCGGAACTCCGGTCGGCATTTACAAGGAGATCGTGCGGGATTACGAGAGAGGGATGGTCAGCTTCCGCAACGTGACCACGTTTAATCTGGACGAATACGTCAACCTGCCGATCGATCATCCGGAGAGCTACCATTCGTACATGAACGCGAATCTGTTCTCTCATATCGACCTGCCGGAATCGCAGCGCCATATTCCGGACGGCAACGCCGCCGATCTGGAAGCCGAATGCCGCCGTTACGACGAGGCGATCGAGCTCTCCGGCCAGATCGACCTGCAGTTGCTCGGCCTTGGCCATAACGGCCATATCGGCTTTAACGAGCCTGCCCACGCCTTGATTAAAGGCACGCATATCGTGGATCTGGCCGAGAAAACCCTTGAAGCGAACGCCCGCTTCTTCGACTCGATCGACGACGTGCCGAAGCAGGCGCTGACGATGGGCGTCGGCACGATTCTGAAGGCGAAGAAAATTTTGCTGGTCGTCAAGGGTGCGGACAAAGCCGATATTATCCGCGAAGCGCTGCAAGGGCCGATCACGACGGACGTTCCTGCCTCCCTGCTGCAAACCCATCCGAATCTTATCGTACTGCTCGATTCCGCAGCCGCAGGTAAATTGGCATGAGCGGGCCGAGCCGGGAATTCGTCGTCGTCAACGCCCGGGTCGTAGCCCCAGCGGGAACGATCGAGCGCGGATACGTTCATATTAAAGAAGACAAGATCGCGGCGATCGGCAGCGTCACGGACTTGGCCGGACAAGCCGAAGGCGTCGAACGGATCGATGCCGGGGGAGCATGGCTCATTCCCGGCTTCGTCGACGTTCACGTGCACGGAGGAGCGAATCACGACTTCATGGATGTCGACGAAGAAGGCATTCGCGAAATTACGAAGTTCCACGCCTCCAACGGAACGACGAGCATGCTGGCGACGACGCTGACGGCGCCGCGGGAAGAATTGACCGCCGTCATCGCGCTGGCGGCCGATTACATGTCCAAGCCGATGCCGTACGCGAAGCTGGTCGGCGTGCATCTGGAAGGTCCGTTCGTCAACGTCAAATGGAAAGGCGCGCAGAATCCCGCCTACATTCTCCCTCCGCAGCCGGAATGGCTGGAGGAATGGGTCGACCGCTTCCCCGGCGTCGTTAAGCTGCAGACGCTCGCGCCGGAGATCGAGGGCTCGCTCGATTATATCGAGAAGCTGGCCGCCAACGGTATTGTCCCCAGCTGCGGCCATACCGATGCGACCTACGACCAGATCATTGCCGCAGCTGACCGCGGTCTGCGCCACGCCGTCCATACGTTTAACGCGATGACGCCGCTGCATCACCGCAATCCGGGCACCGTCGGCGCGGTGCTGACGGACGACCGCATTACCGCCGAAGTCATCGCCGACGGCCACCACGTTCACCCGGCCGGCGTCAAGCTTATCACGCGCGCCAAGGGCGTGCACAACGTCATTCTCGTCACCGATGCGATGGCCGCCGCGGGCATGCCAGACGGCGATTACGATCTCGGCGGGCTTCCCGTCCACATGAAATGCGGCGTCGCCCGGCTGAAGGAGAACGACAGCCTGGCCGGAAGCACGCTGACGATGATCTCCGCCGTGCGCTTCCTCGTTCGGGAAATCGGCGTCTCGCTGGAGGAAGCCAGCCTGATGGCCAGCGCCAATCCGGCCCGCCAGCTCGGCCTTGCCGATTCGATCGGCACGCTCGAAGCCGGCAAACAAGCGGACTTCCTGCTGCTGAACGACGATCTGGACATTCAATCCACCTGGATCGATGGCAAGAAGCTGTTTGCGTGACCGTGAAAAAAGGTTCCCCCCTGTCCTCTTCGAGGAAGGCGGGAACCTTTATTTGCGAGACTGGCCAACAACCTGTGGCGACATACGCACGTCGGGCGAGCTTATTGGCCTGGACCAGGCTCGGACGCGAGAGATACGCACACCGGGCGGGCTTATTGGCCTGGGCTGGACCCGGACGCGAGAGATACGCACGCAGGGCGAGCTTATTGACCTGGACCAGGCTCGGCCGCGAGAGATACGCACGCAGGACGAGCTTATTGACCTGGGCCAGGCTCAGCCGCGAGAGATACGCACGCCGGACGGGCTTATTGACCTGGGCCAGGCTCAGCCGCGAGAGATACGCACGCAGGGCGAGCTTATTGACCTGGGCCGGGCCCGGCCGCGAGAGATACTCACGCAGGACGAGCTTATTGACCGGGGCCGGGCCCACACGCGAGAGATACGCACGCAGGGCGAGCCTATTGGCCTGGCCGGACCCAGACGCGACAGATACGCACGCAGGACGAGCTTATTAACCTAGGTCGGGCCCTGACGCCGATTAGGTTTGAAAATATTCATTGGTTACGTTACTTCAGGAACACTCTACTAGGCCGTTGTACGATTCTTTCAAGCATTGTCCCCCGTTTCGCCTCGCTCGAACATCCGTTGTACGATTCTTTCGAGTAATGTCCCCCGTTTCGCCTCTCTCGAACACCCGTTGTACGATTCTTTCGAGCATTGTCCCCCGTTTCGCCTCGCTCGTACACCCGTTGTACGATTCTTTCGAGTAACGCCCTCCGTTTCGACCCTCTCGAACACCCGTTGTACGATTCTTTAGAGCATTGTCCCCCATTTCCCCTCGTTCGAACACCCGTTGTATGATTCTTTCGAGTAACGTCCTCCGTTTCGACCCTCTCGAACACCCGTTGTACGATTCTTTCGAGCATTGTCCCTCGTTTCGCCTCGCTCGTACACCCGTTGTACGATTCTTTCGAGTAACGTCCCCCGTTTCGCCTCGCTCGAATACTCTCGTATCCCCGCCCGAAATTTACACAAAACTAAGCAATAAAAAGTTTCAGAATGGGAAATGCTGAAGTTCGCGGAATTACTTTATTTTGCTATGGCGAATGTCGCGATCCGGGTATTTCCGACAACGAAATTCGTTCCGGACGCGCCCCGCCGTTATTACAATTCGACAACGTCCGCCCCCTAACGGAAAGCCCTTTCATTTTTCGAAATAAAGTTTCCAAATAAACCGTTGACCACTGAAATAAAAGTATGTTACTATTCGCTCAAGCGCTTCACCATCACTTGTCAGTTCATTCAAAAAACCGGGAGGTCATGCAAGTATGTTCAAGAAAAAAAGCGCTCTCCTCATTCTCGCCTTTAGTTTGGTAGCGTCTTCATTAGCCGCGTGCAGCTCCAAAAAAGAGAACGCGCAGCCCTCGGCTTCGTCTCCGCCAGCCAGCGCGAGCCAAAGCCCGGACGCGTCGACGCCGGCCCAGTCGGAAGACCCGATCAAGTTCTCGGTCTTCTACTCGGACAACGCGACGCTGCCGTTCAAGGAAGACTGGCTGACGGTTCAGGAAGTACAGAAACGCTTCAACGCCAACATCAAATTCGAAGTCATTCCTATCGCCGATTATCAGACAAAAGTATCGCTGGCCCTGAACACCGGCAACAACGCGCCGGACGTCATCCTGTACCAGTCCACGAAGGGCGAGAACGCCTCCCTGGCGCTGAACGGCGCGCTCGTTCCGATCAGCGACTACTCCGACTGGACGCCTAACTTCAACGACCGCGTCAAGTCGTTCGGCCTGGAAGACCAAGTCGCGAGCCTGAATCTGAAAGACGGCAAACGCTACTATCTGCCTTCGCTGTACGACAAGCCGTTCTACGACGGCGGCCTTATCCTGAGAGAGGACTTGCTGGAGAAATATTCGCTGCAAGCTCCGAAAACGTTCGACGACCTGTACACGGTGCTCAAGAAGTTCAAGGAAGAAAATCCGGATTCCTACCCGCTGACGATTCTCGCCGGTCCTCGCGTTCTGTACCGCATGACGATGCCTTCCTTCGGCGTCAGCGTCGGCAAGAACGGCGCATCCGGCACGAATACGCTGAGCTGGGATTATGCGAATCAGACGTACTTCCCTGGCGCGATCAGCGACCAATACAAAGAGTACATGACGTTCTTCTCCAAGCTGTACGCGGAAGGCTTGCTCGATCCGGAGATGGCGGAGCCGATCGACGGCGACAAATGGTCGCAGAAGATGGCCACCGGCAAATCGTTCGCAACTTACGCTTATTACGACCAAATCGGCGGCGTCGCAAGCGCGGCTACCGAAGCCGGCTTCAAGCTGCAAATGTTCCCTCCTCTTGCCGGACCGGCAGGAGCGCATCACCAGCCGAAGAGCAGCACGGGCTCGGGTATTCTCTTCCCGAAAAAGACGGCGGACCGTCCGGATTTCGAACGTCTCGTCAGAACGATCGACGAAATCTTCTTCTCCGAGGAAGGCGCGAAAATCTGGGGTCTCGGCGCGGAAGGCACGACGTACACGGTGGAAGGCGACAAAATCAAATACGCCGACGATATCGTCAACTCGCCTAACGGCATCTACAAAGAAATGCAGCTGAAATACGGCGCGGGCTCCGACGTGACGCAGCTCGTATGGATCAACGCTCAGGAAATGTCCAAGTACGACGAGAACTACGGCCAGATTAACGCCGTCGTCGCCGGAATGCCGGACGCGATCCAAGCGATTCCTCCGACGCCGCTGTTCGACGACATGGTGGCCGAAGAAGCCGCATCCTTGCAGACGCCGCTGGCCGACACTTTCGAGATTTGGGCAGACGCGTTCCTGACGGGTAAGAAGAGCTTGGACAAAGATTGGGATCAGTACGTCAAGGAAATGAAAGGACTTCAGATCGAACGCTTCGCCCAGCTGTACAACGACAACTTGAAATAAGGCAAAGATTCCGATATTTCTGAAGCGCCACTTGAATAAAGACCTGCCAGGAAAAAGGGAGTCACGGGTTGACCGACATTTCCGCGGCAGGTCTTTGCTCTTACGAACATACGCCGCTAACGTCCCTCATCCATGCGAAGAAGGTGAAGAAATGACAGATACGACTATTCTCTCGAAAACTCCGAGCGGAACTTACGTCCCCCCTAACCCGAAGTGGCGTCACTTCCGCCGTTACTGGCAGCTCTACGTCATGATGTTGCTGCCCTTATGCCATTTCCTGCTCTTCAAATACGCGCCGCTGATTGGCAACGTGCTCGCTTTCCGGCGCTACCGGCCGGGCATGGGCCCCTACGGCACCGAATGGGTCGGATTCGCCTACTTCGAGCGCTTCCTGCAGGACCCTTCCTTCTGGCGCGCGTTTAACAACACGCTTATTTTGTCGTTCGGGAACATTCTGATCAATTTCCCGATTCCGATCATCTTCGCCTTGCTGCTCTACGAGATCCGCTCGAAGCGATTCCGCAAATTCGTGCAGACCGTCAGCTACATGCCGAGATTCATCTCGACCGTCGTCGTTATCGCGATTCTGGGAGAATTGCTGTCCCCGAGCTCCGGTCTGCTTAACCGGGTATTGGGCAGCCTGTTCGGCATGGACCCGATCTATTTCGTCAACGAGCCGCAATTTTTCCGGCCGCTCTATATTTTAACGGAAACGTGGCAATTCACGGGCTGGACCGCCATCATCTACCTGGCCGCCATAACCGGCGTCAACCGGGAGCTGTTCGAGGCGGCGGACATCGACGGGGCGACGCGGTTCCAGAAGGTCATCTACGTAACGATTCCGTCCATCATGTCCACGATTATGGTCATGCTTATTCTCAACGTCGGCTCGCTGCTCAGCCTAGGCTTCGAGAAGGTGCTGCTCATGTATACGCCGTCCAACGCCATGGTCAGCGACATCATCGATACGCTCGTCTATCGCACCGGCCTGACCAATCAGAACTATTCGTACGCGACGGCGATCGGGCTGTTCAGCGGAATTATCGGCGTCATTCTCGTGTCGACCACGAACTGGTTCAGTAAAAAAATGTCCGGCGAAAGCATCTACTAATCCGGGAAGGAGCGGCAACTTATGCATACACAGCGCAAATTTCGTCCTTTGACTTTCGCCGACGTGCTCATCTACGCGTTCATGATCGTCGTCGTCTTGATCTGCTTCATTCCGTTCGTCTACATGCTGGCCCTGTCCTTGTCCAGCCCGGAAGCGATCATCAACAATAAAGTATCGTTGTTTCCCGTCGGCCTGAATTTCGCGGCTTACGAGCAGATTTTCACGTATCCGAACTTCTTCAAGGCTTACGGCAACACCATTTTCTATACCGCCGCGGGCACGTTGATCTCGCTGTTCATGAGCGCCTTGTTCGCATACGCGATGTCCAAGCGGTTTCTGTTCGGGCACAAGCTCGTCATGATGCTGATCGTGTTCTCGATGTTTTTCTCGGGCGGGCTCATCCCGACTTACCTGCTGATCTCCAATCTTCATCTGACCGGCACGCCATGGGCGATGCTGCTCCCGTTCGCGCTTAACCAGTTCAACCTGATCATCCTGATCAACTTCTTCCGGGCGATTCCCTCGGAAATAGAAGAAGCCGCCATTATCGACGGCTTGAGCTACTTCGGCATCCTGCGGCGGGTCATCCTGCCTCTGTCCACGCCGGCGCTCGCCACGATCGGGCTGTACACCGCCGTCTTCTTCTGGAACGACTGGTTTAACGGCTTGATCTATCTGAATACCGATCAGTACCCGGTCATGCTGTTCCTGCGCAACATCGTCAACGGAACGACGATGGTCGGAGACGGCGCCGGAGCGGCGGACAAGAGTACGATCGCCATGTCGATCAAATCGGCAGTCATCATTACGTCGACGCTGCCGATCATCATTCTCTATCCGATGCTGCAGCGCTTCTTCGTCGCCGGCTTGACGGTCGGATCGGTCAAAGGCTGATCCGGCTAGATTTTGCGGTACGACCGGCACGATTCGGAGCTTAGGATCAGACTGTGAATGACGTTGTCGTAGTTGCGGTTCGCCAGCGCGGTGAACAGCACGTCGATGACGATGAGCTGGGAAATGCGGCTGCTCATCGCGCCGCTCCGGTGATTGATCTCCGGAGACGACGTGTAGAGTTCGTAGTCGGCGCGGGAAGCCAGCGGATTTTTGCCCAGTTTGGTCAGGGACACCATCGTGGCTCCGGCGGTTTTGGAGGCGATGTCGAACGCTTCGTTCACTTCCTTCGTCATGCCGGAGTGGCTGATGAAGAAGCAGACGTCCCCTTCCCGGGTATTGGCCGCGTAAGTGAGCTGAATGTGCCCGTCATGGCTGAAGCAGACGTTGCTGCCGATGCGCAGCAGCTTGTTGTAGAAATCCTCTGCGACAAGCGCGGAAGCGCCCACGCCGAACAGCTTGACGGAGCGCGCTTCGATGAGCCGCTGCACGACCGCTTCCACCACGTCGGCGTTAAGCAGATTGACGGTGTCCTCGATCGATTGCATGCTGCTGTTCTTGATCGCCATGAACACGTCGGACAGTCCGGAATAGTCTTTAATATCGGTGAAAATGTAGCGGCTCTTCTCTTCGTCGTCGGCCCCGCCGCTGTTAAGCTCGCTGAACAGGCTTCTCTTCATGCCCTTCAGGCCGTCGAAGCCAAGGGCCTTGGCCAGGCGAACCCAAGCGACCTGGCTGACCCCGGCGCTTTCCGCAAGTTGGGCGATCGGTTGGTGAAAAATTCGTTCGACGTCGGCAAGAAAATAATCCGCCGCTTTCTTCTCCGAATTGCTTAAGTCGTTGTAAATGTTGCGTACGCGGATCTCTATATTGGTCACAGCTTGCACCCGCTTCCTAAAATTAAATAAACATGAAAATTATTCTTAAATTATACGCAGAGCGTTCGACAGAATCAAACCTCTATCGCGTCCAGAAAAGGATGGATGACTTATGACTTCATACTTCTCGCAGTTGACAACGGAAATGAACAATCCGGCTACCGCCTCGATTGACGAGTCCAGCACCCGGGATATGCTGCTCCTGATGAACGACGAGGACCAGCGCGTCCCCCTGTCGGTGCGTCAGGAAGTCGACGCTATCGCCGAAGCGGTGGATATGATCTTTAAATCGTTGAAGAGCGGAGGAAGGATGTTCTACGTCGGAGCCGGCTCCTCGGGAAGGCTTGGCGTGCTGGACGCCAGCGAATGCCCGCCTACGTACGGAACCGATCCCGCCATGGTTCAAGCCTACATCGCCGGCGGCGACATCGCCCTGAGAACGGCCGTGGAAGGCTGCGAGGACGATGCGGAGAGCGGCGCCCAGCTGATCGTGGACAAGGGGATCGGAGCGGGGGACGTCGTAATCGGCATCACGGCCAGCGGCTCCACCCCCTACGTGCTCGGAGCCGTTCGCAAGGCGCGCGAAATCGGGGCAGCAACGGTCGGCATCGTGACCAACGACAACTCGCGGCTGAGCGAGCTGTGCGACGTCTGCATTGCCCCGGTCGTCGGACCGGAGGTCATCTCCGGCTCCACCCGGCTGAAGAGCGGCACCGCGCAGAAGCTGGTGCTGAACATGCTGACGACCGGCACGATGATCAAGCTCGGCAAAGTATACAACAACCTGATGGTCGATCTGAAAGCCAGCAACAGCAAGCTTTACGACCGTTCCATTCGCATCGTTCGGCAAGTCACTGGCGTCTCCGAAGCGGAAGCCGAAGAGACGTTGAAGAAAGCGGATCTGCACGTCAAGACCGCCATCCTGATGCTTGAAGCCGGCGTCGGCGCCGAAGAGGCGACCAGCCTGTTGGAGCGGCACGACGGCAGGCTCAAGGCGGCGATCCGCGGCGGACGAAGCAGAACGACCTAACTGGAGGAACTCGACATGAATGGGAACTCATCTCTCGTCTATCAAGTCGGCCAGCGGATGATGGCCGGATTCGACGGCCCCAAGCTGGACGATAAATTCATAGAGCTCGTGAAGAAGTGGAAAATCGGAAACGTCGTCTTGTTCAAGTGGAATATTACGGATACGGAGCAGCTGCGGGAGCTGTGCGACGATATTCAGCGGCTGGTCTTGCAGGAAACGGGCAAACCCGCGTTCATCGCGATAGACCAGGAAGGCGGAGCCGTCTCCCGGCTGTCCGACGACGCCACCCGCGTTCCGGGGGCGATGGCGATCGCCGCCACCGGCGACCCGGCCAACGCCTACAACGCGGGCAGAATGACCGGCCTGGAGCTGAGAGCGCTCGGCGTCAACTTCAACCTCGCTCCGGTGCTCGACGTGAACTCCAACGACGCCAACCCGGTCATCGGCGTGCGCAGCTACGGAGAGATTCCAGAGACGGTCATCCGCTACGCGCTGCCGATGATGCGCGGGCTGGACGACAGCGGCACGCTCAGCTGCGGCAAGCACTTCCCGGGTCACGGAGACACGAGCGTGGACTCCCATCTGGCGCTTCCCGTCGTCGACAAGACGATGGACGAGCTGCGCAGCGTCGAGCTCGCTCCTTTCCAAGCGGCCGTCGAGGCGGGCATTCCCGCGATCATGTCCTCCCATATCGTGTTCCCGCAAGTGGACCCCGGCAAGCCGGCGACGCTGTCGCGCAAAATATTGACCGGACTGCTCCGCGAGGAAATGGGCTTCCAGGGCTTGATCATGACCGATTGCCTGGAGATGAAAGCGATCCAGCATACCGTCGGCACGGTTAAGGGAACGGTCGAGGCGATCAAAGCCGGGTCGGACCTCGTGCTCGTCTCCCACACGGCCGATCTGGCTTCCGCCTCCGCCGAAGCCATCGGGCAGGCGCTGGAGGCGGGAGAGATCGACCGTGAGGAATGGGAGCAATCTCTGCGGCGAATCGCGGCGCTCAAAGAGAGTTACCTGAACCGTCCTGCGCCGGATATGTCCGTCGTCGGCAGCGAAGCCCATCGCCGAGACAACCTGGACCTGCTGGAGCGCACGCTGACGCCGATCCGGGTTCCCGGAGGCCGCTTCCCCGTTCTCGGCGACCGGCCTTATTTCCTCGGCTGCCCGGTCTTCCGCGCCACGCAGGTGTCCAATCTCGCGGACGATCCGCTGATCTTCCCCCTCTATATGGCGGAGAAGCTCGGAGGCCGGGGCGAGGCGACGCCGTCGAACCCGACGGAGGACGAAATCGCGGCGATCGTCGAGCGCGCCGGAGAAGCCAGCTGCATCGTCGTCGGCACGTACAACGGTCATCTGTACCAAGGTCAACTGGAGCTGGTCAATCGGCTCGCGGCGCTGAACGCGCCCGTCGTCGCGGTAGCTCTGCGGAACCCTTACGATCTGCGGTCGCTGAGCCCGAACGTCTGGTCTCTGGCCGCCTACGAATATACCGATCAAGCGTTCGACGCCATCGCCGGCGTGCTTCAGGGCAAGACCGAAGCGCTCGGCAAGCCGACCGTAACCGTGCTGACGAACTGATACGAAGGAGTGATCGACTATGGCAGACATGCTCGTCAACCTGCTGAACCTGCCTCCCCATGAGGAGCTGCTCGCTCGTCTGGAGCAAGAAGAAGGCATTCGCATCCATCGCGCCCTGGCCCCGGACAAGCATCGCGTCGTCGAATGGATAGCCAAGCATTCCACCGTCAGCGCATCCGGAGAAGCCGACGTGTGCTTCGCCCGGCTGCCGGTTACTTGTTACCTGGCGACGCGCGGCGCGGACATCCTCGGCTTCGCCTGCTACGAAGCGACGGCGCCGAACTTCTTCGGTCCGACCCGCGTGCTCGACTCGGAGCAAGGCAAGGGCATCGGCAAGGCGCTGCTGCTCAAGAGCCTTCACAGCATGCGGGAGGCCGGTTACGTCTACGCGATCATAGGCGGAGTGGGCCCGGCGGAATTTTACGAGAAGGCGGTCGGGGCGTTCCTGATTCCGGACTCGACTCCGGGCATTTACCGGGATTTCCTCGGCCGAAGAAATCGATAGCTCGGATCGTTAACCAAAAAGGGGCAGTCGCGGCGGTAGATTCTTCTACCCGCGACTGCCCCTTTGCTATGCGTCGTTGCGATTAGATGGCTTCCTGCTGCGACGTCTTGTTCTTCGCCAGCTTCAGGTAGCCGTATACGTTCTGCAGCTCGCTGTTGTCCACGAAGCGCAGGCGCATGTTCTCGGCCGCATCCAGAATGTACGGACGCAGCGCGGCGGCGCCGCCGCCGAGCACGTAGAAGCATTGAATGTCCGGATACTTCTTCCACCGCTTGCGGATCAGATCGACGATCTTCTGGGCGGCGCGGCTGAAATAGTTGTCGACGATCGGGCGGATGTCCGCCTGCCCCTCGCCTACCCGCTGAATCAGGAATTCATGCTTGCGAATGCGCTGGATCAGCTTCGTGCGGCTCGGGAACCGGTAGCCGTACTGGTCTTCCACGTCGCGAATGATCGAGTCCAAATAGGAAGCAAGCCCTAGCTGCTCGCCGGTGCTGAACTGGTTGTCGATGCTCATCCGTTTGACGACCGGGAAATCCGTCGTCAGCGCGCCCATCTCGCATATGCCGATGCAGCCGTAGTACAACTCTTCGTCCCTGACCTGCAGGTTCTCGTGCGTCGCCATATGGAACAGAGCCGCAGCCCCCTCGATCGACACGATGGCTCTGCGGATGTTGACCCTTACCGTGCGGCCTCTCAGCTTCGGCGTGGACAGGAACGTCACTTCGTGCTCCCCTACCAGCCTCTCTTCGAAAGTCTGGTGGAAGCGCGCGTATGTACGCACGGGCAGTCCCGTTCCGATGACGTATTCGACCTGGTCGATCGTCTGGCCGGGGATGAGCGAATGCGCCACGTTCGTTACGCTGGCGTAGGCAAGCGCGGTCAGCGCCACGATCAGCGACTGATCGCTCGTCGCCTTATTGTCGGTCTCCTCCTGCTCGGCGTTGTCCTGGTCTTCGGAAGCGAGCAGGCCGACGAAATAGCGCTGCCCCTTCTTTTTCAACTTGGGACTGTAGACCATGACGTCGAGCGCCTTGAGGGGAGAATCCTCTTCCTGAAGAATATGTCTCTCATATCCGGGCGATACGATATTCGGTATGACGACAGGATCGTTAGAATCGCTCACAACAAGCTTGACGCTGTCATTGCCAATATCTATTCCTGCTAGCTTAATCATTATAGTCCTCCCAGTCCTGAAACTCGTCGATACGAACTTTTTTAAAGTATAAGATTCGCCTTGTTGCGACAAATTCCTCCTTTTCCACTATTGATTCCGATCATTTTTTTAAGTAAAAAAGGATTATACGACAAATGGGTCGAATTACCTTCAGATAATGGTGGAGAAGCTGACGTTTAAAAAAGCAGGAGGAAAGTCATGAAATGGAGGAATAGGAAATTCACCTTCATGGTGATTCCGGATGCGAACAGCACGGTGAAACGGTTCCATCTCTCTGCGGCGACGCTCGCGGCGGCGACGGGGTTCGTCTTGGCCCTTATCGTCTTCTGCGTTACCGCGTTTTTGCTTTATCGGAACAATGTCGACCAGATCGGGCAGCTTAAGCAGGAGTTGGCCGTGGCGACGGAAGATTACGAGAAGACGCTGGAAAACAAGAACGTACATATCAGCGAGCTCCAGACCGATCTGGCCGATCTGTCCGAGCAAGCGAAGTCGATGGTCACGCGGATGAAGGACATCGACGATCTGGAGTCCCAATTAAAAGAGATGGTGGGCATCGACGCGGGTCCCTCCTCTCAATCCCGCAAAGTATCCGGCGACGAAGACGACAGCGAGCAGTTCGCGATGGACGGGGGGACGGGCGGCGAGGAGCTGCCGGTCAGCGAGTCCGAGATGGCCCGGCTTGTCGACCAGACCCGCGAGAACTTCGAGTCTCTCGACGAGCAGATCGAGACGATGGTGCCCCAGCTCGAACTGACGAAGGAAGCGGTAGTTAAGCAATTGCAGCTCCTGGCCGTCACGCCTACGATTTGGCCGACCGATTCGCGGCGAGTCACGTCGACGTTCGGCATCCGCAAGGATCCGTTCACGCGCAGGGCGACCTACCATGCAGGCATCGACATCGGAGGCACCACCGGCGACCCGATCTACTCGGCCGCAGACGGCACCGTAGTCGAAGCCGGACGCAGCAGCTCGCACGGTCTCAACGTGCTGATCAACCATTCCAACGGCGTTCAGACGCACTATTCCCATATGAGCAAAATTATCGCGACCGTCGGTTCCACAGTCCGCAAAGGCGATATTATCGGCGAACTCGGCTCCACGGGACGAAGCACCGGCCCGCACCTTCATTACGAAGTGATCATAAAAGGCGAGCACGTCGATCCCGAGCCTTATCTTAAAGCAACGAGAAGGAGCCAATGACCATGTTCAAAAGCAAAAAATCGAAGATCGATCCGAATATGACCGACACGCTGATCGGAGAAGGCACGTCCTTCGAAGGTAAAATCAAGTCGGAGGCCGGCCTGCGCGTCGAAGGCCGGATGGAAGGGGACATCGAATGCACCGGCGACGTCACGATCGGCGAGAACGGCGTCTCCAGGTCCAATATCAAGGCGCGCAACGTCGTCATCGCCGGCAAAGTCATCGGCAACGTATCCGCCGGCGCCAAGTTGACGATCAAATCGACCGGGCAGCTCCACGGAAATCTGTCGGCTCTGGAGCTCTCCATCGAGTCCGGCGGCATCTTCCACGGCACGAGCAAGATGGATGCCAGCGCAGGTGCCGACGCCGTCGCCCCTGTCGAAGACAAAGCCCCCGCCAAGGAGCAGGAAGCGAAGCCCGCATCCGCCCCGGAAGGCGAAGCGGTGGCCGTCTTGAAAACATGGTAAGTTTGCGCGAGCTTCCGCTCTTCGTGTATCATTCTTAAGTAGGCAGGCAGAACGCAAGGCGGACTGGAGTGACCGAATTGGACGAACAAATGAAGAAGGCTTACGAATTGCTCGGGCTTCCGGAAGACGCGACGCGCGAGCAGGTGGAGAATCGCTATTTTATTTTGTTGAAACGCGTGCGGGCCGAACAAAAACGTTCGGAAGCCGGGGAAGAAGACGGAGAGACGCTGAAGCTGGCCGAGATTAACCAGGCGTACAATCTCATCATCGGCATCGAGTCCGAGAAATCCATCACCGTAGAGAAACAAACCAAAGTCGGCCATTTTTTCTACTATTACAAAGTTCATGTCATCATCGGCCTTCTTATCGTGCTGGTCGGGGGTTATATGATCAAGGAAGGCATCGACAAGCGAAGGGAAGCCGCCAACACGCCTCCCGCCAACTTGTCGGTAAGCGTATTCGGCAATTTCTATTTCGCGGATACCGAGCTGCTGGAGCAGAACATGCTGAAGCTTGTTCCCGAGTGGCAGAGAATCAAAACCTCTCTCGTCTACAACCCTCCGGAAATCCAGAGCCAGCAGGACATGGCGCTGCAGCAGAAGAGCGTGCTCATGCTCATCACCGAGAAAGACGAAGTATACGTGACCGACGAGAAAAACTTCGAAAGTCTGGCCATGCAAGGCTTATTCGTCAAGCTCGACGAGTTCTCCGCCAAGACCGGCCTAAAGATTCCGGACAATCTTGTTCGCAAATCCAAAACCGAAGACGATACGTCGGATTACGCCTATGGCATCGATATTACCGGTCATCCCGTGTTCAAAGACATCGAGATGACCCAGGAACGTCAAATTATCGGCATACGGGCTCCGGAAGAAAGATGGGACGACGTCGCCACGCTGCTCGGGAAACTTCTCCAGACGCTGCGTTAAGGCGCCTTCGGCGTTCATGAAGAAAGAAAGGGCTGGTCTCTAGTCGTCACAGACGACGATCGGAGATCAGCCCTTCGTTTTGTTGCGGATGGAATCGTCAGTTCAAATACCAATAAGCGAGAACGAGTTGAACAATCAGAATCCCCGGCATGCCGATCGTGAACGAAGCGTGCTTCGTCTTATGCCGCCACATCCTCATCCCCGCGATCGCCCCTATGGAACCGCCGATGACGGCCCACAGAAACAGCGTTTTTTCCGGAACTCTCCGCCCGCCCTTCTTGGCCTGGCCTTTGTCGTGCCCCATTAAACCGAATGCGATCAGATTAACGACGATCAAGTATCCGATTGCTGCGTACATTCCCTGTCCCTCCGTGCCGTTGTTGCCCCTCGGAGCCTATGGTGGCGACTCCAGGCTGCTCGACTACTTGACCATTGTAACTCCGCCGGCCGGGTTTGGGTATACGCAACTTCGTCAAGTGTTGAACCGCACCGCGAATTCCTTGTCGCCTTCCTTCGTCTTCCACCCGTTCCAGCCGGCCGCGTCCGTAACCGAATTCGCCCGGAAAGTCAGCTCATATCGACGGTTGGCCCGCAGCTCGTCATCCAGCTTCAGCACCGCTTCCGTCACGATCTTGCCCGGATCTCCCTGATCGACGTAATCGATGTCGATGTCTCTCTCCCGCCCGTCTATCTCGCGAAGGTGGAACGCGGATGCTTTCACGTTTTTGACCGGCTCGCTGAACACCACTTTAACCGTGTTGCGATCCAGTGCGGTCGCCTGTGCGACGAACGGAATCGCGTTGTCGACGACCGTGCCGGCGAATACGGCCGTGTCCGCTCCGCCTGCCGTATTCAGCCCGGCTATGCCCGACACGCGCGCGGTGTAGACGTGCCCGGAGCGGAACAGGTCGGGATTGCCGGAGGACTTCGTCCGGTACTGGATCGTAACCGCTCTGTCGCTGCCGGGTTTCCGCTGCACGAAGGCGCTCCAGTCCGACATGGACATCGCCGCCCCGTTGTCCGTCATGCTTCCGAGCTTGACGCCGCCGGCGTCCGCGTCGGACAGCGGGCGGTTGAACGTCAGCTCCACCGTATTTTTGTTGATCGCGACCGCGCTCTGCAGGCTCGCCTGCTCGACCGGATTGGCCACGCCGCCGAACCGCCAGTTCGTCGACGTATCCATCACGTTGCCCGCCAGATCGGGAATGCCGTTCACCGTCAGCGTGTAGTACGTGGCGTCCCGCTGCGGCGTCGTCTTCAGGATAACGGTCCTTCCGTCTCCGTCCAGCGTCGCCTGAACGACAGACAGCCCTTTGTCGATCGAGTAATGCTGCGTCAGCACCGCGTGCCGCGGATCGATCTTCTCGCTGAACTTCACGGAGACGAGCGCCGTCGTGACGTCGATTTTCACTTCCGCCACTTTCGGCTTCGTGCTGTCGTTGCTTCCTGTCAGGTACAGATCGCTGCGCGTATCCATCACGTTGCCTGCGAGGTCCTTGACGTTGTTCACCGTCAACTGATAGTTGCGTCCGTCCGTCTGCTCCGAAGTCGTGAACGTGACTTTGCGCTTGTCGTCGGACAGCTTGACGCCCGTGACCCGGAGTCCTCCGTTCAGCCGATAGTTGGCCGCATTCGTCGCCGAATTTTGCTCCACAGGCTCGGAGAACGTCAGCTCGTACGTCCTGTGCGCCGTTTTGACCGGCTGCGTCACAATCTGCGGCTTCGTCGTATCCTCCTGCGCGGACATATAGCTCCATGTCGCGCCGTCGATCGTGACCGTATGCAGCACGCCGCCAAGCTGCCGGTCCGTCCACAGCACGATGGACATCCCGTCCTGGGAGACCGACGTCTGCAGCACGTTGCGCGTATTGCCGTATACGTCCTTGACGACGAATCTGCCGCGCTCGATCGATTGGTCGTTCGGGTCCGCCCATTGGAACAGCTGGATTTTGATCGATTGATTCGTCAATTGCTCGACGGAGCGCACGTACAGCGGTTTGACGTGCATCTCCTCGTAGATCTCGTAGGCCGCTTCCACGAGCAAGCCCCGCGTCGCGTCCACCGTGTAGTCGCTAAGCTGCGGAATCAGCTTGCGGTCCAGCGCCAGGCTGACCGCTCCTCTCGCCCAAGCGGAGACGCGTCCGGTAATCGGCGTCGATCCCGATCCGCTCAAGCCGTAGCTCCTGACCAGTATGGCAGCCAACTGCTCGACGGTTACGTTGCTGGTCGGCGAGAACGTTCTCGCCTTCGTTCCGTTCATCAGGCCCGCCCGCGTGACCGCCTCGATCTCCTGGAACGACCACCGCGTCTTCCAGACGTCGTTGTAGCTCGGCGTCGAGCGCCCGGCCGGCAGCTCCAGCAGGCGGTACAGCACGGCGGCCAGCTGCTCCCGTGACATCGGATCGTACAGCCGCGAGCTTCCGTCGGCAAAACCGGTAAAGATGTTCTTCTGCCTGAGTTCCTCGAACTTCTGCTCCGTCGACAGGTTCGGGGCTCCCCAAGCGGCCAAAGGAACGCCGAACGCCATCAGCAGCGCGATCATTCCCGCTACGATTTTTCTCATCCCGCTACCTCCTCTTATCCACCGCCCGCTTAGCTAAGGACGATCAGGTTGCGGCGGTATAGGATATAACGCAGAGAAGATACATTTTGTTTCTTTTATGAGAAAAAATTTAGGATTCACGATACGGAAGGTAACAACTTGTCCATCCAGCTGGAACTTCCTCCTCGCACTCTCCCCGGCTACACGGCGTTAACCGATTCTGTCGAGTATCCGGCGGGGATTCGGCGGTTGGCGGGGCGCGTTAACCGATTCTGTCGAGTATCGGGCGGGGATTCGGGGGTTGGCGGGGCGCGTTAACCGATTCTGTCGAGTATCGGGCGGGGATTCGGCGGTTGGCGGGGCGCGTTAACCGATTCTATCGAGTATCGCGCGGGGAATTGGGGGTTGGCGGGGCGCGTTAACCGATTCTGTCGAGTAT